>ERZ791884.1159-NODE-1159-length-20556-cov-3.303936_pt1 | contig 20556 bp, 18 predicted proteins | sample MGYA00509941_ERZ791884 | MGnify/ENA primary metagenome ERZ791884 (study PRJEB30046, sample SAMN00792095) | human gut metagenome | study: EMG produced TPA metagenomics assembly of the A metagenome-wide association study of gut microbiota in type 2... | reverse complement strand
AGCGGCTGCAGGAGAGCCTGCGGCCCATCTCCCGCTGCGCCATGACCACCGTGGTCGCCCCCATGGGCTACGGAAAGACCACGGCAGTGAACTGGTATCTGGAGGAGCGCGCCAAGGCGGAAACCCTGAAAATGATCCGCATCAGCGTATACTCCGACAACCTCGCCATCTTCTGGAAAAGCGTACAGGAGGCGTTTGCCCCAATGTCACTTAGTTAGCAAGTAAGGAACCTCACAAAGACAGCACATAGCAAAGCGAAAGCAAGCTGTGTGCTGTCTTTTGCGACATCAGGGTATGACAACAAAGCGGATCGGAAAATCCGCTTTAAAAAGAATGTTCAAATCATAAGAATTATGCTCTTACTACATTTGACTACATTGCTCCCAAAGATCCCAAGATGTATGATTTGCGTTTCCGTGTTGTTCGCTTCCGAATTTCTGGTGGATGCTACGAGACCGTCTATACGAATCTTGATTCAGAGACTTTTCCCATTGGAAAAATCAAAGAACTTTACCGTCTCCGTTGGGGAATCGAAACTTCCTTTAGAGAGCTTAAGTATGCCATTGGGCTATCTTGCCTGCATGGCAAGAAAACGGACTTTTTACTACAAGAGGTTTTTGCGCGATTGATCCTATATAATTATGCTTCGCTTATTGCGCGGAAAATACCCGTCCCACAGGAAAAACAAATCAACTTTACCACCCTTCAAATCTATAACCATTATAACACAATAGATTTGGGGGTGGTAAGGTTGGCTGCGAATTATTCCATTTTCAGAAATTTCCTATACTTTTGACCCCGGCATCATGTCATTAAGTTAAGAAAAGCTGGGGCTCGCAGAAATGCGGGCCCCAGCTTTTTTAACAATTTTCAAATTACACTTGACAAACAGGGTAAAATATGCGGCCTTTTTACTAACTGCGGTTACCCTCATACAACTTCTTGAAGATGACGGCCAGTTCCTTTTCAATCCTGCGGATCAAATTCTAAATCATTTTCTTTTGGGCATGGAAAGCACGACCATAGGCATCGGCTGCCATCAAAGCCTCGTAAACCATGGTGGCTGTAACTTCAAAGGGCATATTGTGGATGGTGCTCGTGGGAACGCAGGCCTTCTCAGCGGCAGTACGCACTTCCTCTGGCATCACATCAACATATCCCAGATCTGCAAAGCAAATAGGCAAGCCAACAGAGTCACTGAAATCCATGACTTCCTTCAGTTCGGCCAAAGAGTTCTCCAGCACTAATTGCGCCAGTACGCAAAAGGCCACATTAAAGCCGTGAAGTTGTTGATGCAATGCAGGAATGAATGTGAAGCCCTTCTGGATTCCGTGGGCAGCAGCAAGACCGCCACTTTCAAACCCAACACTGGAAAGATATGTGTTAGTCTCTACGATGGTTTCTACCGCCTCAGTACATACATGCGCATCTACCGCCAGCTTAGCAGCAAGGCCACTATGTCGCAGATTATCCCAGCACATTTGTGCAAGGCCAGTAGCAGCATAGGTAGGCTTAGCATGTACCTGATTATTTTTGCCAGATGCACGACAGGCGCGAGCCTCAAACCAGGTGGCCATAGCATCACCCATGCCAGCCACTAGCAGTCGAGACGGAGCCGCCACGATGACAGATGTATCCACTAACACCATTTCCGGGCATTTATCTAAGAATAAATATCGGTCAAAAGATCCATCCTCGTGATATAATACACTGACAGAGCTACAGGGCGAATCAGAGGACGCCACTGTGGGCACGATGACCATTGGTCGCTCTGTGGTGTGAGCTACAGCCTTAGCGGTATCCAACACCTTACCACCGCCAATACCTACCACTGCCGTGCAATTATTCTCAAGGACAATGGCAGAAATGCGTTCCACCTCAGCTTGTGTAGCTTCACCTTGAAAAACCACATAAGTCACTTCAAAATTCTTTCCAGCAAAGGTTTTTTCCAACGTACTTTGCAGCCGTTTCACACCGCCTTGGCTAAGAATCACCGTGAGGCGTTTCCCCATTCCCTGTAGGTACCGATCGAATTCAAAAAGAGTGTTTGCGCCTTGCACATATTTTGCAGGGCTTTTTAAAACCTTAGCCATAATTTCCTCCTACATCTCTTTTGATGTAAACACGGGTAAAGAGCGAAAATAGCGCCCTTTACCCGTGCGATCAACTATTTTTCGCTTTCAACCATTTTACTCTACTTTTCATCACACTGACATTCCCATCAGTTGAGGCAGGAACGTACTGATTTGCGGAATATAAGTAACCAGCATCAAAACAGCAACCATGACGAAAATCCACGGCCAAATAGCTTTTGCAAGAGTTGTATATTTTACATTGGAAATCTCACTGGCCATAAAGAGGTTCGCACCAAACGGCGGTGTGATGAAACCGATCGCCAGATTCAAAATCATAATCATACCGAAATGTACGGGACTTACGCCAACGGCCTTAACGATGGGAAGTAGGATAGGCGTGAGAATGATGATAGCTGCGTTTGTCTCCATAAAGGCACCGACAAACAGCAGGAGGATGTTGATCAGCAGCAACAGGAGAATCTTGTTGGTCGTCAGTCCCAGAATCGCTTCAGCAATCATCGTCGGGATATCTGCGATTGCAAGAACTTTGCCAAAGCCGGAAGACATACCGATCACGAAGAGAACCGGAGTGCACAGCATCACAGCCCGGAACCCCAGATAAGGCAATTCAGAAATCTTGACTTCCTTATAGACGAAGCAGCTGATGATAATTCCAACAAAGCAGGCAAAGGCCGCAGCTTCTGTGGGGGTGCAGATACCGCCATAGATGCTGCCCAACACAAGAACTGGAATCAGCAAAGAAGGGATAGCATCCACAAAAATTTTCCAAATCTCTTTTCCAGTATAATGGTGGACTTCTTTGGGATAGTACTTCCGCTTTTTGGCAACAAAGTAGGAATAAACGCACAGTGCAATGCCGGTAATAATTCCTACCGGGAAGCCTGCAGTAAACAGAGACGTAACCGAAGCATTCGCCGCAACAGCATAGACTACCATACAGACACTGGGCGGAATGATCGTTCCGATTGTACCCGCTGTCGCTACTAAGGAGGCCGAATAGGGCTTATCATAACCGGCATTTACCATGACAGGAATCATAATCAAACCGATGGCCGCCACCGTAGCAGAACCGGTACCAGAAATCGCAGCAAAGAACATACATGCAACGATTGCAACCATGCCAAGGCCACCTGTAAACCGGTCAAAAACAATCCGACCCAAGTCAAGAAGTCTCCGGGAAATGCCGCCCTTTCCCATGATATCGCCCGCAAATGTGAACAATGGAACTGCGGCAAGCGTGAAGGAGTTCAGTCCCGCTGTAATACCTTTGACAAAGCTCTCTCCAGAAATGACATCTTCCACGCTCATCAAAAAGAGGGATGCAAGGCCTTGAGAGAAAGCAATGGGTACAGAGGCAAAAATTAGGACTACAAAAGGAATTAACAGTTTCGCAATCATTTTACTGCTCCTTTCTTTCTATCAATGAATCTCTCACACTCTTTGACGACCTCGGAATCCATCAATGCTTCTTCTTCCTCTCTCGTGTGTGCCGGCATGAAGAAAAGCTTTGTGGCGCCTGAATAGCGGCCATTGGTGTTCTGGAAGAGATCATACGAGCTGTGAAGATGCCGCAGTTTCCAAATCAGAGCTTGAAGCATTCGGATTTCCATCAGAGCATATCCTATGACCGCAGCACTATAGACCACGCTTAGATTTGCGTTCAAGGTCTGAGCGGTATCTCCGTAGTAAAGCGCATGTTTCACCACCAGCACGGAGTCCTTCAGAAACAGTGCAAACATCATTAAGGCTACAGCATCCACAATGATCATCACTGCTTTTTTTATTGGGACAGGCAAAAATTCTCGAATAAAGTCAATGCTAATGTGTCGGGCATTCCGCACCGCATAGGGAATAGATAAGAATACCAGCCACACAAAAATAAAACGCGAAACTTCTTCGCCCCATGCGAATCCTGTATGGAATGCAAATCTCAGAATGACTTGCAGAACCATCAGCCCACTCATCAGATAAAACATAACCGTCATACAGAGGGGCTCAAAATTGATATCAAGCCAACGAAGGAACTTTTTCATTGCGTGCCTCCCTTTTTTCTTCAACATTCAACAATTTCCGCAAAGACTACGTTCTCGTTTTTTCTACCCATTCTTGAACGAAGTCGAAGGTCTCCTCGCCAGCCATTTCGATGATTGCCGGATTCACAACCGCATCCACAATCTTTTTCATATTGTCTCGTGTCTCTTGTGGAACAGTGGTGACTCGACAGCCGTACTCCTCAAATGCCTGAATATAAGAATTTTCCTGCGAGGTCAGTGTCTCACGGTGATACTGAACGGCGTTTGCGACCGCTTCAGTAATCAAGTTCTGATCTTCAGAAGTCAATGAATCGAACCAAGTCTGATTGCAAACAAGGATATCGGAAGATATCAGGTGGGATGTCAATGAGATATAATTCTGCACTTCGTAAAATTTTTGCTCGAAGATGGAAGACAATGCGCTCTCTTGTCCATCTATTAAATTCTGTTGCATGGACGTGAACAACTCATTCCAGTTTACAGCGGTCAGGTTGAGTCCAAGAGCTTCCCATGCAGCGATCTGCACCGGGCTGTATCCTCGAATTTTGAGACCTTTCAAATCTTCAACTGTCTCAATGGGACGCTTGTTGTTGGTAAACTGGCGGAAGCCCGTGGGGAAAAAGCCCATTCCCTGCAAGTCCATACGTTGGTATGCATCCAGCATCTTCTGACCACCAGGGCTGTCCATAAAACGAAATGCGTGATCGTAGTCATCGAACATAAAGTAGCTTTCCAACGCCGCAAGAGTTCCGATTGTACCCGAAACATTCAAGTGCTGGCTTGTAACCATTTCGATATCTCCCACACGAGTCAGTTCCAGCATCTCCTGCTCGCCACCAAGTTGTCCTCCAAAGTAGATTTGTACATAAAAGCGGCCGTTTGACTTCTCTTCAAGTTCTTCTTTCATTTTCAAAAGAGCCTTGGAAACAGGGGCATTCTCAGAAGCGACTGTTCCAATCTTGATGTTGATTTGATTTTTGTCAGCATTTTCATTGCTACACCCCGCCAGCATAGCAACCATCAATGCTGCGAGAATGAATAGAAAACAGTTTCTTTTCATGAAAGCCTCCTTAAACATGACAATTGAGGACACTCCGTTGTCCGCGTCAAAGCGCCGCAACGGTCAAATAACATTTTATATGTTTTGGGGGTAAAGGACATTGTTTTGCGCCCCCTCTTTAACTTATCACCCATACCGAAACAGTTGTTGTGAGCATCGTCCACTGCACACAACAACGCATCGATGACTACAATCCATCTTGTAGTTAGGGGAAAAGATCCGAGTATCTGCAGCTGTATTCACGCAATGCCATGGCGGTCATAGGCCTCCATGGCATTGCGGTAACAATTGCAGTTAATAGGTAGGACGGCCCTTCTCATCATGGTCGGCGTCGTAGTGGATGTACTGGCCGCCGTTAAAACCGTTGAAGCCCAGCGGATTACGGAAGCCCAGAGGATTCTTACCAACGGGGTGACGCTCCATCAGCTCATTGATCATCTTGGTGTAACCCTCAACAACGCGCTCCACCAGAGCGTCGCCCTTCTCCTTGGTAGCCTTGGTGGGGTTGCCGATAACACCGTGATCCAGATCGTCCTTCTCCAGCAGAGCCCAGGTGCCGAAGCCGCCGTAGCACTGCCACTCGTGAGAAGCCTCGCCGGGAGCCATCTTCCACTCAGCGCCCATCAGAGGCGTGCCGCCGCCATCGATGGCCAGCTCCTGATGCATCAGCTCGGGATACAGGGACAGGCCCATGGAGGACTCGGCCTCATCGGCGTGCCACATGAAGTCCTCCAGGATGTGCTTGTTGTCACGCAGGAAGTCATACCAGGTGGAGGCGATACAGAAGTAGCCCTCCATGCCCAGCTTATGGACCACAGGCAGGATGGAGCTGTCGGCGCCGTGGGCAACCAGCAGGATGAACTTGTTGTAGCCGACGTTGGAGGCGCTGGCCACGATGTCGTGAATCAGAGCCATATTGGTCTCATAGTTCAGAGTGATGGTAGCAGGCATGCCCATGTGCATGTAGGGATGGCCGCCGTACATAGGGCAGGGCAGGACGGTGGCACCGGTGCGCTCAGCCACCTTCTCGGCCAGACCGATGGCGTTGAAGCTGTCCATGCCGTTGGGGCAGTGGGCACCATGCTGCTCAATGGCGCCCAAAGGCAGGATAGCCACGTCGCACACTTCCTTGGCATATGCGATATTCACGGGTGCGGTGTTGTCCTCAAAATGGACAGAGTCTCTCTTATTCAGCTTAAAGCTGGTCTGCTTCATCTTCTCGTACATAGTTCGTTTCCTTTCTTTTCTTAGAAATTTCTTTTTAATCGGTCGCGCCGATGATTTGATTTACCTGAGTTCAAGGCTTCAGCAGTACCTTGATCCGCATTTCTTTCTTGCCGCGGATCATCTTCACAACATCTGGCAACTCCTCCATGGGCTTGACATGAGTGATAAGGGGCTTTACCTTCAGTTTGCCGGAGGCCATATACCGCAGCACCGGTCCGAAGGAGTTGGGACTTGCCAGAGAGCCTACCAACTCCGCATCCTTCACGATGACCGTATTCATCGCCACGTCCACATTGGCTCCATTGTACCAGCTCACCGCCACGATCCGGCCCGTGGGTTTCAGGGCCTGCACAGCCATGTTCAGCGCTGCGTTGCTGCCAGAGGTCTCGATCACGATCTCAGGGCCGGCTTCCGTCAACTCCTTCGCCCGCTGCACCACGTCCTCCTTGTGGTAGTTGATGGTCTCGTGGATGCCGCACTCCTTGGCGATGGCCAGCTTCTCATCCCAGCTACCCGCCATGATAACCTTGCTGGCTCCCGCAATGTTGGCGAGCTGGGCTGCCAGCTGGCCGATTGGGCCGTCGCCGATCACCAGCACCTCTGCCCCTGCGGGGATCTTCGCCTTGCTGACGGCGTACATGGCCGTGGCAGCAGGCTCTGCCAGGGCTGCCTCCTCCATGCTCAGACCGTCGGGGATTTTGTACACATGCCGCTGGGGCACCGCCACATACTCGGCGAACACGCCCTGACGGTTCTTGTAGGAGCCGATGACCTCCCGGTTGGGGCACAGGTTGTAGTGGCCCTTCCGGCACTCATCGCACTCACCGCATCCAAGGCTCACGTCGGAGGTGATCCGGTCGCCCACCTTGAAATCCCGCACGTTCTTGCCCACTTCCACGATCGTTCCGCTCCACTCATGGCCCGGAATGATGGGGTACTTCGTGTTGCCGTTTTTGATATGGACCATTTCGCCGGTCAGCAGCTCGATATCCGTGGCGCAGAAACCAGCATAGGCAATCTTCGCCAGCACCTCATTGTCTTTTACCTGCGGCGCGGGAATATCAGAATACTCGATGACTTCCGGCTGCATAAAGCGGATAGCTTTCATATGCTATGATCTCCTTTTTCATTTCCATTAGTTCATTGCTGCTTTTGAGCACCTGAATTTCGCCCTGACTGAAGCACCGGGCCTTGCAGCCTTCGGATGTTTCCAGCGCCCCGCAGAAGGTGTAGGGGTCTCCCCGATGCTCCATGAACGTCCAGATGTGGCAGGGAACACCGTATCGCGCGCCGCACAGTTCTGCTGCTCTGGCACCCTCTTCACCAGTCATATTGCCGAACTGCCCGTTGATGGACATGAAGGCCACTTCCGGCTGGTAGGTCTCCCCTACCTGACGGAACAGCTCTTCGTGGAACGCCGTGTCTCCGGAGAAGTATATCCGGTGTCCTTCCATCTCCAGAAGGATTCCAATGGCATCCGGTGCCATGGTCCCGTGGTCTGCCCACAGCGCGTGAATCCGGATTCCCTCATTCTCGTAGGTCTCGCCCCGGTCCAGCTGTACGCACCGATCCTCTCCGATATTCAGCTTCCGGAGTTCTTCCATACAGCTCCTCGGTCCGATGAACTTCACCGTCGGGTTATTGGCCGCCACCTGAGGAATCCCATCAAAATCGAAGTGATCAAAGTGGGTGTGCGTCGTGATATAATACGCCGCCGTCACCTCTGTCGGATCGATCAGCTGCGGAGAAAGCCGCTTGAAGCCCCGCATTCTTTCACCGCAGTTGGTGAAGTAAGGGTCCACGTATACGATCCGTCCTTCGGCATCCTTCAGGCAGACCCCCGCTTGTCCCAGCCAGCAGATCATCAGCTCGCCGGGTTCTGTTCGCATGGCTTGTATCTCTTCTAACAGCTTCATATCTTGGTGTCCTTACTTTTTGTGATTAGTACAGGCAACCCTCCAGCCAGGAATACCGCTCGTCGAACTGTACTTTGTACTTCTTCTCATCGCCTGCCAGACCCCACAGCAGATACGCCACGGTGCCGGGCAGTGCCACGGTGGTGTGATAGCCGCTGGGCAGTGCCACTGCGGTGTTGTTTTCCTCGATCACATTCACCTCATCCCACAGCTTCTTGTTGTCGTCCGTCAGGTCGTAACCGTGCTGCAGAACGCCGCCCTTGCCGGTGCCCTCAGAAGTCATCTGGAAGGAGAAGATCTCGTCCAGCACCACTTCCTTGCCGGGCCGCTCGTAATCGTGGCGGTGAGCAGGGAATCCGATCCAGCCGCCGGGGACAGATACCGTTTCACCTACGATCAGGTACTTGGTGATATGGTCGTTATGCTTACCGGGCTGGCCAAAGATAAAGCGGTATTTCCGCTTGTAAATGTACTCACCCGGCTCGCCCTCTTCGATCTCTTCCGGGGGGCAGAAATAAGGAGCATTTCCCTCTTCGCAGTACGCAGTGTAAACACGGGCCTCGTAGCCGTTCTTGCTGGTGAACTTCACCTTGGCCTTGGGAGGCAGATACACGGCGGTGGGCATATCGTCATAGACGTTGCCCCGCTGGCCTTCCCGGCCGTCAATCACCATCTTCCCCTCGTACTCAGCCCACACCTGAAAGTCACCCTGCTGGAGCACGATCGCCTGCTCCTCACCGGTGACGGTGTACTCCAGACTTTCGCCGGCCTTCAGGAGAATCCGGGCAAAGCCCATGTAAGTCATATCGGAATTGCCCTTGGAAATAACGCTCTCATAGCCGGGCAGGTTCTGGAAACGGTATACCTGTGTGTAAGACATCTTCTTTTCTCTCCTTTGATTCTCTGTTCCTTTATTCTTACTTTTCCAGGACTTCGCGGTTTACGGGGTAGCTGACCGCCTGTCCTGTTAAATACTCCGTAATCCCCTGTGCACTGTCCATGGCCATAGCCCGCAGGGCACCGTCGCACAGCGCGGCGTTATGGGGGGAAACAATCACATTGTCCATATCGAAGAGAGGATTATCCTCTGCAGGAGGCTCCTGCTCAAACACATCCAGTCCGGCGCCGGCGATCTCTCCGTCTTTCAGTGCCTCAATCATGGCCGCCTCGTCAATGATGGGCCCACGGGCCGCGTTGATGATATAAGCCGTAGGCTTCATCATCCCGAACTGCTCTGCGCCCACCAGATGGAAGGTGGAGGGGAACAGGGAGGTGTGCACCACTACGAAATCCGAGGTGCTGTAAACTTCCTCCGCAGAAGTCATCCGCACCGGCAGATCGCCTACATTCTCCTGCTTGACAAACGGATCGCTGGCAATGATATGCATGTCGAAGGCAGAGAGCTTCTTTACCACCAGTCGGGAGATCTTCCCCATACCGACAATGCCCACCGTAGCGTTCTTCAGTTCCATGGTCTTGTAAGTATTGCGCTGGGCAAAGCCGCCGTTCCGGGTCAGCTTGTCCATGCGGACGATCCGCTTGCTCAGCGCCAGCAGCAACGTTACAATGTGTTCTGCCACGGCGTTCATGTTGGAATACGGAGCATTCACGACTAGAATTCCCTTTTCCGTGGCGTGGGCCACATCGATATTGTCCACGCCCATGCCGTGTTTGGCCACCACTTTCAGCGTGGGGATGGCATCCATGATTTCCGCTGTGATCTTGGCTGACCGGATCAGAATACCCGCGCATCCCTGAGCCTGGTGGATGATTTCGGCGGGTTCCACAGAAGTCCCCTGAACCACCTCAAAATGCTCTTTCAGATACGCCACTGCATCATCATGAATATGTTCGGTCAGAAAAATCTTTTCCATATCTTACCCCCGAATTTCGCCGATGGCATTCTTGCCCCACTTGACGATCATGCCCTGATCGGAAGCCAGCAGAATGTACTGCACACCTTTTTCAATGAGCTTCTTGGCAGCTTCCGGCGTACCGGCCACGGTGCCCACCGCCTTGCCGGCAGCCAGGGTCTTCTTGGTCACCATTTCAATGGCCGCCTGCACCTCTGGGTCGTCGGGCTTGCCGGGAACGCCGTAGGACTGAGACAGGTCCATGGGGCCGATGAAGATCACATCCACACCATCCACCTTCAGTACCTCATCAATATTCTCCACGCAGGCTTTGGTCTCACAATGTGAGATTACCATGGTATTGGCATTGGCTGTATCAATGTAGTCCTGCACGCCGCAGGTACCGTAACCACAGGCCCGCACGCTGGGAGAAAGGCCTCGCACGCCATAAGGTGTGTACTTCACATAGGATACCAAGTCACGGGTAGCTGCAGGGGTATCCACATTCGGCACCTGTACGCCGGCATAACCCAGATCCAAGTTTTGCAGGATCTCTACTTGGTTATTTTCTCTGACGCGGACAATGGGAGTAATCCCTGCCGCATCCGCCGCCCGGACGATGTTGGTCAACTGCTCACGATCCACTGCCACATGCTCGGTATCCAGCACAAAGAAGTCAAACCCTGCCAGAGCCAGCAACTCCGGCACAGCGGCATCCGTCAGCTTGACAAAGGTGCCAATGGCACTCTCACCGTTTTTGATTTTCTTTTTCAACAAGTTTTCTCGCATGGTCTCTATACTCGCCCCTTTCAGTTACTTTAATTTATAGCAAGTATCGTGCCATTTTGCAGATTTACCTTTTCAATGCCTGAATTTCTACGAAAGTTTAAAACATCACAGCATCTTTTGTTGAAACACACCAATACATTTTCATTCAAACGAAAAAATTAGTTTTTTTTAAAGTACTATCGACAGTTGTAAATGTGCGCCCATGCATACAGTGTATGCAAAATCACACACTGTATATAAGAAGGCGAAAAAGAATTTTCTCCTTTTCGCCTTCTTTGATATTCTTTTCCTACTTTTGGTAGTTTTGCTGTTTCCGAACAATAGTAGACGGATCTACACCCAAAGCAACAGCAGCCTTTCGGATAGAACCGCACTGTCGGATTGCTTTCTGAATTGCCATATACTCTGCCCGCTCCACCGTTTCTTTTAAAGTGATCACCTCAGTGTCCTCAGTAAAACCACGGTTCTCCGTTGAAAATTTGAGCCGTTCCGATAGGTTCTCTCTTCGAATGATGTCACCCGGTGTCGTAATCACTAAGTTTTCCATTAAGTTTTCCAGTTCCCGGACATTTCCTGGCCAGCTGTAGCTTTCCAACACATCTATTGTATCTGAATAAATGGATTTATTCGTATGGTACTTTCGATTTGCCACGGTCAAAAAATGATTAACCAGAGGCAAAATATCCTCTTTTCGGTCTCTCAGAGGCGGAATCTCGATGGGCACCACATTAAGCCTGTAATAAAGATCTTCTCGAAACCGTCCCTCGTTGACCATTTGTTTTAGATCTTTGTTGGTAGCAGCAATGATTCGCACATCCAGATTCACAGTCTCTGTACCGCCTACCCGGACGATTCGTCTTTGCTGCAAAACCCGTAATAACTTTACCTGCATGTGCAATGGCAAATCGCCAATCTCATCCAGAAATACTGTACCTCCGTTAGCCGCTTCAAAGAGACCCTTTCGCCCCTTTGCGTCCGCACCAGTGAAGGCCCCCTTTTCATAGCCAAACAACTCTGATTCGATCAGATTTTCCGGAATCGCCCCGCAGTTTATCTGCAGATACGGCTTATCTTTCCGAGGACTGGTATTAACAATTAACTCAGAGATAACCTCCTTACCAGTGCCAGACTCTCCCAAAATCAATACCGTAGCACCGTCGAATGTAGCAGCTCGCCGAGCCAATTCTACCACTTGAGTAAATGCTTTGCTGTTGGCAACAATAGTTCCAACACCCAGTCGCAGTTTCATGGTTTCCAACTGACTATTCTGTTGGCGGATAATTTCATCCTTGTCCTGCAAGCTTTCACGCATTTCATTCAGTGCCGTGATGTCTCGAACATTATTGAAAATATATTGAATATCTCCCGCTTCATTAAATACCGGCGTTGCCGTAGCCAGCACTGTCAAGCAAGTCCGAGGGTTATTACACACTCTAGAGACCTGTTGCCGAGTTTGCAAAGCTTCCAAAATAGCAGAGGTCTGAAATACCCCTTCGTCTTGGAGTTCTTGCGTAGTCTTGTTTTCCAGCTCTGAACGCGGCACGCCCAGCAACTTAGCATTAGCGGAATTTGCAAATAGAATCTTGCCAACATGATCTGTAATCCATATTCCGTCATAGGATGACTCCAGTAATTTAATAAGAACATTTGCGTCAACCATTGTTCCACCCCTCTATTCGCCTGCAAAACACCTTTGTTTTCTGCCACAATAATTATCATCTATTTATCTTTTATAATACCGCAAAAGCAATCGCACTGTAAATATGCTTTTGCAGAAATTTCAACGCAAAGCCCCAAGTGGAAGCACTCTTTGTAGCCTAATGCCCCTAACCAGGAAAGATCCCAACAAGATGTCGGTGCCGCGGTATATTTTGTTGAAAGGAAACATTAGCGCCAACAATACGCCTCGTGTCAGGCATGAATCTGTTCCACCTTGAATGTCAAGCGTGAGGGCGAGTCCTTGATTCAGTGCATTAAAGGTGTCAGCCCCAGGCCACAATAAATATACAAGGAAGCTCCAACACTAGAGAGCACAAAGCCACGGCACAGGCAAAAAAGTCCTCGCCAACTTATCGATCTCATAGGATTCTGCATTAGTCTACTATGACAGTGCTGGCTATGATGCAAAAGGAATATCGTGCCGTCTGGCTATCGATCTCCAGTGGGAAATCTATCCCGATGTCAAAGGCTGTCCAGAGGACAGGTTGAGTGCCGCCGCAACCGCCGTTTCTGCCTGAACGACGGCATCCTGCTTCACCGTCACATACAGATTCCCGGTGTGGAAGGCCCACTCTCCCTCATCTGTGCAGTCAGCGCCGGCAACGGGAACCTCGGAGGAATCTCCTTCCCGGCATATCTCAACGCGTCGATCACGCCCAGCGCCATGGCGTCATTGTTACAGATGACGCAGTTATAGGCCGTTCCGACCGCTAGCAACCCCGTCATCGCGACCCGGGCCCGATCCCGGAGCGTGGTCATGAAATCGTCTTTCTGCGAAAGCAGGAGCATCAGGGAGCGTTTCTGCGCCCCGTCAGTGGGTGCGGGATTCACGACTTCGCAGTCGGTCAGCAGCAGTGCCGTAAGTGGTATGCCAAGCTTGCGATTTTTCATAGCAACCTCCATTTGTCATTGGTTTTGAGGGTACTGACCGCAGTATAAAAGGCCCGCAGTGAAACGAAAAGAGGAAAAGCTGTGGGGAGGCGGTTTGCCTCCCCACAGCCACGCTGAATATAGGACTTTTCTGCTATTGGATGCGATATTTGCGGTATCTGTAGGTGTAAAGCCGGTATACTTGGAAAATGCAAGAAGTAGCTGGTATCCTCAAAGCCCACAACCTCCGAGAGCGGCGGTGTAGTAGCCATGTCTCCGTGGGATCAGCAAGATTTCCTCCAGATCCTCGCGACAGTGCATCAGGGTAGAATGGCCGTCCATCCAGTCTGGATAGCTGATGTAGGCAATGTTAGGCTGACCCGCCAGCAGGGCGAACACATTCTCCCCACTGAAGATCCGGTGATGCCGCTTACTCTCCTCCCGAACCACGAAAACTCCTCCCCCATATACCGAAAAGCATGGAAATACATCGGACAGATTTGGACGCAGCGCGGTACCGCAGGAAAATTCTGTTATGATTATGGAAATTATGATATAGGGAAGTCAAGATGCCAAATAGTGAAACATCGCAGGCCAAAAGTCACAACTAGAGTGTTAAACGCTGGACGAGTTTCACGTCTTGAAAAAGGGATTAGCCTGTTGAACTTGCAAAAGTGTTTAGCAGAAATATCTTGGCAAAGTTTTGCATCTAAACGTGCAATGGGTGTTAAGCAAAAATACACCGAGAACGATTTGTTTCAACCCACTGTTTCAGGGTTGCTATAAACTGATCGATTTCCTCCGTGGTATTATAGCGGCAAAAGCTAACACGGATAACGCTAAAAACCACTTCCTCTGGCAGCCCCATGGCGGCAATCACATGGCTAGGTTCGCCTTTGGAACAGGCAGAGCCTGCGGCGATATAGATGTTCTCCATGCTAAAATGGGACACTGTTTCTTGAGATGGGATTCCAGGAATGGAGAAGTTCAGGATATAAGGGCTGATGTTGTTCGTCATGGTCAGACGCACCTGCGGAATCTCTTGAAGTTTGTGAATCAAATAGTCCTGTAGACTCTGAACATACTGGAAATTCTCTCGAATGCACGGAAGCAGCTTGTCAGCGGCATACCCAAAGGCACAAGCCAAGGGAACGTTTTCCGTACCAGGCTTAATCCCTCGTTCCTGCTTACCGCCATAGAGAAATGGGCGTACCATTACGCCATCCTTGATGTAGAGCGCACCGATACCCTTGGGCCCATGGATCTTGTGAGAACTGGCAGAGAGAAAGTCTGCATCATATTCATAAACCTTGAAGGGGATTTTGCCGAACCCCTGCACACAGTCTACATGAATTCGGGTGTTAGGATTCTTTCGGCGAACCCCTTGGATAATCTCCTTGATGGGTAACAGTTCGCCAGTCTCGCTGTTGACCTCCATGCAGGACACTAGCGCCGTTTCCTGATTCACCGCGTTGACAAAGTCCTCCGCCCGAATGCACCCCGTTACAGGATCTGGCCGGACATAGGTCACTTGGTAGCCCTGTTTCTCTAAGACGCCGCACGCTCCCAATACACTGCTGTGCTCAATAGCGGTGGTGACAACGTGTTTTCCTGTAGACAGATTTGCTGCCGCGCCACCCTGAATAGCTAAATTGTTGCTTTCCGTGCCGCCAGAGGTAAACACAATACAGTTAGTCTTTGCCCCCCACATTTTAGCAATCTGGTTTCGGGCGACATTCAATGCCTGGTATGCCTGAACACCTACATAGTGAAGGGAGGAAGGATTTCCGAAATTTTTTGTCATGGCTTCCGCAGCAACAAGAGCAATGTCGGAATCGACCCGCGTGGTAGCACTATTGTCAAAATAAATCATGAGATTCCTCCTTCATGATTGGAGAAGCAGGGCCTGCCAATAATGACAGGCCCGCTCCAGTTTGTCAGAAAGCTGCGCTTATCCACTTTTACGCTCGCATGACTTCCAGCCCCAAAGCCTCGGCAGCAGCAGCAACCTGATCACCATAATCACCATAAACCAAGGAGAAGTGATGACCAACATACTTCTGGCAGTCATGGAAGTGCTGGGTATCAGCCACCTTGTAGCGGACGGCCAGTTTGCACTCGGGGACCAGATAGTTGTCGCAACCGGTGATCTCGCCCTTAACGATCATGATCTTCTTCATGTCGGGGCTGAGGTTGATGGCAGTAATAGTATCGCCGATGTCCTGAGAGAAGTCATAGCGCAGAGTGGTACCCCAGCCGTCCATGGCGAAAGAGACCAACTCCACAGGCAGGGCGGGCTTGTCATAGCCCTTCATGTAGCGGGTGGGCACGTCGTGCAGGGTGCGAACCTCGTTCTCCTCGGGGTTCCAGACCAGGGTGTTGCCCATGTAGGGAGCGGCGTTGGAGACAGCCATCAGGATGGCCTTGGAGATAACAGAGCCGACATCGCCAGCGCAGGCAGCAGGGATACCTTCCTCTGTGAGAATGGACTTAGCCAAGCAGAAAGTAAACTGCCGCTTGGCCAGCTGACGAGTAGCGCAAACCTCAAAGCAGGGAATGGTGAAGGCGTTACAGTCATGGTGGGCCATCTGTTTGCGAACGGCAACATAGAACTCCATGTCATTCTTCACGAATTCGGCAGGCATATGGACGCCCTTGGCAGACGAGATCAATTCATCAGCCATACGGGCAGCCTCGGCTTTTTCTTCTTCCGTCAGATTATCGATAACATCAAAAATCTGCTCAGCGTTGATATGAGAGAAGCGGGTACCGAATTTTTCGGAGACACCCTCCAGTGTCAGATAAGAACTCTGGCAGCCAAAAGTCAGAGGCGAATTCTTCAGGGGGAAGAAAATTTTCAGATTCTTGAGGATTTTCTTGACCCGCAGAACGTCAACAGCCTTCACGAAGTCATCCATGTAACGGCAGGGATACACATCGTCCCGCCCCATCGCCAACAGGTGGGCGCTCATGTCCACGTCATCGCAGGGAGAGAAAGAAGTTTCATGGGGTACAAATGCAATAGCTTTCTTGGTGCGGCTGGCCAGTTCCACGGTAAAATAACCGGAAATGCGCAGTCCGCAGACCAGATAGATATCGACCTTCTCATCATCAGCCAGGGCTTCTTCCCAAACGTTCTCGTGAATCACGAAGTCCTCGTTCCAGTGTAACAGGGAAGCTTCCAGAACTTCGGTCTTGGCAGGATCGACAGCTTCCTGAATACGCTCAACAAAGCGGTCATATTCCTTCTTAGCAACTTCCATATCGCACTCAGTGGTCAGTGCGTAACCCTGGCCGTAACGGCAGGGGCCCTGATAGGCATGGATGTGATACATGGTCCAGAGGATGGGCTTTACAACAATTTTCTCCTTCAGGGGGCTCTTGATTTCGGGAAGCACACTCATTTTTCATACTCCTCTTCTTTTTGTAGTTTATTTTTTCACCACGGATCTTTGCTATAGCTTTATTGTAGCTGGCACATTATAAAAACGCCATGAAGAAACAGGATAAATCAGCGTACATTTCTGTAAAAAAACAGCATTTTTTGGTGAGCATGTAGCACAATACGGACTGTGTAGTGTTTTGACATGTTATAATCGCCCAAAGGCTTTTGTTCTTTTCTTGCATTTATGTTATTTTATGCTATACTTTTTAGAGAGGTGGGAGCTTATGGAACTATATACCTTAATACCGCAAAAAGATAAACAAAATATCGACTTCCCTTGTGTTCCCTTCTGCGTGGAGCAAACAAAAGTAGTTCAATCCGATTTTCCCCATATCCATGATTTTCAGCAAATGACCGTGATTCTTCATGGACAGGGCGAGTTATCTGTCAATGGTGTCAGTCAGCGTATTCACTCTGGCAACGCCTATGTTATTGGCAGCTACATTCCCCATTACTTGAAGAATACACAGGGACTAGAGTTAGTGAACATTCTGTTCAGAACAGAGGACTTATTGCGATTTTCCGGTTCTCTGAAAAAACAAATAGGATTTCAGTCACTTTTTATGCTCCCCGCTAATGCTGAAGGCGGTTCCTTTGGCCACATCCTCACATTGAATTATCAGGATCATGAACAAATAATTCAGCTTGTACATACTATTTTAGCAGAAGTAAAAACTCGAGAACCAGGAAACGAAGTTTTGGTGCAAGCCTGCTTTATGATTCTCGTCACTATGTTTTCACGACTTTACGGTTCTACGCCTCTTTATGTGCCAAAAGAAAACGAACTAAGCCGCATTACCTCTTTTATCCGGCAGAACTACAGTCACCCCATCTGTATGTCTGATATCGCCCGCTCCGCTATGATTAGCGAGCGAAAAGCACGAGAATTGTTTACAAAAGAGTTTCATTGCTCCCCCATGCAGTATTTGATGTCCGTCCGTTTAAAGCATGCTAGCTATTTATTGCGTTTTTCAGACCTCAGTGTCTCAGAAATCGCTCAACAGGTGGGATTTGAAGATAATAACTACTTCTCTCGTTGCTTCCGTCAAAATATGAGCATGACACCATCGGAATATAGAAGCCACGATGACAACAACCTATAACCCCGACATATAAGCACATTTTGGAAATAGAATAAAAACGCAAAAACACGGTTAATATTTAAAATGTGTCCTATAGGATTAACTGACCAGTGCAGGTTAAGGAAGTGCTGCGAGAACGATATTCTCCTCGTATGAACAGCGTCATTTCGTTAGCACATTGTGAGTAAAAGAAAGTGGCTGAATGAGGATAAGATATCTGGCAAAATCAACATAGAGATTTTATAACTCCGTTCACAAACAGGAAAAATTCCTATTATAACTTGAAAGTCAGTCCGAGAATGAAATGCTGCCAGTATACTTTTTGAGTACCCTTAGAATATCTTATCCGTAATATCCTCTATATGGCCCTCCAGTTGAACTGGAGGGTTCGCTTTTCAGTAACTCTTGATAGTACGTCGGCCTTGCAATAGAGGTAAATCCGCTCTTGCCGGTAATGACTACATTGTTGTAGCCGCTGGCGCAGTGGATGATGAGCACATTGCCGTTTCCGTCAAATCCACAGACAATGCCGACATGGCTGTCTCCCGGATAGAACACAAGGTCTCCCGGCTGGGCATCGCTCCAAGCGATGGCAGTGCAGTATTCGTGCTGCATGGTTGCTCCACCACCATGACCGATAACATAACTGCCGCCAGACTGGTTGTAAAACACCCAATCGACAAATAGCGATAGGTAACCCTTTGATACTATCTCCAGGTTTTCCCCCGCTCCACACCGTGCGTGAACCTTTCAGCTCACACGGCGTTCCATCGTAAGTTGAAATGAAAATCACCAATGAAAATTACAACCGCTCTTTTTAATAAGATGTATAGGATTGAAATTCGGGCAGTTGCAGCCATCTGCGAAGTCTATTTAGTGTTCTCAGTTGTTTGCTGTCAGGTTTCAGTTTCAGCATATAATGTGCAATCGTATCTGGCTGTGTTGCATGAAGCAAGCGGTGGACTTCATCTGTTACTAACACCAGATTTCCGTATTTGTCATCTCCGCCGAAGTGCCTTGGTATGCGGTGATGACAGTGCATATGCCCCAATTCCAGCGGCTGTTTAGTCACATAGCAGCGTCCCATTTGCCCGCAGTAGAGCGATAGGCGATTGTCATTGTACTCAACACTCCTATCCATGATGGGGTTTCTCATCATTTCTCTTAGGATTGAAATGTTGACGCATGAGAGGCTTTTATGGATTTCGGCTCGTCCTTCTGGGGTGTAACGATTGACTTTCTTCGGCTTGAACATGGGGGCTTTGTGTTTAAGATACCCTATCGGTATCAATGCCCGTCCATATACATGCCGAAGCATTTTGCTGTCTCCGTACCGTTCCGCAATATAGCTGGGGAGTTTATCCCCCGATTTTTGTGTGTATCTTCGCAGGCGTGCATTTAGTTCATGTTTGACCAGAAAGGCTATTCTGCGCATATCCAGAGTTATATTTGTTGCGATACGGTAGTAATTGTGGATGCCCAGCACATAAGCGTTATAGGCATCTACGGCACGGCTCCCAGCATTTGTATCCACCGGGTGTGCCATTGCTCTGGTATGCTGTTGAACCTTTGATTTCATTGCCTGATATGCCTTATCCGTCATTCCAGAGTAGACTGTGTACCCTGGTGACCCATTGGCTTTTTTCCCTTTTTTACGCACTCTGATTTTGATGCCCAGAAATTCTGTGTAGTGCCTTTTTAAGTTCACTATCCCAGACTTTTCCGGACTAATGTCCAGTCCAAGTCGTGCTTTCAACCATTGTTGTGTGGCGGCAAATAGTTTTACTGCATCACTGCGCTTGCGGCAGAAGATTTTGAAATCATCAGCGTACCGGACAATCCAGCATTCTTTTAACCGTGTGTTTTGCAATGCACGATAGGTCTTTCCTCTGCTTTCTGTCCCATTGGGCGCAATGGTGACCGCATATAGATGGCGTGTAGGCATGGTTTCCCATTGGCTGGCAATCCACCAATCCAATTCATTCAGTACTACATTTGCCAACAACGGCGAGATAATACCGCCTTGCGGCATCCCTCGCTCTGGAAAGCCGATTTCCGCCACCTCTGCCTTTAGCATAGCTGACAGAATGGAAAGCAGGGTTTTATCCCGGATACCCATTTGCCAAAGCTGTTTCAGCAGTTTCCCATGCTGGACATTGTCAAAGAAACCTTTTATATCAATGTCCACCACGAAATGCAGACCGCTGCGTTGTACAAATTTATAGGCCTGTGCGATAGCGTGTTCTGCACTTCTGCATGGGCGAAAGCCGTTGTTCCGCTCATGGAATTTTGCCTCACAGATCGGTTCCATCACCTGAAGGATACATTGCTGTATCAATCTGTCCATGATGGTCGGGATACCCAGTGGTCTTGTCTTGCCATTGGCCTTCGGGATTTCCACACGTCTTACCGGTTGTGGGATATAGTGTTTTAATCTGGCGCGTATATAGGTTATCAGGTTATTTT
>ERZ791884.1150-NODE-1150-length-20672-cov-4.569676_pt1 | contig 20672 bp, 17 predicted proteins | sample MGYA00509941_ERZ791884 | MGnify/ENA primary metagenome ERZ791884 (study PRJEB30046, sample SAMN00792095) | human gut metagenome | study: EMG produced TPA metagenomics assembly of the A metagenome-wide association study of gut microbiota in type 2... | reverse complement strand
GGGTGGCTTGGATTACTCAGAACTGCGCTCATCATGATCGTTGTCCTCCTTTTTCTCATTGATCTCGTTCATTCGGCTCCGCAGACAGGTCCCGTCCGCACCCCAACAGAGAAAGCCATGGCGGGGGTAAGGGCAGCCGTCACACTCCGGCGAGCGGCTGCAAACAGGCGCCGGCAGCGGCTCCTGCTGAAAGCCGGGGAAGTGCGGAAGAATGAGTTTGAAGTGGATCGTTCCGTAAATTTCCATTGATTTTCCTCCTAAACTAAAAAAGACCGGACATTTCTGTCCGGCCTGCGTGGATACTTATTTCATTGTCATGCCGCTCTGTTCCGGCGCGTCCCGCTGCCGCAGAGCATCCGCAGGCAGCAGTCCGCCGACCTGTTCCATGAGTTCTTTCAGCTCCTGATCCCGTCCGAAGGAAAGGCTTTCATCCTGCTCGCGGACGAACGCCAGCGCGCAGTAGATCTCCGCAAGCTGCTCCGTCTCAAAAAGGGCGTCTTTTTGAACAAGCCCGCTGCGCAGGGTGAAGTTGCGCTTGGCGGAGTCGTAGTCGTCCTGAAAATAATGTCCGTGATGGACGCCCTCTCGGTCGAAGTCCCACTCCCAAGTCACGAATTGGACGCCCCGCTCGGTGGGGTGGCCCGCCAGCACCGCGTCACCGAAGTCCGCGAGGATACGGTAGCCGCCATCCAGTCCGCTGGCTTTGAGCCGCGGCGCGGTTTCCAGAATTGCCATGTATTCCGAAGTCATTTTGGCGGTGTCGATCACGGTTTGCAGCGCATCCTGCGCCCGAATACTGTCCACGTTCTCTTGCCGGTACAACACGCTGCCCTTGCCGGATACGCGGCAGAGACGCCCTTTTTCCCAGCAGACGGGCAGGTGGTGATCTTCGATCGGTTCTACCGTAAAACCGTTCTGCCGCAGCCGGGTGGCGGTTTCTTCAAGGTAACGGAGCTGCGTGGTTTCGTTCTGATCGTTCATTGTGAAGTCCTCCTCGTAAGCAACAAAATAAGCCGGAGCATCCTAAAAATGCTCCGGCCGGGTGATGGATTGGGCAGAGACGCCCTTTTTGACGTCGGGAAATGAAAAAGGGCGCCTTTTTGATGGCTTCGACGAAACCAACAAACAGACGCCCGAAAGATCGTATGAAATTTTGAGGAAAGAACGCTCTAATTTGCGCCCACAAAAAGGGCGCTTCTCAGGATTTTACCTTTGAATCTGTGAAAGGGGGAGTTCGAATCTCCCCAGTTACCAAAATAACGCGAAAATATCTTTTTTTCTGAGTGCGGAATTTGAAAGAAAAAAAGGCGGCAACCCTTTGGTATTCTAAGCGTTGCGCTTAAAATATCCAAATTGTTGCCACCTTATGGTGGAGGCGGCGGGAGTCGAACCCGCGTCCGAAAGCGCTTTAACAGGACTTTCTCCGGGCGCAGTCAGGATTTAAACATTCCCTCCGCGCAAGGACACCTGACGGACCTTACGCTTTGGTAGAGTCATGATGCGTGGGCGGGTCAACTCTTTCCCGCCTCACGGACGCCACGTTTACGACGCCTTCCCCGGCCCGTGGCCTCTCCGGTTCAGACGGCCGCCTACTTAGGCAGCGAGAGCAACTTCGTTGTTGTTCTTTAATTTATAAGTTACCCGTTTTATAGAGGCCAGGCGCCTCTGCCCGCTTATCCTGCCTCCACACCCCCGTCGAAACCGGTACGCCCCCGTGTGAGCGGCGCACGACAAGTGCGCCGCGAATACGGGAAACCCGTCAGGTATGCGAAAGCAAAAGGAAATGAAATTACATCTTCTCCGGCTCGGGATAGTCAACGCCCTGCGTATCCACGCGGATGGTCTTGATGACCTGTGGCTTTTTCGGCATGTCGTTGTACATGTTGCGGTTCACGCGGGAGATGTCCACAGCGGCCTGCGCATTCTCGGTGATCTTACCAAACGCCGCATACTGACCGTCAAGGTGCGGCGCGTCGGCCACCATGATGAAAAACTGGCTGCCCGCGCTGTCTGGGATCATCGTGCGCGCCATCGAGAGAACGCCCAGCGTGTGCTTAAGATCGTTCTTGAAGCCGTTGGCGGAAAATTCACCCTTGATCTCGTAGCCGGGGCCGCCTGTGCCGTTGCCGTCCGGGTCGCCGCCCTGGATCATAAAGCCGGGGATGACGCGGTGGAACACCACGCCGTCGTAAAAACCGGAGTTTGCCAGCGCGATGAAGTTGTTGACGGTGTTGGGCGCGATCTCTGGATAGAGTTCGCCGCTCATCACCGCGCCGCTTTCCATTTCGATGGTCACGATCGGATTTGCCATAATTTCTCTCCTTATCTCCGCGCTTTCATCGCGCGGTCGATCTCGCGCTTGGCGTCACGCTTGGCGGCGTCCTCGCGCTTGTCGTAGTTTTTCTTACCCTTGCACACACCGACTTCGACCTTCACGCGCGCGTCCTTGAAGTAAACGCTCAGCGGGATCAGCGCGTAGCCGTCCTGCTTGACGAGCGAATAGAGCTTGCCTATCTCGCGCTTGTGCAGAAGGAGTTTTTTCGGTCGATCCGGGTCGTGGTTGAAGATATTGCCCTTGTCGTAGGGCGAAATGTGCATCGACAGCACGTTCGCCTCGCCGTTTTTGACGATGACATAGCTGTCTTTCAGGTTGAGCGTGCCGGCGCGGATGGACTTGACCTCCGTGCCCTTGAGCTCGATGCCCGCCTCGTAGCGGTCTTCGACAAAATAGTCGTGGAACGCCTTGCGGTTCTGCGCCGCGATTTTTATCCCCTTTTTCTCCGCCACGGCACATCGCCTCCTTTGCACTTCCATGATAGTGTAGCATACTTTTTCGCCCAGCACAAGGGCTGTCACAAAAACGTAACAATTCGAAAAAACGCCGCATTCCGCTCTATTCTGCCCATCCACTTTAATTTATAGTAGAATTCCGCCCGCCGCCGTGCTATAATTTTAGTATCTATCTCATGCTTTGGCGGCGATCCGCCGCACTCAGGAGGCAGTTTTATCATGGATCTGACCGAACGCCAGCTTTCCCGCGAGACGATCTACGAGGGAAAAATTCTGCATATCTACCGCGACGACGTGCTCCTGCCCAACGGCAGAACGAGCGTACGCGAAGTCGCCGAGCATCCCGGCGGTGTCGCCATCGTCGCTCTTGACGAAAACGACAATGTGCTCACCGTGAAGCAGTACCGCTACGTCTTCTCCCGTGTGCTTGAGGAAATTCCCGCAGGGAAACTGGAGCGTGGCGAGGACCCCGATGAGGCCGCGCTGCGTGAGCTGAAGGAGGAAACGGGCGCAACGCCGAAGCGCATGACGAATCTCGGCAAGCTTCTCGTCTCCCCCGGCTGCTACAGCGAGGTGCTGCACCTTTATCTTGCCGAGGGTCTGACCTTCGGTGAGCAAAATCCTGACGAGGACGAGTTTTTAGAGCTTTACCGCACGCCGTTTTCCGACATGCTCGCACGCGTGATGCGCGGCGAGATCGAAGATGCGAAGACCGTCTGCGGTATCCTCAAGGTCCACGCCCTGCGCACAGCGCAAAAAGAGAGACAGGAGAAAGAAAACTGATGGAACAGAAGAAGACCGTCCTCATTGTCGAGGACGAGAAAAACATCGTCGATATCATCCGCTTCAACCTCCAGCGTACGGGCTATAACACGCTCGAGGCCTACGACGGTGAGGCGGGCCTCGCCATGGCGCGCGAGAAAAAGCCCGACCTCATTCTTCTCGACGTGATGATGCCAAAAATGATGGGCTTTGACGTCTGCCGCGCGCTGCGCGCCGAGGGCGACAACGTGCCCGTCATCATTCTGACCGCGCGCGAAGAGGAGGAGGACAAGATCTTGGGCCTTGAGATCGGCGCGGACGACTACATCACCAAGCCCTTTTCCATGCGCGAGCTGCTCGCGCGCGTCAAAGCGAACATCCGCCGCACAACGATGCTCTCCGCTCCCGCGGCGGAGGACAACGCCATGAGCGCCGGCGGCGGCATCACCATCAACACCGACAGCTTTCAGGTGCGCAAAAACGGCGTGCCCATCGACCTCACACAGCGCGAGTATGAGCTTTTGACGTTCCTCGCCAGCCACCCCGGCAAGGTCTTCTCCCGCGTCGACCTGATGGAGCAGGTCTGGAACTATGGCTACGTCGGCGACGACGCGCGCACGGTGGACGTCACCGTCCGCCGCCTGCGCGAAAAGATCGAGGACAACCCCGCCGCGCCGGCCTACATCCTCACGCGCCGCGGCGTGGGCTATTATTTCTCCGCGCAGGCGTAAGTTGCGCGCACTTTTCCGGGAAAGGAGTCTCCTGCTATGTTCCGCAGCCTGCATATGAAGCTCGTGATGATCATGCTGCTGCTCGTCACCTCTCTGATGGCGGTGGTAGGCGCGTTTTTGATGACCAGCATCACAAACTTCTATATTGACGATTTTTACGAGCAGATGAGCGAAGTGTTCGGCGAGTCCAACGCCGAGTTCGTGAGCTCACTGCGCGAAGAAGCCGCGCAGGAGGACGGCGCCGCGCGCCTGCAAACGATGCTCGAGGCCTACTCCGGCACACTGAGCATCGACTCGCGCAACCGCAACTACTATGTTCTCGACGGCCGCAGCGGCGAAGTGCTTGCTTCGAGCAACGAGGACGGCCAGCTGCTTGAGCAGACGGAAAATATCCTCACCGCGCGCAACGGCGAGGTCGGCGACCACAGCGACCTCGCCGCAAGCTATATGGATGTCGCCATCCCGATCTCCGGCGGCGACAACAGCTTCATCATCTACATCCGCGACAGTCGCACCACGGTCTCGTCGCTGAACTCTGAGCTGCTGTTCATCATTCTGCAAGCACTGCTCGTCGGTCTTCTCGTCTCGGTGCTTTTGTCGTTCCTGCTCGCCAAGACCATGATCGACCCCATCGAAAAACTGACCGAGGGCGCCGAGCGCATCGCGACCGGCGACTTCGACGAAACGCTTGCTGTCGAATCGACGGACGAGATCGGCGTTCTGACCACCACATTCAACGACATGGCGTCCGTGCTCCACTCCACGCTCGAAGCCGTGGAGAACGAGCGCAACAAGCTTGACACGCTGTTTCTCCACATGAGCGATGGCGTCGTCGCCTACGACGGCAGCGGCAAGCTCATCCACTGCAACCCCGCCGCGTGTGAGCTCTTAGGCCGCACGGCGGACGAGTGCGTGTACAGCGAGCTGTTTGAATCCATCTGCCCGTTTTCCCATGTCATCACCATGCAGCGCAGCGACTATGTTGAGGGCGAGCTCACTGTCGGCGAGCGCAGCGTAGAGCTCTACTTCGCTCCCTTCTCCGATGAGGAGAGCGGCGGCGTTCTCATCGTGCTGCACGATGTGACCGAGCACCGCAAGACCGAGGAGCGCCGCAAGGAATTTGTCGCCAATGTCTCCCATGAGCTGCGCACGCCGCTCACGAATGTCCGCTCCTATGCCGAGACCATCCGCGAGGCGGGCGACGACTTGAGCCGCGAGACGGAAAACGACTTCCTCGATGTCGTCATCAGCGAAACAGACCGCATGACCCACATCGTGCAGGACCTTCTGACGCTCTCGCGCCTTGACTCCGGCCGCAGCGAGATGAATATGGCGCGCTTCCCGTTCTCCGCCGCCATCGACTCCGTGCTCCGCTCGACGGAGCTTGAGGCCCGCCGCCACAAGCACGAGCTCACGCACGACTATACCGAAAATCTCCCGCTCATCATGGGCGATCGCGGCCGCATCGAGCAGGTCATGCTCAACGTCCTCAGCAATGCCGTCAAGTACACGCCCGACGGCGGCCACATCCGTGTCACCGCGGGCAGCGAGGGCGAAACTGTCTGGATGGAGGTCGCGGACGACGGCATCGGCATTCCCGAGGCCGACCGCAGCCGCATTTTCGAGCGCTTCTACCGCGTCGACAAAGCAAGATCGCGCGAATCCGGCGGCACAGGCCTCGGCCTTTCCATCGCGACGGAGATCGTCCAGCGTCACCACGGCTCGCTCACGCTCGTTGACCGCCCCGGCCCCGGCACGACCGTCCGCTTAGAGCTGCCCATCACCCAGCCCATCGGCGGGGAGGATTCCCATGAATAAGAACGCCACGCTCATGAGCCATCTGCAAAACGCCGCGATCGCCGTTTTGACCGTTACCGCCGTGCTGCTTCTGATCCAGACGCCGCTTGTCGGCGACCTTGCGGGCAAGACGCCCTACGAGCTCGCGCAGGACTGGCTCGCGGGTGACACCTCGACCGATACCGCCGTCACCACCGATCTGACCGAGCTCGCGCTCCCCGTGCGCGTGGTGTTCACGAACGAATACGCCCGCTACGGGCTCAGCGCCATCACGACGCTTGACACAGATTTTGAGCTCGCCGGCACGTTTTTCGGCGAGGCGCTTGGCTCTGCTACCACTTATGAAGCGTGCAGCGGTGAAAAGCTGCTCACCGCACTGCACGCGAGCAGCATCTACCTCGATCTGGAGGCCCCCACGCCGCTCGAAGTGCTCAGCCGCATTCTCGGCGTCAACGACGCGCCGGAGTCCTCGCTCCTGCGCGTCACGCGGCTTGTGCTCTGCCCCGCGGAAAACGGCGCAACGCTCTACTTACAGGACGCCAATCAGGGCTTTTTTGTCAGCCGGACGGCGATAAGCAGCGCGACACTGCGCGAAGCGCTCGCCTCGCTCGATGGCAACGGCACAGATTTTGCGTTCTCGCTCTCCGGCGAGTTCTCTCAGCTCTCGCCCTACACGCTCATTTTCAGCGAACCGCCGCAGCGCTACACGCTCTCGGCGAGCAATGCCCTCACCGATCAGGCGACATTTCTGCGCCTTGCGGAGTTCAACCCCCACACGGAAAGCGGCTACACCGACTCCTCCGGCAGCACCATTATCAAAGAGGTCTACGGCACGCTGCGCCTTGAGCCCGACGGCAGCGTCTTCTATCAGGGCGCGGACGAGGCCGAGGCGGGCTCGATCTACTATGTCTCCGCCGCCTCGACCGGAAAGCCCACGATGCTCGAAGCCGTCGCGGGCGCGCAGCGCCTCGCCTTCACGCTGCTTCGCGACGTAAGCGGCGACGCCGAGCTCTATCTCAGCGAGATCAACAGCAGCAACAAGCGCTTCACCGTGAGCTTCGACTATGCGGTCGGCGGTACGCCGCTGCGCTTTTCCGACGGCAGCCACGCCGCCACGGTCACGATCGAAGACCAGACCATCACGGAATTTTCCCTCCACTGCCGCAGCTATACGCTCAGCGATTCGCCCGCACTGCTGCTGCCCATCCGGCAGGCCGCGGCCATCGCGGACAGCCAATATTTGAGCGCCGAGCTGCACGTCTTCTACGACGAGCACGGCGCGGACACCGTCGGCGTCGGCTGGTTTGCCGACTGATCTTTCCGGAAAGGATGCCCGAACATGAAAACCTCGCGGCTCAAAAATATCGTCATCGTCATTTTGCTGCTCGTCAACGCATTTCTGCTCTTTCTGCTGCTCAGCCGCCGCGCCGAGGAGCGCGACTCGAACGAGCGCCGCGTCGAGCAGCTCTGCACGCTTTTTGAAAAAAACGGCGTCGCCTTTGACCGCGCGCTGCTGCCCGATGAGGAAACGCACCTCTCCCTCTCGCTTGAGCGCGACGCCGCACGCGAAGAGGCTTTCGCCTCCGCCCTGCTCGGCACTGCCGAGAGCAGCAATTCCGGCGGCGGTGTGAGCCGCTTCACCGGCGAATACGGCTCCCTCCGCTCCGGCGGCACGGCCGACGCGCTTCTCTCCCGACCGGTCGACGATCCCGAGAGCTTTAGCAAACAGCTTTTCAAAACGTTTGGCTACACTTTTCTCACCTCCCAGCTCACGGATGGCAGCGGCAGCGTCACGGGCATACGCAGCGAAAAAGGCCGGCTCATCTTTAACGCCTCGCTGACGCTCACGTTTTCTGACAGCTCGCTCACCGGCGTTTCCGGTACCTTTCTGCCCGCGCTCGACGAGGGCCGCCGCACAGACGGCCTCGACGCGGTCGACGCGCTTGTGCATTTTCTGGACTATTGCAGCGCTTCGGGCGTCGTATGTACCGAGGTCCGAGCGCTGGACGAAGGGTATCTTCTCCAGACGTCGTCTGCCTCGCCGCTTCGGCTGCAAGGCGTGTGGCGCATCTCCACGGATGTCAGCAGTTATTATGTGAACTGCAAGACCGGCGAGATCACACGAGAATGAAATTTTTCTTGCAGCATTTCTAATTTCTTACTGTGCAGCATTGCTTTTTCTGTTTTTTTGGTATACTGTTGATGTATTATGTGAATACCATGAGCAGGCGGTTTTCCCCTGCTGTTTTACGATAACGAAAAGAAGTCTCACCGTCTCTTATTAAGGAGTTACTATGACGAAATACATCGTGCAGGGCGGTCATCCGCTCTTTGGTGAAGTGCGCATCAGCGGCGCAAAGAACGCCGCGGTCGCCATCATTCCCGCCGCCCTTCTGGTCGACGGCGTCTGCCGCATCGAAAATATTCCCCAGATCTCCGACGTGACCGCGCTGCTCAAAATTTTAGAGCAGCTCGGCGCGAATGTCCGTTTCCTCAACCGCAGCGATGTTGAGATCGACTGCCGCCATATTGCCACCACGCAGGTCTCGCAGGAGCTCGCGCACAAGATCCGCGCCTCCTACTACCTCATCGGCGCGCTGCTCGGCCGCTTCGGCGAGGCTGAGGTCTCGATGCCCGGCGGCTGCAACTTCGGCGGCGTGCGCCCCATTGACCAGCATGTCAAGGGCTTCGCCGCCATGGGCGCCGAGGTGCGCGAGGGCGACTTCATCTGCGCCAAGGCAAGCGGCGACCGCATGAAGGGCGCGAACGTCTACCTCGACGTGGTCTCTGTCGGTGCGACGATGAACATTATGATGGCCGCGGCGCTCGCCGACGGCACCACCGTCATCGAAAACGCTGCCAAGGAGCCGCATATCGTCGACCTTGCCAACTTCTTAAACTCCATGGGCGCGAACATCAAGGGCGCCGGCACCGACACCATCCGCATTTTCGGCGTGGACAAGCTCCACGGCGGCACGTATGCCATTATCCCCGACCAGATCGAGGCGGGCACCTACATGGCGGCTGTCGCCGCCTGCGGCGGACAAGTCCTCGTGCGCGGCATCATCCCCAAGCACATGGACTGCATCACCGCCAAGCTCCAGGAGATGGGCGTGCAGGTCGAGGAGCAGGACGACACGCTGCTCGTGCGCCGCTCGGGCAAGCTTCGCCGCACCAACGTCAAGACGCTGCCCTATCCCGGCTTCCCGACTGATATGCAGCCACAGATCACCGTTGCCCTCTGCCTTGCCGAGGGGACGAGCATGGTCACCGAGGGCGTGTGGGACAACCGTTACCGCTACGTCGGCGAACTGACGCGCATGGGCGCGCAGATCCGCGTCGAGGGCCGCAGCGCCGTCATCGAAGGCGTCGACCACCTGACCGCTGCGAGCGTGCAGGCCTACGATCTCCGCGCGGGCGCCGCCATGGTCATCGCCGCGCTGGCCGCTGAGGGCACAAGCGAGGTCTCGAACGTCCACTATATCGAGCGCGGCTATGAGAATATCATCGGCAAGCTCCGCAACCTCGGCGCGCAGATCGACAGCGTCGAGTGCGACGAGACCGTTGAGACCCGCCAGATCGGCTGATTCAATCAAAAAAGCGACTTGCCGCGGCAAGGCGCTTTTCTTTTGGAAAGGATAGTATGTATACCGATATCTACACCGCTTCCCTGCCGCCGGAGCTCCTCGCCATGGCCGAAACGCCCGTGATGCAGCGGCTTTTGCGCGTCGGCATGCACTGCGGCTGCGAATACACGGTCTATCCCATCTACCGCGACGCCGTTGCGCCGTATTCGCGCTATACGCATTCGCTCGGCACAGCGGCCATCGTCTGGCACTTCACGCATGACTTGAAGCAATCTGTCGCGGGACTACTGCACGACATTGCGACGCCCGCGTTCGCCCACGTGGTCGACTTTCTGAACGGTGACCACATGCGGCAGGAATCGACCGAAAGCCGCACACGCATGATGATCGCCTCGTCGCCGGAACTCATGGCGCTGCTCGATAAAAGCGGCCTGACGCTCGACGATGTGGACGACTACCACCGCTATCCCATCGCCGACAACGATTCGCCCCGCCTCTCCGCCGACCGACTCGAATATACGCTCGGCAACGCGCATCTTGTCTTCCACTGTCCAAAAGCAGAGCTGAAACGCATTTTTGACGACATCTTTGTCGGCAAAAACGAGGAAAACGTCGATGAGCTCTGCTTTGCGCACGCGAAGATTGCCGACATCTTTACCCAGCTCTCGCTGCGGCAGTCGGAGTGGTTCGTCTCCGATGAGGACCGCTTCAGCATGCAGGCATTGGCCGATCTCCTGCGTGAGGCACGGCAGCGCAATGTGTTGACGGTGGATGATCTCTACCTCGACGAACCTCATGTCATCGCGCTGCTCCTCTTTGATCCGGTCCTCGCCGCGCGCTGGCAGGATTATCGCCGCATAGTCGGTACGCGGTCCGGCGCGCAAAAGCCGGAGGGTACTTACGCCGTCAAGATCGCCGCCAAAAAGCGCAGCATCGACCCACTGGTGCAGACGAGCGACGGCCTTCGGCGCTTCACTACAGTCAATGCGGACTATGCAGCAAAGCTCGCCGCCTTCCGCTCGGATGACTTCGACCGCTGGGTCTGGGCCAAATATGAATAAAGGAAGTGCGAAGCCGCTGGCTTCGCACTTCCTTTGCACTTTCGATAATAGAAAAGCAGCAGGCCTTTGCAGCCTGCTGCTTTTTGAAGTCTTTGGATGACCCTCAGTGGATCAATTAGGCCTCGGTCTCGATGACGACGCCGGAACCAACGGTACGGCCGCCTTCACGGATAGCGAAGCGGAGACCCTTCTCGATAGCGATCGGGGTGATCAGCTCGACCTTCATGTCGACGTTATCGCCGGGCATGCACATCTCGGTGCCCTCGGGCAGGGTGATGACGCCGGTGACGTCGGTGGTACGGAAGTAGAACTGAGGACGATAGTTGTTGAAGAACGGGGTGTGACGGCCGCCCTCGTCCTTGTTCAGGACGTAAACCTGACCAACAAACTTGGTGAGGGGGTGAATGGAACCGGGCTTGGACAGAACCTGGCCGCGCTCGATCTCGTTCTTGGCAACACCACGGAGCAGGGTACCGATGTTATCACCAGCCTCGGCGTAGTCGAGCAGCTTGTGGAACATTTCGATACCGGTGACGACGGTCTTGCGACGCTCGTCGGTCAGACCGATGATCTCGACTTCCTCGCCGAGCTTCAGCTGGCCACGCTCAACACGGCCGGTAGCGACGGTACCACGACCGGAGATCGTGAAGACGTCCTCAACGGGCATCAGGAACGGCTGGTCGGCCTTACGGTCGGGCGTGGGGATCCATGTATCGACAGCGTCCATGAGCTCGTGCATGCACTTGTACTCGGGAGCGTCGAGGTCCTTGGACTCGGAGATCAGGGCGTTCAGAGCGCTGCCGCGGATGATCGGGGTCTCGTCGCCGGGGAAGCTGTAGAAGTCGAGCATCTCGCGGACTTCCATCTCGACGAGCTCGAGCAGCTCTTCATCGTCGACCTGGTCGCACTTGTTCAGGAAAACGAGAACGGAAGGCACGTTGACCTGACGGGCGAGCAGCAGGTGCTCACGAGTCTGGGCCATGGGGCCGTCGGAAGCGGCGATGACCAGGATAGCGCCGTCCATCTGAGCAGCGCCGGTGATCATGTTCTTGATATAGTCGGCGTGGCCCGGGCAGTCGACGTGGGCATAGTGACGACCCTGGATCTCACCATCCTCGCCGGTCTTGTAGTTGTGGCCCTGACGGTCGAAGGTCTGGTACTCAACGTGAGCGGTGTTGATGGTGATACCACGCTCGCGCTCTTCCGGAGCCTTATCGATGGAGCTGTAATCGGTGTAGTCAGCACCGCCCTGGAGGGCGAGGAACTTGGTGATCGCAGCGGTCAGGGTGGTCTTACCATGGTCGATATGACCGATGGTACCAATGTTTACGTGGGGCTTGGTACGCTCGAATTTCTGCTTAGCCATTAGAGTGATCCTCCTATGAATAAATTTCGTTGTTTACCGGTGTCGTTTACATACACCAGTATTTTACCGTAAAACGCGGTATTTTGCAATACCTTTTTATCAGGCGCGGTTCGTGCGCTGGTTGATGATCTTCTCCTGAATGTTCTTCGGGATCTCGATATAATGCGCGGGCTCCATCGTGTACTGGCCGCGGCCCTGCGTGCAGGAGCGGAGGTCAGTCGCGTAGCCGAACATCTCAGCCAGAGGAACGAAAGCGTCGATCTGCTGCGCGCCGCTGCGGGCCTCGAAGCCCTGGATCTGACCACGGCGGGAGTTGAGGTCGCCGATCACGTCGCCCATGTACTCGTCGGGGACGATGACGCAGACCTTCATGATCGGCTCGAGCAGCGTCGGGCCGGCCTTCTGGCAGGCCTCCTTGAAGGCCATGGAGCCGGCGATCTTGAACGCCATTTCAGAGGAGTCGACCTCGTGATAAGAACCATCGTACAGCGTGACCTTGACATCGACGACCGGGTAACCGGCGAGAACACCGGAGAGCATGGCACCCTGAATACCGGCATCGATCGCGGGAACGTATTCCTTGGGGATCGCGCCGCCGACGAGGGCGTTGACAAACTCGTAACCCTTGCCGGACTCGTTGGGCTCGACATGGATCTTGACGTGACCGTACTGACCCTTACCACCGCTCTGACGGGCGTACTTGGTATCCTGATCGACAGCCTTGGTGATGGTCTCCTTGTAGGCGACCTGAGGAGCGCCGACATTCGCCTCGACCTTGTACTCACGGAGCAGGCGGTCGACGATGATCTCCAGATGGAGCTCGCCCATACCGGCGATGATGGTCTGACCCGTCTCTTCGTCGGTGTAGGTCCTGAAGGTCGGGTCTTCCTCAGCCAGCTTCATCAGCGCGATGCCCATCTTCTCCTGACCGGCCTTGGTCTTGGGCTCGATGGCGACGCGGATCACGGGCTCGGGGAATTCCATGGACTCCAGGATGATCGGAGCCTTTTCATCGCAGAGCGTATCACCGGTGGTGGTGTTCTTGAGGCCGATGACGGCGCAGATGTCGCCGGCGTAGCAGCACTCGATATCCTCGCGGTGGTTGGCGTGCATCTGCAGGATGCGGCCGATGCGCTCTCTCTGATGCTTGGTGGAGTTGAGAACGGCGGTACCGGTATTCAGAATACCGGAGTACACGCGAACGAAGGACAGTCGGCCGACGAACGGGTCGGTCGCGATCTTGAACGCAAGACCGGAGAACGGAGCGTTATCGTCCGCGTGACGGACATCTTCCTCACCGGTATCGGGGTTCACACCGTCGATCGCTGGGATATCCACGGGGGACGGCATGTAGTCGACGATCGCGTCCAGCAGCTTCTGAACGCCCTTGTTCTTGTAAGAGGTACCGCAGGTGACAGGAACCATCTTATTGTCGATGGTAGCCTGACGGATGGTCTTGCGGATGAGGTCCTGAGGAACGGGCTTCTCTTCGAGCGCCAGCTCCATGATCTCGTCGTTCAGGTCGGCGCAAGCGTCAACGAGCTTGGTGCGATACTCCTGAGCGAGCTCGAGCATGTCCTCGGGGATCTCCTCGACGCGCATGTCCTTGCCGAGCTCGTCGTAGTAGATATCAGCGTCCATCTCCACCAGGTCGATGATGCCCTTGAAGGTATCTTCAGAGCCGATCGGCAGCTGGATGGGGACAGCGTTGCACTTGAGACGGTCGTGGATCATGTGCAGAACGTTGTAGAAGTCCGCGCCCATGATATCCATCTTGTTGACGTAGATCATGCGGGGGACCTTGTAGTTATCGGCCTGACGCCACACAGTCTCAGACTGGGGCTCAACGCCGCCCTTGGCGCAGAGAACGGTCACAGAGCCGTCCAGAACGCGCAGGGAGCGCTCGACCTCAACGGTGAAGTCGACGTGGCCCGGGGTGTCGATGATGTTCAAGCGGGTCTGCGGGAACTGATTCTTGCTGCCCTTCCAGTAGCAGGTGGTGGCAGCGGAGGTGATGGTGATACCACGCTCCTGCTCCTGAACCATCCAGTCCATCGTGGCGGTACCGTCGTGGGTCTCGCCGATCTTGTAGTTGACGCCGGTGTAGTACAGAATACGCTCGGTAGTCGTGGTCTTGCCAGCGTCGATATGGGCCATGATGCCGATATTTCTGGTGTTTTCCAGAGAGACTTTTCTTGCCATAATTCTCTCGTTCCTCCGTTACCAGCGGAAGTGGGCGAATGCCTTGTTGGATTCGGCCATCTTGTGGGTATCTTCGCGTTTCTTCACGGCGCTGCCGCTGTTGTTGGCAGCATCCATGATCTCGCCAGCCAGGCGCTCGGCCATGGTGCGCTCACCACGGGCACGGGCATAGGCCGTCAGCCAACGCAGACCGAGGGTCTGACGACGGGCGGGACGGACCTCCATCGGCACCTGATAGGTGGCACCGCCGACGCGGCGGGACTTGGTCTCCAGGCTGGGCATGATATTCTCCATGGCCTGGTTGAAAACATCGAGAGGCTCGTTGCCGGTCTTGTCCTTGATCATGTCGAACGCGCTGTAGACGACCTTCTGGGCGACGCCCTTCTTGCCGTCGAGCATCACGCTGTTGACGAGCTTGGTCACCAGGACGCTGTTGTACATAGGATCGGGCAGAACTTCTCTCTTGGGAACATTACCTCTTCTGGGCACTTTGCTTCCCTCCTTCTTATAATTTAGAAATCATAGGTACTCGCGAATGGGGCTCTCCCCCATCGTGTTCCGGCCTGCCAAAGAGGTGAATGACACAAAATATATATCAAACCTTTTCGGCAAAGCTCATTTCAAGGTCGCAGCCTTACTTCTGCTTCGGGCGCTTGGCGCCGTACTTGGAACGGGACTGCATACGGCCCTGCACGCCCTGAGCGTCCAGAGTGCCGCGGATGATGTGGTAACGCACACCAGGGAGGTCCTTCACACGGCCGCCGCGGATCATGACCACAGAGTGCTCCTGCAGGGAATGACCAACGCCGGGGATGTAAGCGGTGACCTCATAGCCATTGGTGAGGCGGACACGGGCGATCTTACGAAGAGCGGAGTTCGGCTTCTTCGGGGTCGCAGTACGAACTGCGGTGCAAACGCCACGCTTCTGGGGAGAGGCGAGGTCGGTCTCCTTGTTCTTCAGCGTGTTAAGACCATACTGCAGAGCCGGGGAGTTGGACTTGTAAGTCGACTGCTGTCTGCCCTTGCGAACCAACTGGTTAAAAGTAGGCATTCTTGTTTCTCCTTTCCTGAAATGATGTGATATATATTTTTTACAGGATATCGGTAAAATATCCCGAAAAAACCTTAATTTCTCAGAACGGCGATCACCGCCGCACCAACGGCGATGCCCGCGCTGTGGCCAAGCTGCGCCATCGTGGCGCGATCGTCGATCTCGATGTTCTCTTCGCGTGCGAGCGCTTTGATCGGCGCAAGCACGGCTGGGTCTGCATCGCAGGCGATATACAGCTTTTCCGCGCGGTGTTCCCGCAGTGCACGCATCGTCTGCTTGATGCCCGCTACCTTGCGGCAAGTGGACAGATCCGGCGTCACGGCAGGTCCCTCCTGACGGTATGACAAATTCCGTGGGACATACCCACGCAAGTTGAAATTATACCATGAGGCACACAAGCCGTCAAGCGTTTTTTATGGCTGTCTACACAAAATAATCGCTGAAACGACGGGCTTTTCCCGAATTTTTTTGTGCGTTCCGCGCCGGCGCGTCAAACTTTTGAAAAGAGGCTGTCAAACTCTCCCTTTTTCCGCCAAAATGGCAAAAAAGAGACGCGGAATTTTCCGCGTCTCTTTTTACCTATTCAATACGTGAGGTCTTAACTCACACTTCGACGGCATTCGTGATGATGCGCGGCTCGTGCGGCTCTTCCTCGAGCTTCTCAGGCTCGGGAACGATCTCCTCGGCAAAGTCACGGTAGGCGTTCAGGCCTGCACCGGCGGGGATGAGCTTACCGATGATGACGTTCTCCTTCAGACCAACAAGGTGGTCGACCTTACCCTTGATGGCGGCTTCAGTCAGGACCTTTGTGGTCTCCTGGAAGGACGCGGCGGACATCCAGCTGTCGGTCGCAAGAGAGGCCTTCGTGATACCCATGAGCAGCTGCGTGGCAATGGCTTCCTGCAGCGGCTCGCCGGTCTCGGCGTTGACCTCGCCCGCGGCATTGCGCGCGCGGATCTCCTCGTTGGCATCCTCATACTCAAGCAGATCGACCATGGAGCCGGAGAGCAGGTTCGTATCGCCGGACTCCTCGACGCGCACCTTGCGCATCATCTGGCGGACGATGACCTCGATATGCTTATCGTTGATGTCAACGCCCTGCTGACGGTAAACCTTCAAAACTTCCTGAATGAGGTAGTCATGAACGGCGGACGTGCCGCGGATACGCAGGATATCGTGCGGGGACAGCGCGCCGTCCTGCAGCTGCGTGCCCTTGGCGATGACGTCGCCATCCTTCACGCGAAGGCCGGTGTGCGGCACCGAGTAGATGCGGTTGTCGCCGTCGTCCGCGGTGACGATGATGTTGAGCAGGCTGCCCTTGGTCGCCTCTTCGAAGCGGACCTTACCGCCGATCTCGGCGAGGGTCGCCATCTTCTTGGGACGGCGCGCCTCAAACAGTTCCTCGACTCGCGGAAGACCCTGGGTGATATCGCCGCCCGCGACGCCGCCGGTGTGGAAGGTTCGCATCGTCAGCTGCGTACCGGGCTCGCCGATGGACTGGGCCGCGATGATACCGACCGCCTCGCCGGGGCCGACGGGCTTGCTCGTGGCAAGGTTCATGCCGTAGCACTTCGCGCAGACGCCGCTGTGGGCCTTGCACGTAAGCACCGTGCGGATCTCGACGGAGTGGATATCGAACTTCTCCATGAGGTCGGCATCCTCGGGGGTCATCATGTGATCCTTGGAAATGAGGACCTCGTCCGTGCCGGGCTTCATCACGTCGTGGACCGGATAGCGGCCGTTGACGCGCTCAGAGAACTTTTCGATGACCTGGCCGTTCTCGCTGATCTCGCTGATCGTGATGCCGCGGGTCGCGCCGCAGTCGTCGGAGCGGATGATGACATCCTGGCAGACGTCGACCATTCGGCGGGTCAGGTAACCGGAGTCTGCCGTACGAAGAGCCGTATCGGCAAGGCCCTTACGGGCGCCTCGGGAGGAGGTGAAGTATTCAAGGACGGACAGACCTTCGCGGAAGTTTGCCTTGACCGGGATCTCGATCGTCTTACCGGCGGTGTTGGCCATCAGGCCGCGCATACCGGTCAGCTGACGGATCTGCTTCATCGAACCACGGGCGCCGGAGTCCGCCATCATGAAGATGGGGTTGTAGCGGTCCATGTTCTTCTGCAGGGCGTCGGTGACGTCCGCGGTGGTCTTTTCCCACTCCTTGACGACGGCGCGGTAGCGCTCATCCTCGGTCATGAAGCCCATCTTGAACTGGTCTTCGATGTCGACGACGCGCTGCTCGGTCTCGGCAATGAGGGTGTACTTTGCCGGCGGAATGGTCATATCCGCAACGGAGATACTGATGGCCGCACGGGTGGAGAACTTGTAGCCCGTGGCCTTGATGTTATCGAGCACTTCGGCCGCGATGGTGAAGTTGTGCAGCTTGATCGTGCGATCGACGATCTTGCCGAGCAGCTTCTTGCCGCAGACCTCGGTGATCTCGTAGTCGAAGTAGTTTTCGGTCGGCTCGCCGTTTTCATCCACGCGCCCCACAAAGCCAAGGTCCTGCGGGATGTTGCGGTTGAAGATGATGCGGCCGATGGTAACGCGCACGACCTTGCTGCCCATGGTGCCGTCCGGCATCTGCTTGACCGTGCGGACAAGGATGGGCTGGTGGATACCGATGAGGTGGTCGTTGTAGGCGAGCATGGCCTCGTCCTCGTCGCGGTAAACGTGCAGATTCACGCTGGCCTTCTCTTCGTCGGTCAGCTCGTCGTAGCGCTTGCCGGCAAGGGCAAAGTCAATGTCCTGCGGCCAGAACTCGTCGTTATCCATCTGGGAAACGCCGTTTTCAAAGCGCTCGAACGTGAGGTAGTAGGAACCCAAAACCATATCCTGCGTCGGCACCGTGACAGGGCCGCCGTCCTGAGGACGCAGCAGGTTGTTGGCAGAGAGCATCAGGATACGGGCCTCGGCCTGCGCCTCGGCAGACAGGGGCACGTGAATAGCCATCTGGTCGCCGTCGAAGTCCGCGTTGAATGCCGTGCAGTTCAGCGGGTGGAGCTTGAGGGCGCGGCCCTCGACCAGCACCGGCTCGAACGCCTGAATACCGAGACGGTGGAGCGTCGGCGCGCGGTTGAGCATGACGGGGTGATCCTTGATGACGACGTCGAGCGCGTCCCAGACCTCGGTGCGGCCCTTATCGACCATCTTCTTGGCGGACTTGATGTTGTTGGCGGCGCCGTCCTCGACGAGCTTCTTCATAATGAAGGGGCGGAACAGCTCGAGTGCCATTTCCTTCGGCACACCGCACTGGTAGATCTTCAGCTCAGGGCCGACGCAGATAACGCTACGGCCGGAGTAGTCGACACGCTTGCCGAGCAGGTTCTGACGGAAGCGGCCCTGCTTACCCTTGAGCATGTCGGAAAGGGACTTGAGTGCGCGGTTGTTCGCGCCGGTGACGGCGCGGCCGCGGCGGCCGTTGTCGATCAGCGCGTCGACCGCTTCCTGCAGCATGCGCTTCTCGTTGCGCACGATGATGTCGGGCGCGTTGAGCTGAATGAGGCGCTTTAAGCGGTTGTTGCGGTTGATGACGCGGCGGTAGAGGTCGTTTAAGTCGGAGGTCGCAAAGCGGCCACCGTCGAGCTGGACCATCGGGCGGATCTCGGGCGGGATGACGGGCAGCACGTCGATGATCATCCACTCGGGCTTGTTGCCGGAGATGCGGAACGCATCCACGACCTCAAGGCGCTTGACGATGCGGGCCTTCTTCTGGCCGCTCGCGCTCTTGAGTTCGGCGTGGAGCTGCTCGGACAAGGATTCGAGGTCGATCTGCTGGAGGAGCTTCTTGACGGCCTCGGCGCCCATACCGGCGTCGAAATCGTCCTCATACTTCTCGCGCATATCGCGGTATTCCTTCTCCGAGAGGATCTGGTTGCGCATCAGCGGGGTCTCACCGGGATCGGTGACGATATAAGCGGCGAAATACAGCACCTTTTCCAGGATGCGGGGGCTGATGTCGAGCAGCAGGCCCATGCGGGACGGAATGCCCTTGAAATACCAGATGTGGGAAACAGGCGTGGCGAGCTCGATGTGGCCCATGCGCTCGCGGCGGACCTTGGCGCGCGTGACTTCCACGCCGCAGCGGTCGCAGATCTTGCCCTTGTAGCGGATCTTCTTATACTTGCCGCAGTGGCACTCCCAGTCCTTCGTGGGGCCAAAGATGCGCTCGCAGAACAGGCCGTCGCGCTCGGGCTTGAGGGTGCGGTAGTTGATGGTCTCGGGCTTTTTGACCTCGCCGTAAGACCATTCACGGATCATCTCCGGAGAAGCGATTCCGATTTTAATGGCGTCAAACGTTGCGTAACTCATTTTCTATATGCTCCTCCTTTTCTCAGTCTTCCTGATCGTCGCCGGCAAAGTCGGCGTTGACTTCATCATCAGCGACATATTCAAAGCCCGCGTCCTCGAGCTCGGCTTCATCGGCGAAGGGGTTGCTGCGGTGGCGCTCATCCTCGGCGTCCATGCGGGCGAGGTTGAACGTATCCATCGCGTCTTCGTCTTCCTTGAGCTCGATCTGGTTGCCGTCGCGGTCGAGGACCTGAACATCGAGGCACAGGGCCTGGAGTTCCTTGACAAGGACCTTGAACGACTCGGGCACGCCGGGCTGCGGAACGTTGTGTCCCTTGACGATGGACTCGTAGGTGCGCACACGGCCGGTCACGTCGTCGGACTTGACCGTCAGGATCTCCTGCAGGGTGTAGGCCGCGCCGTAGGCCTCGAGCGCCCAAACTTCCATTTCGCCGAAGCGCTGGCCGCCGAACTGCGCCTTACCGCCGAGCGGCTGCTGCGTGACAAGGGAGTACGGGCCGGTGGAACGGGCGTGGATCTTATCGTCGACCAGGTGGTGCAGCTTGAGGAAGTACACGTAACCGACGGTGACCTTGTTGTCGAAGCGCTCGCCGGTGCGGCCGTCGTACAGCCAGCTCTTGCCCTCGGGATCGAGGCCGGCCTTGATGAGCTCTTCGCGGATATCCTCATAGCTCGCGCCGTCGAAGATCGGCGTTGCGACCTTGTAGCCGAGGGTCTTGGCCGCATAGCCCAAATGGACCTCGAGCACCTGACCGATGTTCATACGGGATGGAACGCCCAGCGGGTTCAGCACGATATCGAGCGGCGTACCGTCGGGCATGAAGGGCATATCCTCCTGCGGCAGGATGCGGGAGACAACGCCCTTGTTGCCGTGACGACCGGCCATCTTGTCGCCCGGCTGGATCTTGCGGCGCTGCGCGATGTAAACGCGCACGACCATGTTCACGCCGGGGCCGAGCTCGTCGCCCGCCTCGCGGGAGAAGACCTTGGCGTCGACGACGATACCACTCT
>ERZ791884.1147-NODE-1147-length-20720-cov-2.927075_pt1 | contig 20720 bp, 20 predicted proteins | sample MGYA00509941_ERZ791884 | MGnify/ENA primary metagenome ERZ791884 (study PRJEB30046, sample SAMN00792095) | human gut metagenome | study: EMG produced TPA metagenomics assembly of the A metagenome-wide association study of gut microbiota in type 2... | reverse complement strand
TTCTATTCTATTTTTACTATTTTATCTTTGTTTCTTATCCGTCTGCCTTTTCAACAGATTTTACCCTCAAAAGATAAATGTCCTGTTCAGCTCCATCTCCTCCTAATAATCCGGAAACGTCCCCATAATGACCGGATACCGCATCTTCTGCCACAGTTTCACATTGTAAAAGATCTGTATCTTTGTCAGCTGAACACTGCGATACCAAGTATTTTCCAGTACTCCATAACCCACACGTGAAATTCATCTTCCTCCAGGGTTCCCTGTTTCCCTTGAAGGTAAGTTTTCCTAGTCAGTCTTCTATCTTTTGTGTATGCATCCCATCATGATGCTCTGCCACATACTTCTTTATCTCCTCATAAGTAGCCTGTCTATGCTCCGCTTCGGTCCGCGCTAGGCAAAGGTCCCCTGGACCTTTAGCGCCTCTCAGCCGCCGTCAAATCCATCTCATCCATATCAAGTTTCACATTCACATGATGTTTCGCTTCATGGAGTTTGGACAAAAGGCATACCGTCTCGCAATGCACCGTCCCGGGGAACATATCAACCGCCACAGCTTTCTCCATCTTATAACCGCTTGCCTCAAATACGGCAAGATCCCTTGCCAGACTTGTTGGCTTGCAGGAAATGTAGACAATACGGTCTACGCCGTAATCGATGATCTTCGTCAGTGCCTTGGGATGAATACCGTCACGCGGCGGATCTAAAATGATAAGATCCGGCTTTTCTTCGATCGTGTCTAAGACCTTCAAGACATCCCCTGCAATAAACTCGCAGTTATGTAAACCATTTAATTCTGCATTCTTCTTTGCAGCTTCTACCGCTTCTTCAACGATTTCCACCCCGATCACCTTTTTGGCAACCGGTGCCATCAACTGTGCGATCGTTCCGGTACCGGAGTAAAGATCAAATACGATCTTGTCCTTTTCCCCGTTTTCGTTCAGAGAACCGATATAGGAACGCGCTGTCTCATACAAAACCTCTGCGCCCAGCGAGTTTGTCTGAAAGAAAGAAAACTCCGTGATCTTAAAACGCAGTCCCAGTAATTCCTCGTAAAAATAATCCTGTCCGTATAAGATCTCTGTCTTATCATTCTTAACTACATCTGCAACACTGTCATTATACGTGTGCAGAACACCTACCAGTTTTCCTGTTAAGTCAAGTTTACATAATTCATTTACAAGTGGCTGCAGATCATAGGTGCCCAGTGTTGTTGTGACAAGTGCAACCATCAGCTCTCCTGTTTTCACAGCACGTTTGACAAGCAGGTGACGCAGATATCCGGTCTGTCTCATACGATGATAAAACGGAATATCGTTCTTCTGCCCCCAGGTAAGCACTGCGGAAAGCACTTTCCTGAAATCAGGATCTACGATCTGGCACTGGTCTACCGTCACAATATCATAAAAGCTGCCACGCTTATGCATACCAAGGCTGAGCGGACCGTCCTTATAAGCATCTCCAAAAGAAAACTCCATCTTATTCCGATAGCCATACCGGATCGGACTTGGTTTAATGCCTTCAAATACATAATCCGGCTTCTGATTCTGACTTATGTAAACTTCGTCAAGGATCTGTTTCACCTGATTTTCTTTGATGGAAAGCTGTGCTTCATATGGCAGGTTCTGATAATTACAGCCACCGCAGATTCCAAAATGCGGACATGGAGAAGCTATCTCGTCCGGTGCTTTTTCCAGAATTTCCAGCACATTTGCTTCTGCTCTGCCCTTTTTCTTTTTTGTGATGCGGCAGCTCACCTTCTGCCCCGGTATTGTATTTTTTACAATGACCTTGGTATCCTCTACACTCATAATACCTTTATTCGGAAATTGAATGCGCTCAATCACGCCCTCTACGATCTCACCCTTTTTCATAGTACTCCTTTTCGCTGTCGCTTGATTTTGTTACCATACTCGAAAAGCATGCTGCCATGCAGCATCCGCACTTCGTGCTCTCTACTTTTCTCGTTGTACGTTCGGTCAAAATCAAATGCCAGCTTCGCTGTCGCTTGATTTTGTTACCTCACTACAAAACGGGATTCCATCGGAATGGAATCCCGTTCAATGCGTTCTGTTCTGTTTCGATTTATTCCTCTGTCTCGTCTGCCTTTGCATCTACTTTTTCAGTATCTTCTTCATCAAAGAAATCATCATCAAAGTCATCATCGAAATCATCTTCGAAGTCTTCCAGATAATCCGGTGTGAAATACAGATATACTGCATATGCGATGCCTGCTACTGCTGCAATAGCTCCAATGATCGCAAGAGCCCAGAGGATTGCTCTTGGAAATTTCTTTTCCTCTTCTTCCTTCTTCAGGAAGTCATTTGCCTTGATCATTGCTGCAATGTCTTCTACCTTTAATTTGTTCATGTTAATTCCGCCTTTCTTATATTTGATTTGTAACGGCTCAGCACCATACAGATTTGTGATCAGCCGGTCTTTTATCAGCTGCCTTTACATCGTTTAATTGTAGATAGTATACCACATTTTCCGCTTCATTACTACCAGTATTTTCTGCATAGCCCGGTAAAAAAACCAAAAACATAAATTCCGCAATCAGATCTTCTGCAGCTTTGCGAAAGCCGCATACATAACCTTCTGCCCATACGCATTGAAATTGACGGTAACCTTGGTATCCTTCGGACCCGGCTCCATTTTCAGCACAACACCTTCTCCGAATTTCATATGGCGCACCTTATCCCCGACCGTATACTGTACAGAAGCATACGCGGGCTTTGCCTGCGTCTGTGCAATAAACGGCTTGACCTTTTCCGGTGTTACCGCAGGCTTACGAAGGCTTGCGGATCTTGCGATCGTCTGGCTGCCCGGTGTCACGTAGACCGGCTTTACAGTTGCTTTCGGCTTACAACTACTTCCATGCTCTGCAGGTTTTTTTATGCCACTTGCGGAAAATGTATTGGCACTGAACGGCTTTCCGAATTCCTGCCTTCCCTGCCCAAATGAAAGCGATCCCGAACTGTACGGCTTCTGCTTAAACAGGCTCTTCTCGTAGGAGTCATCCTCATAATCACTGAAGCTTCTCTTATAAACAGGCAGTTTATTGTCTAAAAGCTCTTCCGGGATTTCCTTGATGAAACGGCTGATCGGATTATACTGTGTTTCGCCGCGCACCATACGCTGCTTCGCTGCTGTGATCGTCAGATCCTTTTTGGCTCTTGTAATACCTACATATGCCAGCCTGCGCTCTTCCTCCAGCTCGGAGCTGTCGTCTGCTGTGATGGTCATATAGCTTGGGAAGATGCCATCCTCCATACCTGCCAGATAAACATGGGAAAATTCCAGTCCCTTTGCGCTGTGCAGCGTCATCAGAAGCACTCTGTCCTGCTCCTCATCCACGTTATCAATATCCGCAACAAGTGCGACTTCTTCCAGAAAGCCGGAAAGTGTCGCCTCCTCATGCTCCGACTCATAGGCAACAACCTTGGAAAGAAGTTCGTCCACGTTTTCCATGCGGCTTTGAGCCTCTTCCTGCTCTCCCTCTGCCTGCAGCAGATCCATATAGCCCGTTGTATCAATGATATCCTGCAAAAGCTCTTCCAGCCCGTAAACAGTCAGACGGCTTCTGAATACCTGTATCATATTGACAAACGGTGTAATCTTGGCTGCACTTTTGCCGAGTGTCGGGATCTGTTCCGCCTGCCGCAGTGCATCATAAAAACTCAGATTATTTTCGTCTGCATAATTCTGTACCTTTGCGATCGTTGTCGCACCGATCCCACGCTTCGGGATATTGATGATACGTTTTACCGCCACATCATCGCGTCCGTTATCGATCGTCTTTAAATACGCCAGCAGATCCTTGATCTCCTTCCGGGCGTAGAAATTTACGCCGCCCACGATCGTATAAGGAATACCGGATCGTACAAACTGCTCCTCCAGCATACGGGACTGGGCATTTGTCCGGTAAAGCACCGCGCAGTCCTGAAACGCTGCCTCTCCTGTCCGCTGCTTTTTCTTAATATCGGAAGCAATAAATTCCGCTTCTTCGTAAGCCATGTCAAACTGACGGAAATGGATCCGGTTTCCCGCTCCCTGATCCGTCCAGAGTGCTTTGTCCTTCCGCCCTACGTTATTGCGGATCACGGCATTTGCCGCATCCAGAATATTCTGGCTGGATCTGTAGTTCTGCTCCAGCTTGATCACATGCGCATCCGGGAATACTGACTCGAAATCCAATATATTGCGGATGTTAGCGCCACGGAACTTGTAAATAGACTGGTCATCATCCCCTACAACGCATAAATTACGGTTAGCCGCAGACAACAACTTGATCAGCTCAAACTGTGCTGTATTGGTATCCTGATACTCATCCACCATAATATATTGCAGACGATCCTGATAATTCCGGCAGACCTCCGGGCACGCCTTAAACAGCTCCACAGTCTGCATGATCAGATCATCAAAATCCATGGCATTATTCTTCCGCAAAGCTGCCTGATATTCCCGGTAAGCCTTGCCGATCCGCTGCTTGGTAAAATCCCCAAATGCATGCATTTCGTATTCCTGCGGTGTGATCAGAGAATCCTTGGCAGAAGAGATCGCAGATAAGATCGTACGCTCCTTGAGCATCTTCGTGTCGATCTCCAGACGTTTACACACGTCCTTCATCACAGTCTTCTGGTCGTCCGTATCATAGATCGTAAAATTGTTATCATAACCGATCCTGTCTGCATAACGGCGCAGGATCCGCACACAGCTGGAGTGAAAGGTGGAAACCCAGATGCTCTCCGATCCCATCCCGACAAGGGCATCCACACGGTTCCGCATTTCCTGCGCTGCTTTATTGGTAAAGGTGATCGCCATGATGTTCCATGGGCTGACCTGACATTCCTCGATCAGATAGGCGATCCTGTGGGTAAGCACTCTTGTCTTACCGCTTCCCGCACCTGCAAGGATCAGGACAGGACCTTCTGTCTGCAAAACTGCCTCCTTCTGCTTTTCATTTAATGTATCGTAAATACTCATACATTCCTCCGTATTCAAACAAATGTTCGTTATCTTTCCTATTATAACACTGCTACAACAATTCCTGCAATAATGACAGCCGCACAAATCAGTTTATAACCGATATTTTTTTCATGGAAGATAAACTTACCCGCAAGGATCGTCACAATACAGCCGGATTGCTTGATCAGCGTCATAATACTGATCCGGCTTTCCGGGTTTGCATTTGCCAGAAAAAGCGACCGGTCTGCAATGACAAACAAAATGGCAAGCAGCCAGATCCAAGGGTTTTTCAATGACTCCTTCACGTGGATCTTTTCTTTTGCGATAATTATGTAAATCAGATAGTACAGCACCAGAAACAGCATATACCAGAACTGCAGCTGTGCACTTGTAATATCCTTTGTCAGTATTTTATCCAGAAGTCCCGATATCGCATTCAGCATACAGGAAGCCAGTGCAAACAGGACTAAAATGACCGGTACATGTTCTTCATTTTGCTGTTCCTTATTTTTCTGTTTTTCTGAAATCGTACACGCAGTACCGTCATCTGTCTGTATATCAGATTTTTCCCGTACCTTCTTCTGCATTCTGCAAACCATAGGCCATTTCGGTCTTTTCAGCATCAGAAGTCCGACACAGACAAGTAATAACCCGATCATCTGATTTCCCGACAGTACCTCATGCTGCACGATCACCGCCAGCAGTGTGGCAAACAGAACGCGTGACAGGTCTAAAAGCCCGTACAGACTGATTGGCATTTTCTTGATGGCTTTAAAGCTGCACATCCATGCCAGAAAAATGATAAAAGACTTAAATGCCACCGCAGGCAGGAAATGCATATCCATCTGCGCTGCATTTTTCACATCCGGGCATACAAATAAAAAAGCAAACAATGTATAGAAAAACAACACTTCCATGACACTGCTTCTCTGCAATGATTTCTTTTTAACAATCTCTCTTGTACCTTTTAAAACACCATAATTTAAAACGAATAACATCCACATAAATAATATTCTCCCGATTTTCCTCGGATAACGTATCATACTTTTCCCTGTCTTGCAAATAGTTTTCATTTAGTCACGCCATGCAGAATCTTTCATACTTTATAAAGAGGGCTGTTGCCCATCAAAAAAAGGAGGATACGATTATGAACAGAAAAAAGAAACGGAGCATCTGTCTGCTCCTGCTGACGGCACTTGTCACACTTTCTCTGACGGGCTGCGGGCAGAAAGAAAAAGTCACCGGAGAAAAAGTCGTGCTGAATGAAGTAGCACATTCCATCTTCTATGCCCCGATGTATGTGGCGATCGAAGAAGGCTATTTCGCAGAGGAAGGCATTGATCTGACACTGGTGACCGGCTTTGGTGCAGACAAAACAATGACCGCCGTTTTGTCCGGTGAAGCGGATATCGGATTTATGGGACCGGAATCCACGATCTACACGTATCTGGGCGAAACCGACGACCCAGTGATCAACTTTGCACAGCTGACGCAGCGTGCAGGGAACTTTATGGTTGCAAGGGATGACAGCGACTTTTCCTGGCAGGATCTGAAAGGAAAGACTGTTCTTGGCGGACGCGCAGGCGGTATGCCCGAAATGGTCTTTGAATACATTCTGAAGAAAAACGGTATTGACCCGGCAAAAGATCTGACGATCGACCAGAGCATCGACTTTGGTTCCACTGCTGCTGCCTTCAGTGGCGGAAAAGGGGATTACACCGTAGAATTTGAACCATCCGCTACCGCACTCGAATCCATGGATGCAGGCTATCATGTTGTCGCTTCCCTCGGTGTGGATTCCGGTTATGTTCCGTATACCTGCTTCTCCGCAAAGAAAAGTTATGTAAATAAAAACGCAGCTACAGTCCAGAAATTTACCAATGCGCTGCAGAAGGGAATGGATTATGTTGCAGGCCACACCCCGGAAGAGATCGCCAAAGTGATCAAACCACAGTTTAAGGAAACAGACGAGGCAACACTGGAAACGATCATCAGTCGATACTACAGCCAGGATACCTGGAAAACAGACCTGATCCTGCAACAGGACAGCTTCACACTGCTGGAAGATATTCTGATCGATGCAGGGCAGTTATCAGATTATGTAAACTATGAAGATCTTGTCACAACCAAATTTGCAGAAGAAGCGAAGAAATAATCAGCTGAACAATCTTAAAATAAAGAATGTGACAGGAATTTACCATCACAAAAATAAGAGACAGAGATCAGCACTACTTCTGATCTCTGTCTCTTTTCTTTTATCCTTCTTTATAAAATTGTTCTATAATCCCATCTGCAAGCACTCTGGCGAATAAGGTACCCTGTTCCCCCATCTCCTGGTATACGAAAAGCTCTTTGCGGAGATTTCCCTCTCTGCTCTGCTTTGCGGCTTCTTCAACCGCACCATTCAGGCTCTGGAGGAAATCCGAAATCTGTCTGCTGATATATTTGTCATTCTGTTTTTCGAGAAACTCTCCTATCTTTACAGCCTGCTCATCAATTTCATTCCTAAGAGCTGAAATATTCTGCCTTTCTCCTGTATAAACGGCTCTCGCATAATCTGCAAGTTTTTCTGTATATACAGTAAAAATCTGACTTAAGCGGCTCGTCATGCTGACCGGATAAAAAGCGCTGTAAATAGTTGCAAGCTCTCCCGGGACTTCCAAAAGATACTCAAGACTCTGCTCTGTTCTTTCTTCCGTTCCGCTAAAGGAAGCCATATACAATTGCAGGAAGCCAAGATACTGATATACCACCTTGTTAAAGTCACTTACAATCTGCAGCTCATCCAGTCCCTGCTTTTCCTCAAAACGTTTTCCTTCACAAATATTCAGTTTATCTCCTACCCGCAGATTATAGGGATTTACCCCGGGATTTGCAAGTAGTATCAATGGTACCGTTGTCTTATACTGCTTCGCCAGCTTATAAAGCGTATCTCCTTTTTGAATCTCATGCACCGTCATCTGACATTTCATAACTGCCTCCATAGGTTGTTATCATTCCCTATCAGTATATGAAAACCGGACGGCATATGTGAATCTCTAATAGCTTCTGATCTTATCCTCCGAATCATCGTTTGTCTTATCAATCTTCCGGATCACCACAAAATAACTGTAATTGTCACTGACTCTGATCTCGATCCGGTCGCCAACCTTATGTCTCATCAGTGCTTTTCCCATCGGGGACTCAATACTGATCAGATTTTCCAGCGAATTGCTTCTTACCGTAGTTACAATACGATAAGTCTCCTCACAGTCATCCTCCTCCACATAAACAGTCACCGTATTATTCATACCGACTTCATCTGCTTTGGAATCATCGGAAATGACCTGTGCTGTTTTGATCATACGCTCCAGATAGCGGATCCTGCTCTCATTTTTATTCTTCTCTTTTTTGGCAGCATGATATTCAAAGTTTTCACTTAAGTCCCCATGTGCTCTTGTCTCTTTTACCGCTTCCAGAAGCTCCGGTCTTTTTACCAGTTTCCGGTATTCGATCTCCTGCTGCATTTTATCTATATCAGACTGTGTTAATTGGTCTCTCATAACGTCAACTCCTTCTGTCCAAAATAAGTTCTGATCTTCTCCTCATTCAGTTCTTCCCCGATCACGATCAGAACCTCCTGTCCTTTTTCCACTTCTTTTACGGTCATGGCATCCTGCATCGCATTCAGCTCCAGCCATTTATCATCCTTACGGATAAAGCCTTTCACCCGGAAGATCTTTCCGCATTCTGCATCCTGCAGTACCGCAGATACCGTCTGCCGCATCTTCTCTTCTGTCATACCCAGATTCAGGAAATACACAGACTGGAAGCCGTCCTGTTCCCCGGACAGCTTCACATGATCCGCCGGTTTATACCCGCTTGTCATGATCTTTTGATAGTCTTCCTCTTTCAACAGAGCCCAGTCCTTGCAGATCATCACATCTGCAAGCTGTCTGTCGCATTTGATCCGCTGCATGGCACGCCCAATATGTGCCTTTGTCCTTTCGATCTCCTGCTCCGTGGCTTCCTGCACCTTGCTGAATAAGATAACGCCCGCACCCGCAACCTCGGAAGCCAGCAGATAATCGGCGTTTTCAGACATTTCATCCGGCAGTTTCGCATCTACCACAGCGATCACATTTCCGATCTCATACCACTGATCCAGCGGTTCTTCCCGCAGGGTATCAAAAAATTCGTCCACATCGAAAATACCGGATGGCTCGATCAGCACCCTGTCAAAGCCCCGCATTCCCATGGAGATCAGCTTTGTTTTAAACCGGCGCTTATGGCAGTCCTTATCACAGCCGCCCGCTACCATTTCCAGATCACAATGATCGCCCAGAAGATCCTGCATCAGCAGCATATCAACATTGACTGCGCCGAAATCATTTTCCAGAATACAGATATGCTCACCTTTTCCGATCAGATAAGACGCATATTTCTTTAAAAAAGTTGACTTCCCGCTTCCTAAAAATCCGGTGATCAGATCCACCTTGATCATTTGATTCACATCCTTTGTCAAATAGTTTTCCTTTTAATACACATATGCTGTGTCTACATCAATAACCACATAGTAATCCGGCCACTTTTCCCATACTTTCTTTTGTATGATGTCTTTCAATTCTTCCTGTGACAGCTTAAAATCAGCCGGTATAACCACATCAAATATCATATTGTGGTGTGTCGTACCTGTCACCATACGGAAATCATGGATCGTAAGCCGTTCATCAATGGCTTTTACAAGCTTTACCATTTCTTCCTTCATTTCAACTGTTTTTTCATTGCCAACATCGATCGGATCCATATGGATCACAGTCTCGCAATGCAGCTTTTCCTTCAGCTCCCGTTCTATCCGGTCGATCAGATCATGCAGTTCATAAATATTACCGTCCCCTGATACCTCTGCATGCAATGATACCATTACTCTTCCCGGTCCGTAATCATGCACTGCCATATCATGGATCCCCAGCACCTCCTCATGCTGCATGACAAGTTCTTTGATCTCTTTGACAAATTCCGGATCCGGAGCCTGTCCCAGCAATGGGCTTACTGTTTCCTTTGCCGCACCTATGCCTGCTGCCAGGATAAAAACAGCAACCAGAATACCGCAATACCCATCTATGTTGATCCCTGTTACCGCTAAAAACAGCATTGCCAGCAGTACAACCGTCGTAGCAGCCGCATCACTCAGGCTGTCCGTTGCCGTTGCTGCCATCGTTGCAGATCTGATCTTTTTCCCGATGGCATGATTATAATATGCCATGTACAGTTTAACCAGAATGGATGCTGATAACACAGCGATAGACAGCGTACTGATCTGTACACTGACCGGATGCAATATCTTCTGCACCGAATTTTTTGCCAGTTCCACGCCCATTAAAAGGATCAGAAAGGAAACACCGAGCCCTGCCAGATATTCGATCCTTCCATGTCCAAACGGATGATCCAGATCAGGCTTTTTCCCGGAGAAGACAAAACCGATCAGCGAAATAAAGGAAGATCCCGCATCTGACAGATTGTTAAAGGCATCTGCCATGATCGCAATAGATCCACTGAGGAAACCTGCCAGATACTTTCCTGTAAACAGGCAGATATTTAAAAAAATGCCCACAACAGCACCTAATGTACCATATACTCTTCTCTTTTTCTCTTCACTGTCGGATTCTCTTATCCAGAACTTAGCCAAACACGTTATCATATTGTACTCTCCCAAATAATGATTCAATTTTACTCTTCATACAAATATAAATCAATATCTACCGCCCCTTCGATACCGGGAACTTTTCCCGATTCCGTAAACTGCCACATCGTAAATGCATAGGGGAAATCCGGCTGCATCCGATAATCTGCCAGCCAGAGCGGATAAGCTGTCAGCACCTCCAAATATAATACTGTTGTCAGCCGCTTTGCATTGGCATAGACCATTGGCTGATAGCCTGCTGCCTGCACAGCATCACAAAACGCCGCCGTGATCTTAGTCAGCTGCTTTCCTGTCAGTTCATCTGTTCTTGCCGTATCATAAAGGATCGGCTCTGTATCAAATACGATCGGCATTTCCATTTCCTGCCCTTCGATCGCCTGCAGGACAAATGCTGCCTCTTCTCTTGCCTCCTCCTCGGAAATGGCTGCGGAAAAGAAATAGACACCTGTTTTCAGCCCCTGCTCCTTTGCACCTCTCAGATTTTCATAAAACCGATCATCCATAACCAGCTTCCCGCTGCCATATCCCCTTAGCCCGATCCGCAGCATGACATAGGAAATGCCTGCATTTTTCACCTGCTCCCAGTCAATATTTCCCTGAAATTTGGAAACATCGATACCAAGCATAGTCTGATAGCCCTGCGCCTCATACCGTTTCGTCAGATCTTCTCCCGAAAAGGCGGACAATGTATACGGATTTTGCGCAACATCCGTCAGAAGCGGTACACGCAGATAGCCTTCTGCAATATCATAGACCACAGTCGTCTGTGCTTCCTTTTCCATATCCGACACATAAGGGATCAGTTTTTCTTTTTCTGCCACGATCCATGCCTGCTGCTCTTCTGCCTGCTTCTGCGCCTTTTCCCCGGCTGCTTCCTGTACCGCCTGCTGCGATCCGGACTGCCCATTATCATTGCCCGCTTCCGCATCCTGCGTGGCTTTTGTCTGCTCTGTCAGAACCGCTTCTGTCTGCATGCTCCGGTTTTGCCTCACCGCCACAGCACCCAGTGTCAGACCGACCGCTGTCAGCAGAAAAAGACATCCCAGCACAATGCCTGCGCGCTCTGCCAGACGTTTTTTCCTGCGTCCCATAAAAACGGAACCGGCAAAAAAGAGAGCCGCAAACAGTAATGCACCCATTCCGAGGATGGGAAGACTGCTGCCCGGATTTTTTCCGCCTTCTGCAAGCTCCTGTCTGCCCTCCTGCAGACTTTCCTGTTCTGTCGCAAGCTCCTTAACCGTGTCCTCTGCCTGCGCCGCAATGCCAAGCTCTTCTGCCGTTCTGGTGACGCTGTTTGTCTGTGTAAACAGAAAGTACCCATTATACAGCCGTGCACAGATCTCCTGCTCCGGTGTCTGTCCGATGATCCTAAGCTCCGTTCCCGCCTCATCAAACGAAAGCAGCTCCGACCATGTCTTTCCGCCATCTGTGCTGTAATCATAATAGACAAGTCGGCTCTGCGCATCTGTTCCGGTCAGCGTATAAAGCTGTGCATCCTCTTCTGTCCCCGTCCAGGTAAGCACCGCTGTCTCCGGCTCCGTCGTATCGTGGGAAACCGCTGTCTCCGGTGCTCTGTATCCGTTTTTGACATATGCCGAATAGTCGTTTCCAAGAGAGGTACTGACAAGTCCGTAATACTTTGCAAGTGCCGTCGCATCAAGACGTCCCATTTCCTGCCAGTCCTCGGGGCTGTCCAGATATGCCCGGTCCATGGCATGATCCGCATAGGCATGCTCCACCAGGATACACGGCAGATCCAGTGCCGCCGATTCCCGGATAATCCCATAATAATCCGTTCCACTGTCATTTAACCGTGTTTTGACACCGCGGATCGTCAGACCATGCTCCGAAAGCTGGGACAGGATGATATCTCCCAGTGCATGCATTTTGGCATTTGCCAGCCCTGTGCTGGGAATCCACACCTCTGATCCGTACATCGTATGATTTTCGGACATATTAAAATGGAGGCTGACCATAACATCTGCCTCCACACTTTTTGCATATTCTGCCCGTTCTTTCAGGGACATATCTTTCTTGTCCGGATTCGTTATGTAAACCTCTGTGTTATCATACTGCTGTAACAGCTCCTGCATTGCCTTTGCTGTCACAAGGTTCATATCCTTTTCCAGAAATCCGTCATAGTTCAGCCCTTCATTGCTGCCACCATGTCCCGGATCGATCACAATTACAAAATTCTCTGCCATATACCCTCTGTTCTGGTTTATTTTTTATTCTTTTTTTCTTCCTTATCAGATTCTTCCGTACTCTGTCTGCTGCTTCTCATCTCATCGATCAGCTTTTCGATCAGAAGCTTCTTTACATATACATCAAAGCTCAGCATACAGATAAAATAAAACTGCTGCAGAAAATCCCTGGATTCCTCATCTGCATCCGCAAAAGATTTCTGTGCCTGCTCGAAATGCCTTGCCACATCCTTTTTCAGCGTCTGGATCTCTTTTCCTTCCATCTGGAAAACTTCTTCGTAAATATCGGAAAGTGTCAGTCCATCTTCTTTCCTGAAGAAACGATCTGTGATCGGCTGCAGCAGCTCCTGGATATCACTGATCGACAGAAATCCCTTGAAATAATAGATAAAGATAAGCACCAGAAGATGCTCCTTGGAATATTTCTTTTTCACAGGCGGCGGCAAAAGATCGTTCTTTGCATAATTATTGATCATTGTCTTCGTCAGTATCTTATCCGTTTCCTGCCTTGTCGTACTTTTCAGCCGATGATCCATAAAAGTAGTAACCTGATCCATGTAAAGATCGATATTCGGGATATCTGCCGTTTTGATATAATCTATGCGGTCAAAGCTTTCCATTATGCTGTTTAATAAATCTTCTGTTGAAATTGTCATAATATGCTCCGCTTCTTTCCTGTGTTACGTATTTCTCATTCACTCTACATTATATAGTATTAAAAACTATTTGTAAATGTCTAACTTTTCTTTCTCCGGCCGAAAGAATTTCTGTGCCGGTTGACGCTTTGCTTTTCCTGTGCTAAGATAAGAGAAATGTATGACGTTAAAATTTTACAGTGTTAAAGTGTTGGAGGGTAATTATGGTAAAGCAATTAAAATCTGAACCGGTTGATCATCTGTTTGAAGCAATCCTGACCCTGAAATCCAAAGAGGAATGCTATTCTTTTTTTGAAGATCTGTGTACAGTCAATGAGCTGCTCTCTCTTTCCCAGCGTTTTGAAGTTGCTGCCATGTTGAAAGAGCATAAGACCTACTTGGAAATCGCCGAAAAGACCGGTGCATCCACCGCTACTATCAGCCGTGTCAACCGCTCTCTTACTTATGGAAATGACGGCTATGAAATGGTTTTCAGCCGTATGAAGGAAGAATAAAACACCACTGCACCAAAGGAATCCTCAGCGCGTGGCATCATATAAAAATCCCATGTAGTCATTTCAGGTCTGCATAATTGCATGATTCTGAAATTTCCACATGGGATTTTTTGATATGTTCAAAGCTTATATTACTTCTATTTTCAGTTAAAATGATTTTTCCGTAAACCTACACATCCAGCTTCATATCGCCGTCCTGTAACCATCCAAGCTTTCTCATGCCTGTGGCAAATGCCCAGGAAAGAACACCTGTCAGCAGGAAATGCAACACAATGATCTTGACGAGGACGATGTTTCCGCTTTCCATGGCTGCCATTGTCTGATAGGTTGTGATCTGTCCGACCAGACCTGCTGTACCCATACCGGAGCCTGTTGCATTATTTGTCATGCCAAATACAAGTGTGGAGACCGGGCCAAGCACCGCGCTTGTTAAAATAGCAGGCAGCCAGATGATCGGCTTCTTCACAATATTACCGATCTGCAGCATACTTGTGCCGAGTCCCTGCGCTAAAAGTCCGTTTACCTTATTATCCTTATAGCTTGCAACCGCAAAACCAACCATATTTGCACAGCATCCGACTGTTGCCGCACCTGCTGCCAGACCTGACAGATTTAAGATAATGCCAAGTGCTGCGGAGCTGATCGGCAGTGTCAGGATAATACCCATTAAGACAGAAACGATAATACCGCCGATAAACGGATGTGCCTCTACATTCACATTGACAAGCTGTCCGATAAATGCCATAAAAGCAGAGATCGGAGGTCCTAAGATCAGTCCGACTGTACTGCCCGATACAATGCTGACAAGCGGTGTGATCAGAATATCTACCTTCGTCTTACCACTGACAAGATGTCCGATCAGAATCGCAACAAGTGCTGCAATAAAAGCACCAAGCGGTTCGCCGGGACCTGCATAAGTAATCACTCCATCCACTAAAACAGTACCTGCCAGAATCTTGCTGGCAAAAGCACCCATCATGCCTGCAGTAGCCGCAGAGATCACAACAAGCGGACTCTCCTTATATTTCAGTGCCACTCCCACACCGATACCAGCACCGGTAACAGAAGATGCAATTTTTCCCATCATATAGATGTAAGTACCGATATTTCCCGGGATAAAGCTGCCGATCTGGGAAATGATCGTTCCGATGATCAGTGTTGCAAATAAGCCTGTCGCCATGCCACTCAGACCGTCGATAAAAATTTTGTTCAGTATCTTTTTCAATTTTTCCATAGTATCCTCCTTGACAGTATTTACAGCTGTATATACAGCTGTCTTGTCAGTCAACAAGGGTACCTTATCACATTTTTAATCAGATAGCAAGTATCCTTTTTCAGACAGCGTCTGCTCGATCCGGTCAAGCACATCCTCCGTCTCCGCTTCGATCGTATGGTAATGCACACCATCCGTAAGCGTGCTCAGCCCTTTTGCATGGCTCTTTTCACACTGTTCCACAAAGCTCTTGGCATCCTGTCTGCTGTTGATGATCAGATCACAGGTGATCTGCCCATATATTTCATGCGCTACAACCACATCAAGAATATGCCCGCCCAGATCAACAATCGTACACAGTTCATCCAGGATCTGCTGCTGCGTATGTCTGACCTTGACAGAGCGCTTCCTGCCTTTCATTTTCTCTTCTTCATGAAATAACAGATATCCTTTATTGGTAGATAAAATATTTTTATTGACTGCACGCAAAAGCGCTATATCCTGTACAATGACCTGTCTGCTGACTGCGAGGCATTTCGCCAGATCCGTTCCTGACAGCGGGCTATCCGACTCTGCCAGCAGCTTTAAGATATTATCTCTTCTTTTCTCTGCATTCATGCCATTTCCGCTCCTTCCCATATATCCATGTATTACGGTTAAAAATCCGCTCCTTTCTGATTGTAACAAGCCGATAAAAGAATGTAAAATGATTTATTTCATCTTTACTTTTAAAAAAAGGTGTGCTATTCTTACGTTGTCGTAAATGACAGATATATTATTTTGGAGGTAGCCACAATGAACAAAGGTACAGTTAAATGGTTCAACAACCAGAAGGGTTACGGATTCATCTCTGATGAAGCTGGAAACGACGTTTTCGTACACTATTCAGGACTTAACATGGAAGGCTTCAAGTCATTAGAAGAAGGCCAGGCAGTTGAGTACGAAGTAGTTAACGGCGAAAAAGGACCTCAGGCAGTAAACGTAACTAAATTATAAGAAGCACGCTTCTTACAAGCTTAATCAGTTTTTCGATGTGCCTTTTTAAAATATAAATTGAAAGAATTTAGTTTTGAATGAGCAATTGTTTTAACGGATTAAAAAAAGCAGCCGGTCATATGACCGGTTGCTTTTTTCTTTCCTAAAAAATGTCATACATCTGAGATGCATGATGCAGCCTCAATCCATCTGCGAAGCAGATTATGCATGGATTGAGGTTCCAATTTTATCTACGCTCCACACGCCTTCAGCACCTCTGTAAATGCATCTTCCCGCCAAACAGATCCAGCGCGCTTCCGATCGTTACATTGATATGATCCTTTCCCAGCTTTTTCAGCCTGGAAAGATCCGCAAAATCATGTACGCCGCCTGCATAGGTAATCGGTCTGTCTTCATAAGCCGACAGCAGGCTCACAAGCTCCTCTTCGATCCCACTATTTTTCCCTTCCACATCGACCGCATGGATCAGAAATTCATCACAGTATGCGGAAAGCTGCTCCATGGTTTCCGATGAAAGCTGCGTGTCCGTCTGCTTTTGCCATCTGTCTGTCATGATATAGTATCCGTTTTCTGTTTTCTTACAGCTCAGATCCAGTACCAGATGTTCTTTTCCGGTCACATGCACCAGTCTTTGCAGTCTGTCATAATCAATCTTCCCATTGCAAAATACAAAGGATGTCACGATCACATGACTGGCACCACTGTCCAGATACAGCTTTGCATTTTCATCTGTAATCCCGCCGCCGACCTGCAAGCCGCCCGGATAAACCGCAAGAGCCATAAGAGCCTGTTTTTTTGTTTCTTCATAATAAGGACTTCCTTCTTTATTGAGCAGGATCACATGTCCGCCTTTGATCCCGTATTGGCTGTACAGCTTTGCATAAAATGCTGCATCCTGCCCCGACACAAAATTTTCTCTGGCATAATCTCCCAGATCTGACAGACTGCTGCCAACGATCTGTTTTACACTTCCATTATGAATATCAATACAAGGTCTGAATTCCATTTCTGTTCCTCTGTCATTTCTTTCGTATAAAATTTATTTTAACTGGTTACATTATGATTATCAGTATAACTGATAGATTTTATTCTTATCAAAAGGAGTGACTTTTATGAAAAAGACAAGAAAGCTTTTATTCGCTGCGCTGCTTGTAGCGTCCATGTTTACATTTGCAGCCTGCGGCAATACGACAGGCAACAATTCAGACGAAGCAGGTAATGCAAACAACACCACACAGACACCAAATGACAACGCCGGAAACAATGACAACAAAACCACCGGTAATGGAACAACCTCCGGTAATCAGACAAACAACGGTGATAGGAACGACAACGTAGGCAATGCGGTCGGTGATGCGGTTGATGACGCCGGTAATGCTGTCGGTGATGTCATTGATGATGCAGGCAATGCGGTCGAGGATGTTGCACATGGCGCAGGTGATGTCGTAGATGACCTCACCGGAGACAATAACCCATAAAGGAAACGGGCTGTGCAGACCACAGCCCATTTTTCTACTGGTACGAATTCTTCTCCACTAAAACACCCTCGCGGTACGCATCTAACAGCTCCTCTAACTGATGAATACTTTCCTTCAGCTCCACACCGATATCAGTATCTGCCACGCACTGACGGCGCAGCGCGGTTTCTACCACGATGGAGTCAGAAAAAATATCGGATTCCTTGCGGATCGCTGCTTCTGTCGATTCAAACGGCTCATGCGAAACAAGACGCATTCCGTAAGAATTGGCAACCAGTGTATACCCGGCAATTCCTGTCTTATGCTGATACGCCTTGGAAAATCCACCGTCAATGACAAGCAGCTTTCCGTTACACTTGATCGGTGACTCGCCCTTTTTGCGCTCTACCGGAACATGCCCGTTCACAATGTGGGACTTTGTCGTATCCAGACCAAATTCCCGCAGGATCTTATCCACGATCTCTTCATTATCATACAACCTATAGTAGGCATTCTTTGTTTCTACGTGCGTTTCCTTATCTTCAATGAAATAACGCTCAAAGGTCGTCATCTTATCTTTGCCGAATACCGGGGAATTCGGGCCTGTCCAGATATACCAGAGGATATCCTCACCCTTTGCCTTATCACCGGATTCGCGGCTTGCATAATAACCTCTTCTGGCATACGTATCCAGAATGTCATAAAGCGCCTTTCCGCTGTATTCCTTGCCGAATACATTGACCTTTAAGAAGTTACCCTCTTCATCAAGCGGAACACAGCCATGATATAACAGGTTGGAATTGTATACCTTGTAAAGTCCTCCCTTTGAGAATAAGAATCTGACATCCTTCTGCAGCTTGTCACAACGCGTAAACGCCTGTCGGAGCCTTTCCATGACCTCTGTTTCTTCCGGCGTCAGCTCATATGGATTGGCAGGATCGATCGTAGGGAAATCCATGTCCCGCATCTTATATTCCCTGCCTTCTACCATAACCGTTCCTTTTTCAAAATTGATCTTATCCAGAAGCAGTCTGTCTTCCATCATGAATTCCGGTCTGCGCTTGATGATCTGTCCTTCCAGCTTAAACTGGATGACTGCCATCGCTTTATGCATCTTCATATCCATGCCAAGATCTTTGGTATTGTAATCGGTATTGTATTTGATCGCAAAGGCTTCGCTTGTATTTTTGTACCGCTCCAGTGCAAAAGTCGCAAGCGGGATCAGATTGATTCCATAGCCTTCCTCCAGCGTATCCAGATTGCCGTAGCGGGCAGACATCCTGACTACATTTGCAATACAGGCAAGGGAGCCTGCTGCAGCACCCATCCAGACAATGTCGTGATTGCCCCACTGCACATCCACGCTGTGATAATGACGCAGTGTATGCAGAATAATATGCGGTCCCGGTCCTCTGTCGTAAATATCACCTACGATATGCAGATGGTCGATGACAAGCCGCTGGATCAGTTTGCTGAGGGCAACGATAAAATCAGGCGCTCTGCCAATACGGATGATCGTATGTACAATCTCATTGTAATACCCTTCCTTATCCTGCACCTCTGCCTTCTCTGTGATCAGTTCCTCAATGATGTAGGCAAAATCCTTCGGAAGCGCTTTACGCACCTTGGATCTCGTATATTTGGAGGAAACGTGTTTTGTGATCTGCACCAAACGATATAACGTGATCTTATACCAGTCCTCAATATTTTCCTCCTCCTGCATGACAATTTCCAGCTTTTCCTTCGGGTAATAGATCAGCGTAGCCAGACTCTTTTTATCCTTGCTGCTTAATGTATTACCGAATTCCTCATCGATCTTTCGTCTGACCGAACCGGAACCGTTTTTCAGCACATGATTAAACTGCTCATATTCTCCGTGTACATCCGTCATGAAATGCTCTGTTCCTTTAGGCAGATTCAGGATCGCCTGCAGATTGATGATCTCCGTACTTGCCGATGCGATATTCGGATACTGCTTTGACAGAGATTTCAGATATCTCAGTTCCATATCATCCATATGTTTCCCCTTTTTCCTGTTTATCTTATTTTATCATATCTTTAACCGATCACATCACTCATATCATATAAGCCCGGCTGTTTGCCACATAAGAATTTTGCAGCCTGTACCGCACCTTTTCCGAATACTGCTTTGGAATAAGCTCTGTGAGAGAAGGTAATGACTTCATCCTCACCTGCAAAGATCACATCATGATCTCCAACGATCGTACCGCCTCTGACAGCAGAAAAACCGATCTCCTTCTGCGGACGCGGAATGCTTCTCTGGCTTCTGTCAAATACATATTCATATTTTTCGGAAAGGCCTTCATTGATAGCATCTCCAAGTGCCAGTGCTGTACCTGACGGTGCATCCTTTTTCAGTTTGTGGTGTTTTTCCACGATCTCGATATCATAACCGGCTTCTGCCAGAAGTCCTGCTGCCTCTTTTAACAGCTTCTCAAGCAAATTGATGCCCATTGACATATTAGCGGATTTCAGGACTGCTACCTTTGCGGATGTCTCCTTGATCTTGGCAAGCTGTGCCTCGGAAAGTCCTGTTGTACATTCCACAACCGGTACCTGCTTATCTGCACACCAGTCAAGCAGTGCATCGGTACAAACCGGTGAAGAGAAGTCTATCACAACATCTGCCTCCACATCACAGTCTGCGATATTCTGAAATACCGGATAGCTGTTTTTTACCGTATCACATACATCGATACCTGCTACGATCTCTACATCATTTTCTTCTTCGATCAGTCTTGTAATGGTCTGTCCCATTTTGCCGTTACAGCCGTACATAATTACTCTTGTCATCTTTTTTCCTTCCTTATCCTACCTATTATAAAGCGACCTAAGCCCCGGTCTAAGTACATGCCTTTGGCCGGGGCTTTCTATTCTTTTCCTATTTTATAAAATACCGAAGTTCTTCATAGCCTGTGCTAACTTCTCAGCATGTTCAGGCTCCATCTCAGTCAGTGGTCTGCGGAGCGGGCCTGCATTTAAGCCCTGCAGGTTCATTGCCTTCTTAACCGGGATCGGATTGACCTCA
>ERZ791884.1143-NODE-1143-length-20768-cov-18.090088_pt1 | contig 20768 bp, 7 predicted proteins | sample MGYA00509941_ERZ791884 | MGnify/ENA primary metagenome ERZ791884 (study PRJEB30046, sample SAMN00792095) | human gut metagenome | study: EMG produced TPA metagenomics assembly of the A metagenome-wide association study of gut microbiota in type 2... | reverse complement strand
GGGCGCTTTTTGTGGATAAATTTTGCGGAGTTGGCAGGTAAATATAGGAGCGGTCAGTGTGGTCAGCTTGCCTTGACGAGTACCAACACGCTGTTCTGTGGTACGACAATTTGTTCTTGTTTTGTGGGAATGGGCGGGCTCTTGTACTGGCGCAGGGCTTTTTGGATTTGCTGCTTGACTTCCAGCAGGGCTACGTCCAGCGTGGCTGCTTGGGTAGTGATTTTTGGGAAGTCGGGAACATGGGTAGTGCAGCCGTCCGCCGAGAGTGTACAAAGCACAGGATAAGGCTGGTTCTCAACGGAGATGCTGTACTGCATCCCGAACATATCATCCATCTTATTCATCTCGTTGCGCTTGTGTTCATCCATGCTGTGGACGTAGGTATCCATGGTAAAGGCCACAGAATAGTGCCCCAGAATTGCCGACAGGGTCTTGTAGTCCATGCCGCGCTCCAGCGCACGGGTGGCAAAGGTATGCCGCAGGGCGTGGAAGGTAAAGTGCCCGATGTCGGCATCCTTCAACAGGCGGTCATAGTGATCCTTGAAGGTTTTCTGCTCAAAGTAGTGTCCAAACTCGTTGGTGACGATAAAGCCATCGTCGGTGTACTTATCCCCTGCCCGCTGCTTATCCTGCGCTTGTTGCTGTTTCCAGCAGGTAAGCTCGTCTGCCATTGTGCGGGTCAGCGGAATCGTGCGGCGGGAGTTTTTCGTTTTGGGTGTACCGAATACGATTTCAGTTTTGTTCTCACCGTCATGGGCTTCGTACTTGGCAAGGCGGTTGATTGTACGCCTAACATGAAGTTGGGCGGTGCTGAAATCAATGTCTTCCCACTTTAGTGCCAGCAACTCCCCCATGCGTAATCCCGTACACAAATCCAGCCGGATAAATACCCCATAGCGGTGGCGGTAGCTGGCTTGCACCAACGCCCGCTGCTGGTCGTTGGTAAATACGCTGATTTCGGGCTTTTCTCCGCTGGGCAGGGTCACGGCATCGCAGGGATTGTAAATCAGCAAACGCTCTTTTACAGCTTGCTGTAAGCACTTATGCAATGCCATGTGGTAGTTGCGAAGCGTCTTGGGGGATAAGCCTTCCTCGCGGAATTTGTAGTTGTAAAATTCCTGCAAGGTGTGTGGTTCTAACTTTTTCAGCAGGATTTTCCCCAACACACAAAAATGCTTGTTCAAGTAGCTGCGGTAGCTGGCGTAAGTAGATTGCTTGACGGTGTCCTTCATATAGGTGTCCAGCCAGTATTCATACCACTCTCCCAGTGTCACGGACATCGGATCGCGCCAGCCCTGTGTGCGGACTTCGTGGGCTTGCTGCTGTAAAATGGCAATGGCTTCCTGTCGCGTGTTACAGCAGGTGGATGTGCGCCTGGGTTTGCCGGTCTTGTAGTCGATTCCGGCTGACAGTCTTACCTCCCACCGTCCGTCTGTTCGCTGACGAATATTGCCCTCGTTATGCCCGCGGCGCAGGGCTTTTTGGGATGTATCTTTCACGCTGCATCGTCTCCTTTCGTGACACAAAGACTACCACAGGCTTGCGGAGAAAGCTATTCATCAGACCTGACAATCTTCGGGTTCTCGTTTTGGGCTTTATTGATCTTTTGCTGCTCCAGCCAGTCCAGAAGTTCATCCCGCCGCACTAACAGTCGGTTTCCAATGTGGAACGCAGGAAAAGTCGCGTCATGGAATATGCGGTAGGTGGTCGAGCGCGAAATGCCGAAGTAAGTTTGCACCTCCTTGGGACTTACAACATTGGGTAAATCTTGAAATTCCGTGTTCATGGGTTCCTCCTATGTAAGTAGTGAAAAAACGCTTTCACTATATAGCCACTGGGAAAGGGCAAAAAGTATCGCAGGCTTTTGAGATGTAATAATTTGTAATAAAATGTCGACATTATGTAGCCAGTGGGAAGGCGCAAGATTTGACCTGTATCCAACAAAATTTTCATCAAAATTAAAACAGGCAAGCCGCAGATTAAAACGGCTTGCCTGTAGAATGACGATGCTGACGGTGATGACGATGTTTTTGATATACCCCTTTACCCTATCCCACGAACACCGTCATCATCGTCATCACCGTCACGCTTATAGTGAAATGACGCTTGCAGTTTACTACTGCTCGAAACAAAAACAATGATGCTACGAGAAACACAAAATCAGAATGACGCAGATGACGCTAATGACGCTGAATCCGGGATATGGTATAGGGATATCCTCAAAACAGCGTCACAAGCGTCATCTGCGTCACTATCGTCACGCAAGAACAGCGCGGGGGTCTGGGGTACGCCCCAGAAATGTGCATGTGGATGACCACATGCTATGCTAGCAAAACATGTCCCGCCCAAAGCGGGGGAGGTAATCAAAGCGGATACGCATACAAATTCGTATATGCTCCAGAGTGAATCAGTTTAGATTCATCCAAAAATCTTGACTCGAAAAAGTGAATCAGTCTTGATTCACCTTGCTGATTAAATTGAGAAACACCGGAGAATCGGTAAATTTGACCAGAAGTCAACTTATTTTGATTCCACGGTGGCCATGACCTACGATATCCGGCAGAAAGAAGTCGGTGCAAATGGCCTGAGTTATACTATTTGGATATAATGCGGAGGCAGCAATCAATAAAGTCGATGGTATATTGGCGTGTATGCAGCAAGGGGGAGCCTTCCAATACATGCAAGTACTGTAAAATAGCATCAGTTATATCTTTATCGAGCAATTCATAGCGGCGAATGCCGGAAGGTATCTTGTGTTGAACCAAAAGGTGACGCTCGGCTGTAATATGGATGGAATGGTCAGCGCTAAGGGAAAACACATCTTGGTCAACCAACCGAACTAGTGAGCCGTTCAAACATTGCTGGCGCAGTGAATGTAATCTTTTTTGCCGAAACACAGGGGAAATCGCTGTGTTGTGTGTGAAGGCTAATAAGGAAGATTCACTGAAATAGCAAAGTGCGATTTCAGGATTTGGTATCCCGCCCACTTGGGCCAGAACACCCGTAGGTACAGAACTACTGGTGGACTGCATCAGATACGGCTTGGCGCGTAGATATTCCTGTGTGAATCGCAGGCGTAAGTATTCTACAGTTGAACAGTCACGGATACAATACATGACAGAAGTGCTTTGGTCGAACAAAAAAGCCTGATCTGGTAATAACAGATAGTGCGGAAACAGTATATCAGGGCGTTGTGAAAGGGGGCTGTCTTCGTAAAACAAGCGACCACGATATTGCATTGTATTCGCATATAGAAGTGGAAGGGTTTCGGCCAGTGCAGACAAACTACTATAGGAATCGTCGTTGCCACTGTAGGGCACTATCATAGTGAACTGCCAAATCTCATGTGAAACCGGACGTGAGGCAGCAGTCTGAAGAAGACAATTACATAGGATAGAAGGTAAGCGAGGCGAAATCATGAGCGGCATCGCAGAGGGCGCGGACAGGTATCGTCTTAAGGCAGAGGTTAATGTCAGTTGGATATCGTTAAGATTTGTAAATAACGATGATCCATTGATTTTTGGAGAACCATCAGGAATCGTGATACCATTAAGAGTAGGGCTGTGAAGAAAGGACTCCAATAGTGTCTGCAGGTGGATGTTACGCTCTTGTGTGGCGGAATCAGTTGTAATCAGATGGAAAGATTGGGTGATATCCTGTTGCTGTTGTGGTGTGGCATGGCAAACTTCCAACAGGTTTTTTAGCTGTCGGTGAGTAGGTAACCGTTTCCCGTTGGCAATTTTGTATAAGGTGGAGCGATCAATTCCCGCGCTGCGCGCAAGTTCAGAAAATGAACCGGGAAACGGATCAATAAGCTTTTGAATTTGGTCACTCAGTCGGCTCATGGCATACTCCTACATACAAATTTTACAGTATACAACTAAAGTTATAATGTTCAGATACAAATGTCAAGCGTGTGGCATAAATAATTTTTATTGCGCCACATGGTATGCCGCAGTTGCAGCTCCTATTGAAGCAGTCTATAATAATTTTATTGGCATTTTCAATCGAAAACTGTAACTATAGTAAAAAACGGATAAACAAAAATAAATCAAGATACAGAAAGAGAGAGAACGGCATGAAAAGACGTTTGTTGGCAACTGTGTGCTCTGCGGCCATTTTGGCAAACATGGTTCCCTATCAGGCTTTTGCGGATAATGCGCAGGCTACACCGGAGACGGCGCAGAGCATTGCATTGGATTCTGCAGCGCAGGCATTTGCGGCGGATGGACAGACTGAAGCGTATAACTATAAATTAAAGGTTGCTGTTAGCGGTGTTGACGGCGGGTATGTCAAGGCTGGGGATAAGGTCAAAGTAGCAGTTACGATTTCGGATGCCGCATGGGCGACCGATGCAAACAAGGCTGGCTTTATTGCTGCATCCATCGAATTGACTTATGACAGCGAGGTTCTGGAGCCGAACTATGACGAAGAGTTGGGTCCTAAGTTCAAGAACTTGCAGAACCCTAATCCGAATAAATCTGATACGGTAAGCTACGCAATCAGCGGAAATATTGATGAAAATGCAGGCCGCTTGAACTGGGTAGTTGAGGCACCGAACCCGGCCAAAATCGGTAAGGACCAGTGGAGAGCTACTTATGCCGACCTGTCTGAGAACGACACCGTAATCGTTACTTACAGCTTTACCGCTAAGGCCGATATTCCCAAAGGACTGTCTAAGTCGTTGGGATTCAACCTGACGAGCAAGGGCAAGGACAACGCAGACAGCGCCTTTGGTGACTTCGTCAGCCAGAGCAACAAGCTGTTTGTGAAGGCAACCGCTGAGATTGAGAACAACACAAGCCTCAAGGTTGACACCAAAGCTCCCACGATTACGCTGAGTGATACCGCTAACAACGGTAAGTTCTTCTACGCCCCTGTCGGCGTTACGGTGGCGGATGATGGGATCGGTCTGGCCTCTGTTACCTTCGGCGGCAAGGAATTGACTTTGAGTGCTGATGGCTCGTATGGCTTGACGGAAAGCGGCACGCTGACTGCCACTGATAAGTTGGGCAATACTTCTAAGCTGGACATCACCATTGATACCACTGCGCTGGACGCAGCCCGCGCGGCTATTGCAAAGCTGCCGAACGCAGCACCTGACTATACCTGCAAGGCGAATCTCGAAGCCGCAGAAAAGGCAGTTGTGAACCTGAAGGCAACGGACTCCGCTGCATATAGTAAGCTGACGGAAGCTGAACTGAACAAGATTGCCGCTGCCCGTACAGTCGTTGATGAAATTGATGCCGAGATTCAGACTGCTCAAGCAGATATTGCTGCGCTGCCGTCCGATATTCAGCCGACGGCGAATACGATTGAGGCAGTCAGCAAGGTTCGGGATCAGCTGAAAGCCTTGGCGAACAAGGGCGTTGAGGTGGAGAAGGAAGTTGCTAACTACAGTACTTACAAAGCTGCGGAAGAAAAGCTGAACGCTGCGCTTGAAGAAATTGATGGCATCAAAAAAGACATCAAGGACTTCAAATACACCGGTTATGGCGATAAGTCGGCGGTGAGTGCGCTGCGCGGCAAGGTCACGGCCCTGCAGACGAAGTACGGCGACGATATTCTCTCCGATGCCGACCTGAAGAACCTGACTGACGCCGAAGCGGCTGTTACGGTTACCGGCGGTAAGGTCGATGCGGTTGTTGCGGAGATCGGCAAGCTGCCCACCAGCCTGAATCCTCTTGCCACAGTGGACTCTGCGGTGCAGGCTGCTAAAAAGTCGGTTGAGGCACTGGTGAAAGAAGGCGTTGTTCCTGACACCGATATTTCTAACTACAGTGACCTTGTGACGCTGTCCGAGAAGGTGGATGCCGCCAAGGGTGAGGTGAACGCGCTGAAAGCGGATATTGCAGGATTTACCTACACTGACTACAGCGACAAGACCGAGGTCGAGAAGCTGAACAACCGACTGAATGCCCTGAAGGCGGCATACGGTGATGACATTCTCACCGACGCTGACCTGAAGAACCTGACTGACGCCAAGAACGCTGTGGAGCAGACCAACAACGAAATCAATGCGGCTGTTGCGCTCATCAATGCTAAGACCGCAACTCCGCTCAATCCCCTGAGCGAGGCAGAAAGCGCACTGAAAGACCTGCGTACCGCTATGGACGCGCTGGCCGATAAGGGCGTTGACATTGAGAACGAGATCAGCAACTACAAAAAGTTTGCTGACTTTGAGAAGACTGTCAACGACGCCAGTGATGCTGTAAAGGCTGCCGCTGACGAAGCTGCCACTTTTAAGTACACCGGCTACGGCGATAAGGATGCTGTTGCTGCACTGCGCAAGAAAGTCGACGACCTGAACAAGCAGTACGGTGATGTGCTGATCGGCAATGCCATCAAGAATCTGACCGACGCCGAGACAGCAGTTGAGAGCACCGAGAAGAAGATTGATGGCGCAATCGCCCTCATCGATACCCTGCCTGACAAGGTGGAAGTGACCGATGCGAATATCAAGCTGATTTCTAATATTGACTCTGCACTGGACGAATTGACCGACTTGGGCGTTGACAACGCGAAGTATGTTACCAACTACAATAAGTACACCAAGGCCAAGGCGGCTCTGGGCCAGGCGACTGAGGAAATCGACGCCGTCAAGAAGGAACTGAAAGAGTTTACCTATATCAACTACGGCAAGAGCGCTGATGCCACCCGCGAGCTGCGTCAGAAAGCGGACAAGCTGGTGAACGACTACGGCGATGTGCTGGCCGAGAGTGACCTGGCGAAGCTGGTTGACGGTGAGAAGAAGGTAAAAACCACCGAGACCGAGATCAGCGATGTCATCACCGCCATCGGCACGCTGCCCACGAAGGATGCAACGCTGGCAGAAATCGAGGAAATCGATGCTGTCACTACCCGCGTGAACGCTCTGCTCAAGGACGAGGAAGTCCCGCAGGCGAAGATCACAAACTACGCTGACTACCAGAAGGCCGTTGATGCCAAGGCTGCGACCGAAAAGGCCATCGCGGATGTGAAGGCACAGATCGAGGCCCTGCCGGAGAAGGTCACACTGGAACAGAGTGTGGTTGACCAGCTTGATGCAGCCGGAAAAGCTGCCGAGGATGTGCAGAAGGCCTACGGTGACAACAACCATCAGGCACTGGATGATGCAACGCTGAAGAAACTGGAAACGGCGAATAACACTCTGGAAGCCTTGAATGGGAAGCGCGCCGATCTGGTGAAAGATCTTGACCGGATGGTGCGTCCAGAGGACGTCAAGCTGACCGATAAGGCTGACATCGAAAAACTCCGCAGCCGCGTGAAGGAAATGCAGGACGAAGACAAGGCTACCTTCACAGACGCTGAATTGAAGAATCTGACTGCTGCCGAAAAGGCTCTGGCAGATTTGGAACAGCGCAGCAAAAATGCCCACAAAGCGGTCACGGCTCTGCCCGGCGCAGATGCTGTCAAACTGACCGAGAAGGCCGACATCGAGGCTCTGAACAAGGAAATCGCGGCTCTGGAAACTAAGGGAGACAGCTTCACTGCAGCTGAAAAGCAGAAGCTGGCCGACGCACAGAAGGGCATTACTGATTTGGAAAAGGCCCAGACGGACATGAAAGCCACATTGGAGAGCTTGAAGGACGATAAGGATGTCCGGTACGATGATAAGGCTGCGGAAGAAAAGCTGTCTGCAGACATCGCGGCTTTGCAGGATCGCGGCGTAGCGGTGGATGAAACTACGATGGGAGTAAACGGCTGGAAACGCTACACCAGATATGCGGCTGCTGTTAAGGCTATGAACAGCGAATTGACGGGCCTGAACAGCAAGATGCAGACAGAGCTGGACAGCTGGACTTATCCGTATGACATTGCCAAATATGACGCCCTGCGTAAGGATATGGACGCTGCGGCTAAAAAATACGGCATGACCGAGGAACAGGCCAAGGCTGAGTTCACCAACTACGAGACGGACAAGATTCAGGCTGCAGCTGCCGAGGAGAAGATCAAGCAGGCCAACGATAAGATCAAGGCACTGCCTGCGACCATTACCAAGGCACAGGAGCAGAATGTTGCTGCCATCACGGCAATCGTGAATGAACTGAAAGCGGCACCTTACAAGATGACCGATTCCGCCTTGCAGACTGCGCTGGGCAGCAACTATGCAATCTATACAAAGGCCGTTGCAACCCTGGCAGAACTGAATAAGCCGGCCGACAACAATAGTAGCGGCAGCAGCAATAACAACAATAGCAACAGCAGCAACACAACGAGCACCAATAATAAAACCACTACGACGAGCACGGCCAACAAGACCACGAAGCCCGCTGCGGCGGCTACTACCATCCCACAGACATCCGATGCATTCCCGCTGACGACGCTTATCACACTGGCGGTGGCATCCCTGGGCGGTTTGATTGCGGTGCTGTTCAAGAAAAAGCGCAACGACTAATCCACGGTAATTTGATCCTTTATATCTGAAACATTAATGTAAGGGAGGGCAAATGTATCTGCAAAAAGATGCTTTGCCCTCCCTTATGCTATTTTGTGCGCAGCAGGCGTAAGAGCCTGTAAATATAAGGAGGAAATTTGGAATGAAACGATTGCTGTCCATGATTTTGGCTGCGGCAATGGTTGCAAGCATGATGGCACCGGTGGCTTACGCCGACGACACCCTGCCCATAACCGAGCCCACGGCCACTGTGCAGGAACAGCCCGCAGAGGATACCCCTGCGGAAACTGCACCTGTAGAGACGCTTACGCAGGAGGCAACCCCTGCGCCGACCGAGACCCCGGTTGAGGCAACCCCAGCTCCTACGGTGGAGCCCACCGCCACCCCGGCGCCGACGGAAATGCCGACTCCGGAACCGACGGTTGAGCCTACCACTGAGCCGACGGCAGAACCTGTGCCGACGGAGGAGCCGGTGGAGATTGTGGCTGACGCTCCTGCGGAGCAAGCTGCTGAGGCAGCCACCCCTACCGAGACGGCCAGTCCTGATGATGCCGACCCGGATACGACGCTGATTCTTTATAAAGACCCTAATACGGGCTATTACTTTGGCAAACTGCCTGTTAAGGTCAGCAAAAGCGGAGCGAAGGCAACAACGGACTATGCGGCAATTCATTATGAGAAAACGGCTAACACAACAGGTGTTGGCATTGTCCCGATAGGCGACGATTTTTGGGTATTCACGAATGATCTTAGCAGAAACTTGGGATATGTTCCGAAGTATGTTACCTACACTGATCCTCTGGACAAGGGCACGGGCGAGAATGAAACTGTACCTCTGGTTGTCAGTACAAATGACCCGACGGATGCGGATATGCCTCCGTACATGATTGAGCCGAGTTCTTACACACACCCGTACGGAACTTTGGGAGCAAATGTGGTTTGGGATAGTGACGAAGTTGTTACTTACGACACGGACTATACAGTTACCATTTCGGTTTACGGCACAAATAACGAAGCTTTGACGCTGGATAAAGTTACTGGCCTGGGTGGCGTTGAGGTCGTCAGCCAGCCGACAGCAAATGGTGGGAAAGCAGTCATTCGCTACCCGTCGGGTGTCAAGTATGGCTATATTGATAGCAATAATTATATTGAAAGCTTGGCAGGATTGTGTGTTGTTGCTCATAATGATGCCGGGAAATATTACTATGGTCGTGGGGAATTGCAGAAAACCCCGCAGCTGTACGAGATGCCGATTGGACCTAACTGGGTCGATTTGCTTAGCAGTGAGGGACAACACTTCTGCGATGCAGAACGAAGCTGGTCTGTCTATGGCGAAGTAGAAAATGTTACGGCAACGCTTACAAGTAGCCGTTATCCCCAAGATGATATGTCGGATGACATTGCGGTTGTTTATGACAAAACAAGTGATGCCGTAATCGTGAACCTTTTTAAAGAACCTGATGACATCACGTCGGTAAACTGGCGCTTGTCTATAGCTGTTACCTACAAGAATGGTGCTGTTTGTGTGGCAAATAGCATTGTGGGTAAGAATACTGAACTCCAGTTTACCCCAGATGAGCAGACGCTTACCGAAACAACGGGAAGCACGATGACAGGTACGCTCTATGCGTATAACTCCGTAACAGGTGCGTATGATAAGCCATTTGTGACGAATGAGGGCGCAGCAATCAACTTTATCAGCAGCAACGGTACGTGGTTGGACGACACAAAAATTGCGGATTACATTGATGCGACTTTTGACAATACAACAGGGAAAATCACCTTTACGGTGAAACAGGATATCCCATTGCAGGATAGTTCTAACCAGGCATACATTCTGTTTCGTGTTACATCGAAGTATGCGGAGACAGCAGGGCTTACATTGAATGTTGGAAGCATTCCTGCCCCTTATTTCACGGTGCTCGGTGATGCAAACTACCTTGAAATGTGCGGTGCAGACGGCGATGATGTTTATGAACTGCGGGATAACAGTTACAACACTGTGACATGGTCCAGCCTTGGTACGTTGGATACCGAAAAAGGCCCGTCTGCCGTCTTAAAGTATGATGATGAAAACGGCGTGGCGCATGAAGCCCCAGTTACCGCGACTTACAATGCCGAGACAGACCGCGTAAATGTGAAAATGTCACGGAGCGATGTTCCGCCGGCAAATGTGGATGCTACATTGTACATTACATTCCCCTGCAAGGAGTACACGCTGTCTACACAGACGGGTGTGTCTCGTCCGACTTTGAATGTTTCGCTTGCCAATAAAACTCCGGCTTCGTTGGGCGTTAAAGCGGGCGCAACAATGACAGCCAAGGTCGCCCTCTATAATGGCATCACGGGCGAAGAAATAGCTTTCCCCGATATAGGAAATGTGCTGTGGACGGGCGAATGCTATGACAGTAGCGCGGGTATTACCAGTGACGAAGTACTGAATTATATCCGGCCCGAACTCTCGGCAGATGGAAAAATCGGCTTTACAGTTTTGAAGGATATTCCTCTTACAGAACAGCGGACAACTTTCTATTTCACTGCAAAGGGGCAGCTGGCGCAGTTCGGAGTCAGTGTTGAAGTAGGCACGCCGTACCTGAACACCACAGGTAATGTCAGCTGGGGCAAACTGAAAAGTACGGATGGCGCAGATGCAAGCATCTTTACGGACAGCTACGACAATCGCGGCTGGTCGAAGTGCGGTACGCTGGATACGGCGACGGGACCCTCGGCTGTATTGAATTATGTAGATACTGACGGTAAAGAAACTACTGTACCTGTGCAAGCAGCCTATAAACCGGACACGGATGAAGTTAACCTGAAATTTGACTACACTACCCTGCCGCAGGGGCTGGACTATAGCAACGCCCAGATCAAAATCACTTTCCCTTGCAAGGAATATGATTTGATTGTCACATATACGATGGACAAAGACTGGGTCAGTACCAGCCTTAATAACATAAGCGGTCTGGGCGCACTGCCTACTAAAGCCGGTGCAACGATGCTGGCTGACCTGAACTATTACGACAACAATACGATGAAGCAGTATCCGCTGCCTGCGGATGGCTGGAACCTCACACTGAGCCAGTATGAATACGGCAGTGCTAAAATTGCGCTTGGTGATGGTGAGACGCTGGATGATTACATCAAGGCAGAACTGTATGCTGATGGCAAAGTCCGCCTTACGGTTTTGAAGAACATTACGCTCACCGGCAGCTCTGCGACCACGGCAAGCGTCACGCTGGAGGGCAAGACCCAGTTTGCGCAGTTCTCCGTTTCCTTTAATGTTGGCACGCCATCGGTCAATGTCAACCTGAGAACAACCGGCAGCGGCAGTCCCACCATGCGCGAGGGCAACTCCTTCACGGTGGAGCCGTATGTTGATTACAACGGTCAGCAGACTTCCTTCAAAGATCTGGGCATTACCAACTACAAGTACCGCGTTATGACTTCCACCGAAGGGTGGAATAACGTCACCTATCTGACCGACGAGCAAGTCGCCGAATACTTTGACATCGCGGAAAAGGACGGCAAGGCAACGATTACCGTCAAGAAAGTGCCGGAACTGTACAAGGATGACGGCTCTGACACCTACAACCAGTCCAATCGCTATGTGTACGGTATCGTGGCAGAGAGCACCGACGGTGCGTATGTGCGTTCGTCTGCGTACTATCCCGATCTGACGCTCTACAATGATGGCGTAGAGCTGGAACTGTACCAGGATGGCACACATGTGCGCACCTTGCCAAAGAAGGCTGGTACATACACCTATGATATCCGAACCAAGAATGGCCGTGCACTGCCCACTGAGGGCAAGGCATGGGTCGGCGGCAACATCCCGAACGGAGTCACCATCGGCATCGATCTGGCAACGGCTAAGTTGACCTATACCGTGGAAAGTGACCTGAACGATTCTGTGACAGGTGTATACGCCTTCGGTTTCCTGGGTACGAAGCTGGGATTCAGCATGGACTCCGGCACGGGCCGCGCAATGATTGGCCTGAGTTTCTTTAATGATGAGGCCAGCGGCGCTAGTTTCAGCAAGACCAACAACCGTATTACAGTTGCGGGCTACTACACCAACGACAATGTTTACCTTGCCAAAGATGCGCTGAAGGATGAAGGTTTTACCTTTAATGTCTTTGTCAATGGCAATACAGTGCCTATTGAACAGTGTGAGTATATTGGCGCGAATGTCAAAAACGGCATCCTGAACATTACATTTAAGAAGGACATTCCGGACGATGTGAACTGCTCGCTGCAGGTGTCGTATAAGGATGAAAACTATAAGACATCCTATGCGAATAGTTTGTCTTACAGCAGAAGCAGCAGCACTACCACATGGTATTACCCGATTGCAGTCAATCCGACTACGGGTAAGCAAGTTTCTGTCATCCCCAACGGTAAGGCTGGTACAACGGCAGAGTATACCATCAATGCAACCGGCCAGACCAAGAGCCTGGCCCAGCTGTGCGGCGATAGTCTGACCGGCTTTACCATCAGCACCAATGCACCGATCAATGTGGATGATTACGTTACCGTCAGCTTCAACAATGTTACAAGCAAGCTGAAATTTGAGTGGAAGCAGCCCTTGCCGCTGATTGATGAGCAGACGGGCATTGCCTATGGATATTATCTGAATCCCCAGACTACGGGCAGCCAGAGTGTCCATATCAGCAATATGAGCCTTATCAAGATATCCAGTGAATTAGTGATGAACTCTGCCGATGGGTACGGTACTACGTTCTATCTGGAACTGCGGCCCGGCAGCCAAAACAATGTGTTTGTCCGAGGTTATGGCAATATCGACGAAGGTTTTACCTACGCGGTGAAGTCTGCGGATGGTACGCCTGTTGGTGAGGATAAGATCCGTATGGATCGCAATGATTGGGGCGGCATCACCATCACGGTTGCCGACGATGTGGAGCCCCAGAACTTCAGCTATACCCTGAATGCAACCCTGGAGGATGGCTCTTATGCCATGGTGGTTCAGTATGGTACGCTGTACATTGTAGGGGATAACAAGGTTGCTTATACCGTGCAAGCCGACAGCTTCGGAACCCGTACGCTGAATGGCAGCAACAGTGTGAGCCTCTACGGCGGTGAGACGATGACGCTGCGTGCAGCTACCGACGGCGTGAAGAATTTCACCTTGCGCAACGCAGACGCCTTGAGCAAGTACATCAACTCCATCCGTCATGACAACGGTGCATCCACGATTGTCTGGAACGATGTCAGCGGTCAGTTTGTTATGGAACTGGAAGCTACGATGGAGGATGGCTCAAAAGCACTGACAACGGTAACGGTCTATCTGTCGGATTCTTCTTACTACAACGGTTCTCTGACTTATTGGCTGGAAGGCGCAACGGAGGCGGCGCATCTGTTTGGTGAGAGCACCTGGACTGTGGGCAAGACTTATAAGGTATACCCGCACCTTGGCTTGAAGACACTGAAAGAAGCTGGCTATACCATCAAGGATGCCTGGCTGGCAGCTAACGATTACTATAGCTGCACTTTCAATGCAGAAGAAGGCTATGTCCTCTTCACCCCGCTGAAAGCGTATGCGGTCAACAACAACGGCTACTCCAACAAATATCTGAGTTTTATTATCACGATTGCCAAGGATGGACAGGAAAAGAGCTTCAACGAGACGCTCAACTATGGTACGAATGTTGTGGCAGGAAGCCGTTCCAACTTTGTGAATCCCGACACCCGGAATGTCATTCAGTCCACTTCCCTGAGCGCTGCGTACCCCAGCGTGCGCCTGAAGGTGAACGAGAACAAGGATACCATCCAGGAAATCACTTATAAGACAAATCTGCCTGAATCCCTGACTTGGGTGCAGGATGCTAGCGACCCGACTATAGTTACCCTTACGGCGCAACATTCCCTGCCGTATGAGAACGCATACTTTGCAGCGGTCATCACCCGCAAGGACGGCACGCAGTCCTCCGCATACGTGACGCTGTCGTGGAGCAGCCGTTCCTACAGCAGTTACCTGCCTAACGGTATGGAAGTTTGCTTCGGTTCAAAGGGCGAAAGTCAGGATTACGAGACATGGTCTGGCAGTAGCGCAATAAAAAATGACTATGTTGGCACCAACAAGCTGTATGTCTTCTTCGCCAGTGGCAATTACAATAGCCGCACTTACTATGATACCATTGACAATCTGGACTCCATTAAAGTTACATCCAGTGACGATAAGAATGCACAGATTTTGCGCCAAGGTCGTGAAGATGGTACCTACTTCTTCGAATACCAGATAAACTACAATGAACTTGCTGAGTATGAGTTCACTGCAACGGTCACGATGAAGAACGGCCAGTCGTTTAAGTCAATCTATTCCTTCCGTGTTACGGAAGATGGCGCAACCGAAACCGTGCGTGTAACGAATACGGATGAACTGCAGAGTGTGCTGGCGAGCGCTACGCTGGCTCCCGGCACATGGATTCAGGTACAGACTGGAGACTACGAAGGCAATTTTGTGGTCGATGTGCCAGGCATCAGTTTGGACGGCAACTACAGCAGTAAACCGAACATCAAGGGCACAATCCGCGCTACCGAAAAGAATGTGGAAGTGCAGAACATCAACTTTACCAGCCCTGTGGAAGGCAGCGGCACGGCAATTTCTGATGTGCGTGAAGTCCGTTACTGTGAAATCACAGGCTACAACGAGGGCGTTGTGATGGATCGTAATGTTGTCAACAGCCAAAGCTGCATGGCATATGGTAACAACCTTACTGACAACAACACCGCGCTTGTGCTGGACGGTTACCAGCGCTATGTGTACATCAATGGCAACACCTTCCTGAACAACAAGACTGGCGTGCTGGTTGCCGAAACCTGCAACCTGGATGGTAGCTACTCCTCCATGTATGGCGTCAAGGTCAACGGCGGCACAACGAACCACAACCTGTTTTACCTGAACGCTGGCCAGATCGCGGTCAGCAACCAGTCGAACGGTGACACAGCAGCCAACTTTACTTACAACTACTTTGCAACGCCGAAGGACGGAAAATTTGTTGACGCAGTCCCGAAGAACGATATGTTTGAGGGAAGCGTACTGTATGTACCGTTCTACGAGACGCCCAAGATGGACACCGTGAACACCGACAAATCTTTGGACGACATTGCAAAGGAAAACCAAGAAGATACCACCAAGGCAAAGCTGGAACTGGCGGCTGCCCAAGGCAGTTCTACCCCCGGCGGCATCGATAGCTCGCTGACGCTGAGCGGCAACAAGTTTGAGGAACTCCAGAAGGAGTCCAACAAGGCTAAGAGCATGGAGGTCACCGTCAAGAGTACCAGCAATGAGACCGATGTTATCTGGGACTTTGAGAAGGACAAGCTGAAGGATGACTACGACGGTTCCAGCGTGAATCTGGGCGTGGCGTTCACCTTCACCGACTTCGAGCAGGATATCGTCAGCAATGTCGTCAGTAAGAGTAAAGAGGACGGCACAACGCTGAACAGCATCGCTTATCAGGCTATGTGCTTCTCCCACAGCGGCGATCTGCCCGGCGAGGCAACCGTCAAGATTCGTATGAATGAGAGCCTACTGGACTACTACAGCAAGCACAATAACTCGCTGGAAGGCTTCAAGATTTATTATGTGAACGAGGGCACCGGTAAGTTGGAGGTCATGCGCGATGCAAGTGGCAATCCCAAGACACTGAGCGTTGAGGTCGTGGACGGTGTGTACTTCGCGGTCACATCGATCGACCACTGCTCCAGTTACCTGCTGACGCCGGAGGATTTGAACGAGGCTATTAGCGGCTTAACGAAGATTCTGCTGAATGCGGGTGCACCGCTGACGCTGGATGAACTGACGCAGCCGGACGGTGCAGTCCTGCGGCTCTTGAGCCATATGGAACCCGGCGTTACGCTGAACAAGCTGGCCCAGTACCTGAGCGGCGGCAGCATGACCGTGCTGGATACCAACGGCAACAAGGTCGGCGCAGACGCGCCTTTGGGCACGGGTTATACCATCGGCTTGGGCGCTGACGGCAAGACCGGCGGCGTGACCGTGGCAGTAGCGGGTGATCTGAACGGCGATGGCAGCGTTGATACCAAGGATCTGACGATGATGCGCCAGGCAATCCTGCAGATCGGCCAGCTGACCCAGGTTCAGTTGAAAGCTGCTACCCCCAGCACCAACGGCAGCAGAGTCGACACGAATGACTTGGTCTTGCTGCGTCGCTACCTGTTGAGCATGACGAACACGATGCTGGACTAATTACGCAGCCAGCCCCCACGGGCTGAAACAAAAGGCCGGTATGGTTAGTGCCATACCGGCCCTTTTAGGAAGGAACCTGATTCGTATGAGAAAACAATTCATCTCCGCTACGGCGGCCACCCTGTGCGCACTTTGTCTGGGTTTTGCCGCCAGCGCGGCCGAGGTGGCGCAGTATAGCTTGACGGCGGATAACGCGCAAGTGACAGCCGGAAACATTGTGGAATTGTCGCTGCGGTGCGATTCTGCTGCCACGCCCACAGCGGCGCTGTCGCTGCAATTTACCCTGCCGGAGGGTTACGCGGTCTATGATGTGGACAGCGGCAGTGGCATCGTGAGCAATGAACTCTCCTACAGCTACACCGACTCAACGCTGAATGTGCTCTACTTGGACAATGATGCGGGCGGCAGCCCTGTGGAGCCGGGCAGTGAGGTGGCGAAGATCAAGCTGACTGCCGCCACGCCCGGCACCGGTCGGCCTCTGGTCTGCATTGAATCCGACGCGAGCTTAGTGACAGCGGAGGGCAAGGTGGAGTCCCAAGACATCGACCTGACGATCGGTGATATGACTGTGACGGGCGAGGCTGTGCCGGTACCCACCACCGTGCCAAGTGTCTCCACCGACGGCAAGAAGCAGACCATGGCCGAGGCGAGCAGCAATGCCGCCAGCGAGAGCGCTACGATGACGGAGCGCCTGCAAGAGCAGCAGGCCAAGCAAAACGGAGACGCGGCGGCTAACGAGCTGTCCCCCACCGCCACGCCGGAGATTATTACCGATGCGAACGGCAACAAGATGCAGATTGTGCGCAACGAGCGGGTCGAGGAAAATGCGGTGGATGTAACGGAGGATGTGCTGAACGCACAGCCTGCCACCACACCGACCGCAGAGGCTCAGCCCGCTGTCGACACCGTGCCGCAGCAGAGCAACGCGGCCCTGCCGGTGGCACTGGTTGTGGTTGTGGTAATCGCCGCTGCGGCTGCGGGCGCTGTGTGTTACAAAAAGAAGAAGTGAGGTGCTGAGAGGACGATGAAAAAAGCAGCAAAAACCCTGAGCATCCTACTGACGGCGGCGCTGGCAGGCAGCATGTTCACGGCCTATGCCGAGCAGGCAACGCCGGAGACCGCTTCAGGGGTCTATGTAGCCGAGATGGCCCCGGCACAGGACGAGGAAACACCTGAACTGGAGTATGTGACGCTCCCCGGCGGACGGGAAGGCTTTGAACAGGAGTTGAAAGCCCGCAGCAAGTTGGCCGACCAAGGCGGCGTCAGCGTGGCGGCGACCTACGCCGAGACGGATACCAATTACACCGAACTGTGCGACCGCGTGACAAAAGCCATCGCAGCGAGACAGGAGATGGTAGACATTCACGATCTGGGGATTACATTCGACCAGATCAAGGCATTCGCCGGTGAGCCCGGCACGCTGGCCGGTGGCTACAAGGTCAAAAATGGAATACAGTATTCCTTTTATAAAGGCGAAAACACGGTCGCAAGCCTGATCTTGTCGTACTACCCCGAAGAGGACTGCGCCAAGATGGACGAACTTGTCGGGCGCATTAAGGCCCGTGTAGAGCAGGGGAAAACTGACTTGGAAAAGGTCATGCTGCTCCACAATGAGATTGTGGCCGCGACCCAGTATGACATGCAGGTTTACGACGGGGGAAGTGATTCCGACAGTCCGATTTATACGGCCTACGGCGTGTTTATGAATCGTGTGGCGGTCTGCGATGGCTACACAAAAGCGTTCGCCTGTATTGCCAACGAACTGGGCATCCCAACGGTTCGTCTTTCCAGCGAAGAGATGAACCATGCCTGGGATCTGGTGCAGGTGGACGGAAACTGGTATGAAGTAGACTGCACTTGGGACGATACAGCGATAGACTGTTTGGACTACGGCGTTTGTTCCTATGAGTATTTTATGCGCAGCAGTGAGGACTTTGCAGAAAAGTGCCAGCATGACGGGAAAGATATCGTTGGTTTCTATGATAGCTTTGATGTGAATATGGCGGAGGCCGCTGTGGATAAGACCTATGACACTGCCTGGTGGGTAAAATTCAGCGAAAACAGTTCCTTAAGTATAAAGAGCCTGATTCAGCTGTATGATGGGGATTGGTATTTCTCCCGCTATGGTACAATGCGTTGGCGTGATAACCTTTGGGACGGCACAGATGGCAACAATCTTATGGAAACGCAGATGTACATGTATGGTAGTGCCCTTGTTGGCGACCGCGTGTTTGGTGCGGACAATCAGGGGTGGAACCAAGCAATCCATGAGTATAAACTGGACAGCACCAACCATACATTGACTTGGGTGAAAGACTACGCAATAAAGCATAAAGGTATCCAGGCTTTCGATGGCAAGCTGTATTACGCAGCGTCCAAAGATGGTTTGTGGGGCTTGGCAGAGCTGGACATTGGCACAGTGAGCCCTGACCCTGTGCCGGATCCTAAACCTAACCCAGAGCCGGGCAATGATGACAGCTATATAGTTGAGAACAACACCGTCTACGGCGTGAGCGAAGCCACGACACCGGAGCAGTTCTTGGCGGCGCTGGGCGGTGAAAACGGCTTGACCGTGCAGAACCTGGCCCCCAACGGCAATGTCGGTACGGGCACGCAGGTCTGTAACGCGGCTGGCGATGTGGTGATGACGGTCGTCGTTTACGGAGACTTGAACGGCGATGCAATGATTGATTCTAGCGACCTGGTGTTGATGCGCCGTGCTCTGCTGGGCATGACGATGCTGGAAGGGGACTTCGCTAAGGCGGCGACCTTCAGTTCCAAGAGCGGCACAGTCCCCACATCCCAGGACCTAGCCCAGATGCGGCGATACCAGCTGAAAGTGGTTTCTAAGTTGGGCTAGATGTTAAGGCATACGGGGGCGAGGACGCTGCCCTCTAAATGCCTTTGCGGTGAAACAAAAATCTCTGGAAAGCGGAAAATTTTGGGCGGTATTTGGCTGGGCGGGCACTGCGCTGATGCACCGCGAATGCGCCCGAACAGGAGCGTTTCTCGCGGCGACAGGGGCGGTGTGCGGGGATGGTGTAGAGCTGGTTTGCGTACAACTTCTTGCTAGGGAGTAAAACTTATATATTGGTTTGCTGGGCTTTTCACTTGCGTGAACCCAGAGATATTGGTATCCGCATTTCTCAATGAGACCAAAGCTGCGCATTTATTTGAGCGTTGCGAGTCAGAATCCGTCTCACAGATTTGCCCCCAAAACTGCCCCCAAAAGGGGTTGGAACGGGTCAGCACGATGCAGCACTCCTTTGTACACATGGGACAAAATCTATTTCGAGCCTTGGTACACAACACCACCAAACCCAACAAAACAGCACTGTAACGCACAAATTTTAGATTTCTCATAACCCGGAGGTCGCAGGTTCAAGTCCTGTCTCCGCAACCAACAAAAGCTCGTTGAAACGACAAGTTTCAACGAGCTTTTTTCTGCTTTATGGCAAAAGTGGTAACAATCTGGTGACTTTGACCCCAAAATGACCCCAAAACGGAAAAGTGACTGCGCCCGGACGGATGAAATTTTCAACCGTCTGGGCGCTTTTTGTGGATGAATTTTGCGGAGTTGGCAGGTAAATATAGGAGCGGTGTGGCCGTCCTACCCTGCTTTCACCAGTACCAACACACTGTTGTCCGGTACGACAATCTGCTCCTGTCTGGTGGGAATCGGCGGGTATTTGTACTGGTGCAGAGCTTTTTGAATCTGCTGCTTGACTTCAAGTAAGGCAGCGTCCAATGTGGCGGCATGGATTGCGATTTTTGGGAAATCCGGGGCATGCGCAGTACAGCCATCCGCTGTGATTGCACAAAGCACCGGGTAAGGCTGGTTGTCCACCGAAATGCTGTATTGTGCCCCGAACATATCGTCCATCTTATTCATTTCGTTCCGATTGTGTTCATCCATGCTGTGGACATAGGTGTCCATTGTGAAGGCTACCGAGTAGTGACCGAGGATGGCTGACAGGGTCTTGTAGTCCATGCCGCGCTCCAGCGCACGGGTGGCAAAGGTATGCCGCAGGGCGTGGAAGGTAAAATGTCCGATGTCGGCATCCTTCAACAGGCGGTCATAGTAATCCTTGAAGGTTTTCTGCTCAAAGTAGTGTCCAAACTCGTTGGTGACGATGA
>ERZ791884.1140-NODE-1140-length-20784-cov-3.668098_pt1 | contig 20784 bp, 14 predicted proteins | sample MGYA00509941_ERZ791884 | MGnify/ENA primary metagenome ERZ791884 (study PRJEB30046, sample SAMN00792095) | human gut metagenome | study: EMG produced TPA metagenomics assembly of the A metagenome-wide association study of gut microbiota in type 2... | reverse complement strand
CCGAATGCTGGTAATTTCTTCATACTTTACCTGAAATCCCATAACTTTCTCCACTTTTATTATTCTGTTTTTATCCTGTCTGTTATCTATTTTTCCCCTTTTCCATTCGACTTTCAAGGAAAAATATTCGACTTATTTTTGTCTGAAATTCGACTTTTCAGCACCCTATATTCGACTTTTGTGCCACCCTTATTTTTATTATATTTTTTCTTCCAAATTCCTTGTTTTATGCTGTTTTTTTCAAAATTTCCTTTACCGCTTTCCAGCAGATTCAAGGTCGAGCAAAAAATTTCTTAAGTCGAATTATATATAAAAACCGGTTACGCTCATGTATGAAGTACGAATTGGTTGTGCATTTTTACCAATAACTATAACCACAATTTCTTACAATGCAGGGCAACTACGAAAAGCACACTTCGTGAGTTTCTCGCGTAAAAAAAAGAAATCTGAATCTCCTTAGAAATTCAAATTTCTTCTATTTTGTAAGTATTTATTTAATGTAAAACATTCCGCACTCGTCTGACCACACACTGAATATACTCTGTATTCGATGGTTTGTTCTGTATTGAGCCTCTCCATTCTGGATTCTTGAGGTATGATGTCTCCTTATCTGGCTTTGACCATACCCGTTCTATTACATTTCGAATTGATTTTTCCACACCACTCACTGATGTCTGATATACTTGTGCAACCTGCGGATAAACATCATTCGTTATCTGGATTGACGTACCATTGGGAACAGCCAACAGAATACCAATTGCTCTTGCAAGATATTTGGTTCCTTTTCGATCCGGTTCAAAACCGCTTTTTATCAGTTCACCCCATGCAAGTACATACTGAATTTCGGTTTCTTCCTGTTCCGTATAGATTACCTTTCTTCCATTATGATATTCGCTTTCTCCATCTGCAGTCGTTGGTGCGGTCAGCTTAATTATTTCAATAATTTTCTTTGGTGAAAATAATTCGTTATTTTTCTTATAAACCAAATCTATATCTAACTTATTGATGCTATGCAGAAAATGCTCCGAGCCATAATTTGTTGTTACGATAATTTCCGGATGTTTCTTTAACTTCCGTTTCATCTCTATAATGAGATGGATTCCGTCACCTTCTTCTAACTCCAAATTTACAATTACTGCATCTACTTCCTGTTCTGTCAGAATATTGATTGCATCACTCTGCCGCCCCGTTACCGCTACCAATGCAAATTCTTCATCCCGGGCTATTTCTAATGCATATTCCTTGCACAAAAGTTTATCACTTTCTACAAGCATGATTCGAATCATTCTTTCTTTTCCTCCCTCAGCATTCCGATTCAGCTTCCTAGCTGTTTTGTGGAATCTACTCCCTGTATCTATACAATGCTACAGATATATATTTATATCATTTTGTCAAAAAAATCAATACCCTTTCTCTTTTTCCTTCTTCCGTAGAGCTTCCTTAAAGCCCTTCAGGGCATCGAAGGGCATAAACTGCTTGGCACGGTCTTCGATGTCCATTTTCTCTCTTCTCAGATTCTCTCTCTCATTCCAGCCGGATGCTGTTTCCTGCTGTCCGGCTCCCATGGTGTCTCTTCTATACGCCACTCTTATGCCCTCCAATCTGACCGTTTCGTTCTATTGTAGTTGCACTCTCTTCCAAATTCATTCCCTTTAAAATAGCATTCCTGCCGTAGCGCTGCTTGATGGAGATTGCTGCACGCTGTGCCTTCACATCCTTCTCTGTCTCTTCCGGATCTGAAAACAAATCAAATTGCTGATAATCTTCTGTCATTACGCCGGTATAAGTCAATGTAATCCGCCGGATATATGCTCCCGGTCTTACAATTCTCCGATAAAGCTGCTCTACATAAGACAGCAGCCGGCGGTTGGAGCTGGTCGCACTGCGCAGCGTTGTGCTTCCTCTGGCAGGTTCAAAACATTTCTGATTGCTGTAACCGATTACCAGACTGATATGGGAGGTTACAAGGCACTGGTCTACCAGGTCAAGGCACAATAAATCTGCCATCTCTTTTACCACCAGTACACCTTCCTCGTACTCATAATCCCGCGGCAGCACCTGACCGCTGGAAAAGGATGTATTCTTCGGCCGATATGCCTTGATGTCCGCTATCGTTACCGGTTCTCTTCCCCATGCGTGGTCAATTAACAGCTCTGCATCTATACCAAAAGCCTTATATAATAAAGACTCTCTGGCATGGGCAATCTCTTCCATTGTGCAGATGCCCATATTCGATAGACGCTCTACCGTTCCACGCCCCACCCGCCAGAAATCAGTCAGCGGTTTATGTTTCCAGAGCTTCTCCCGGTAGCGTGCTTCATCCAGATAGGCAATCCGGTCTGTCTCATGCTTTGCCATAATATCTAAAGCAACCTTCGCTAAATAGAGATTGGTTCCTACTCCACAGGCGGCAGGAATCCCGGTCGTATCTAAGATATCCTGCATAATTTTTCTGCCCAGTTCCACTGCTGTCATCTGGTAGAGATGCAGATAATCCGTCACATCCAAAAATGCTTCATCAATGGAATAGACCTGAATATCTTCTTTTGCAATATATTTTAGATATACGCCATAGATTTCCGCTGCATAATCAATATATAGCTGCATACGGGGTGGTGCCATCTTATATGGAATTTCTTTGGGAATCTGAAAGACACGACACCGGTTGGGAACTCCCATCTGCTTTAACGCCGGTGATACGGCAAGACAGATGGTTTTCTCTGAGCGTTCCGGGTCTGCGACCACCAGCCTGGCAGTCAGCGGATCCCATCCCCGTTCCACGCACTCCACCGATGCATAAAAAGATTTTAAATCAATACATAAATAGATTTTATTTCCATTCATATCAATGCCTTTCAAGAACATTTGTTCTTGTTTTATATTAGCACATATGTTTGGATTTTACAAGAGGAATTCTCATACAGGATTTCCACTTTCTGCTTCTAATAATACGGTTCCAACCGGAAATGCTGTCATTATTCTGTCCGGAGTGCTGTTACCGGGTCACTCTTCGATGCTTTCTTTGATGGGATCAGACCACCCAGAAGTGTCAAAAGGATACTGAGTAAAATCAGCACCAGTGCCGGAACTACCGGAAGCACCGCACTTACATCGGTTGTATTTGCAAGATTATGGATAATCGCATTGACCGGAATAATCAGAAGCAGCGTAAATCCGATTCCAATCAGTCCGGCACACAGTCCGATAATAAAGGTCTCTGCATTAAATACCTGGGAAACATTCCGCTTCGATGCTCCGATGGCTCTTAGGATTCCGATTTCTTTTCTTCGCTCTAACACACTGATATAAGTAATGACACCAATCATAATTGAAGATACCACCAGCGAAATTGCCACAAATGCAATCAGTACATATGTGATAATATCCACAATATCGGTTACGGAAGACATCAGCGTTCCTACCATATCGGTATAGGTTATCACCTGCTCGTCCCTGCCTTCCTTTTCCATGCGGTTATTGTATGCATCTAAAATTTCTACCACATGCTCCTTGCTTTCAAAATCCTTCGGATAAATATTAATTCCGCTTGGCACTGCAAAATCCACATAGCCTAATTTCTTTAAGTTATTCTCATAGGTTGTTCCGGTTGCAGAACCCATAGACATCAAAAGCTCTGTCAGCTCATCCTCATTCATATTAATCTGAAATGCATTTAAAAATGCTTCTTCATCCACCTGCATGCCGGATGCCATGGCACTTTGCAGCTTGTTTCCCATCTGTGTCACTGCCTGCTGCATATACTGCTGTATTGCCGTCATCATCTGCTGCTGTACTGCGTCCACATTCATAACATTCGAAAGTCCGGCTGCAATTCTCTGCTGACCATCTGCTGTATTCAGATATGCCGCAAAAGAATCTCCCAATTTTGCCGGGTCAGGTAATCCATTATTCTGTGCATAAGTCTGATAACCTGCAAATAATTCAGAAGACAATTTCTGCATCTGCTCCTGCGTAATCTCAATATTTCCACTACCTGTAAATATCTCAGATGCCCACGCTGTTATGATCCCCTGGGCTTCCTCTGTCTGCAAATATTCTGCTAAGTACTCATCAAATTTCTCCGGGTCGGTATAACCATGGTCTATGACATATTGCTGATATCCACCCATAATCTGCTGGATGAGGCTCTGTATCTGCTCCGGTGTAATAGTTACCATGCCATTTGCCGTAATAATCTCTTTGATATTATCGGATAAAATTTTCCGGGCTTCTTCCGTATTTAAATAGTTCATAAAATACTGGGACAGATGCGGATTATCCTTTGCATACTGCTGGTATCCCTCTAAGAGACTGCCTGCAATTGTCTGCATTTCTTCCGCAGAAATTGACTGACCCATGGAAGAAGCATCCATGGAAAATGCTCCGGACAAATCGGCACTTCCCATATCCCCCATAGAATTTTCCAACCCGCTTAAGGCACTTTCATCAAAGGAAAATGCTTTTTCCAATGCTTCACTGTCTACGGTAAACAATGACTGCATATCAAATCCGTTTTCCTTATCTACCTCACCAAACGCTTCATTGGTAAAGACATTTACGGATGGATTTGCAAGCTGCTGTTTTACTATCTCACTCTTTGCCGATTCCTCTGCCACATGCTTTGTCAGAGATTTTGGATATGCAATTCCTGCATTTAAGGATGCGGCATTACTTCCTTCTGCCGGCTGCACCACACCTACAATCGTAAGCTCTTCTCCGTCTGCCACCAGTTGTTTCATAAAGTCTTCATTATCCGACTTATCCTTCCAGACCTGATACTCTTCATCATAAGTATAATAATCCGCACTGTTCACCAGCTTAAACCGGATTCCTACCAGATCTTTATAAGTATAAGTTCCAAAATCAGATGGCGTCTCGATATTTTCCTCACTGGCAAACTGCTGTATCATTTCATCTAATTCCAGCGGGTCACGAAGACCTAATGTATACAGTAAAAAGTCACTAATTCCGCCATTGGAAGTAAGCACCACCACACACTCATTATAATTTTCCGGCCAGCGTCCTTCCTTAATATCATACTGCTTTTCATATAACTTACTGTTTTCCGGCATCTCATAAAAAACATCCGTGCTCATCATGGATGACATCAGACTATTGGAACCAGATGAAGATCCAAGACCTACTGCATCAAAAGATTTGTCCGGATTTACCTGACGTATCCCGTCTTCATTTTCCTTAAAAATCTGCGGACTGGTATTATAAGTATACTCCACCGCTGTAGTATACTGCTCAATTCCACTGTCTCCTTCATCAAGATACTTTTTCAAAGCCTCCAGGTCATTAGATGCCATCGTGGAAAACATATTGGTTACCATCTTAATGACTTTTACTTTATCCCCGGAATTTTCTTTATCTGTTTCGGCATTTTCGTCATCACTTTCCGTATCACTTTCGGAATCTGCCATTCCAAGGCTCATGGATGCAAGGCTGAATCCCGTACTCTGAATCTGCAGCGGATACTCGGATAAGGTCTCTTTCTCTACATTTTTGATATATTTATTTACACCGGTAGAAAGAGATAATATCAGTGCAATGCCGATAATTCCAATAGAGCCTGCAAAGGAAGTCAGCAGGGTTCTTGCCTTTTTCGTTTTTAAATTATTAAAGCTTAAGGACAATGCCGTAAGAAATGACATGGAGGATTTTCCCATGTTTTTATGCTCTGGTTCCTTCAGCATTGCCTCATCCACTTCATAAGGATTGGAGTCAGCACGAATTTTTCCATCACTTAATCTAACAATTCTGGTAGCATACTGCTCTGCTAATTCCGGGTTATGGGTTACCATAACTACCAGCCGGTCTTTTGCCACTTCCTTCAGCAAATCCATGACCTGCACACTGGTGTCACTGTCTAATGCTCCCGTCGGTTCATCCGCCAGCAGAATATCCGGGTCATTGACCAAAGCTCTTGCAATGGCTACACGCTGCATCTGTCCACCGGACATCTGGCTTGGCTTCTTGTGTAACTGGTTTCCCAGTCCCACCTGCTCTAATGCCGCAACGGCTCGTTTCTTCCGCTCTGCCTTACCGATACCGGAAATGGTCAATGCCAGTTCCACATTTGCAAGTACCGTCTGATGGGGAATCAGATTATAACTTTGAAACACAAAACCAATGGTATGGTTCCGGTAAGAATCCCAATCCCTATCCTTGTATTTCTTCGTGGATATTCCATTGATAATCAAATCTCCGCTATCATAACGGTCGAGTCCTCCGATTATATTAAGCAATGTGGTCTTTCCCGAACCACTCGGCCCGAGGATTGCCACGAACTCATTATCCCTTAAATTTAAGCTGACATCATCCAGTGCCTTCTGCACCAGACTTCCGGTCTTATATTCCTTATAAATGTGTTGAATCTGAAGCATATGATATTCTCTCGTTTTCCATTTTTTATTTTTCTATTTTACTTTTTCTTTCTCACTCTGTTTTTTATATTACCTTATTCCGAACATTTTTACATCTCACTTTCGAAAAATATCATGGTTTTCATAAAAATTTTAGAAAATGCATAACAAAGAATGTGCCTTGGCACATTCTCGCGCCTGCGGCGGTCGCTTGCGACATCTACCTTATACGCCGCAGTGCACATCCTCGCGGAGCGTTTTTTACTTTGCAGGAAAGCAATTTCCTGTAAAGTAAAAAAAGGACTCTGTTTTCTGACCTGCCGCCAGATTCCAGAATCCTCTTTTCTTTTTCTTTATCTTCTAATCAAATAATCCAATGTGATATTTTACCTTCCGGCAAATCTTCCATACCAGAAGTACCGGCATTGCCAGTACCAGATAAGCACAGGAAAGAATTCCTACTCCACCACCTAAGATTATCATAATCCAGATAAAAATATTCATTTCTTACACCTCGCATATTATTATTTTATGTATTTAATATGCGGGTGCCAATGCTTCCTTCTTTCCGTCCGCCTTCCGCTCAAACCTTGCTAACATCAGGCTCCTTAGTACATTATCGCCATGCTTCTTCCGGTTTCTCTGAATGCGTCCCATAAAAAGCTGTGGCAGTACCACCAACAGCAGCCAGAACAGCATTCCAATATTTCTCCTATGGTTCGCCAGTCTACCGCTGCAGCCTAGTGTCAATGCCGCAATGCCTGTATTCTGCATCTGCTCCTCTCTGGATAACATCTTATCCGGAGTATCTAAAAGACGGACATTCTTTAACTCTATGTAATTTACTGCAAAGGCTTCTTTCTCTGCCGGGGAAACCTGTTCTGTTCTGGTGGATGCGCCTGCAATGGCTACCAGAAACAGGATGCTCCACAGCAGTGCCAAATGCCTGATTATCTTTTTCCGATACATCTGTCTCATTCCTTACCCTGTGATTAAGCTTAGTATATGTCGCAGGACAGCTTCCGTCAAGAGTTGATGCAGCCAGATAGGCTAAGGACAGAGAGAAAAATACAAGCATGAATTTGCAGCCGGTTGCCAGCCGAAATCAAACACAATATCGAAATTCTTATGTGCCCTTGCAGATTCCAGTTCGCATCCGCTTCCGACGGACAGACGGGGTGAGCAGTCAAAGCAGCGGAAAGACAATTTATTATCAGAAAAAACACTTTCAAGAACGATAACGCATTTCATCAAAAACTTCTTCCCGGACACCGGCGCAAATTTGGCTTATTTTTTTAACTCTCTCACTCCTCTGACCATCTGGATGACAACGGTCGGAAGTGCTGCCAACAGAATAATCTCAATCACAGCAGGACCAGACAATAATTCTACTGAAAATAACCCCCGCAGCGGCGGTACAAAAAGCACCAGTCCCAGCAGCACGCTTCCAGACACAAATGCAAGGATACTGTATGGATTTCCGGCAAAGCCCAATGCAAAAATGTTCTTGTTTCCACGACAGTTAAATCCATGGAAAAGACGCGCCAATGTCAGTGTTGCAAATGCCATAGTGGATGCCATTGCCGCACCCTTTCCATTTCCGATATAAAATGCTGCCATGGTGGATGCCGCAATGCATAAGCCCTGCAACATAATTCGCCGGAATGTCTCTCCAGATAAAATTCCTTCCGATGTCTTCCTTGGTTTTTCTTCCAACAAACCTGCATCCTGCGGTTCCACGCCAATGGCAATTGCCGGAAGGGAATCTGTCAGCAGGTTAATAAACAGTAAATGCACCGGAGCAAATGGAACCGGAAGCCCCAAAAGGGATGTATACAATACAGATAAAATTCCTGCCATGTTGCCGGAAAGTAAAAATAAAATAGCATTTTTTATATTACGGTAAATGTTTCTTCCGTTCGTTACTGCTTTAATAATCGTAGCAAAGTTATCATCTGTTAATATCATGGCTGCCGCATCCTTTGCCACTTCCGTTCCGGTTATTCCCATGGCTACTCCGATGTCTGCCTGCTTTAATGCCGGTGCATCATTTACACCATCTCCGGTCATGGAAACGATATTGCCCCTCTTCTGCCAGGCTTTTACAATCCGTATCTTATGCTCCGGTGACACTCTCGCATAAACAGATATTTTATCAATCTTTTCTTCCAGTTCTTTTTCCGGGCAGGCATCCAGCTCTGTTCCGGTTAATGCCAGGTCCCCCTCTTCATAGATTCCAATACGCTTTGCAATCGCAACGGCTGTGATTTTGTGATCTCCGGTAATCATTACGGTGCGGATTCCCGCCCGCTTCGCATCTGCTACTGCCTGTATGGATTCTTCCCTTGGCGGGTCTGCCATGGCAGCTAATCCTAAAAAGGTAAGTCCATTTTCCTTTTCCACCGTCAGTTCTCCCCCGGACTTCTTACATGCAAATGCCAGTACCCTGAGTCCCTTTTCAGAAAAATGCTGATTCTGCTTCTGGATTTTTGCGATTTCTACATTATCCATCGGTCTTATCTCTTCTTCATATGCCACATTTATGCAACGGTTTAAAAGGACATCTACTGCTCCTTTTGTAAAAATAATTTCTTCTTCGCCATGCAGCCGGTATTTACTGCTCATGCATTTCCGTTCAGAATCAAATGGAATTTCTTCTAATCTCGGAATCATATTTCGAATCGTTTCTTCCTGTATGGTAAGCTGCCCTACATTTTCCGTTCTGTCCTGATTCAGGCGGACTTCGTGGAACATTTCCAACAGGGCAGATTCTGTCGGATCTCCCAGTACTTTTCCATCCGTTATGCTGGCATCATTATTTAAAATAGCATTGTATAAAAAAAGCCTTTGCAGGCTGGACTCCAAGGTCATCTCATCCGGTTTACAAGTCATACCATTCAGATAAACCTCTTCCACATGCATCTTATTCTGTGTCAGTGTTCCCGTCTTATCGGAGCAGATTACCGATACACAGCCTAAGCTTTCCACAGCTTTTAATTCTTTGACAATGGCGTGCTCCTTTGCCATTCTCCTGCTTCCCATTGCCTGCACAATTGTAACGATGGAGCCTAATGCTTCCGGTATTGCCGCTACTGCCAGTGCAACAGCAAACATCATGGCATCAATGACCGGCATCTTCCGGTAAATGCCAAGACAAAAGACCAGTGCACAGATTGCCATAATCAGTATTGCCAGCTTTTTGCTGAAAGAATCAAGACTTATCTGAAGCGGAGTCTTCCGCTCCTTCGTCTGATTCATCAACCCGGCAATCTTTCCTAATTCCGTTTCCATTCCTGTTGCTGTTACAAGTACCTCCGCTCTTCCATATGTTACAAAGCTTCCAGAAAATACCATATTTTTCCGGTCTGCCAACGGTACTTCTTCCGGCAATACTTCTTCATTTTTTTCTACATTGACAGACTCTCCTGTCAGTGAGCCTTCATTGACCTGCAGGGAATAATTGCGAAGAATTCTTCCGTCTGCCACAATCATGTCCCCTGCTTCTAAGATTACATAATCCCCGGGCACAATCTCTTTGGATGCAATCTCCTGACGTTTTCCATCCCGGATAACCCGGGCCGCTGGTGCCGCCAAATCCTTCAAACTATCCAGTGATTTTTCTGCCTTCCTATACTGTATCGTACCAAGAACAGCATTCATAAGTAATACCAGAAAAATTACGATAGTGCTCTCAACATTTCCGGAAAACATGGAAATAATTGCTGCAATAATCAGGATTATGACCATCAAGTCACAAAACTGACTTAAAAACACCTGTAACAGACTCTTATGTCTGCCCTCGCTCAGCCGGTTTTCGCCTGTCTCTTTTCGTATTCTTTCTACTTCTTCTTCTGTTAATCCTTTTTCCCGAAAGCCAAACATTTCTTCCAACTGCTCTTTCGTACAATTCCAATATGCTTTCATATACGCTTAACCTCCTGCTTTTTATGTTACCGGGTATCAACTATGCATAACAAAGAATGTGCCTTGACACATTCCCGCGCCTGCGGCGGTCGCTTGCGGCATCTACCTTATACGCCGCAGTGTGCATCCTCGCGGAGCGTTTTTTACTTTACAGGAAAGCAATTTCCTGTAAAGCAAAAAAGGAACGAGCACTTTTACCGCATCAAAATAATACGGTAAAAGTCTCGTTCCTCTGCAGTGTATATTCCGGTTATCCCTCTTCAGATAACGTGATGACGAAAAATACAACACCGGCTATCCGGTGCGAACTACTCCCTGATACGCCATCATCATAACATATACCTTTTGTCTCCGTCAATGCCTATTTTTCTGACTCTTCCCAGTAACAACAGGTATCCTTTCCTTTATGCTTCGCTGTATACAAAGCTTTATCTGCCTGCCTGATACTGTCTTCATAGTTATAGCTGTCTTTTCTAATCAGGGTGATTCCAACACTGCAGGATACCGGAGTCGGAAGCTTCTCCCGCAGCTGTTCCTGCATCCGTGCCAGTCTCTTATCCAATGTTTTCTTTGAGCCAAATCCTTTAAACAATACTACAAATTCATCCCCACCAAGTCTTCCTATATAATCGGTACAGCGGAAGCTTTCATGAATGGTATCCACAAAAGTACGCAATACTTTATCTCCATATGGATGTCCCTTGGTATCGTTAATCTGTTTAAAATTATCAATATCCAATATAAGAAGTGCACACACTTCCCCTTTCTTTGTTTCTTCTAATACATAATGGCTGGTATATTGTTCAAATATCCGCCGGTTCAGTACGTTCGTCAACGGATCGGTATTGGCTGCACGCTCCTGTTCCTGCTGACGGCGTTTCTGTCCATCTATATCCTTAAGATACAGCAGTGCATACATATTTTCTGTTACCTGCTCCTGAAATACATGTACGGTAAGCTCCATCCAGTGGTAACTTCCTCTTGCCATCCTTCTGCGAAGCTGATAATTCACAGTAGCCGTTCCACTGTTATAATTATAAACCATCTTTTCCTGCTCTAATACATCATAGCATCCAAACTGGTCTTCCTCTAATACCAGTTCATCAATATGACGGTTGAAAACCTTCATATAATTTAATGCTTCCCGCTCGCCCTCTGCTACGTAATCTTTCCAGAGTCCACCACTGCTTTGAATCTTACCATTACTCAGGTCTACCTCAGCATATGCCACGGTCTCCGACAGCATTGCCTGATAAAAGTCCTCTCTCTGTAAATATTTTAACTGGATATTCTGATGATCTTCAATCTGATAAATAGTAACTATCCTCAAATTTTCATCCTGTTTCTGGTCTCCGATTTTACAGATATCCAGACGGAACCATTCAAACTCATCCTGCTTGTTTTTTAAAAGAATTTCTAATACCTGATTCTCTTTTCTATATTCTACACCGGTAAACGCTGCATGAAATACATCCCGGAAATGGGGATGTACCATTCCATCCTCCCAGCTTTCCGGAAATCCAACCTCTTTTAGCTGATTTCCCTTTAACATAGAACGATTTGTATGGAAATAAATGGTATGTTTCTTCTCATTATACTCCATACGTTCATATTCCTGACTCTTTAAAAATTTTTTCCGAATCATATCATTATTGATACGATGATATCCTTTTAATGTATAGACACCATTTTCCTGATGACCAAGCACTCCAACACAGCGTACTGTCACTTTTCCACGTTCCGGATGATTCCAGGTATATTCCATCTCAATAATCTTTCCGGTTGTAATAATATCATGTAATGCATTCTGTACATAATCGTAATAACCATCACTGATGTTATCATACCAGAACCTGAAATATTCCTCGCTGTTCATAATGTCGTCTATGCCCAGAATGCTGCGCATGCTCTTATCCACATACAGACGGTTCTTTCCATTGACCGTATCCAGTTCCAGCGTCCACAGTCCCAGTTTTACAGACTGTAATATATTTTCTTCCTTCAGCATACCCGTCATACGGGCTATCATTTCACTCTTTACATCCATCATTCCGTCACGAATCAGTATATTTGAAATAAAAGGACGTATTCTGGCAAGAAAAGTCTTATCATTTGGGCGGTATTTCGGATTATCCACACCAATAAATCCAAATAAATGACCTTCATTTAACAATGGAAGAAGCATCAGCCTGCGTATTTCCTGATGCACTAATATTTTCCACAAATCCGGTGCTGACTCCCGATACATATCCACATCTTTGATAATAACCGGTCTGTCTTCCTTCAGACTGCCAATCACCAGTTTTACCCGGTCACCCGGTACTGATGCGAGGTAAAGCTGCTGGCTCTGAATCTCATTTTCACACCACTCACAGACATTGCTCCAGCTATCTGCCTCTTTGGAATATAAAAAGATATAGCAGCGGTCTGCCTGATAAAATTCCCCGGTATGATGAAGAAGTTCACTGATGATATCAGCTTCATTTTCTTTTTCTTTCGCCTCTTCCAAGGCTTTCACAATGCCCTTTTCCACTTCTAACTGTTCTTCCAGCCTGCTCATGGAAATATTGATGGTATTCATGTCAATACCTATCTGAAGGCGTGCTGCCTTATTGCCCCAGTTTACTAATTTATCCTTCATCAACATCTGGGTTCCTAAGAATTCATTATTTGCATATCTGGTCAAAAACTTCTTATGCTTTAATTTTGCCATATTACAATCTGGGCACGGTTCTTCCCTGCCCTCTAATACCTGATAACATTTCTTGCCGGCATAATCACTGACGCCGCTGATTCGTTGTCCGGCAGAGTTCATATAATATAACTCATAGCTTTCCGCATCTATGACATAGACCATCTCTTCTAACTGGTCTAATATTGCTTTATAATCGGTACCATCTCCTGCTTCCGGCAGAATCACTGTGCTATTCCCACAATCTTCCTGCCACCGTTCTTCCTCTACATGTCCAAAAATATACTGTTTTTCAAACAGCTCTTCTTCAATCGGTTTACTGAAATAGAACCCCTGTAAAACTTCAGGTGCAAGCTCTGCAAGTGTCTGTAATTCCTCCGGTGTTTCTACCCCTTCACATACTACCCGGATCTGTGCACTTCTTGCCAGTTCCAAAATATTACGAAGAAGCCGGTAATTGTATGCACTCATATTAATCCGGCTGACAAAGCAGCGGTCAATTTTAATCTCATCAATTGCCAGACTCTTAAGATAACTTAAGCTGGAATATCCGGTTCCAAAATCATCCATGGAAATCTGTATACCACGCTTGCCCCACTGATAAAATAACTGATTGTATTTGGTATAATCCTGTAACTGCATGCTTTCTGTCAGTTCCAGAATAATAGCTTCTCCGGGAATTCCTTCCTGTTCTAATAAATCATAAATGTACTGGCTTAAATCCGGCTGCTGTAACTGTATATAAGAAAGATTAATACTCATACGGAATTCCGGATTATAACGCCGCCACTTTGCACACTGGGCAATGGCTTCCTTTAATACCCATTTTCCCACCTGCACAATCATTCCGCTCTGCTCTAATATTCCAATAAAAAGATTTGGTGACACCACCCCATGATATTTTGAGCGGAAACGAAGCAGTGCCTCTGCTCCCACTACTTCATAATTACTCATCCCAATCTGTGGCTGGAAGAGAAGATAAAATCCATCACACTGGTTGCGGATACTCTTTCTGATTTCTTCTGTTAAGTCAATAACCGACAACTGTTTCTCATAATCTTCTGCTGAGAAAAGAATCAACCGGTTCTTACCGCTCTTCTTGGCACGGTCCAGAGAACTTTCCGCATAGTTAAACAGTGTATTGGCATCCTTGATTCCGGACATCGGATAGCAGACTGCACCTGCTGAAAAGGTACAGTTCTCCATCATCTTCATCTGTATATTCTGGTATACCTCACGCACAGCCTCCATATCATATCCCACAAAATTAACTGCAAACCGGTCACCATCCAGACGATAAATTTTTATGTTTTCATCAATACTATTTTCCAGAAGAGCCGCAATCCTCTTTAAAATAAAATTACCGTGGCCTCTTCCATATTTCGTATTGATATTTTTAAAATTATCCACACCAAGAACAAGTAAAACACCTTCTTTTCTGCTGTTCAGCATTTCATCCAGATGTTCCATTAATTTAGTACTATTAAAAAGTCCGGTAAGTGAATCTGTCTTTCCCAAAAGGACAGTATCTGATGTTCTTCCCACCATTACATAAGGGATTCCATCCTCATCCAGTTCAGCTTTCCCACGACAGCTGATCCAGACCAGATTGCTGTTTCTGTCTACCAGCCGGTATTCCAAATCATGTATCAGGCTTTTTCCAGAGCAGATAGATTCCATATCATTAACCCACTGGTTTAAGTCTCTTTCATATACAATATCTTTCCAGTCATCTATGCCGCAGCTGTTGTTTTCATCCATGCGCAATGCATATCTCTTTGATATATCATTGCTGGCGAAATAAAATTTACCCTCTTTTAAATCTGCCAGAAATAAATAATCATCGGTACTTTCACTTAATAACTGCAGAGTCTGGTAACATTCCGCAAATCCTTTTTTCCCTTTAAACAATTCATCCAGCGTATTCTTCTCCTGCATAGCCCCTCCAAAAAATATATATTTTTCTGTCTATACATTCCTTCCTGCATTATTTAATTGTACATCAAATTATCGTTTTTTACAATATTTATTCAGAAAAGTGTCATAAAAGCACAACCGTATTCATCCGGCATCCGATGGCAGGCTGTCCGCTGCACACAATACACCCCAGCCCAGCCTTGGATTTGGGAAAAAAGAATATCCCGGCAGTGGTCTTGCTCCCCGGATGAGATATGCTTTTATTTTTTCCCCATATAAAAAAGCATCATGTTTCTCTACAATTCCCCATTGCATAAAAAGTGCTGCCGTCCCGGTTACAAATGGCGTTGCCATTGAAGTTCCGCTTCGTACGGTATAACCGCCGCCCGGTGCACAGGATTCAATGTCCACCCCTGGCGCACAGATGTCCGGTTTCACCTGATTGGTCTCTCTGGTGAACCCTCTCCCGGAAAAGGCTGCCACCTGATTATATCTTGCATCATAGGCCCCCACCGAAATTACCTTATAGGCAGTGGATGGAATTGTAAGCGTTGTCTCTTCTGTGGGATATAAAAATCCGGTTGCTTCTCCGATGACCGCAAGGGAAGGCAGCCACATATTATAGACCCCGGTTACAATCTTTTCCGGTATCAGCGTTATTTTATAGATTCCGCTGTCGATATAATTTTCCACCGGAAGAAAATCAAAATAGATTTCCTGAAAAGGACTGAAAGGGCTTGGTTCTCCAAAATATAATAAAACCTGCGTTCCTTCGATAGTAAATCTCTGGGGGCCCTGCAGCTGCCGGATAATCCCCACCGTTTTCCCACTGGGATGTGTCATCCGGATGGAAAAAATATCCGCATAGGATTTCCAGATTTGTAAGCTTAACGCAGGCTCATATTCTCCTACTGCAAATTCCACTTCCTGTTCTCTTCCCATTACAAGCTGCCCGGAGGTATGCCCTCTGGCACTGCCTTCATTTCCGGTGCCAATCACCAGAACCGATTTCCAGTAATTTGCCATATCAGATAAATAGGTTTCAAGAAGAGAGGTTCCATCATGGGAACCATAGGTATTGCCAAAGCTTATATTTACTGCCACCGGCTGCTTAAGTTCCAGTGCTTTCCGGAGAATATAATCCATTCCAAGCATCAGCTCTGTTGTCCTTGGAAAAGAATTTTTTCCCGGTGTGCCAAGCTTTACCACCAGCAAATCACTTTCATATGCCACGCCCCGGTTTCTTTCATTGGATGATCTTCCATTTCCCGCTGCGATTCCTGCCACATGGGTTCCGTGCCCGGATAAATCCCGGCTGGGGCAGATACGGTACCCCTCCTGTATATCCTCCTGCTGCAATGCTTCATTGATTACGTCCCAGTCGTATTCCGTTCCAAGCCGGAATCCCGCCGGTGGATTTCCTGCAATGGTCTGATCCCAGATTGCCAGAATCCGGCTGCTTCCATCTTCCTTTCTAAAATCCGGGTGTCTGTAATCGATGCCACTATCTAAAAATGCCGTTATCACACCTTTCCCACTCAATCCCGTTCCCCCTAACCCCATTTTTCTTGTATAAAGGGGCGTAATGCAGGAGGCTCTGATTCCCTGCTGTACAGAGAAAAAGAGCCTCTTTGGTTTTTCCATATATTCAATTTCTGTCCGGTCTGTTACCGCATCCATCAAAGCCTCCGGCAGCCGGATAACTGCATATTCATTGCTCAGTTCTGTAACTTCAATATTCGGAAATATCTCCTCTAATTTTCTGAGACTTCCGGTATATTTTACAATGACTTCCCATGTGTCCGTTTCTTCCTGATATCCTACATTTAAGTTTAAGGACTGCTGTCTTTCCTCTTCCGTTGCATCCAGTGCCAGATTCAGTAAGTTTTCCCGTTTCGAACTGTTCATTCCATCTCCCGGCAATTTCTTTTATTACTACTCTATCGCAATCCGGTATTTTTATGCACTTCTTTTCAGCTTATTGTACCAATACTGTTTCATACTCTGCTGTCTCTTATTGTGGTGTTACGGTTCCGTCATCCTGCACCGTTACGCCAAAGGAAATGCTGTTGATATAGTCATTCAACTGCTGCTGTTCTAATTCATTCATCTGTCTGGTCTTTCCATTTTCTGCCTTTGCTCCCACCAGCTTATAAGAAATTGCACCATCCTTATCCACTACCATTTCCACTGCCATGGTGCGCTCAATGCTGCTGCCAAAAACAAAATTGCCAAGGCTGTAAAACACCGGCTTTCCGTCGATATATTCAATGCCCTGCAGACAATGGGAATGTGCACCAAACACTACATCTGCACCGGCTTCAATATATTTCTGTGCCAGTGTTCTCTGATATGCCTCCGGTTTTTCCTGATGTTCCAAGCCCCAGTGGACATAAACCACCAGCACATCACACTGACTGCGTGCTTCGGCAATGGCATTGACAAACCGCGTTTCATCATAAGTAGAAAGGACTCCCGGTACTGCGCTTTCTACATTCCAGCCGGCAACCGGAAGTACACGGGATGCTGCAAGAAATCCATACTTTTTCCCATTTACTTCTATTATCTGCACTTCCTGCGCCCGCTCTACGCTGTCCCCTGCTCCGGCATATAAAATGCCCTGTCCATCTAATGTTGTAAACGTATCACTCAATGCTTCCCTTCCATAATCGAGGATATGATTATTTGCCAGAGTGACCACGTCCACGCCCATTTCCTTTAATGCGGCTGCATAGGATGGGTCTGTGCGGAAGGTATACTGCTTGTCCTCCATCTGGGTACCCCGGTTACTAAACGGAAATTCTTCATTTACCATGGTAATATCTGCATTTACAAGCAGCTCTTTCATGCCATTATCTATGACAGCATCTATGCCTCCGGCATCATAGTTTGTTTTAAAAGAATTGGCAAAAAGTACGTCTCCGGTAAATATCAGTGTTGTATCTTCTGTTACATCTGTTGTTTCTTCATTTTTTTCCGTATTCTTATCTGCATCTTCAGAAGCTGCATCCTTTCCGGCTTCCGCATCATTTTTACCGTCAGTTTTATCACTGGTCTTTAAATCGGATTCTCCATTTTTATCCTTGCTGTCTTCTGCCGCTTCTGTCCCTGCTGTTGCGGCAGTCTGCCGGCTGTCCTTCTGGCGGATGCTTCCACCGTGATGGGATGCATATATCATTGCTGCACCCAGCAGAATCACACACACTATAGAAACTATATATAATGCAATCCGAACTTCTTTCTTCATTATTTTATCTCCTTTTTTGTAGTCATGTTTCCGTGACTATTTTATCAATGAATGAGCATTTCGGCAATCGTAAAAATTTGTATACTCCTTTTGTCTTTAAACTGGCATGGTCATATTTGTTATATCTGGCTATTTTAATCAAACCACATTTTACATATGATAGGGAAAACGATTTGCAGATCACATACCAAAGAAAGGATTTACTTTATTATGAAAAATACAAAGAAAATGGTTACTGCGGCCTTGCTTGCTGCATTTACCTGCATTGCAACTATGATTATTAAGATTCCTACACCAACTTTTGGATATATTCATTTAGGAGACGGACTGGTACTCCTATGTGGTATTATCTTAGGACCTGGAATTGGTGCACTTGCCGCTGGTATCGGCTCCATGTTTGCTGATATTTTCTCCGGCTATATGACCTGGGCTCCTGCCACTTTAATCATCAAGGCTCTGACCGCATGCATCGCCGGACTTCTGTTCCACAAACTGCGGCTTAACATTTCTTCCAAAGCTAACCGCAGTGTCCGCGTTGTTATCGGCGGTATCGTAGGTGAGGCTCTTATGGTACTTGGCTACTTCCTGTTTGAAGCAGGTCTTGCTGCATTTGCCAGCGGTTCTTTCTCCTCCGCTGCTCTTGCTACCGGAATTGCTTCTTCTGCTGCAGGTATTCCATTCAATATCGTCCAGGGTGTTGTCGGCATTATTCTCTGCCTGATTCTGCTCCCGGTTTTAAGTAAAATCAATGATGTAAATGAGTGGGTTTCCAAGTAAATAATTTTATAAAAAATGATAGCAGGCAATGTCTTTTCACATTATCTGCTATCATTTTTATGCCGGCAGCCCGCAAAGCGTGTTTCTCATCGTTTTTCAAAAATTACATCAACATTTCCCACGTCACAGTTTATATCCATATCATAATCTGCGTCATTGTCGATTTCTTTTTCTCTGCCAAGTCCGGCAACAGAAATATCTCCTACTTTTATAGAACCAACACCACAGCTTAAACTGTAATTGTAATCCTGCTGCTCTCCGGTTAATTTCAATTCCATATTTCCCACATTACAATTGGCGTCTAAATCACCTTTTACTTCACCGGAAAAATCAAGATTTCCGGCATCCACATCCAAGCTTGCATATGCTGTCGTCAACAGTCCTTCTTTTATATCAATATTTCCTGCTCCTACTTCAACCGAAAGTTCCTCTAACTCAAGCTGTTCCGGCACTTCAATGACCACCTGTAAGCGATGCACTCCATCTCCCCAATATGCTGCATGGGAATTTTCGCTGATTATTAAAGTTCCATCCTCCAATACAGTCTCTATCTCTGCATTTTTAGAAGTTGTTATTACCTTAATCTCTTTGCCTTTTCCTTTGACTACTTTCAACATTCCTGCATCCATATCGATATCAAGTGATTTCACATCTTCCGGTGCAAATGCAGCCTCTTCTGTACTGGCTGTTCCTTTATCCTGTCCTTCCCAGTCAGTTATATCCCAATGAAATGCAAATTTATTATTTTGCACTGCTTCTACAAATTCCCGCATGGTTCCACCGGTTGCAATTCCAATTCCTAATACCACGCAGCCTAAAAGGAAGCAGCCTAATGCGATACCAAAAATAATTTTTAATGCTTTTTTCATGCGCAAGCGCCCCCTTTCTTCTTAAACAGTGACTGCCATAATTTTGCAATTCCTTTTGCAAACCATGGAAGAAACTTTCCACATACCAGAACCAGAAGTCCGGCCGCACATAATCCAATTGCAAGCATCAGAAGTCCGGCTGCCATAGAAATAAAACCTAAGGAAATTGCTCCTGTCACCAAAATTGTAATTGCCACACCGACTACCGCTACTCCACCAATTACACAACCAACTGCTATTCCAAAAAGGCCTCCGATTACACCTATCAACGCTCCACCAATTGCCACTAAAATACTTCCCCAGATTGGTGAAGTAATCACCAGCAGGATTATAAGCAGAATATTTCTTGTGGTATTGTCTTCCCTCTGGATCGTTCCGTTATAATTCTGCTGCCCCATATTCTGGCTTGCACCGTTATAATTCTGCTGATTACCGGAAGATGCTGTCTCACTATTATTGCATCCTGGGAAATCTGCCCGGATGGTTGCTGCCACTTTTTCCGGTGATTCTAATTCCCGGATTATTTTTTCTTCATTTTCTTCTCCTGCATCTTCAAAGTAACTGGTATAGTATGCAATTGCTTCCCGTTTTTCCTCTTCCGGAATTCCTTCTAATAACTGCTCCAGCCTTCTCATAAACTCCTGTCTGTTCATATCTTCTCCTCTCCGGAAAATAATTCTGTTATTTTCGAAGAATAATTTTCCCATTCCTTTCGATAATATGTTAATCTTTCATTTCCATTTCCAGTTATCTTATAATACCTTCGGTTTCTGCCCCCACATTCTCTGTCGTATACTTCCAGACAACCGTCCTTCTGCAATCTTCGCAACACCGGATACAGCGTTGATTCTGACACTTCAATGGCTTTCCGCACATCCTGCGTAATCTTATAACCATAAGTACCTTCCTCATCCTTTGATACTACAGCTAAAACAATTGCATCCAGAAGTGCCGCGCCTGTATTAAATACCATGCAATCACTCCCTCCAG
>ERZ791884.1134-NODE-1134-length-20828-cov-3.032157_pt1 | contig 20828 bp, 20 predicted proteins | sample MGYA00509941_ERZ791884 | MGnify/ENA primary metagenome ERZ791884 (study PRJEB30046, sample SAMN00792095) | human gut metagenome | study: EMG produced TPA metagenomics assembly of the A metagenome-wide association study of gut microbiota in type 2... | reverse complement strand
TATGTCAGAAAAAAGTATCCCGGGGCGCAGATTTATGATGAAAATGGCTGGCAGCAAACGAAAAGCGGGATGTGTACAGAAAGGGTACAGGCAGATAAGCCGGGAGACAGGGATCAGGAAGAAACTGATGTGCAGGGGGATAACGGTCGTATCGTGATCTGCAATCATTTACATCGGATCATAGCGGCGGAGCTGGCGAAAGGAAAGACGCAGGCTGAAATCCTGGCAGAGCTTCTGGATATCAATCAGCGGCATGAGAAGGTCTGCTTTATTTGTGACGAGATTGGAAATGGTATCGTCCCGGTCGAAAAGGCGGAGCGGGATTACCGGGAGGTAACAGGAAGAATTCTGACAGAGCTGGCAGAACAGGCAGAAACCGTAGTCCGTATTTTATGTGGACTTGGTCAGTGTATAAAGAGCGTTAAATGATGGATCAGGAAACAATGAGGACTGCCTGTAGACGGTGCAGATGAATGAGTGGGGAAATGGCAGCAGGATGTATGCAGCTGGCAAACCGGCATGAGGAGAAGAAATGAAGCTTGAGGTATTGCTGCTCAGACATGGGCAGACACAGGGAAATCTGGAAAAACGATATATTGGAAAAACAGACGAACCATTGCTTTTGGATGATACGGAAAGCATGCGGAAGATCAGCGCTCTTCAAAAAAGACTGGAGCAGGAGGTCATTGCCGGTTCACAGAAGCTGTTTGTCAGTCCGATGCTGCGGTGCAGACAGACCGCAGAGCTGTTGTTTCCGGGGCAGGAGCAGGTTGTGATAGATAAACTGCGTGAAATGGACTTTGGGCGGTTTGAAGCAAAAAACTATATGGAACTTTCGGCGGATCCGGCTTATCAGGCATGGATAGACAGTGATGGCAGACTGCCATTTCCGGAGGGAGAAGACAGGGAATGTTTTATCAAACGCACCATGGAGGGCTTTCGGCAGATGACAGAGCAGGCATGGCGGGAAAATTGCGGAAAGATTGCAGCAGTGGTGCATGGAGGCAGTATTATGGCAATACTTTCCTGTCTGATGCAGGATGATTATTTTGCATATCAGGTACCGAATCTGGCAGGTTATGCATTTCAATATGAAGGAGCAGGAAAAATACAGGCAGTGAGGAGAATAGAACCATGAAATATCATATCATTGCTTTTTTGGCAGGATTTATATTGGATCTTTTATGCGGAGATCCGCACTGGCTGCCACATCCCATCCGGCTGATCGGACATCTGATCGACATGCTGCAAAAACGTTTACTGCGGCAGACAGATACAGGCGTGGTAAAAAGACGAAACGGAGCAGTGCTGGTGGTAACGGTCTGTCTTTTAACAGTGCTTGTGGCTGCAGTTATATTACTTGGTGCTTACTATCTGCACCCATATCTGGGCTGTCTGGCAGAAGCTGTAATGACCTATCAGCTTCTGGCACTGAAATGTCTGCGGGTAGAAAGCGAAAAGGTGTATACCGCACTGATACATGGGACAATAGAGGAAGCCAGATATGCGGTTTCCATGATCGTTGGCAGAGATACACAAATGCTGGATGAGGCAGGAGTGACGAGGGCTGCAGTAGAAACGGTAGCGGAAAATGCATCCGATGGTGTGATCGCGCCGATGCTGTATCTGGCGGTCGGAGGTCCTGTGGCAGGATTTTTTTATAAGGCTGTCAATACAATGGACTCCATGATCGGGTATAAAAATGATAAATATCTCGATTTTGGCAGATGTGCAGCAAAACTGGATGATGTGCTGAACTATCTTCCTTCCCGGATCAGTGCGTGGCTGATGATTCTGTCATGCAGCCTGCTTGGAAGGGACTATAGCGCAAAAGATGCGAAAAGAGTTTATCTGCGGGATCGGAGAAAGCATGCAAGCCCCAATTCGGCGCAGACAGAAGCTGCCTGTGCGGGGGCACTGAGGCTCAGGCTGGCAGGACCTTCCTATTACTTTGGAAAGTTAGTGGAAAAGCCCTATATCGGGGACCCCCGAAGAGAAATTGAGCCGGAGGATATCAGACGCGCCAATAAACTGCTGTACAGGATGGCATTTTCCTGTCTGCTATGCATTATGATGGTGTGGGCTGTCATAAATCAGATCCTATGATCAGTTGTCATCAGGTATCAGGCTCTGTAGGGCTGAACAGTGGAAGGAAAAGAAGCAGGAATCCGGAAAGGAGACAGAAATGCACGGTGGAGATATTTATCGGCAGCAGGTAACATATGATTTTTCGGTTAACATAAATCCGATTGGATTACCTGATGCGGTAAGGCAGGTCATGGAAAACAGTGGTGATCTTGCAATGCAGTATCCTGATCTGCAATGTCAGAAGCTTCGTATAAAGCTTGCAGACTGCCTGGGAATCAGACCGGAGCAGATTTTGTGCGGAAATGGCGCCAGCGAACTGATCCTGGCTGTGTGTCATATGCTGCGTCCACAAAAGGCACTGTTGTCAGCTCCCTGCTTTTCCGGGTATGAGACGGCTTTGCAGGCAGTTGGAACAGAAGTGATCCGTGTTCCGCTGTCGGAAGCGGATGGGTTTGCTTTTACAGAGGAATATGGCAGAAAGTTGGAGACAAGGATAAAAGAGGAAAAACCGGAACTTTTGTTTCTGACAACGCCAAACAATCCGACCGGTAAGCTGACAGAACCGGCGTATATCCGGCGGCTATTGACGGTTTGTGAAAAGACGGATACGTATCTTGTGCTGGATGAATGTTTCATGGAGCTGACCGGGCAGGCAGCGCAGTATTCTATGGTGCGGGAGATTGACAGCTATGAAAGACTGCTGATCCTGCGTGCTTTTACAAAAACATTTGCAATGCCGGGCATCAGATTGGGATATCTGATCGGAAAGCAGGCAGTTTTAAGCAGTGTACAAAAGCAGTTACCGGAATGGAACGTATCAACACTTGCACAGGCTGCAGGAGTGGCAGCACTTGCGGATACGAGGTATCTGGATAGGGCATGCAGGCTGATCGGGTCGGAACGCGAACGTATGGGCCGGGAACTTGAAAAGCTGGGCTGCAAGGTATATCCGTCAGATACAAATTATATATTATTTTATGTAAACCAATACGGCGGGCAGAAAAGCACAGACCGGAATTATGGCAGTGAAAAGAGATTATGTAAGAAGTCTGCTTTGGATTGTCAGGCTGAGCCGGAGCAGGCAGCAGAGGCTGGATTAAAAGCCAGATTACTCAGGAAACAGATAATGATCCGGGATTGCAGTGATTACCCGGGGCTTACAGATGGATATTACAGAGTGGCAGTAAAGTTATCTGAGGAGAACCGGATGCTGCTTGATGCAATGGCAGAAATTTTATGCTAAGCAGAATAAAGCAAGCGGGGAAATAGAAAAGAGGAATAAGATACTATGAAAGAACTTGAATTCGTAAAACCCGGAGACATCGAAAAAAGAAGTTTTGCCATCATTGCAGAAGAGCTTGCAATGCGGCATATTACGATAAAGGAAGAGGAAGCACCCATTACAATGCGTGTGATCCATACAAGTGCGGATTTTGAGTATGCAGACACCATGACGTATTCGGAAAATGCGATCGAAACAGCCAGAACACTCCTGCAAAACGGTGCTGATATTGTGACGGACACAAATATGGCAAAGGCGGGAATCAACAAAAAGGTGCTGGCAGATCTTGGTGGTCAGGTACATTGTTTCATGGCGGATGAGGATGTGGCACAGGAGGCAAAGACAAGAGGGGTAACGCGTGCCACAGTCAGTATGGAACGTGCTGCAAGGCTTGAGAAGCCTGTTATTTTTGCAGTCGGAAATGCACCGACAGCATTGATCTCATTATATGAGATGATGCAGGAGGGCATTTTTAAACCGGCGTTTGTGATCGGTGTTCCGGTTGGTTTTGTAAATGTGGTGGCGGCCAAAGAGCTGATCATGGAAACAGATGTTCCTTATATTGTCAATCGCGGCAGAAAAGGCGGCAGTAATATCGCCGCCGCTATCTGCAACGGGCTCTTATATGGACTGAGAGACAGGTAAAAGGAAAGCTGGAAATAAGACAGATTGGCAAAATGTGATGGAATATGAGCTGGAATAATAGAAGGGAGGCGGCATGATGCGATATGGCTTTACAACGGGAAGCTGCGCGGCGGCAGCAGCAGCGGCGGCATGTTATATGCTTCTGACAGGCAGAAAGAAGGAAGAAATGACGATCCTGACACCAAAAGGGATTTCTTATACAGCCAAATTGGCTGACATAAGTATAAATGAGAGCAGTGCAGCCTGTGCGATCGTAAAAGATGGCGGAGATGATCCGGATATCACGACAGGCGCGCATATTGTCGCAGAAGTTGCCTTCATGAAAAAAGAAAGCCTGCAAAAAGAAAGTCGGCAGAAAGATAAGACTGATGCTGTGCAGCAGATCATCATACGTGGCGGAAAAGGCGTTGGCAGAGTAACAAAGCCGGGGCTGGATCAGCCGGTTGGGGAAGCGGCGATCAATCATGTGCCGCGGGAAATGATCGAAAAGGAAGTGCGAAGGATCTGTGCGCTTTGTGATTATAACGGAAAGCTGCAGGTAACCATTTCTGTTCCGGAAGGCGAAGAGATTGCACAGAAGACTTTTAATCCAAGACTTGGCATCACGGGTGGTATATCTATTCTGGGAACAAGCGGGATCGTAGAGCCGATGAGCAGTCAGGCACTGCTTGATACAATACAGGTCGAACTCAGGCAGAAAAAGGCAATGGGACAGCAGATGATAGCGGTAACGCCGGGTAACTATGGACTTGATTTTATGAAGGAAGCCTTTGCTTACGATCTGGATAAAAGCGTGAAATGCTCCAATTTTATCGGAAATACGATCGATATGGCGGCAGAAACAGGATTTTGTGGTATGCTTTTAACAGGGCATATCGGTAAGCTGGTAAAAGTATCCGGTGGTATTATGAATACGCATTCCAAAGAGGGGGATTGCAGAATGGAGCTGCTTGCAGCAGCGGCATTGAAAAGCGGCGGCAGTAAAACGCAGGCGCTGGAGATTCTGGAGGCTGTTACAACGGAGGAAGGTATCCGTATTTTGCAGGAAGGCGGCAATCTGCAAAAGACCATGCAGATACTGATGGAAAAGATCATGTTTTATCTGCAAAAACGGGCGGCAGGCAGGCTGCAGATCGAGTGTATGATGTATGCGAACGGATATGGATTGCTAGCTGAGAGCAGTGGCGCAGAGGCTATGCTGGAGGCTTTGATGAAGAAGAATGGAAACTGATAGATTGTAGGAAGAGGAAACGGAAATGGTTTATTTTGTAGGAGCAGGCAGCGGAGCGGCAGATCTGATCACGGTACGTGGTAAAAATCTGCTGGAAAAGGCAGATGTGATCATTTATGCAGGATCACTTGTCAATCCGGAGCTTTTGACATATGCAAAAGAAGATTGTGAAATACACAACAGTGCCTATATGACGCTGGATGAAGTGATCGCAGTGATGGAAAATGCAGAGAAAGCAGGAAAGACGGTTGTCAGACTGCACACGGGCGAGCCAAGTATATATGGCGCAGTGCGGGAGCAGATGGATCTTCTGGATGAAAAAGGGATCACTTATGAAAGCTGTCCCGGGGTAAGTGCATGCTTTGGAGCGGCTTCGTCATTGAATCTGGAATACACGCTGCCCGGTATTTCACAGTCGCTGATCATCACACGGATGGAAGGAAAGACAAAGGTGCCACCAAAGGAAAGCATAGAAAGCTTTGCCGCACATCAGGCGAGTATGGCGATCTATTTAAGCACGGGAATGCTGGAAGAGCTTTCCGGGCGGCTGACAGAGGGCGGTTATCCGGCAGAAACGCCTGCAGCACTTGTATATAAGGCAACCTGGCCGGAGGAAGCGTGCTTTGTGACCACGATCGAAAAGTTAGCACAGACTGCAGCAGAGCACGGTATCACCAAGACTGCGATTGTTCTGGTGGGTGATGTGATCGCACATGCAGGCTATGAAAAATCGCGGTTATATGCACCTGATTTTGAAACAGAATTCAGAAAAAGACGAGCTGATAGTTAAGGAAGCATCCGATAAAACATGGATGAGAATGGGAAAGCAACATGGTAATCAGAGTTTGTGCGTTTACAAAGCAGGGAAGACAGACCACGGAAAAATTAATAGAAAAAATGCCGTCTCTTCATCTGAAATGGCGGGAGGACGAGCCACTGCAGGAATGGACAGGGGAGGCGTTTGCAGATCATCAGCCCATCCTGTTTGTCGGTGCCTGTGGAATAGCGGTTCGTGCAATAGCACCCTTTGTGCAGGATAAGCTGACAGACAGCCCGGTGCTTGTGATGGATGAAAAGGGAAAGCATATCATTCCGCTCCTGTCAGGGCACATCGGTGGGGCAAACGAGCTTGCCTGCAGGCTGGCAGAAGCGACAGGGGCAGAACCGGTGCTGACAACGGCGACAGATGTGAATCATATATTTGCGGTTGATGTATTTGCAAAAAAGAACGGGCTTCGCATTGAAAACAGGGATGGCATCCGGTATATTTCCGATAAGCTGCTGCGTGGGCAACAGGTGTCTGTGCAGTTAGACGAGGCTTTCTCATTTCAGATAAGCGAAGCGGAACTGCCGGAGGGGCTTGTCTTATATGACGGGGGAACCAGATCTGATCTAAGCCCTGATCTTGTAATCTCTACAATGCAAAATAAGATAAGGAAACAAAATGAGGTAAGAAAAAATACAGAGGTATTGTATCTGACAGCAAAGTCTTATGTGCTGGGGATAGGCTGTAAAAAGGGAAAAAGCCTGACAGAACTGAGAAACTTTGTGGAGCATCATGTAACGGAGGAGCAGCGCAGAGACTGTTATGCGATTGCAAGCATAGATTTAAAAGCGGAAGAGGTGGGGCTGCAGGAACTGGCACAGTATTATGGCATACCGCTCATCACATATAGCAGCGAGGTGCTTTCACAGGTAGAAGGCTCATTTTCCGAATCTGATTTTGTAAAAGAAACAACGGGAGTCGGAAGTGTATGCGAGAGGGCAGCAGTTTGTCTTGGAAAGGGTCGACTTCTGCAAAGAAAGATTGCAGAAGATGGCATGACGCTGGCGGTAGCGGAGAGAATTCCGGAGAAACCGGATTTCATGTCTTGCCAAGATAGCATATTCCGGGATATATCCTGAAAGAAAACGGATATTTCTTTCTATTTTCAGGAATATTCGCCCAAAACAACAGAAAAATGAGAAAATGTATGAAGCATATAGATACTAATGGGATATTCTTCCTCTAAAATTAGTAAATATAAGAAAAAAGTATGAAACTGTGAGCGAGGTAGAAATGAAAATTCGTCCTAAATAATGCAAATCTACAATATAGGTTGAAAAAAGGACTAAAGCCGGCATCAGATCAAAAGGAATGAGATAAAAATAGAGAGAAAAATCATCCTAAAGTAATAAAAAGTACGAAAAAGTATGAAATTGCAAATAGAAAGATAAATCAGGTTCGTCCAAAAAAACAGAAAAGCAAGAAATGGTATGAAGAGGGTCACAACAATGACAGATCATATAAAAAATGAAGCCGAAGTAGAAGAAGACAACATGAAAGTGAAAATAAATAAATCAAAAGCAGAATCCATCATCTACATTATCGGAATGGGACCGGGCAGTCAGGAAATGATGACGCAGCAGGCGAAAGATGCACTGGAAGCAAGTGATGTGATCGTAGGCTATACGGTTTATGTGGATCTGCTCAGAGCATCTTATCCGGATAAAGAATTTGTGACGACACCGATGCGGCAGGAGATCGAACGTTGCAGGATCTGTTTTTCACTTGCAGGCGAAGGTAAAACAGTATCTATGGTATGCAGCGGAGATGCGGGCGTGTACGGAATGGCAGCCCCGATGTATGAACTGCAACAGGAAAATAAGGCGTATCAGCAGACGGAGCTTGTCGTGCTGCCGGGAATCACAGCAGCAAACAGCGGAGCGGCGGTTCTGGGCGCACCACTCAATCATGATTACTGTGTGATCAGCCTGAGTGATCTGCTGACACCGTGGGAACAGATTGAAAAACGTTTGACAGCGGCTGTGCAGGGAGATTTTGCAATCGCTGTTTACAATCCGTCCAGCCATAAGCGTAGGGATCATCTCAAACGGGCATGCGATATTATGTTAACTGCAGGCGCATCACCGGACAGAGCCTGCGGTTATGTGGAAAATATAGGAAGAGACGGAACCAGGGCGCATGTGCTGACACTCGGACAGCTCAGAGAAACGCCGGTTAATATGTTTACCACTGTATTTATTGGAAATTCTAAGTCTGTGATCATGGGAGATAAGCTGGTAACAGGGCGAGGGTATCGGATATGAAAAAAGTTTTGATCTATGCGGGAACAACAGAAGGCAGAGAACTGGCACAGGAACTTGCCAGAGAGCGTATTTACTGTGACATCAGTGTGGCAACGGAATATGGCAGACAGATCATGGATGAAAAGATTTCGCCGTATATCTGTATATTACAGGGCAGAATGACAGCAGAACAGATGCGCCTAAAGTGTGAAAATGAGCAGTATCTGGCGGTAGTAGATGCCACACATCCGTTTGCAACGGAGGTATCTGTGAATATCCGGGAAAGTCTGAAGGGATTGGATATTCCCTATTTCAGGCTGGGGAGAGAAAAGATTCCCGGGGAAGAAGGAGAACGACAGGCAGGAGAACGACAGGCAGGAGAACAGCAGGCAGAAGAACAGAATTACATGGCAAGGAAATATTTTCAAAATACAGCTGCCTGTGTGGAAGCGTTAAAGAAAACAGAAGGCAAGATCTTTCTGACAACAGGAAGCAAAGAACTTTCTGCTTTTTGCCGGGAGGAAACGATCAGAAAACGACTGGTCGTACGTGTGCTTCCCGGGATGGAAAGCCTGCAGGAGTGCGTCAGAAACGGACTGGAGGGCAGACAGACCATTGCCATGCAGGGACCGTTTTCCAAAGAAATGAATCTTGCCATGATCAGGCAATATCAGGCATCTGTTCTGGTTACCAAGGAAAGCGGTAAAACCGGCGGAGAGGATACAAAGCTCGCAGCCGCTGGTGAGGCGCAGATTCCAAGCTATATCATTCTCAGACCAGATGAAAAAACACCTGTTATGGATATGGATGAAGTGCTGGAGCAGCTTAGAAGGCTGGAAAGCGTGACAGATCCATCGCGTAAAAAGACGCAAGAAGGACAGGATCTGTTTGACCTGTATGACACAAAAACAGAAGAGGTAGTTTACCAGAAAGTTCATGAATGTCAAGAAAATAAAGAGCAGGAAAAGAAACAGGAGCAGCAACGGAACCTGCAGATCACGCTGGCGGGAATCGGTATGGGAGCAGAAGCATTGCTGACAGAGGAAGTCAGAAATCGGATCGCAGAAGCTGATTATGTGTTTGGCGCAAAACGCATGGTAGAAAGTATAAAGAAATTATGTAAACAAAATGTAAAAACATACAACTGTTATTTATCAAAAGATATCATTCCTTTGATTGAAAATATACACGAAAACAGTGCAAAAATCGTAATTTTGTTTTCCGGTGACACAGGATTTTACAGTGGCTGTGAAAAATTATATAATGAATTATGTAAATATAAAGGAATGGGAAAGGCAGAAGTACTGCCGGGGATTTCTTCACTTTCCGTGCTTTCCGCCCGGACAGGGATCAGCTGGCAGGATGCAAAGATTTTATCAACCCATGGTGTGGAGCCTGCTTTGTGGAAGAGCAGATTGCTGGATGCGGCAAAGCATGAGAAAAAAACCTTTTTCCTGACATCCGGCGTGGCAGATGTGGAGGAAATCGGGAATCTGCTGAGCAGCGAATTTGCAAAAGAAGAATGGAAAAACTTAAAAATATATCTTGGATATCAGCTTTCTTATCCGCAGGAGTGGGTCAGATGTCTGACAGTAGATGAATTATGTAAACTGATGAACAGAGATCATAACAATGGTTGGCAAGATAGTCTACAGAACAGTTTGCAGGAAGATCCGCAGGATCAGCTGCAGGATAAGCCCGAAGAAGGGCTGTACGCTGGTATGCTTATCAACGAGCAACCGAAGAAGCACAGACTGACACCGGGCTATCCGGATGATGTGTTTATCCGGGGACAGGTTCCGATGACGAAAGAAGAAGTCAGGTCGGTTTCTATATGCAAATTACATTTGACAGAGGATGCGGTTGTATATGATATTGGAAGCGGAACAGGTTCTGTATCGGTGGAGATCGCAGCACTGTCGCCGCGTGTGCAGGTATATGCCATGGAAGTAAATGGAGAAGCTGTTTCTCTGCTGGAAGAAAACTGCAAACAGTTCGGTTTACATAATGTAAACTGTATCAGGACAAAAGCACCGGATGGACTGGAAGATCTGCCTGTGGCGACACATGCTTTTATTGGAGGCAGCAAGGGAAATCTGCGGGAAATCCTGTGGACATTATATCGGAAAAACAACCATATGCGGATCGTGGTCAATGCGGTCAGCATGGAAACAATTTGTCAGATGCAGGAACTGTTAAAAGAATTGCCGGTTGAGCAGGAGGAAATTCTGCAGCTTTCAGTAACGAAAACGAAGCAGCTTGGCGGTTATCATATGCTGCAGGCGGCAAATCCGGTATATATATATGCATTTACATTTGCGGAGACATTATCATAGGATGTCGAGGTCTAAAGCTCCCGTGGGTTTAGAACTTTTGACCCTGGCGTCATCCTATTAGAATATCAAAAAGATACAGGTAGCATATAATCCGAGGAACAGATACCGGGAAATCAGGAAATAAAGAAGCAGGCAAGGAGAAGAAGCATGACATATCCCAGAATTATGATCGCCGCACCAAAGAGTGGGAGCGGAAAAACATATATCACATGTGCTTTATTACAGGCACTGCAGATGCGCGGATATCTTGTAGGTGCGTTTAAAAGCGGACCGGATTATATTGATCCGATGTTTCATACGACCGTTCTGGGAATCCCATCCAAAAATCTGGATCCGTTTTTCTCGGAAAAGGATCAGGTCAGAAAATTATTTCAATTTGATAACAGTTATGATATTTCGGTGATAGAAGGTGCCATGGGACTGTATGACGGACTGGGGGGAATTACAAAGCAGGCATCTGCTTATGAGCTTGCAAGTGATTTACAAACACCTGTGATCCTTGTGATCGATGCAAAAGGAATGGGGTATTCTGTCGTGGCACAGATCAAAGGATTTCTGGCACTGGATGAGAAAAATTTGATCAAAGGTGTCATTTTAAACAGGATATCCGAAATGTTCTGCAAGACCATAACACCTGTGATAGAAAAAGAAACAGGCGTGATTGTATTGGGCTGTTTTCCGGAACAGGAGCAGAAATGGGAGAGCCGTTATCTGGGCTTGCGGCTTCCTGCGGAAATAGAAGATATAAAAGAACAGGTGCAATGTGCAGCACAGGCACTGGAGAAAACAGTCCGTGTTGAACAGATCGTAGAGCTGGCAAACATGGCACCGGAGATGCAGGAACGGCAAGGGACAGAAGCGCATCTCATGCCAGAAATAAATGCACATAAAATGACATACACGTCACAATATAAGACAGAAAAAGCCGGAAAGACCGGAAATTACACAGCTAACACTTCCGTCAGGATTGGAGTGGCAAGAGATGAAGCGTTCTGTTTTTATTATGCGGACAATCTTCATATGCTGCAGGAAGTGGGGGCAGAGCTTGTGTATTTTTCACCGCTTAAGGATCAGACACTTCCGCCTGATCTGGATGGTCTGCTTCTGGGAGGCGGGTATCCGGAGCTGTTTGCCGGGCAGCTGACAGCAAATAAAAACATGCGAAATGAAATCAGAGAACAATATCTGGAAGGTAAACCGGTACTGGCAGAGTGCGGCGGTTTTATGTATCTGCAGGAGAAGCTGATCACGGCGGATGGAAAAGAATATCCGATGGCCGGTGCCATAACGGGCGTATGCGAAAAAAAAGAAAGACTGATCCGGTTTGGATATGTTACAATAGAACCGGAGCAGGGACAAGAAGGATTACTCCGACAGGGAGAGCAGATCAGGGGACATGAATTCCATTACTTTGACAGTACAAATAACGGATGTGATTGTATAGCTGGAAAGCCGGTCGGGAAAAGAAGCTGGACATGTATCCATGCAGACAGATCACATTTTATCGGATTCCCGCACCTGTATTATCCGTCCTGCCCTGATTTTGTTATAAATTTTGTGGAACAGTGCAGAAATTGGAACAGAAAAAGGAAAGGAGCAAAATAGAAAATGAATGATTCCTACCGCTATTTTGAAAACAGGGCATGCCAGTATTATCCGTGCCATAAGGGAATTGAGGAACTGAATTGTCTGTTTTGTTACTGCCCGTTGTATACGCTTAAGTGTCCGGGAAATTATCATTATCTGGAAAAGGACGGGAAAAAGATCAAGGTCTGTACCGATTGTATTTTCCCGCATCAGCCGGAAAATTACGATAAAGTGATGCAGATACTAAAACACCAGATGTTCTGATTGGGAGCAGTAGAAAGGAAAACAGGGGGAAAAGAATGAGCCAGACAAAAAATTATATACCACTTTCCAAAGAACTTGAGGAACGGATCCGGGAAGACAGGGAGAATCATGTAAAAAATCCATATGCATGTTCCGATGATGCTGTGATACGCCGGGATATGGCACATGATAAGCAGACGATCTGGCGCCCGGCATTTGTCAGGGATTGTGAAAAGATCATGCATATCCCATATTACAATCGTTATGCGGATAAAACACAGGTGTTTTCTTTGTATAAAAATGATGATATTTCCAGACGCGCATCTCATGTACAGCTTGTATCGAGAACAGCGCGTAACATTGGACAGGCACTGAACCTGAATCTGGATCTGATCGAGGCAATTTCAATCGGACATGATATCGGTCATACGCCGTTTGGACATGAGGGGGAGCGGAAGCTCAGCCAGATTTATCATGATCATACAGGACGCTATTTTAACCATAATATTCACAGTGCGAGGGTGCTTGACAGAATCTTTCCTGTGAATTTAAGCCTGCAGACACTGGATGGGATCATCTGCCATAATGGCGAGATGGAAATGCAGGTATATAAGCCACAGGCGTATACGGATTTTAAGGTGTTTGATCAGAAGATGGAAATGTGTTATACGGAGAAGGGCGCTACGAAGAAGTTGATTCCTGCTACACTGGAAGGCTGTGTCATGCGTGTTTCCGATATTATTGCATATCTGGGGAAAGACAGACAGGATGCGGTCAAGCTCGGTCTGATCGCAGATGATGAGGCGTTTGAGGACAGGGGAATCGGTAAGATCAATGCGGAGATCATCCATAATATGACTGTCAATATCATTGAACGGTCTTATGGAAAACCATATCTGCAGATGGATCCGGAGTTTTATGAGGCATTTTCCATCGGGAAGAAGGAAAATTACGAACGGATCTATGCGCACGACAGTAACCGCAAGATATTTGATGAGCAGATTTATCCGATGTTTGATGCAATTTATGAAAAACTGCGTGAAGATCTGGTCAATCATGACAAAACGTCTGTTATTTATAAACATCATATGGAATATATCAGAGAGCATACGAAATATTATGCAAAAGATTTTGCATATGAGGACGAACCGGTAGACAATATTGTTGTGGACTATATCGCAAGCATGACGGATGATTATTTCATCGACTTATACGAATACCTGTTTCCGCATGGTAAGTACAAAGTCCGCTACATCGGCTATTTTGAATAATGTAATGCATCTGCCTCGCCCATTTTCATGGGCGAGGCTACATAGAAGCTTTTTTATCGTGCTTCGTCAGCAGCTTCTAAGCTGCATGGCTGCCCTTCTAACGGACAGGCATCTCTGCAGGGACTGCAGTCACAGTCCACATAAGTATCGCCAACCTTAACAGTTGCACCAAATTCGACAGGAAGATCGATCTGGATCTTTTGGGAAATGACAAAATCACATTTTCCATTGACTATTCCTTTACAGTCCATACAGGTATGATTGATGACTGCGCTGCCACGGCATTTCACACAGGCAGGACCGGTGACTGCATAAGGACTGATCGAAACAGGCAGACAGACGGTTGCGGATTGGGAACCAATGGTAGGACAGGTAGAAGAATTACATCCTATAGAATCGTTCATAAGATGCTCACTTTCTGATCATTTATTACTATATGATATGTAGCTGCGGCAGGAATGTGCTATGATTTATGATCATGATGCTGAATCGGGGGAAACAGCTTAGAGGCACAGAAGCACGGATATAGTGTCAGGAGCCAAAAACGATATGATGACATGAAAGATATACAAATACGAAAAAAAGAGTAGGTGACAAATATGGAAAAGAAAAGAAGAGAATCCAGCTGTGATTCCTGTGTGAATTACGTATATGACGAAGATTATGAGTGTTATTGCTGTGACATGGATTTAGATGAAGATGAAATGGCACGTTTTATGGCAGACAGCGTACGCGACTGCCCATACTACCAGCTTGACAACGAATACCTCGTAGTCCGCCATCAAATGTAATGCATCTGCAAAGAGTATTGTATAAAAAGGGTTGTATCTGTAAACGCAATCACGTTTGCCTACCCTGCGATTTATCTGAGTCACATTTTACCGGGCTCCCGTCACGGGAAACACCGAGCATGTATAATCGGTTTCACCGATGCTCGGTGTCTGCATAATGGATTTGACAAGCAAATCCATTACATTTCATCAAAGCTTTGTGATCGCTCGCTCCGGTAAAGTGACCGATAAATCTCGGTCGGCTACACTATTGATTGCTTATTACAGATACACCCCTTTTTTAATATAACTTTAAAACATTCTATAAAATCTTCGCCAGGAACGATTTCAGTCGTTCGCTCTGCGGATGATCAAACAATTCTTCCGGTGTGTTTTCTTCCAGAATCTTGCCTTCATCAATAAACATGACACGGCTTGCAACTTCTTTTGCAAATCCCCTTTCGTGCGTGACGATCAGCATTGTCATACCGTTGTATGCCAGATCCTTGATAACGGCCAATACCTCACCGACCATTTCCGGATCCAAAGCGGAGGTTGGCTCATCGAAGAGCAGTACCTCAGGATTCATACACAGAGCACGCACGATCGCGATACGCTGCTTCTGACCGCCGGATAACTGGCTTGGATAGGCATCTGCCTTATCGGAAAGTCCAACGCGCTCCAGATATTGCATGGCAAGCTCTTTTGCATCCTTTTCGGACATCCCCTGCAGCTTCATGGGAGCAAGCGTCAGATTCTTTAAGATCGTCATATGCGGGAACAGATTAAAGTGCTGGAAGACCATTCCGATCTTCTGACGATAGGCATCAATATTCAAATGCTTATCTGTGATATCATTGCCCTCAAAGTAGATCTTGCCGCCCGTAGGCATTTCCAGAAGATTGAGGGAACGCAGGAAGGTTGATTTACCGGAACCGGATGGACCGATGATAACGACAACCTCACCTTTTTCGATATCTGTAGAAATATGGTCAAGCACAAGACCGCTGCCAAATGATTTACAAAGTCCTTCTACATGAAATAATGATTTATCGCTCACTGTTACGCAGCCTCCTTTCTAACTGTCTGACTAAGGCTGAAAGGATCATGACCAGAATCAGGTAAATCAGTGCTACTGCCAAAAGAGGCATAAACGCATTATAAGTACGGCTTCTGATGATATCACCGCCACGTGTCAGATCTATCAGACCGATGTATCCGCAGATGGAAGTTTCCTTTAATAATACGATAAATTCGTTTGCAAGGGCAGGTAATACATTTTTAAATGCCTGTGGCATAATGATGTACCACATGGTGCTTGCATAGGAAAAACCAAGGCTTCTGCCGGCTTCTAACTGACCGCGGTCAATGGACATAATACCGGAACGTACGATTTCTGCAACGTAAGCGCCGGAGTTGATACCAAATGCCAGAAACGCAACTACAACTTTATTTAAGTTAGAATAAGCGAAGATCACGTAATACATGATCAAAAGCTGTACCATGGTCGGAGTACCACGGATCACTGTCAGGTAGATATTACAGATCGCATTTAAGAATTTCATCTTTCCGGTCTGGTCATACGTAGACCGGATCACTGCAACCAGAAAGCCGAGGATGATTCCGATGATCGCGGCAAACGCCGTGATCAACAGAGTAGTACCAAGACCTTGCAGCAGGTACAGATAGCGGGATTCATCTATAAAGTTTTGTTGAAAGCTTGCAATAAAATCACTCAATTATGTTCACCTATTTTCTTACGATAATAACCTGTGTAGCAGTTGTATATGGATCAGAGAAGTCGATATTCTTTAAACGATCTTCTGTAACAGTCATACCTGCAACACCCATATCAGCTTTACCGGACTGTACAGCGTTGATGATAGAATCGAATTCCATATCTTCAATCTTCAGTTCATATCCAAGCTTATCGCAAAGTGCCTGTGCCATATCAGCATCGATACCAACGATTTCGTTTCCTTCGTAGTATTCGTATGGCTCGAAAGCAGCGTTTGTTGCCATTGTCAGAGTACCGTTGGAACGGTCTACATTTTCAGGAGATTCATAAGGACATGTGCCCTTTGTATCATCACCGATGTAGTTAGCTGTGATCTGGTCTAAAGTACCGTCTTCCTTTAACTCAGCAAGTGCGCCGTTGATCTTTTCTGTTAAGTCTTTGTTATCCTTGGAAATACAGATCGCATATTCCTCTACTGCGAATTCTTCATCTAAGATCTTCAGATCGTCATTCTTCTCAACAAATGCCTTGGCAGGCTGCTCGTCGATGATAACGCAGTCGATCTTGCCCTGCTTTAATGCCTGAACAGCATCGTTTCCTTTGTTGTAACGTTCGATCTTGGAAGCAGGTGTGTCGGCATCTGCAGGCTCTTCATAATCGGATGCATAAATATCACCTGTTGTACCGAGCTGTACACCGATCGTCTTGCCCGGAAGATCATCTACAGAATTGACTGTATTCTCCGGAACTTTGCTGCCGCAGCCTGCAAGCAGTGTCATGCCGGCTACTAATGAAAGTGCTACAAATTTCTTTAAATTTCTCATTTTTACTCCTCCTGCATTTCTGCAAATTGCATATTATTCGCGGTAAGTCATATCTCATACATAGGATGAGTCAGCCTGAAAACTGACCAATATTAAAAATGTAGTATGCTTACCATCAAATTTCAACTTAGTATAGCAGAATGTGAAAATGAATACAATATACAGTTTGAAAAAAGAATGCTGTCACATGATGAATATATTTGACAATTTATGTGGAAATCTGACGGAAAATAGAGTACAATTTTAAATAATAAGTGCATAAAATGCATGACAAGTGATAATGGAGGCAGCTAGGCTATGAAATTGTTAGAAGAGAGAATCAAGAAGGATGGAATTGTGAAGCCGGGAAATGTGTTGAAAGTAGATAATTTCTTGAATCATCAGATGGATATTGCATTGTTTAATGAGATGGGCAAGGAGTTTAAAAGACTGTTTGCAGACTGCAAGGTCAATAAGATTCTGACAATCGAAGCGTCCGGTATCGGGATTGCCTGTATCGTGGCACAGTATTTTGATGTGCCGGTTGTTTTTGCCAAGAAGGCACAGAGCATCAATATTGACGGAGATGTTTATTCTACAAAGATCCAGTCATTTACCCATCAGAGAGTATACGATGTGATCGTATCGAAGAAATATCTGAACCCGGAAGATCATATATTGATCATAGATGATTTCCTTGCAAACGGATGTGCCTTAGAAGGTCTGATCGATCTTGTACAGAGTGCAGGCGCAACAGTAGAAGGTATCGGAATTGCCATTGAGAAGGGCTTCCAGCAGGGCGGAAAGCTGATCAGGGACAGAGGGATCCGTCTGGAATCACTTGCGATCGTAGACAGCATGGAAGGCGGAGAACTGGTATTCCGTGAGCAGTAAGTGAAAACTGCTTGTTTGAAAGAACAAGCTTTATGGCTAAGGGCAGGATAGCTGTGTAAAGACGGAAAAGCAGAAGCAGAAGGAGAAGGATATGATTTATAAATGTAGAAATTGCGGTGCAAACGCAGTTTATTCCCCGGAAAAGGGTACGATGTACTGTCCTTATTGCGACAGTCAGGACAGCGAAGAACTTGCACCGGGCGGTGGAATGGCTGTCTGCATGAACTGCGGCGGTGAGCTGAAGCCGGGAGATTATATGTCCGCGGTCAAATGTGAGCATTGCGGAACTTATGTGATTTTTGAAGAACGGACGGAAGGCTGCTATAAGCCGCATGTGATCCTTCCATTTAAGCTCGGGAAAAAGGAAGTGCAGGAGAAGATCCGGGCACGCTATGCGAAATCTGCATTTATTCCGGCGGATTTTCTGTCTGATGCAAAGCTGTCAGAGATTGAAGGTATGTATATCCCGTTTTTTCTGTATGATTTCGACTGCCATTATAATATCAGGGCAACAGGAAGTAAGATACGGACATGGAGAAGCGGAAACTATGAATACACGGAGACGTCTCTGTATCAGGTGGAGCGTGATGCAACGATCGATTTCGAAAAACTGCCGGTAGATGCATCTATTGCAATGCCGGATGAAGCCATGGATCTGATCGAGCCGTATGACTATAAAGCTCTGGAAGATTTCCAGACAAAATACATGTCCGGATTCTTTGCAGAAAAATATAATATGGATGCCACGGAGCTTGGTCCTCGTGCAAAGGATAAGGCGAAGGCTGATGCAAAGGCCATTATGAATAAGACGGTCACCGGATACAGTACGATCACAAACCGGACGGATAATGTCACGATGGATGAGAAAAAGGCGGATTATGCCCTGCTTCCGGTCTGGTGTTATTCCTATAAATATAAAGGGAAGGACTACCTGTTCAAAATGAATGGGCAGACAGGCAAGATCGTCGGCAAACCGCCCGTCTCCTGGGCAAGAGTCTGGGGCTACGGGGCAACGGTATTTGGCTGTACATCTGCAATCCTTGCAATGATCATGCTGCTGGCGGAGGTATTATAATATGAAAGAATATTTTGCGAGATTTAAATATTTATATATCACGCTGGTGGTCATACTGGTGGTAACGATTGCTGCAACCGCTGTATATATGACAAAGCAGAAGGCTGCTGCGGCAAATAAAGGTAAGCGGATGAATACCGAATGCCTGACAGACGAAAGAGTATTTGATTATGCGGATGTGCTGACGGATGCACAGGAGGACGATCTGCGGGAACTGATCGCAGAGAAGGAAAAAGAAGTATCTCTTGATATTGTGCTGGTAACATTAAATGAAGATGTGGGCAGCAGTGATGATGCGCTGATGGAATATGCGGATCAGTTTTATGAGGATAACAAATTCGGTTATGATAAACCGATCGGTGACGGTGTTATCTATGTAGATAATTATTATGACAGATATGTATGGTTTGGTACGACCGGAATCGCGGAAAATGCCTATACGACATCTGCGATCAACAATCTGCTGGATGCAGTCTGTGATCTGACGGATGCAGATCCGTATGAGGCATATAAGACGTATGTTATGCAGGTAGCAGGCTATATGGCTGAGCGGGAAGCGGAGGATTCGATAGGCATTATGGTAGATCCGTTCAGTATCATGATCATTGCATTGATCGTAGCCGTTTCCTATGTGCTCGTGAATCTGAAAAAGCAGGAAGGCAAAAGAACAACAACAGCTTCTACCTATGTGGAACGGACTCCGGTCATGAACAATCAGGTGGATCAGTTTATGACCAAATCTGTCACGAAGCGAAAGATCGAGACATCAAGCAGCAGCGGTGGCGGCGGTCATTCCGGTGGCGGCGGTGGTCATCATGTGTCAAGCGGCGGACATTCCCATGGCGGTGGCGGAAGACACCGTTAGGCAGGAGAGCAGGTCTTTGACCGGATTCTCTGGCCTTGTGAGGGGCTGACAATTTTACAGAGAAAGAGCTATATTAAGCGCCTCAGAAATCGTAAAGCTGAGGCGCTTTATTGTTTCATCAATATCTTTGCTTGTCACATACATATTGTAAAGGTCATGGAACGTTTTCTGGACGACCGGATTATCCTGCTCTAACAGGAGCATATCAGATTCAATGCTTTCCAGTGCACTGATCACAATGGTGGCTGCATCCACGACTGTGGGCACGCCAATGGCAATGACAGGGATTCCGATGGTTTCCTCGGTCAGGCCGTTCCGGTGGTTTCCGACGCCGGAGCCGGGCTGGATACCTGTGTCGGTCAGCTGGATCGTGGAATTCAGTCTTTTTGTGGAGCGGGCAGCAAGAGCATCGATCACGATCATGACATCAGGTTCGGTCTGTTTTACGACTCCCCGGATGATCTCGGCGGTTTCCATTCCATTCTTTGCCATAACGCCGGGCGCAAGTGCGCTGATCTCATGCATTTTTTCTTTATTATAAGCGGCTTTGCCATATTCCCGGATAATATGTCTGGTGATGCAGAGATGGTCAACAACCGCAGGCCCAAGCGCATCGGCGGTCACATCGCGGTTACCGAGACCGATCACGAGGACAGACTGCTCCTTTTGCAGACCGGGAATCAGCTTTTTGAGCTGTCTGGCAAGCTCTGCGGAAATTTCACGGTGACAGCCTTCATCGTTTTGCACCATGCGGGGTGCTTCTATGGTAATATAAGTGCCCATAGGCTTACCAATTGCCTTGGCGCCGTTTCTGGTAGTCACATTTACTTCTGTGATGTGCGTATGGCTTTTTTTTCGGTCATATTCCGATACTGTTACCCCGTGAAGAGATTTGCAGCTATCCGTATTCCGGATACTTTCATGCGCCTCC
>ERZ791884.1128-NODE-1128-length-20894-cov-2.852584_pt1 | contig 20894 bp, 18 predicted proteins | sample MGYA00509941_ERZ791884 | MGnify/ENA primary metagenome ERZ791884 (study PRJEB30046, sample SAMN00792095) | human gut metagenome | study: EMG produced TPA metagenomics assembly of the A metagenome-wide association study of gut microbiota in type 2... | reverse complement strand
GGGAATAGTACAGCGGTAGTGCGGCGGTCTCCAAAACCGTTAACGGGGGTTCGATTCCCTCTTCCCCTGCTACATAGGACAACTACTTAAGATCCGTCTTAAGTAGTTGTTTTACTGTGCGGATGGAGCGATATCTATTGTCATTCCATGGAAAATACAGTAAAATAGAAGTCCGGGGGTTAGTAATAAAACAGAATGAATGGAGAGATGAATATGGCAAAAAAGTATGATGTAATTATTATCGGTGCAGGACCGGGTGGTATTTTCTGTGCCTATGAACTGATGGAAAAGAAACCGGATTTAAAGGTTTTGATGATAGAAAAAGGACGCAGCATTGAAAAAAGAACATGTCCGAAGCGTGTGACGAAGCAGTGTGTAGGCTGTAAGCCATGCTCTATTACAACAGGCTTTGCGGGAGCAGGTGCTTTCTCAGACGGTAAGCTTTCCCTTTCTCCTGATGTAGGTGGTAATCTGCCTGAGATCTTAGGCTATGATGAGACAGTTAAGCTGATCCATGAATCAGATGATATTTATCTGAAATTCGGTGCTGATAAAAATGTATATGGTCTTGACAAGGAAAAGGAAATCCGTGAGATTCGCCGGAAAGCGATCAATGCCAATCTGAAACTGGTAGAATGTCCGATCCGACATCTGGGAACGGAAGAAGGCTATAAGATCTACGGTAAGCTGCAGAAGCATTTAGAGGAATGTGGTGTAGAGCTGTTATTCAATACGATGGTGGAAAAGATCATTGTGGAAGAGGGCAGAGCTGTCGGCGTGACAACAGATAAGGGAGAGACTTATCAGGCAGACGAGATCGTATCTGCAGTCGGCAGAGAAGGTGCTGACTGGTTTAAGGATAAATGTGAAGAGGTCGGTATTGAGACAACACCGGGTACGGTTGATATCGGTGTCCGCGTTGAGGTGCGTGATGAGGTTATGCAGTTCTTAAACGAGAACCTGTATGAGGCAAAACTGATCTACCATACGCCTACTTTTGATGATAAGGTTCGTACGTTCTGTACCAATCCTTCCGGCGAGGTTGCAACAGAATACTATGAAAACGGACTTGCCGTTGTAAACGGTCATGCTTATAAGTCAAAAGAATATAAGACAAACAATACAAACTTTGCGATCCTGGTATCCAAGAATTTTACAAAGCCGTTTAAGACACCGATCGAATACGGTAAGCATATCGCGCAGCTTTCCAATATGCTGTGCGGCGGTAAGATTTTAGTACAGACCTTCGGTGACTTCAGACGTGGCAGAAGAACAACGGAAGAACGTCTCTGCAGGCGTAATGTAATGCCTACTTTAAAGGATGCGGTTCCGGGCGATCTTTCTCTTGTATTCCCTCATCGTATCATGGTGGATATCGAGGAAATGATCCTGGCACTGGATAAGGTAACACCGGGTATTGCAGCAGATGAAACACTGCTGTACGGCGTAGAAGTAAAATTCTACTCCAACAAGGTAGTTGTCAATAAAGATTTTGAAACAAGTGTGGCAGGACTTCGTGCCATCGGAGACGGCGCAGGTGTAACACGTGGTTTGCAGCAGGCTTCCGCAAACGGTATCAGCGTGGCAAGAAGCATTCTGCGCAAGATGGATGAAAATTAATATGCAGAAAAGCAATCAATGGAGAAAACTGTGGATTTTACTTGTAATGGCGGTTATGTTTTTGCTGACCGCCTGTGGGAAGCAGGAAGACGGCAAGACAAAGATCGTACTGACAACGGGCTTTTCCGAAAATGAAGTTTTTAAGATCGGAAGCAGCAGCTGTGACCGGTCAGAGATCATGGTATATCTGACGAATATGCAGAATCAGTATGAGGCAGTATACGGCGATCAGATCTGGAGCCGCAGCATAAACGGTGAGACGCTGGAGGATAAGGTCAAAAATGTGGTGCTGGCGCGTCTGGCGCAGATCAAGACGATGAACCTTTTAGCAGAGAGCAGGCAGGTAACGCTTTCCGAGGAAGAAGATGCGGCGGTACTCTCCGCGGCAGAGACATATTTCTCTTCCCTGAATGATACAGAAGTGGAAAAGCTGGGGCTGACTGAGAAAAAAACAGAGGATATGTACCGGGAGTATGCACTTGCCAATAAGATCTATGACCTGATCATTCAGGATACCAATCCGGAGATCAGTGATGATGAAGCAAGGACTGTGACGCTGGAGCAGATCATGATCAAGACCTATTCGCAGGATGGCGACGGCAACAGAACGCCTTACACGGATGCAAGTAAGGCGCTCGCAAAGCAGCGTGCGGAAAATATACTGCGTAAGCTGCAGAGCGGAGAAGATTTTGATACACTGGCGCAGACCTATAACGAAGAAAGCTCGATCACGGTTTCTTTTGGAAAAGGCGAAAAGCCCAAGGCACTCGAAGATGCAGCATTTGATCTGGGAAACGGAGAAGTCAGTTCCCTGATCGAAACGGATGACGGATATTATATCCTGAAATGTATCTCGACGCTTGACAGAGAGCAGACAGATGCCAATAAGCAGAAGATCATGGAAAAGAGGAAGGAAGAAGCCTTTTCACAGATCTATGATGAATTTTTGCAGACACAGATCCGGAATCTGAATGAAAAGCTTTGGAAAGAGATTTCCTTTATCCATGATGAGGCAGTGACGACAAAGACATTTTTTGATGTTTATAATGAAAAACTGGGCAGTTTATAAAAGTTTTAGAAATGCGCAAATGCCCGTAAATTCAATAGTACAGCAGATTATTAGCACTCATTTTAAATGAGTGCTAATTTTTTCTTGACTTTTAAATGTGGGAGGACTACACTGGATAACAGGGAAAACTGAAGTAAGAAAGGAATGTGATAGTTATGGCACAGACACATGGTTCACTGTCTATCAACAGTGATAATATTTTTCCTATTATTAAGAAATGGCTTTATTCCGATCATGATATTTTTTATCGTGAACTTATCTCAAACGGTTGTGATGCGATCACAAAACTGAAAAAGCTGGAAATGATGGGAGAGTACGAGCTTCCGGAAGGATATAAGGACCAGATCAGGGTTGTACTCGATCCAAAGGAAAAAACGATCCAGATCATTGATAACGGTCTTGGTATGACAGAGGAAGAGGTAGATGAATACATCAATCAGATCGCTTTTTCCGGCGCGACAGATTTCATAGAAAAGTATAAGGACAAGACAAATGAGGATCAGATCATCGGTCACTTCGGACTTGGTTTCTATTCCGCATTTATGGTATCCGATAAGGTGACGATCGATACACTGTCTTATAAGAAAGACGCAAAGCCGGTTCACTGGGAATGTGACGGTGGCAGCGAATTCGATATGGAAGATGGCGACTGGGATCAGGTCGGTACAAAGATCACACTGTATCTGAATGAGGACTGTCTGGAATTCTGTAATGAATACAAGGCAAAAGAAGTCATAAAGAAATATTGTTCCTTTATGCCAACAGAAATTTATGTCAGCAAGGCAGAAGAAACAGAAGTACAGATCATCAAACCGGAAGAAAAGCTGGACAGCGATGAGGTTGTAGAAGAATTTGAAGATGAAGTAAAGACACCGGCAAAGGACGGCGAGCCTGAAAAGACAGAAAAGGTCAAAAAGCTCCGTATCAGGAAACGTCCGGAACTGATGAATGATACACATCCGCTTTGGACAAAGCATCCAAATGAATGCACAAAGGAAGAGTACATTGATTTCTACCGCAAGGTATTTATGGATTATAAGGAGCCGCTGTTCTGGATCCATCTGAACATGGATTATCCGTTTAACCTGAAAGGTATTTTATACTTCCCGAAGATCAATATGGAATATGAATCCATCGAGGGAACGATCAAGCTGTATAACAATCAGGTATTTATCGCAGACAATATCAAGGAAGTCATTCCGGAATTTTTGATGCTCTTAAAGGGTGTGATCGACTGCCCGGATCTGCCGCTGAACGTATCCCGTTCCGCACTGCAGAATGACGGATTTGTCAAGAAGATCTCTGAGTACATTGCCAAGAAGGTGGCAGACAAGCTTTCCGGTATGTGTAAGACCGATAAAGAAGAGTACGAGAAATACTGGGACGATATCAGTCCATTCATTAAATTCGGCTGCTTGAAGGATGACAAGTTCTGTGAAAAGATGAACGATTATATCCTGTTCAAGAATCTGGACGGCAATTATGAGACATTACCGGAATGCTTAGAGACAAAGCCGATCGACGGAGAAGAAGAGCAGGCAACGGATGAGAATGGCAATCAGGTAGAGGCTGAAGTGGTAGATGCAGACGCAGATGCTGAAAAAGCTGAGGATGAAGAACCGAAGGAGAAGATCATCTACTATGTAACGGATGAACAGCAGCAGAGCCAGTACATCAATATGTTCAAACAGGCAAAGATGGATGCGGTTATTTTGACACACAGCATTGATCAGCCGTTTGTATCACAGCTGGAAAGCAAGAATCCGAATGTGAAATTCAAGAGAATCGATGCAGACCTGACAGATTCCTTCAAGGCTAAAACTTCCAAGAAAGCACAGAAGGAGCTGGATGATGCTGCAGAAGAGATCGGAAAGGCAATGAAGAAGGCTCTCAAGAGAGAAAACCTGACAGTCAAGCTGGATAAGCTGAAAAACAAGAAGGTTGCTTCCATGCTTACGATTTCCGAAGAAACCAGACGTATGCAGGATATGATGAAGATGTACGGCGGTGGCATGATGCCCGGCTTTGGATCCGAGGATGGTGCAACACTTGTCCTGAATGCCAATCATCCACTGGTACAGTATATCATGGAGCATAAGGATGGCGAGAATGTCATGCTGATGTGCGAACAGCTTTACGATCTGGCAGTGTTGCAGAATGCACCGCTTTCACCGGAAGCTATGACGAAGTTCATTGCACGTTCCAATGATATTATGCTGCTGCTGACGAAAGAGCAGTAAGAGGTATTATAAAAAGAATATAGATATATATAGATAAAAACAGGAAACGCCTATAATCGCAATCACGTTTGACTACCCTGCGATTTATCTGGGTCACATTTTCCCGGGCTCCCGTCACATCAAAACATTGTGATCGCTCGCTCCGGGAAAGTGACCGATAAATCTCGGTCGGCTACACTATCGATTGCTTATTATAGGCGTTTCCTGTTTTTTGATAGAAATTTATAAAAATCCTTTTTATTGGACATATCGTGTGCGCATAATAGGGGTGTGAGAACCCTAAGAGGCTTTAATTGAAAAACTTAACGCAACAAAAAAGTTAGTAAACAGAAAAATCTGTTGCATTAACTTTTGCAGAAGGAGGTATTTTATGTGATATGATTCGATGTGATTACTATCTGCGGTTAGGAGTCAAATGAGTAATTACAATCGAATAACTTTTAAAGAAAGAGTGAGAATTGAAGCTGGCATTTATGCCAAGAAATCTTTTAGTCAGATAGCTAAAGAAATTGGTAGAAGCACATCAAGTGTTACCAGAGAAGTGAAGCAGAACAGAATAATGGTCAAGACACCGTATTCTTATGGAACGGATTGTATTTATCCGCCAAGTTGTAGAAAGACAGGTCTTTGCGGAGATGAGTACTGCAGCAAGAGATGTTGGACTTGTATGGAGCATGATTGTACAGGGTATTGTGACAGGTGCATTACACATACTTGTAAAAAACAGAAAGGGCACCATTTGTATGCGATTCATGCAGTGAAAAGAATAAGAAAGCATGTAAGTATAACAAGTTCTATTAAATAAAGTGTAACAAGTTCAATTACAGACAGGGAAGAACTTATGAAGACTTTCAAAAGTATATGGAGGAACATCCGGATGCACCTGTGGTTGAAATGGACACCGTTAGAGGACTTAGAACAAAGGAACAGGTACTTCTTACAATCATGTTTAATAGTAATTCTGTAATGCTAATGATACTGATTGAAGAAGAAGCAATGGATCCGGTAATAGAGGTATTTGATAAGCTTACAAAGGCATTAGGTGTTAAAAGATTTAGAAAGCTTTTTCCGGTGATACTTACTGATAATGGAAGATGTTTCAAGAATGCATTAGCTCTCGAATATACAAAGAGTGGTTCGCCAAGAACCAAAATCTTTTATTGTGATCCACAGGCATCATGGCAGAAACCTCACATCGAAAAGAATCATGAATTTATAAGATATGTCATTCCAAGAGGTAAGACCTTTAAGGGATATACCCAGGAAGATATGACACTGATCGCAAATCATATCAACAGTACAACGAGACCGGGACTTGAATACAAAAGTCCATACGATCTTGTAGAAACTGAAGAAATGAAAAAACTGTTGGAAATGCTTAACATGTCTCCAGTCGCCGCAGACGAGATATGTTTAAGACCAAAGTTACTTAGTAAAGAATAGGAATGAAAAGCAGATAGTTAATCATCCATAATCAATATGAAGTGGGTTGCATTAACTTTTGCAGAAGAAAATGCGAGCCGCTATTTTGGCATGTAAACAATTAAGCGTTTTTCAACAGTTTTAATCGGATTATATCACATAAAATACCAGAAAAACAGAAAATACAATGTTTAATGTATTAGAAAACCTTTTGAGTTTGCACTGGGTTTTTCATTTAAGGAACCCTAAGCAACCCTAAGAGATAACGAGAACTGGTTTTTAAGGAGGCTGATTTGTATGAGAAAGAATTCATTTGGACAAGGTCTGGCAATATTATTTGTAGTAGCAGGTATTCTGTATGCGATCGGTTCAATAGAAGCGGCAAGAGAACCTAAATGCATTGAGGCAGGATGCGATAATAAACAGGCAAGCGGAAGTTGTTATTGTTATTTGCATAAACCATATACGGGAAGTAGCAGTGGTACATCCACGTCAAGCAGCAGTTCATCATATAGCGGTAAATCATCATCAGGCAGTACTTCTCAGAGCAATACTTCCCAGAGCAGTACAAGCAGTTCCGGTTCAAGCAGCAGTAGCTACAACAGCAAATCGTATACAACCGATAAATCATCATATAGCAGTGATACCAAGAAAGGTATAACGACAAAGAAGAGTACGTATGATTCTTATGATGATGGCTATGATGATATCTATATGGATGGCGATTATGACTATGACAGATATGACAGAGACAGCGATTATGCGGATGGTGTAGATGATGCAATGGATGAGGACGAAGAAGATTGGTAAAGCGGGAGGAATTACTATGGATGAAATGTATTTTACAATAGCAGGTTGCAATCATTATTTTGGTAATGATTTTCTGAAAAAGGTATGTAAGTAAGACTTGTAAAAGAGCAGGATAATGAATATGACCGGGAAGCAATACAGGTAAAGATAAACGGAATCGGTAAAATAGGGTATGTGGCGAATAGTCCTTTTACTATTAAAGGTGAATCTATGGGGCTGGCAGGATGTATGACAAAATTGGAGATAAGGCGAAAGGAAAGGTAGTATTTATAGTTGATGGTGGGGTTGTGTGTAGGATAACCACCACGGGTATAGATGATACAACAGATAATGAAAATTTTAGGGAAAGTGAATAGTGAAGTGGTGCATCAGATAGGATATTGATTTATCCTATCTGTTTGTGAAAATTGCATAAATATATCTGCTATTTAATTGGAGTAAAGGAAAAAACGAACAATATTTCTGGTTGCTATTATTCCGATAATAGAATACAATATTCTCATTATGGAGGTTTCAATTATGGAGTATTTAACAGCAACAGAACTTTCAAAGGTATGGAATATTTCTACTAGAAGAATAGGTGTTTTATGCACTGAGGAAAGAATTGATGGTGCGATTAAGAAGGGAAAAATGTGGTTGATTCCTGATACTGCACAGAAGCCAGCGGATGCAAGGTACAAGAAAAATAAGCATAATGCATAGTACAAACGAAGGAGGCAAACTGAATTGGAAATAATAGATAATGTCAATAAGACACTAAAAGAAGATTTGACAATTGAAATACATAAGGGCAGTAAAGTATCTATTGCTGCAGCCTGCTTTTCTATTTATGCATTTGCTGAATTAAAGAAAGAGCTTAAAAATGTGGATGAATTGCGTTTTATTTTCACATCACCAACATTCATTAAGGAAAAAGCAAAGCGTGAAAAAAGGGAATTTTATATACCAAGACAGGAACGTGAGAAAAATCTGTTTGGTTCAGAGTTTGAAGTTAAGCTTCGTAATGAGATGACACAGAAGGCAATTGCAAAAGAATGTGCGGAGTGGATTCGTAAAAAGGCAGTATTCAAGTCAAATGTGACAAATGAAAATATGATGGGATTCATTAATGTAGATGATAAGAATTATATGCCATTAAGCGGATTTACAACAGTAGATTTAGGCTGTGAACGTGGAAATAATGCTTATTATATGGTTCAGAAATCAGAAGCACCAATGAGTACAGCATACTTGCAACTATTTGAACAGATATGGAATGATTCATCAAAACTTCAGGAAGTGACAGATGAAGTGATTGAGAACATCACAACTGTTTATAATGAAAATTCTCCGGATTATCTGTATTTTGTAACACTATACAATATTTTTAATGAATTTCTTGAAGATGTATCAGAGGATGTACTGCCAAACGAGGCAACAGGCTTTAAAGAAAGCAAGATATGGGGGATGCTCTATAATTTTCAGAAGGATGCTGCGTTAGCAATTATCAATAAACTGGAGAAGTATAACGGATGCATCCTGGCAGATTCAGTAGGTTTAGGAAAAACATTCACTGCATTGTCTGTAATAAAGTACTACGAGAACAGAAATAAATCTGTGCTTGTGTTATGTCCTAAGAAATTGGCGAACAACTGGAATACATATAAGTATAATTACATTAATAATCCGATTGCAGCCGATCGGATGCGTTATGATGTCCTGTTTCATACAGACTTAAGCAGAGAGTCAGGAAATTCCAATGGTATGGATTTGGATATGGTAAACTGGGGAAATTATGATTTGGTGGTAATTGATGAATCACATAACTTCCGTAATGGTGGCAAAATATCCGGTGAGGATGAAAAAGAGAACAGATATCTGAAGCTTCTTAACAAGGTTATACGCAAGGGCGTTAAGACAAAGGTGCTTATGTTATCTGCCACACCGGTAAATAATCGCTTTGTAGATCTGAAGAATCAGATTGCCCTTGCTTATGAGGGAGAAAGTCAGCTACTGGATGAAAAGCTGAATACCCATAAGAGTATTGATGATATTTTCAAGCAGGCACAGACTGCCTTTAATACATGGAGTAAATGGGAACCAGAGGATAGAACTACAAGTAAACTTTTAGGGATGCTTGATTTTGACTTCTTTGAATTGCTTGATAGTGTAACGATTGCACGTTCAAGGAAGCATATTCAGAAATATTATGATACATCAGATATAGGAACATTTCCAAAGAGAAATCCACCTATATCAAAAAGACCGGGTTTGACAGATTTAAGCAAGGCGATCAATTACAATGAGATATTTGAACAGCTGAATCTGCTTAGATTATGTATATATACACCAACGGATTATATCCTGCCAAGTAAATTAGCAAAATATAAAGATGTGTATGATTCAAACCATGTAAAGGGAGGTCTTACACAGTCTGGTCGAGAGCAGGGAATCAGAAGATTGATGTCAATAAACCTTATGAAGCGAATGGAAAGTTCAGTATATTCCTTCAGACTGACATTAAAACGTATCAACGATCTTATTACCGATACCATAAAGAGCATTGCAGATTTTGAACATGGCTATAATAAATCCACATTGAATTTGAATGACATAACAAATATGGATTTAGATGGGGATGACCAGAATGATGATGTGTTTGCAATTGGAAAGAAAGTAAGAATAGACATTGCAGATATGGATTATAAGTCATGGAGACGCGAGCTGGAAAGAGATAAGGAAATACTGGATTTGCTTCTTGCAATGATTGCAGATATAACACCTGCACATGATAGCAAATTGCAGACCTTATTTGATGTGATAGATGAAAAGCAGGAACATCCTATTAATACCGGTAACAAGAAAATAATCATATTTACTGCTTTTGCAGATACAGCGAATTATCTGTATGACACAGTAAGTGTGTATGTGAAGAAAAAATATGGATTGGACACAGCAATTATTACAGGTTCAGTAGATGGAAAGACTACGATCAAAGGTTTGAAAACAGACCTAAACACAGTATTAACATGTTTTTCTCCGATATCTAAGGGAAAAAGTCTGCTATTGCCGAATGAAAAAGCCGAAATAGATATTTTGATAGCAACGGATTGTATATCGGAAGGTCAGAATCTACAGGATTGTGATTATCTGATTAATTATGATATACATTGGAATCCGGTTCGTATTATCCAGAGATTTGGACGAATAGACCGAATTGGAAGTAAAAATGAATGTATCCAGCTTGTAAACTTCTGGCCCAATATTACATTGGATGAATATATTAATCTTAAAGCCAGAGTGGAAACTCGAATGAAAATCGTGGATATGACAGCTACGGGCGATGATAATGTCCTTAGCCCGGAGGAAAAGGGAGATTTAGAGTATCGAAAACAGCAGCTCAAGAGGTTACAGGAGGAAGTGGTAGATATTGAAGATATGTCATCCGGAATATCTATTATGGATCTTGGATTGAATGAGTTCAGACTGGATTTGCTTGATTATATTAAGACACATCCTGAGATTGAAAAGGCTCCGCATGGAATGAATGCTGTGGTGAAAGCAACGGAAGAATTGCCGGCTGGTGTAATATTTGTACTTAGAAATATAAAGAATGAGGTAAATATTAACAGTCAGAACAGGCTGCATCCGTTCTATATGGTATATATGTCAGAAGAAGGAGAGGTAATCATAGATCATCTTTCACCGAAGGAAATGCTGGATTCATTCAGACTTTTATGTAAAGGGAAAAAGGAACCAGATAAAGAACTATGTGCTAAATTCAATGATGAAACAGATGATGGTCGGAAAATGGGAAAATATTCAGATTTACTTGGAGACGCCATTGCATCTATTATTGAATTGAAAGACGAAAGTGATATAGACAACTTCTTAGGGGGCAGTCAGGTTAGCTTTTTGAGTAATGAGATAAAAGGTTTGAATGACTTTGAACTTATTAGCTTTTTAATTGTTAAATAGAGGTGAATGATATGCTGGGATTACCACAATTAACGGAAACAAGTAAGCAACTTCCGAAAAAAGCAATTTTTACAAAATTTCAAATGAATACAGCTGCAAAAGAAAAAATTGATGCTGATATTTCAAGAATCACGATAGTAAATGAGATTGCTCCAAATAAGGTTAATATTCCTGCCGGAGAAGATGTAAAAAGTTTTTTTGTTTTGCTTGTTTCTCTCAAAAAGAAAGAATATGACGAAAAAATGATAGCAACACTTTCTAAGTTGATACCGCAGAATATTTTATTTATTCTTGAATATGAAAATGAAAGCAGACTTGCTATTTACCATACAAAGGTTATGCAGACAGCGTGGATGCCGACAGAAGAACAAAAGGTTGAACTTAAAGGGTTAAATCTGGATACTGTCTGGGAAAACATTGTCATTGCTGTCGGCAGAGTGAATATTGAAACAGGAAATACGCTTGATGAGCAGATAGAGATAAATGACAAAAAGCAAAAGCTTGAAAAAGAGATTGCAAGACTTGAAAAGCAGGCAAGGGCAGAAAAACAGCCTAAAAAGAAGTTTGAATTAGTGCAAGCAGAAAAGAAACTTAAAGAGAAGCTTAAATTATTGGAGGGATAAGGATGTCAGTTGACCAGTATCAGAGGGCTGTAAATGGGTTGGATAAAGACATTGCAGACCTTGAAAAAAAGAAAGCTGCAAAAGATAAAGATATAGCGTCTTTACAGAATAAAATTGTTTCGACACAAAAATCTATTAATAAGAATACTTCACAAAGCTCTCTCAATAGTAAGAGAAGACAGATTGCCTCTTGTGAATCAGATATAGCAAAAAAGAGTAAGGATAGTGCAGACCTTGGCAAGAAGATAGCTGAGAAGAGAAAGAAACGTTCAGATGCGTACTTGAAACTTCAAAAAGAACAGCAGAATGAACAGAAGAAACAGGACAGGGCAAGTCAGCGTTTGCAGGCATCTTATGAAAATCGTATAGATGAACTTCAACAGCAATTAGCAAAATCTGTTGTACTTCCTCAGCAGAATAATAGTGAAAGTGAAGAAGAATATGATGTATTTGTTTCTCATGCATGGGAAGATAAGGAAGAGTTTGTCGATGAATTTGTCGATGAATTGAAAAAGCAGGGGCTTAAAGTCTGGTATGATACAAATAAGCTTAAATGGGGCGACTCCATGAGAGAAAAAATTGACAAAGGATTGGCTAAATCCAGATATGGTGTTGTCGTTTTATCTCCCAATTATATTGCAGAACACAAATATTGGACGAAGGCTGAACTGAATGGTTTGTTTCAGGTTGAGAGTATTAATGGGAAAGTAATTCTTCCAATATGGCACAATTTGACCAAGAGGCAGGTTGTCGAATACAGCCCAATTATTGCAGACCGTAAGGCAATGACGACTGCTTCAATGACGGCAGAAGAAATAGCAGTTCAACTGAAAGAATTGTTTATGCCTGAAGTTACAGAAAAAACTATATCATAGACCATAAACCGGAGGAAAAAGAAAATGGACAAACTCAAGATGCAGACTGTCAATAAGGCTGATGAAAATTTTAAGAAGTTAGCAGCAATGTTCCCTAATGCTGTTACTGAAACAATTGATGAAAACGGCGAAGTTGTTCGTGCTATTGATAAAGACGTACTTGTGCAGGAAATCTCGTGCCAAGTTGTTGATGGTAATGAGGAACGCTATCAGTTTACTTGGCCTGACAAGAAGAAGTCAGTTCTTCTTGCCAATGCACCGATAAATAAGACATTGCGTCCTTGCAGAGAAGAAAGTGTTGATTTTGATAATACAGAAAACCTTTATATTGAAGGTGATAATCTTGAGGTGCTAAAACTTCTTCAGGAAACCTACCTCGGAAAAATTAAGATGATATATATTGACCCACCATATAATACAGGAAATGACTTTGTTTACACTGATGATTTTTCACAGAGTACAGAGGAATATCTTGAGAATAGTGGACAGTTTGATGATGAGGGCAATCGACTTGTAAAAAACCTTGATAGTAATGGACGTTTTCATACGGATTGGCTGAATATGATTTATCCAAGATTAAAACTTTCTAAAGATTTGCTAGCAGATGATGGGGTCATATTTATAAGTGCTGACAATAATGAGATTGAAAATCTAAAAAAGATGTGTGACGAAATCTTTGGTAGAAGTTGTTTTGTTGATTGCATTACTTGGAACAAGAGAGTTCCTAAGAATGATAATAAAGGTATCGGAAATATTCATGAATATATTTTGGTTTATAACAAATCTTCATTGTCAAGTCGTCAATTTACAATGTTGAAGGATGGACTTCAGGAGATTTATGATTTACTAGAAACACTAAAAAAGAGAAAAACTCCTATTGAAGAAGCAGAAAAAGAACTTAGAAATTTATATAGCAAAAAAGGGTATGACAGGGGAATAACTCTGTACAATAATCTTGATGATAATTACGAACCATGGGGGAAAATAAATATGAGCTGGCCAAATGCCGAAACATTTGGATCCCGGTATGATGTAATACATCCAGCAACAAATAAACCAACAAAAGTGCCTGACAGAGGCTGGCGATGGAATGAAACTACATTTAGTTCGCAATTAGATTATGCTAATGTAAAAAAGCGATTTGATGGAAGTTATGTATGCGGAAATATTTGGTTTGCTAGTGATGAAAATACACAACCAAGTTCTATAAAGTACTTGAAGGATGTGAGCAGAATGTTGCTACGTTCAATTATTAGTTTAAAAAGTGATGGTGGAATTGAAGTAGAAAAAATTTTTGATGGAAAAAGTTTCTTTTCGTATCCAAAACCAGTGTCCTTACTTAGATTACTTTTGAATTCTATTGAGGAAAAAGAAGATTATATTCTTGATTTTTTCTCTGGTTCAGCTACCACTGCCCATGCAGTTATGAAACTCAATGCCGAAGACAATGGAAAACGTAAGTTTATTATGGTTCAGTTGCCAGAAGTGACGGACGAAAAGAGTGAAGCGTATAAAGCAGGATATAAGAATATTTGTGAAATAGGTAAAGAGCGTATTCGCAGAGCCGCAAAGAAAATTGCGGAAGAAAATCCTGAAGCGAAATTCGACGGTGGTTTTCGAGTACTGAAATGCGATACCTCTAATATGAAAAATGTGTATTATAATCCGGCAGAGTATGAGCCTTCACTGTTTACAAATCTTGAGGACAATATCAAGGAGGATAGAACATCAGAAGATTTATTGTTCCAGGTTATGCTTGATTTAGGTGTGCTTCTTTCAAGCAAAATTGAAGAAACTAGTATCGCAGGAAAGAGAGTATTCAAGGTTGAGGATAATTATTTGATTGCTTGCTTTGATGACTATGTAACTGAAGAAGTGATTACGGAGATTGCAAAACAGAAGCCGTATTATTTTGTTATGCGTGATAGCTCTATGGCAAACGATAGTGTCGCTACAAACTTTGAGCAGATTTTCGCCGCATACAGTCCTGATACAGTAAGGAAGGTGCTGTAATGGATTTTAACGGTTTTACTTTACCTGATTTAACTCCAAGAATAAATACCTCGTTTATTGATGAAATGAATAGGCAAAATCAAGAAATGCTTGATAGCATTACGCCGTTGAACGAGATTCTTGCAGAGGAAATAAAGCCAATACTTGAAGGAAATCAGAAAGTGGTAGAAGGACTTAACGATAACTACTCGAAACTTAATGATTTATACCTATTGAAAGAAAAAGAGCTAGAAGAAAGTAAGCAGGAAGCGGAAAAAGCAAAGAAATACAATACAAAGATGTTGGTTGTTGCGCTTGTTTCCGCTGGTATTGCGATGGCTTCGCTTGTTGCTACTATTCTTATCGCCGTTCTTTAAGGGAGGTGTGTCCTAATTGAAGTTTAATTTTAAGATACAACAATATCAAACAGACGCAGTTGACGCCGTTGTGAAAGCCTTTAACGGACAGGGATTTCACGACAAAATCAGCTATATTCGTGATAAGGGAAAAATAAAAAAAGAATACGGCATTGACGGAGAAGTTATATCTCTAGGTAATCAGATGTCTTTTCAGACTGTTGGTACGCAGCTTGAGTATGATGATATAAATGAATTATCTGATACCGGATACAAGAATGAACTGGTGGAGCTTTCGGATGAACAGCTTCTGAATAATATTCAGACATTGCAGCGTCAGAATAATATTAAGCTTTCTAATTCTCTTGTCAAAGATATGGGCAGGTGCAGCCTTGATATTGAAATGGAAACTGGTACAGGTAAAACATATGTATATATCAAGACAATGTTTGAACTGAATAAAAAGTATGGATGGAGCAAGTTTATCGTGGTTGTTCCAAGTATTGCTATTCGTGAGGGTGTAAAAAAATCCTTTGAGATTACAGCCGACCATTTTATGGAGCATTATGGCAAAAAGGCTCGTTTCTTTATTTATAACAGTTCAAACCTGAATCAGCTTGATAACTTTTCAAGTAGTTCCGGTATCAATGTAATGATTATCAATACGCAGGCTTTCGCTTCTTCTTTGAAAGAGGATGGACGCAGTAAGGAAGCTCGTATTATTTATTCAAAGCGTGATGAATTTGGCTCTCGTCGTCCGATTGATGTAATCAAAGCGAATAGACCGATTATTATTCTTGATGAACCACAGAAGATGGGCGGAGAAGTAACGCAAAAGGCACTGAAAAACTTTAATCCTCTTTTTAGCCTTAATTATTCTGCTACTCATGCAAAGCACCATAATCTTATTTATGTTCTTGATGCTTTAGATGCATTTAATAAGAAATTGGTTAAGAAGATTGAAGTGAAGGGCTTTGAAGTAAAGAATTTCAGAGGTACAGACAGTTATTTGTACCTTGAACAGATTGTGCTTTCAAGTAAGAAACCGCCTATGGCCAAAATTGAACTTGAAATTGGATATAATAAATCCATTAACCGTGAATCCCGTATCCTTGGTGTGGGCGAGGATTTATATTATGTTTCACAAGAGATGGAACAGTACAAAGGCTATACCATTTCTGAAATTGACCCGCTTCGTGGAACAGTAACTTTTACAAACGGAGAAGTTATAAGTACGGGAGATATTGTTGGCGACATATCCGAAAAAGATATGCGTCGCATTCAGATAAGAGAAACAATTCTTTCTCATTTTGAGAAGGAAGAAAAACTCTTTGATAAAGGAATTAAATGTCTGTCATTGTTCTTCATTGATGAAGTTGCAAAGTATCGCCAGTACGATGAAAACGGAGATGAAGTTCTTGGCGAATACGGCAAGATGTTTGAGCAGGAGTACATCAACGTGCTTAATGAATATGTAACATTGCTTGATACTCCGTACCAGAGATATTTAAAATCAACTTGTAGTGATGTAGAAGAAGTACATAAAGGCTATTTCAGTATTGATAAAAAAGGACATGCTATCGACAGTAAAGTAAAGCGTGGCAGTGAGTTCTCCGATGATATTTCGGCATATGACTTGATTTTAAAGAACAAGGAAAGATTGCTTTCTTTTGATGAGCCTACAAGATTTATATTTTCCCACTCGGCACTGCGTGAAGGCTGGGATAATCCGAATGTATTTCAGATTTGTACGCTTAAACATTCCGATAGTAATACTGCAAAACGTCAAGAGGTGGGTCGTGGACTCCGTTTGTGTGTGAATCAGAATGGTAATCGAATGGATGTTGAAAGCTGCGGAGAAACAGTACACGATATTAACGTGTTGACAGTTGTTGCAAGTGAAAGTTACAAGACATTTGTTACAGATTTACAGTCTGATATTAAGACTGTACTTTATGACAGACCAATTGTTGCAACAAGTGAATACTTTAAGGGCAAGTATATTAAAGTGGATGATGTTCCTACACTTATAGATGACGAAACTGCAAATGCTATTGAATTTTATCTTATTCAGAATGGCTATGTAGATATGAAGCGTAAAGTAACGGATAAATACCGTCAGGAAATTAAGAGTGGAACTGTCGCAGAACTGCCGGATGAGCTTAAACCAATGGCAGAGGGCATCCATACGCTTATTCAATCTGTATATGATGACAGTATTCTTCAGGATATGTTTACAGATGGTCATGAAACAAAAGTTAAGGATAATCCGCTTAATGATAATTTTGCCAAGAAAGAATTTCAAGCGTTATGGCGAGAAATTAACCACAAGTATGCTTATACAGTTGAGTTCGATAGCGACGAGCTGATTAAGAAAGCAACCGCTCATATTGACGAAAAACTTTTTGTTTCTGAACTTCAGTATACAACAACCATTGGTCGTCAAAAAGCAGAAATGAATGAGTATGAGGTTGAGCGTGGTGCTTCATTTACAGGAGAAAAGACAAGGACACAAACGCTGAAACACGCAGAAACAAGTCAGATTAAGTATGACCTTATCGGTAAAGTGGCTGAGGGAACAACTCTTACCCGTAAAACCGTGTCAGCAATCCTGCAAGGAATCAGAGCTGATAAGCTATATATGTTTAAAAATAATCCGGAAGAATTTATCACAAAGGTTATCAGGCTTATCAACGAGCAGAAAGCAACAATGATTGTGGAACATATTTCTTATGATACGATTGAAGGAGAATACGATAGCACAATCTTCACAGCCGAAAAGAATACACAGAGTTTTGATAAGGCATTCCTTGCAAAGAAAGCCATTCAGGATTATGTATTTACGGATGGTTCGGCAGAAAAGAGTATTGAGAGAAAATTTGCTGAAGATTTGGATGCAGCAGCAGAAGTATGTGTATATGCAAAACTTCCAAGAACATTCCAAATTCCTACTCCGGTGGGTAATTATTCTCCTGACTGGGCAATCGCATTTTATGAGGGAACAGTTAAACACATATTCTTTGTTGCTGAAACCAAAGGTACAATGGAAACGCTTAATCTCAGACCAATAGAGCAAGCGAAGATTTCTTGTGCTAAAAAGTTGTTTAATGAAATGTCTAACAGTAAGGTGGTTTACCACGATGTTGATAGCTATCAGAGTTTATTAAATATTATGAATGATCCATCGTTGGATAAAAAGGTATGTGAATAACAATTTGATGAATTGAAAAAGGAGATTTTATGGCAGATTTTAAGTATGAAATAGTAGAACATATTGGCACTCTTTCAGAGAGTGCCAAGGGATGGACAAAAGAACTGAACAGGATTTCATGGAATGGTGGAGAACCTAAATATGATATCAGAGACTGGGCACCGGAACATGAAAAAATGGGAAAAGGTGTAACTTTGTCAGAAGATGAAATGATGAAGTTGAAGGAATTATTATGACTTATAATTTTTGCTTACAAGTAGTTGGAACACGCACAGTGGAGAATTTGAAATGATAGTTGATGAGAATATTGCTGAATTAATTTGCACATTAGAATACAAAATTGGAAATCAAACATATAACCCAAATTCATATAATGGATGGACTGGAGAGGAGGGATGTGGATTTAAATATCCAGTTAGTTATTGCAAGAATAAAATTGATTTAGAGGAACATAAAATTACTAAGACCAAGTCAAAAATAGAATTTATTGATCCAGAATGTATTGAAACAATGAAGTATGCGTTTGGTTCAAACCATTTGTATATTGGCGACGGAATTGTGAAGGTGCTTAACTATTTAGAAGAACTTTATGATATTGATTTCAATAAACTTGAGCAACAGAGAATCGCTCATAAATACAATGCGCTTGCATTAATTGAGGAAAAATTAATGCATGGCGAAATTGTTCGGATTAGTAGCGGCAAAAATCGGGTTGGTCTAGATATTCCAGAAGGAATATATAAGGCAATTAATCTAAAGGAGGGATATTCGTCGTATTTATCAATAGATATTTATAATACTGAAGGTGTTTTAGAGGATTACATTAGAACAGATGGTGATGAGATAGAAATCGAATTGAAAAATGGATATTATACAAAATCATTTTATCCATATGGGTTGAAAAACTGTGCACATACTTCTGCAAAAGTAGATAAGTAACAAGAAATTTTTGGTGCTATATAATATGTGGCGGTAAAGTAAAGGTGAACATATATGAAGCAGTACATTGGATATATTGAAAAGGAAAGTCCTTTGCGGTATGAAGTGAAAGAAAACGAAATAAATAAGCCTTTGCCGGTATATGCAACAGACGAAAAAATTAAAAGATGTAAGTGTGGAAGCAAACTGGTACTTCTATATTATGAGGCAAGTACTAATGGGAAAAAAGAAATTCATGGAAAAAATGCCCTGAATGCGGAAACAATTATTTTTCGTATAGGCAATGTATGGAAGATTTGAAATATAGATACTGTATCATCGCTGATTTGAGATAAGGAGTTGCAATATAATGAATAATATATCTGAAGATGAAAGTGAAATTCAAGTGTATAGATGTATGCTTTGCGGTACTCAATACAAAGAAATGCCACAAAATAAATTTTGCAAAGTTTGTGGTAGACCATTAAATTCACAACAGACTAAGATTGGCTATAATAAAATAGAAAATGGGATACTTATTAAAATAAGTGATGAAGCTGCATTAAAATCAATGAATGCAGGGCAATTTTGGTTTCAATCACCACGTTATTATCAAGAGTTTAAGGATAATGATGCTGTAGGTGACATAAATGAATGTGCAATTGAAAATATATTAGAGGTTTCTTCAGATGAATTAAAAAAATATATGGGATTAAGCAAAGGAACATTGATACATTGCACAGATGGAAAAGATTATATTTTGGAGAAAGTGTTAAATGGGAAGGTATATGTTTCGTCGCGATATCAAAATTGCTATAGATTATTATGTTTTTACACATTGCATATTAGTGACACAGGTAAAATTGTAAAACCTGATATTAGAATGAGAAATATGGGGACTCACTTTTCAATAGTAAAAAATAGAAAAAGGTTTGTGCAGATCCTAAATAATTATGTAGAGAAAGAAGTGGAAAGTAAGAATTATGATATTTCGGTATGCTCAAATTGGATAAATTATATAAGTGATGCATATACGGGCATATACACTCCGATTTGTAAATTCGATAAATATAGTTATCAAAATGAATATAGATGTGTTCTTTCAAGTAATGAATATGGCAAATTGCCAGAAAAGAAAGAAAAGCGGATACAACTAGATGCAGTAGCTGATGAAAATATTATGACACCACCAATTCCACTAGAATGGCTATGGAAAGTTTCGACATTAGACGAATTATCTAAAATATAAAAGCGATATCGTATAAAAGCCTGATACGGATTAAAAGGAACTAGAGGAAAAGAAATCATGAAGCTAAAAAATGTCTTGGTAGTTGTTGATGATATGGAAGAATCTGTTCGTTTTTATCAGGAAATGTTTGGTTTACAGGTAATAATGAAACAGGAAGGTAATACGATATTGTCTGAGGGATTGGTATTACAGGATGTAAAAGTATGGGTGGATGATATTGGACTTTTTACAACACTATATAGTAATACATCTGAATTATATTTTGAGGACAATGATGTTGAAGGACTGGTAGATAAACTTACTTCAAGTGATATTTTGGTGAGATTCCAAAATGAATTAACGGAGTTGGGCGGAGGTCAAAAGATGGTGAGATTTTATGATCCATCAAGAAATCTTATAGAAGTACGAACACCAGTTAATCACAATATGATGTGGATTTGAGGAGAAATATGCAGATATTTGTAGATGCGGATGCGTGTCCGGTAGTGGGCATTGTCGAGACAATAGCAGAGAAATACAATATTTCCACCACATTGCTGTGTGATACAAATC
>ERZ791884.1122-NODE-1122-length-20981-cov-13.410829_pt1 | contig 20981 bp, 15 predicted proteins | sample MGYA00509941_ERZ791884 | MGnify/ENA primary metagenome ERZ791884 (study PRJEB30046, sample SAMN00792095) | human gut metagenome | study: EMG produced TPA metagenomics assembly of the A metagenome-wide association study of gut microbiota in type 2... | reverse complement strand
AAAAAGAAAAAGGAACTGCAAGAGAAGATGAAGCACCTCCACGAGGGCGGCTGCCCAGGCTCTCGGATGCGGATGCTGGAACAGCCGGAGAACAACGAAAGTGCAGCCTTCGCCCCTGTGCAGTTGGTTTCCCGCCTGCGCAACTGGCCGGTGCAGATCAAGTTGGCGCCTGTCCATGCGCCCTACTTTGAAGGAGCAAAGCTTCTGATTGCTGCGGACTGCACAGCCTACGCCTACGCCAATTTCCACCAGGAGTTTATGAAGGGCAAGGTGACCTTGATCGGCTGCCCGAAGCTGGACGCTGTGGATTACAGCGAAAAGCTCACCGAGATCCTTCACAATAACGACATTCAGAGCGTGACCATCCTTCGTATGGAGGTGCCCTGCTGCGGTGGTCTGGAGATGGCCGCGAAAAAGGCATTGCAGACCAGTGGAAAGTTCATTCCGTGGCAGGTGGTTACCATCTCCATCGATGGAAAAATTCTGGAGTAAACAAATAGGGAGGCTCTCAAGATGGAACGTAAAATGTTTTGCTTTCAATGCGAGCAGACGGCAGCCTGCTCCGGCTGCACCGGAAAAGCGGGGGTGTGCGGCAAGACTGCCGAAGTTGCACAGCTTCAGGATGAACTGACCGGCGCTCTGATTGGGTTGGCCAGAGCCACGGACGGTGGTATGCAGGAGACGCCGGAGGTCTGGTGTCTGATGATCGAGGGACTTTTTACCACGGTCACCAATGTGAACTTCAACGAAAAAACGATTCGGGAACTGATTGGCCGGACACACGCAGAAAAAGCGCAATTGGTACCGAACTGCCTGGGCTGCGCTGCCCCCTGCGGACGCACCAGCGACTACGATATGAACCTGCTTTGGAACGCCGATGAGGATATCCGAAGCCTGAAGTCTCTTATTCTCTTTGGCGTGCGCGGCATGGCAGCGTATGCACATCACGCCTTGGTCTTGGGGTATACCGATGACGAGGTGAACCGCTTCTTTGCCAAGGCACTCTTCGCCATTGGCGAGGACTGGGGCATGGAGGAACTGCTGCCTATCGTGATGGAGGTTGGCGAGAAAAACCTCAAGTGCATGGCGCTTCTGGATAAGGCCAACACCGAAAGCTACGGAACGCCCGTGCCTGTTACCGTACCACTGACCGTGGAAAAGGGACCGTTCATCGTCATCTCTGGCCATGATCTCCACGACCTGAAGCTGCTGCTGGAGCAGACTGAGGGCAAAGGCATCAACATCTATACCCATGGCGAAATGCTGCCCGCTCACGGCTATCCTGAACTGAAAAAGTATTCCCACCTCAAGGGCAACTTCGGCACGGCATGGCAGAACCAGCAAAAGGAGTTTGCGGAGCTTCCCGCACCGGTGCTGTTCACCACCAACTGTCTGATACCGCCCAAAGCAAGCTATGCCGACCGGGTGTTCACCACGTCGGTGGTATCTTACCCCGAAATGACGCACATCGGAGCAGACAAGGACTTCACCCCGGTGATTGAAAAGGCTTTGGAGCTGGGCGGTTATTCCGAGGATAAATCCTTCACCGGCATCAACGGCGGCAGCACCGTCACGACTGGCTTTGCCCGTGGCACGGTACTTGGCGTGGCAGATCAGGTCATCGAGGCGGTCAAGTCCGGCGCAGTCCGGCACTTCTTCTTGGTTGCCGGTTGCGACGGTGCACGCCCCGGTCGCAACTACTACACAGAGTTTGTAAAGCAGACGCCTGCCGATACCGTAGTGCTGACCCTCGCCTGCGGTAAATACCGCTTCAACGACCTTGACCTCGGTACCATCGGCGGCCTGCCCCGTCTGATGGATGTCGGACAGTGCAACGATGCTTACAGCGCCATCCGGATCGCTGTTGCTCTTGCGGATGCTTTCGGCTGCGGTGTGAATGACCTGCCGCTGTCCATGGTACTCTCCTGGTACGAGCAGAAGGCTGTGTGCATTCTGCTGACGCTGCTGTATCTGGGCATTAAGAATATCCGCCTTGGCCCTACGCTGCCAGCATTCATTTCACCGAACATCCTTAACCTCCTGGTAGAAAACTATGGCATCGCGCCGATTACAACGCCGGAAGAAGATTTGAAAGCATTGCTGAAATGATTGGGAATTCTGCGATAAGTGCAGTTGAAACAACAATCGACTAAATGGAGGGCGGAATTATCTTATACCGCTTTGGTGGCAAACGTGGTATAATCTTTGCAGGAACCGCCGCAGAAAACGAGCGGCTCTGAGAAAGCTTTGAGGGAAAGTAAAATGATGAACGAGACGGCAGTGCAGGACACCGTGCTTTTCTTTGACCAGCACCAAGGAGTATATTCTCTGTATGAGCACTTTCAGGAAAAGCTGCTTGCCCGTTTCCCGGAAAGCCGGATCAAGGTGCAGAAATCCCAGATCTCATACTACAATCGGCATCTCTATGCTTGTGTGTCTTTTTTGAAGGTAAAAAAGAAGGCAGAGTTGCCGGAGCATTATTTTGTGCTTACGTTGGGGCTGCCTGCGCCGCTGGAATCCGACCGGGTGGCGGTAAAAACCGAGCCGTATCCGGGGCGGTGGACGATCCATTTTGTCATCAGCAGTCCGTCTGATCTGGACGAAGAGCTGTTTGACTGGATCGCGCAGGCGTATCAGTTTGCACAGTCGAAATAACGGAGAAAACCAATGCAAGTCAACGAGTAGGGAGGGAAAACAAATGATGACCATTGCACAGATCATGGAAAAGATGATCGCCTTTTCCGAGGGAAACATTCACGATATCACACACCTGAGCTGCGTGTGGACCTATGCCAAAACCATCGGGGAGTTGGAAGGGCTGGACGCAGAGACCCAGTTTATTCTGGAAGTGGCGGCGATTACCCACGACATTGCTTGTCCACTCTGTCGCAAGAAATACGGCAACACCAACGGCAGCTATCAGGAGCAGGAGGGTGACCCGCTGGTGCGGACGTTTCTGACAGATACCGGCATGACGGCTGCACAAATTGATAGGGTGGCTTATCTGGTGGGGCATCACCACAGCCCGGCGCAGATCGACTGCATCGACTACCAGATCCTGATCGAAGCGGATTATATCGTCAATGCATCCGAAAGCGGGTACAGCCAGCAGGCAATCCAATCTTTTATGGAACATACCATGAAAACGGCGGCAGGTATCCGGCTGACAAAAACGGTGTTTGGCGTATAAAGGAAAAGCTTGCCGCGAAATACGAATAAAATACCATAGATTCCAAAAGCGAGTGACCTGAAAAGGCCGCTCGCTTTTTGTTTGCCATGAACTTGAAGGGAGGAACGCTATGCCAAGCAAAACCGAAGAATATCTCGCCCTTGCCCAGCGCACGGATGCCACCGCCTGCGCCGACTATGACGTTTGGAACAGCCGGATGAACCGCTATGTCAGGCGTGACTCTAAGGGCATCGCCCTGTTGGACGAATCCAGCGGATTCCCGCGCCTACACTACGTCTTTGACGTAAGCGACACCGGGGTGCGCCGCAATTCCCGTGACCCGGAGGTGTGGCAGCTCGGTCCCGATTTGGTGCAGCCCGTTGGGGCCGTCCGACAGCCAGATAGCGGGTACGCCCTGTTTGGGGTAGTCCTGCGTCTGCCATGTGTTTTTGCCGGATAACAGGGCGCATTTTTGTTCCAGAGAAAGCTTTTGTAGAATTTCAAGGTGTTTCATAGCGTTTCCTCATAATAAAATGGGCAGCGATGCTGCTGCACCGCCGCCATTGCTGGAAAGTGGCTCAAGTATATATTAGCATTCTCACAGTTTGAGGCAAACCCAAATAAGCCGTTAAGCACTCAAAAAAGTGACAGCTTACCGAAAGGTATATAAGATGGTTGGTCAATTAAAATTTTCGGAATCCATTACAGCTGCATAAATCGGAGAGAGTAGACCACTTGCACGGGGAAATTAGTCCACACTGCCGGAATTTTTAGCCCACCTCAAATATTTTTCGTGTCTACTTTTCTTGACTGCTACAACCGTACTTTGAAGAGCAAGAAATTTGTCACAAAAAGCTTAACATTATACGAGAAAATTGTCGCAAGCAATATCGAAAACTGCAAGAATTTTGTTATGGAGTCGTTGATAATTAGGCCGTGATATGGTAAGATACTGGTAAAAGCACGGATAAGGAGGAGTTTATATGCTGTATCGAAAGGCCTATGACAAACTAAAAATGTGGAAACAGCAAAAGAGTCGGACAGCCCTTTGTATTCAAGGTGCGCGACAAATTGGAAAGACCACAGTAGTGCGTGAATTTGGAAAAAATGAATATAAATGCTTTGTTGAATTCAACTTTGTCTCCGATACGGATGCAAGAAGGGTATTCGATAGAAATCTCGATGCGAATACTATTATTGAGGGACTGACAGCACTGGCGCGGAAACCATTGATTCCGGGCAATACGCTGATTTTATTTGATGAGATACAGGAATGCCCCAATGCCAGAACTGCAATCAAGTTTTTGGTTGAGGATGGACGATTTGACTACATTGAGACGGGTTCACTTTTGGGTGTGAAGAATAAAGTGGTTCGTTCATTGCCGGTTGGCTTTGAAGAATTGTATACAATGTACCCAATGGACTTTGAAGAGTTTATTCTGGCAAACGGCGTTCAGCGGACAACAATTGATACAATGCGAGAGGCATACAATGCAAGGATGCCTGTTTCTGAGGTAATTCATACGACTCTGAAGAAGTTATTCTATTCCTATATTATTGTTGGCGGAATGCCGAAAGTAGTTCAGACTTATGTCCAAACACATGATATAGGGAGGGTGCTTCGAGACCAAAATGAAATTCTTGATTTGTACAGACAGGATATTTCCAAATACGCTGCAGAAAATGACAGACCCAAAATTAGAGCAATTTTCGATTCGATTCCCTCTCAGTTAAATGAAAAGAATCGGCGCTTTACGGTGAGCAGTTTGAAAGCGAGCGCACGCCTTGATCGATATGGAGACAGTTTTAACTGGCTGGTTGATGCAGGTGTTGCAAATCCTTGTTACAATATTGAGGAACCCAAGGCTGCTTTGAAGTTGAATGAAAAACGCAGCTATTTCAAGTTGTATGCAGGTGATACAGGGTTACTTTGCGCTCTTTCAATGGACAACGTCCAATTCAGCATTTTACAAGGTGATTTAAGTGTAAATATGGGCAGCATTCTGGAAAATGTAATGTCCCAGATGTTTGTTGCAAATGGTTTCTCCTTGCACTATTTTGACACAAAGAGATATGGTGAGTTGGATTTTGTGATGCAGGAAGGCACTGCCATCGATTTGGTGGAAATCAAGTCTGGCAATGACTATAAGAAGCATGCTGCGCTTAATAAGGTTTTGGCAGTAGAAGAATGGAAAGCAAAGCAGGCAATTGTTTTCTGCAAAGACAATGTTCAGGTTGAGGATGGAATCTTATATCTTCCCTGGTATATGGCGATTTTCTTTAAGCAGGAGCAACTCTCCGAAGGATTGACTTACGAAGTGGATTTAAGCGGACTTTGATTATGAATGACCAGCAGGCGATTCTTAGTAAACAACAAATCAGGAGCTGGTGGACGGGTTTTGCGCAGAGACCAGAGCCACACAGCGGAAAACTGTCCATCAGGAAGAAGCGCAACCGGTGCCCTGCCAGATGATCGACTTTTTCTGCATGTACTCGGATTGCACGCCGCTGACACCGGAAGGATGGGTGCAATTACGCCAATCCTGTCGTGGACAGTACCGTTATGATTTCTAAGAATGACGATGTTAAAAGACGAATCGTACAGGCGTTGAATGACATGGGAATCGATTTGACGGGCTATCGATTTGATGAAAATGAAAAGCAACTCTACACGCAGCGGACGGTTAACGGAAAAAGCTACGAACTTAGGTTTATGGATGAATCTGATGGTACGCAGAAGTTGATAGCGGTTCTTCCGGTGTTGCTGATGGCATTAAGAGAAGGAAGACTGGTCATCATTGATGAACTGGATGCGAAGCTGCATCCTAAGCTGTTGCGTTATGTGATTGCAATGTTCAAAAATCCGAAAATCAACCAAAATGGAGCACAGTTGATTTTTACATCCCATGATGTGACCACAATGCGAAATACTGTTTTTCGCCGAGATGAGATATGGTTTGCAGCGGAAAATGATAATCACGAAAGCGAGATTTACTCTCTCTATGAGATATGCCGTGAAGACAACGAAAGAGTGAATAACACGGCGGCATACGATAAACAGTATCTGGAGGGTAGATACGGTGCGGATCCCTATTTAAGGAATATGCTGACTGGAGGCGACTGGGAATGAGTCTCAAGCCCCATATCAAAAAACGTTAGAATTTTGTTACAGAGCCGTTGATAACTGGGTCGCGATATGGTATGACGACGTATCGGTGGTTTATTGGATATCCGCTAAACAAGCAGGTTCCGTATTTTCAATGGGGAGCTATAACCTCAAGCACCGTTTTAACACAGCATCGGTAAAGTGCATTTTCCGCGGGGTATGAAAGGCAGCTGCGGGCGAGGTATAGATTGACCTGAACGCGATGACTGCCAAATGGGCTGTTTGAAAGAGGAAGTCGTATGTACAGAATTGATACAGAAAAATTCAATCAAACTTTGCAGCTGCTCATCGGGTATATAATAGATGCACAGGAAAAAGACGCACAGGAAAAGGGCCCTTGCGATAATCCGACGAAGATTGATTTCCATTCGGGGTGGCTCAGCGAACAGGAAGGCTATAAAAGGTATGTCTGGCACGAAGCGCAGAAAATTCTGAAATGCAATGAGTGGCTGGAAAACGACTTGTCTGGATATGATATAACAAACCGTGTTCTGAAGTGCATGAATATCAAAATTGAAACGGGGGAGCCGCAAAACCTGTTGGATTACAGATATAAAATACACTACAAAAAGATACTGGAAGAAAAACCGCAGGAGGTTGAAGATCTAATCCGCCGAATTTATTGCTCGCCAGACGAGGAGCAAGCCTTTCGCCAAGGGTGTGCGCTGTTTGGAAAACGGTATCCGTTAATGGCTTTTCTGTTTTTTCTCAAGGGTGAGGGTGGCGACCCTGCAGGGACTATACGGTATTTGCCGGTTAGCCCCAGAAATATGAAATCACGATTTGCCAGGCTGGGTATCCAATCCAAGTGCCTTTCCGAATGTACATGGGAAAATTACCAGGAGTATCTTCGCATATTTGATGATGTGCAGAAAAGACTGCAAGAGCAGCTGAATCTTGACGTGGAAAAGATCGATGCCCATTCACTGGTTTGGACTACCTGGATCTTGGATGATAATGCGTACAGCGTGTCGGAAACAGCGCGTCAGGATGCCGCCATGGAAGCGGAAATAAGCCCTATTCGGGAAGGTCGAGATCGCCTTGCCCTTATAAAGTCGCGCGTAAATCAGTCTGCATTCAGGAACTATCTGGTCAGACGATACAAGCACTGCTGCCTGTGCAAAGTGAGGGAACCGTCCCTTTTGGTGGCAAGCCATATTAAGCCGTGGTCGCAAAGCAACGCAAGAGAACGACTGGATGTGGACAATGGATTCTTGTTCTGCCCCAACCATGACCAACTCTTTGATCAAGGGTGGATCACTTTTGATGACAGCGGGAAAATCTGCCTTGCCAAAGAACTTTGCCGACAGGATTGTGAATCGATGCATGTAGACGAGAATATGCAGATAAGACTGTGGGAGGGGAACAAGGCGTACCTTGCGTATCACCGTGAGAAAATCTTCAAAGGCTAATGACCTGTTTACTAAGAAGCAATATAAGGCAGCACACCGTGCTGCCTTATATTAGTTTTTCCTCTTTGACAAATCATTGCAGGATTTTGTTCAACTGCAGGTTCAGGATCTTGCTCAACGCTTCCAGTTGATCCTTAGGAACTTCGATGTCTTTCGGCTCCCGATATCTAAAACCAGCCATGTTCTTTAGTTCCGAACGCAACTCATCGGTAAGCATTGCCTGAGCCGTCTTGATGAAATCTCCACCGATCCTTGGCTCACACTTCGATATGCACCATTCCGGGTTCTTTTCGAGTGTTTCCGTGTCAAATTGGAACAGGAGACTGCGGTTGTTGTCGTACACGGGAGCCATTCCCTCAATTCGCATCGAGTCATTATCAAAAAGAAAACCGACATTTCCTAAGTGGCGGTCGATGTTGAGAATAAGCGCGTCCAATACGAACATTCTGCGCATGAGATATTCACTACCATATTGCTCAGCAAATTTTAGGAGTGCGGCAGGATTTCGGCGGTTAGAAATCGGTAATGTTGACATTTTGGCTAAGCCAAAATGCTCACTGGTAAACAGTTTGCATCTTGACGCCAATCGCCCGTGATAGAAAGTGAGCTCGTACTTGACGTTGTTTCGGCAAAGAATGTCAGCTACCTGGGTGGCGAGAAATTCGGACAATGGTTCAATTTCGTAGGTGTCACTGCCACTTTTGTAGAGATAGGTTGTGCCTTCTTCCCGCTGCCAGCACTTAGCATACGCACCGTCCGTTCCGAATTCGGGAGACGTCGAAGAGAGAGTAGTTGAAGAGATGACACCATCGAAAGCTGCGTTAGAAACCAATTCATCAAACTCGTTGCGATATAGGGAAACTTCGTTCCACGACAAAGGACTTTCTGGTTCTTTCACCCAGAATGTGTCATTAAGAGAAAGCGCATGAGTTAATTTTAGGAAATTCTCGATGGATTCACAGCCATACTTTTTCAGCAGTTCTGCAATGTGTTTCCGGTGTTTAGGTGCTTTGCGTGCATCCAGAAAGTCGCCAATGTTATCATATCCGATGGGTCGGAGTTCGGTATACCATTCAATTTCTTTGCCGGTCACAAAGCCGAACTCATCCTCATGACAGTCAAACAAAAGCCACTTGGTATCTTTATTCATCAGCAAAAACAACACGCAGAATCACACCTCGCTTTACAGGGGAGTTACAGGGGAGTAGATATTATCAAAATTATACCGCAATTCGGCTGAATTGTCCACCAATTATCACAACTGTTCTTCATGTCTACTTTTGAAGAAGTAAATCAAAAAATAAATATTTTTCGGGTCCACTTTTCTTAGCTGCTACAGTATAGAAATGACGAAATATATTTGCCATGCGCTTTACGGGGGTTAGACTTCCGCCAGGCGTAGTAAGTAAAATGCACAGTTTATCATGCTTTTGCTCGTCACTGCAAACTTGTTCAACTATCTGCTTGATATTTGCTTCGATGCCGTCGACAATTTCGCCGAAGAATACAAGGACATCAGCGTCTAACTGCAGTTCCAAATCTTTAAATGCGTTTGTCATTGCATCTAAATTCAGTTGACCTATAGGCGATTTTATCATTTAAGGACAGTCCTTTCAGCAATAGAAAAAAACTAGAAGTGAAATGCATTATCATTAAATTTTTGAAATGCATAAAATTGTTCGACAATGCTTTTCACATGGGATTATGCCTCTCCAATCAGAAAACAAATTGTAGCACACTCAGAATCCTTTTGTTTTGGTCAAGCCAGGCATCACAGATTAGTGATTAGAATAAACCTCTAAAAAGAAGAATTGAAGAGTGCTACACAATGCAATTAGAAGTGATATGGCACAATAAAATTGTTCGTGCTGAGGAAAGTTTATAAGAATTTACGACTTCAATCGATATTTTCTTGCCCTGCTGCTGCCCTCCGCAACAATCGCACCACTGGCAATCAGCTCTGACAAATACATCTTTGTGCGGGAAACTTGCAAGCCGATGGAATCGGCAATTTGGGTGCTACTTGCTTCCGGTGTGTCGGTCAAATATTGAAGAATGTCGTTCTTTCGCTTCTCTGAGATAGAACTAGACTTTCCGCCGCTTTTTGCCGCCACTTTTTGCCGCCGCTTTATTGGCGGCAAGCGGCAACAACAGCGTTGTGCGGTCTGGATTAAAGCTCTCTACGATTTCCGGCTCCTGCCAGCCCTGTTTTTGCCAGACGGTACGGATGCTCGGCAAACCGCTGCCCGCGCGCTCACCGACGTTGATCAGGTTGAACATCTTAATGAGTGACTCATTTCGCGGGTCAGATACGCCGCCGACAAGGGCCTCCTGCACATTGATGCGGAAAGCTCCGGGGTTGGCAATGCGAATCTTATCCGGCCATTTTTGAATCACCAGACCGCGCCGGTCATAGTAGTCGGCATGGATCAAGGCGTTTGCCAAAGCCTCGCGCAAAGCCTTATGCAGGGGAGTGTCGTCAATGCGATCTGTACCCTCCAGCTTAAAAGGTACTTTAATATCCTGCGCAATCCGGTTGTATACACGGAAGTAGAAATCGCAGATGTTGCCGCTCCAATCGCCGGATAGATGTTCCATGGGTGTGTCTGCTTATTTTCTGCGCTTACTTACATTGGCTGAACTTTATTGGATTTTTTGGTACTTTATCCCTTCCGTCTAAAAAGGTACTTTTCAAAAATCATATTATGCGATATTATTTTATTTATAGGCTCTTTATTCTATAACTTTGATTAGTATGGAGGAAGTTTATGTTATCCGGCAATTTCTATAACTGTTATGGTATAAGGCAATTGACATTCCCTAACATTCGCCTTCATGGTGATCGATATAATCGCATTCTTATTTATGCTCCAAATGGCGTTATGAAAACTTCTTTCGCCAAACTTCTTGAAGATCTGTCAAATGGCCGGGAAACTACCGATCGGATTTTCACGAATGCCGCCACACGTTATGAATTAACATATAGGGGAGCAACTTATTCTTATCCTCCCGCGATAGGGGATACCCCTCCTAAGGCAGAAAATATTTGTGTTGTAAATTCTTTCTCAAACACATTTGAATTCACAAAAGAAACAGTAGACACGCTACTCGCAGATGATACAACGCGACACCACTATGATGAACTGATGACGCAACTCAAAAATACGGTTGATGAAATATTACTCAAACTCCGTTCTAAATCGGGCTTAACAAAACCGCGGATAAAAGAAGTGCTCTTAACAGACTTTGAATTAGAAACAACTTCTGACTGGCCAGATATTATAGAAAGTATTAACTCTATCCCTGATCAGCATTTAACTTTTCTTGATAGCATCCGCTATGTAGATGTTTTTAACGAAAAGACTGAAATCATCTACCAAAATCCTGATTTTCAACAACATATAACAGAATATATATCCGTTCTTGAACACCTTCTTGAAAACAACGAACTTTTAACCAGAGACTTTACTGATCAAAATGTAGAAAAATTAGGTCAATCACTATCTGGAAACAACTTGTTTGCGGCGCATCATAAAATACTACTAAGTAATGGGCGAGAAATATCCACATTGGATGAATGGAAAGATATAGTCCAACAACAGTTAAATATAATGTATCAAAATCCGGATTTATCGCATGTATTTGAAAATCTGAAGAAAATGTTTTCCAAAAATGTAGAAGCTGCAACGATAAGGAAAGTTATTACCGATCACCGCGAAATCATTCCATACTTGGCGGATTTGAATCATTTGCGCCAACAAATGTGGAAGACCTACTTTGAGCATTTAGATCAGCCATTTGAGGATTATTACTCTATCATAATAGAATATAGGGATTTGCTCCATGGGTTGAACGAGGAAGCATCAAGGCAATCTGAGAGTTGGACTCACGTTGTCAACTTATTCAATCAGCGTTTCAAGGTTCCCTTTACGGCAAAAATTGTAAATAAATCAAATTTCATATTGAAAGACGAAGCCCCTAATATAGAATTTGACTATTCCCGTGGGGAGGGCACCGAACGACAAGAAACACAGTTGCGAACAGACGAGTTGAAAGAATATCTTAGTATGGGTGAAAAGCGAGCGCTGTATCTTCTCTATGTGATTTTTAATTTGGAAAAAATACGAAAATTAGCGCAAGGCACGAATCATTTCTTGATTGTTGCTGACGATTTAGCCGACTCTTTTGATTACAAAAACAAATATGCTATTATAGAATACCTCGATGATCTCGTAAAAACTCCCAATCTCGATCTTCTCATACTCACACACAATTTTGATTTTTACCGCACAGTTAAACTTCGCTTAGACATCAAGCGGTGTAATTGCCTCATAGCCCAAAAATCAGAAAATGGCACAGTTTCTCTTTCTGAATTTAGATACCAACGGGACTTTTTCAAAAATGTTATTTATACAAATATTGCGACTGGAACGCTAGATAATAATGAAAAGAAAAAGTGCCTGATTGCAAGTATTCCATTTTATAGGAACTTAATAGAGTATAGTGGTGCAGGCGAAAACGAAAATGGCAATTACCAAAAATTAACATGTTGTCTGCATTATAAAACTGCGCCGTGGAACACTGAATTACTTACAATATCTGAGATATGGGAAATACTCAAACCTTATCTTAATAACACTCAACTTCAAACTCGAGACATTCGCTATCTCCAGCTAATAAGGGAAATGGCCGACACAATATTACTTGAAGATGATGAGGTTTCACTTGAAAATAAACTTGTACTTTCTATTGCATCGCGCCTTGTGATTGAAAAATATATGAAATCCAAAATTGTCGAACATGAAAGATTTTGCCCAGATGCAAATAATAACCAAACCAGAGAGTGGTTCAATCATGCTAAACAATATATGTCTACCGAAGAAATTTCCATTGCTGAGGAGGTAAATTTAATAACACCAGAAAGTATTCACCTTAATGCGTTCATGTATGAACCGCTAATAGATATTTCTGCATGGTCTCTAAAAGATGTATATCGAAAATGCTGCGCACTTTTTATCGAAGATGATCATTAATTCATTCAATATCCTAATGTTGTATTTCTTAAACAGCTCGAGCTCGGCGCAGTCGGTAGGGGACATTTTCCATTTGGACTGAGCCATACGGAAAACCCAGCACTGCATATCGGCAATATCGATGTTATATCCACTCATAGGGAAAGTCTCCTTTGAGTACAATTTTTCGCCTTAATACAGCTCTAATTATGGTTCATATCAACGGCGAAATTGAAAATTTTCATGCCTGCGAAAGAAGTAACTCACGAGTTTCTTGCGAGGGTAATCTTTTGGTACTGTCGATATCAGTTGACAGATAAAACTCAAAGAGTAGCCATATCATGCAGCCGTCGTCTGAACAGCATAGCATCTGTTGCGCTTCACTATGGGCGGTAGGCCGCCATTGGCAGAGCAAATACGGCGATTGTACCAATGACACATAAAGTATCCTCCACACCAGGGATTTCAGGTGCTCCACGGTCAACTGATCCGGATTGTAGCGTTCATACACTTCCCAGCTTTTCTCATATTGCTCCAGCCACCGTTTTTCAGCAGCTTGATGGCAGCTACGCACTTCTCAACAGGTGTAGTCTGATTACTAAAATGAAGCAGGAACGAGAACTCAAAGGTTAAATTGGAAAAAGTAACCTGATACCATTCCTTGATTGTCGTCTGCCTTGCCCAGAAAAACATGAACCGAATTCGTAAGCTAAAACAGGATACAATTGTGAATATTTTGTAAACTCTCGAACTTCCTGCGCAGATTTTCTCGGGTTAGCTGACTTCTTATAGTATAGGGGGATAAATTCCTCCTGACATAAGAATAGCGTCCTCTGTTGTACCGCATTGGGGAAGCAGCGCCAAGACCGAGAGTAAGCGAGCGTGCCAAGATGCGAGAGAACATACCGCACAGCCGAAAGGCGGGGCGGGGCACAGCGCCGGGAAGGGTTGCCTGTCTGGAATGGCAGAGGGAGAGAAACGCACAGCTATAACGACAGATCGTGCCGTGGAAGATGCCGAATCATCCTCCACGGCATTTTTGTGCCGTTATGGCGGGTACATTTCACAGGGCAGAGGCAAAAAGGTAGAATACGGGTGGGAGGTCGAGTCTATGCAATACGATATCGAAAACTATAAACGCAGACCAAGAACCGTGGCGTTCTACGGACGTGTTTCGACAGAGCACGAACAGCAGTTATCCGCGCTGAGCAACCAGATGGACTGGTATATCAAGCTGGCACAAAATAATCCGAATTGGCACGTCGTGGCCCGCTACATCGATGAGGGCATCACCGGCACGCAGATGAAAAAGCGCCCCTCTTTTATGCAGATGCTGGAGCACGCAAAGCAGGGCAGGTTTGACCTGATCGTGACCCGCGAATTGTCCCGCTTTGCCCGCAACACGGTAGATGCCCTGAACGCCACCCGTGAGCTGAAGCAATACGGCGTGGAGGTCTATTTTGTCAATGACGGCATCTGGACCATGGACGGCGACGGCGAGGTTCGCCTGACAATTATGGCAAGCATTGCGCAGGACGAGAGCCGCAAAACCAGTGAGCGCGTGAAGGCGGGGCAAAAAATCAGCCGCGAAAAAGGGGTTCTGTACGGAAACGGCAATATCCTCGGTTATGACCGAATCGGTAAGAGCTACGTTATTAACAAGGAACAGGCGGTGACGGTGCGCAGAATCTACGAACTGTATGCGGGAGGAATGGGAGAACAGGGCGTCGCTGACACCCTGATGGCAGAAGGACGCAAGGACGGCGGCGGAGGCTGCACATGGACAGCCAGCAAGGTGTCGCGTGTACTGCGCAAATCCACCTATAAAGGCTACATTACCTACAACAGGTCGCACACGGAGAATTTCCTGGACCACAAGCGCGTGAACCACGCGGAAAAGGACTACACTTTGGTAAAAGGAGACTTTGAACCCATTGTGTCGGAGGAACTGTGGAACACCTGCAATGAGCTTCGCACCAAGCGCGCAGCCTGTTTGATGGACAGCAGCGGCAGAAAACACGCGTATGGCAAATCTTTTCCCCAGAACAAGTGGACAAAACTTCTGTACTGCGACTGCGGTGCGCCAATGCGGTGCGAGGGAATTGATAAAAAGGCAAACGGCATCTTAAATATGCGGTTTATCTGCTCTGCCACCAAGAGAATCGGTAGAAAGACCGAAAAGCGCTATGGCGTGCCCTGCCCGAACCCGTATGCCTCTGAGTGGAAGTTGGAGCTGATGGCACGGGAGGTGTTTTGCACGGTATGGAAGGACCGCCGCACGGAGGTGCTGAAAACTGTGCGGGCGGTCAATACGTATCTGGGTGTCAATAAAACAGACACCGAGGCAGAGCAGCTGATGAGCCAACGCGAGATGTGGAATAGAGCCTATGATGCACTGGCGCTGGAGAGAGTGGAAAAAAGGCTGGACTTTGCCGAATTCGTGACCAAAAGCAACGAAATCGCTGCCCATATAGCGGAGATCGACAAGGCTCTCATGGAATTGTCCCACACCGCGGAACCGGTCAACAGGTTTGACGTGGAGAAGATAGAGGCGGTTCTGTCCGAGAGAATTGCGTATCCGGAAGGAAAAATTGACCCCGATGCGCTGAAAAACTACGTTGCCCGCATTATCAAAAGCAACGATCGGTATGTCTGGCTGCTCTCTCTTGCTGAACGCCTACAGCCGGAGCAGACGCAGAAAATCGCCATGATGCAGATGGTGACGTACAATGGCAACGCCATCGGCAACGAAGAAAAGCCGGCGTCGGGAAAAACAGAAATCCCCGATATGGAGTTTTTGCGGCGGGGTCAAAACGGGTTTATCCTGAATGCGACCAGATACAGGCGGACGCGATTGACAGAGAGGTTGTTTGCATCGGAAACTGCCCTGCCGAACGAGCCCATTCCGTTGGTGCAATTTGAAATTGACTACCCGATGGCGTATCAATACCAGAAAGAACAGGGCTCAGCCACACATCCGGGACGGTGGCAGAATCTTGAGGTGGAAGTGTACTTGATTTGAAACTTGCTGATTTCGATGAAAAATTGTACGATATGATGCGTATCTGCGGGACGAGGGGCGCAGCGATATTTGGATCTACGGCATTGCGTTCTACAAAAAAAGATGTAAAGTAGCAGCAGAAAAAATGCTGTGAGCCCAAAGCCTCGGAGAAGTCCGAGGCTTTTTTGCTGCCCGGCAGCAGCGAAGTGTACATTTCAGCAGCTATGCAAAAAGTTGTATAGTAGTGGGGAAGGGGGTATGTATGTGAACTTCGAATCCGATTCCTTGGCGGCGCGCCGGCGCAAGGTGGTTTTTTACGGGCGCGTATCGACCGAAATGGAAGCCCAGATTGCCGCGTTAAAGAACCAGATGATCTGGTATCAACAGCTTGCCGAAAGGCATCCGGAATGGACCGTCGTCACGATGTATGAGGACGAGGGCATCTCCGGCAGAAGCATCAATAACCGCCCCGGCTTTATGAAGATGCTGACGGATGCAAAAAAGAGAAAGTTCGATTTGATCGTAACCCGTGAGGTTTCGCGCTTTGCCCGAAATACCGTGGATGCGTTGGTTGTGACCCGCGAACTGAAGACCTACGGCGTAGAGGTCTATTTTGTGAATGACGACATCTGGACGATGAGCGGCGACGGTGAACTTCGCCTGACCATTATGGCAAGCCTGGCACAGGAGGAAAGCAGAAAATTCAGCGAGCGCGTGAGGACAGGCATCAAAATTGCCCAAAGTAAGGGGAGATATTTTACCGGGTGGAGACCGTATGGTTACACCAATGATTCCGCAAATAAGACCCTTGTTGTCCGTGAGAATGAGGCGGAGGTCGTAAGGCGAATCTATGCGATGCATGCCGCCGGAATCGGCAGCACAACCATTGCCAAAAGACTGTCAGAGGAAAGAATACCCAACTACACCGGAGAATTTCAGTGGAAAGGAAAGCAGGTATACGAAATCCTCAGAAATCCGATTTATAAAGGATACAAGACAACCAACAAGGAACATGTGTCTGACTACCTTTCGCAAACGATTATAAGACATGACAAGAGTGAGTACATCTATGTGAAATGCGATTTTGAGCCGATTATTCCGGAACAGGAGTGGGAAGCCTGCCAGCGACGCCTAAAAAGAGCCGGTGCGTATTTGGATGGCGGTGTTTCCGAGGCGTATCTGTACGGCAAAAGTGAAGGTTGGGACAAATGGGCGTGTCGGATGTTCTGTGCCTGCGGTGCGCGTATGAAGGCTGCTACGAGAAACAAGGCACACGAAGCAAACTATCTCTGTTACCGCAAGCTCAAAAGCAGACGGGCGGACAAAAGCAAGCCCATGCCCGCATGGCAGCGCGTTGATTGCAAAGCCTCTTACGTTGCACAGTGGAAGCTGGAACTGATGGCAAAAGAAATATTTCAGCAGGTTTGGAAAGACCACAAGCAGGAGATTCTGGACTATTATCGTGAGGAAAACGAGAAAAATGCAATCAGCCCGGACCATTCGGAAAAAATTGAGAAAAAGAAGAGGCTGATTGAGAAAACGCAAAATGACCGACAGGAAGTAGACAGCATGTACAGGCAGAACCTGATCCCGCTGTCGACCTATCAAAATATCTGCGACAGGTATGACTCCTGTATTCAGCATGCTCAGGAAGATTTGGCGGCGCTGGAAAGCAAACCGCGGTTCTACGATTTGAAGAAAATTGAGGAATCCCTGAACTGGGAGGAATTGTTCCCGGACGGATATGTCAGCCGAGAATTTTTGGATCGCTTTGTGTCACGGATTTTTGCGGTTGACGCGCAACGGTTTGTCTGGGAGCTGAACCTGTCGCAAAAAAGCTGTTCGATGGAATGCGGCGTAATAGGCACTTTTCGGTTCCCTTACGTTACGACACAGGAATTGGAGGAAAAACCGGCAGCCGATAAAAAACGACGGCGAAAAAAGAAAGGGGATGATGAGAGAAAAAAATACCAAAATCAAAAGACCGTATCCTCTGACGGACTCTATTTAAAAATGATTCGTGGGGACATTCCTACGAACCTTTGGGCACAAGCAAAACCATGCACCTTTGTGTGCAGGCAGCCATCAAGGCGCCTCGCGGCTGATTTGCCAGCGAGTATAACCATTAAGTTGAATTACGAACAGGCTCGCGCCTATCGAAATTCGCGTGGTTGCGTACTTTGGCCGGGGAAGTGGAAAGACCTGACAGTTAAGGTTCTTCTATAAATCCTATCAAGTCCCGAATTGCTTGTATCTGCAATTCGGGACTTTTTGTTTTATTTTGCCCCATTTTATACATTTTCCTGAAAATATACACGGTTTGATGGGGTAGACAAAAAAGCGCACACCCTTCGGTGTGCGCTCCAGACGCCTTAGCCCCCTCTGCGAGGGGGCTCCGCCCGCAGGCGGTGGGGGAGAGAACTGTACGGCTGCCCGAAATATTTCGGGCTATGGCAAGGTTCTCTCCCTCCGCCCCTTCGGGGCACCTCCCTCGCAGAGGGAGGTGTTTCGACACGCTGAAGCGCACACCCCTCGGTGTGCGCTCGGATTTCACGTCTGCGTCGATTCCCGCAGGCTTACCTGGTAGCCCAACTCCATGCGGGTTTCAACAGGCTGCCCCTGCAAGGCGTACAGCAGCTGCTGCGTTGCTTTTAAGCCAAGGATATCCGCATTAAACTGCACGGCGGAGATGGGCGGCACGGTATTGACCAGATTCTCATTATCATACAGCGACGCCAGCCGGATATCCTGCGGCACGCGCAGGTTCAGCTGCTTGAGCATATTCAGAGTCAGCTGTGCCAGCCGTTCGTCCATGCACAGGATGCAATCCGCCCCGCGCTCTACAGCCTGCTGCACAGCCTCCATGCGCAAATCGTCGCTTTCCAGCTCCCAAAACAGCAGGCTTTCGTCAATTTTTTGCCCCATCTTGACATAAGCCTGGCGGAAACCCTCCAATCGGGATTGGTTGACGGTGTACAGCATACTGCCGCCCAGCAGCGCGATATGCTTCATGCCCTTCATCAGCAGCAGACTGGTCATCTCACGGCAGCCGCCCACCTGGTCATGGTCAACGGAAAGTACCTGATCGTCCTCCGGCTGACCGATGGCGACAAACGGCACCTTGCGCGCCTTCAGCAGCGGGATCAAGGGGTCACGCTCCAGTGTGCGGGTCAAGATCAGACCATCGATTTTGCGGTTATCCAGCAGTCGTTCCACAGGACGGGTTTCGTTTTCGCCCACCAGCGTCAGCAGGACATCGTAGTCGGAATCCCCGGCAACCTGATAGACAGAGCGCATCACCTTGCGCAAAAAGGGCAGCTCAAAGTCGGAAAATTGCGTGGAAATCACCAGCGAAATATTGTAGGAGCAGCGCTTCACCAGCCCGCGCGCCATCATACTGGGGGTATAGTTATGCTCTTTTACATAGTCCAGCACGCGTTGGCGGGTTGCTGCGCTGATGCGCCCGTTGCCGGATATGGCACGGGACACGGTTGTATTGGATACGCCAAGCGCCTGCGCGATTTGCGTGATATCGATCGGCTTGTCGTTCTTCGGCAAAGGTGACATGGTTTTTCATCTCCGATATGTATTTACTTTTATCATAATCGTTTTTTGCCGAATCGTCAATTATTTCTTGCGTAAAGCTTCCCCTTGCACAGCCCTCACACCGTTCGTCTGCACAGTTTTTTGCGTAATTTACGGCACAGGGTCTGTATCTCCCGCGCGGTTTCGGCGGTGCATGGATCGGGCGCAAACTGTGCCGCCTGTACGGCATCCAGCAGGTGCTGCACGGTTTCGAGGTCCGTCTGCGGGCAATGCGTTTGCAGAAATTCCGCAAATGCCGCTTCGTCAGAGGACACCTCCGCCGCCAGCCCACAGCGCCGCATCTTGCGATGGAGCGCACAAAATTCTGCCTGCACGGTCTGCAAAGGTGTGCGCCTTGCACGGCGCAGAAGTGCCAAGGCCAAGACGAGCAGCAGCAAAACCGTAGGCAGCACCCACAAAAGCGGGACGCTTTGCGGCGTTTCGGCAGGGGAGTCGGCCTCCTGCCGTGCGAGCAGGGGTGTATCACTGTCTGCGGCATTTTGCCCTGCCTGTGCGGCATCGGCGGCAAGCTCGCCCTCGGTCAGTTCGGCTGTCATACCGGGGGTGACCTCCAGCGGCGTCCAGCCCTGCCCGGAAAGGTAAATCTCTGCCCAGGCGTGGGCGTTATCATCCTGCAAAACGGCACGGCAGCTGCCGTCGCCCGCAGCGGTAAACAGACTTTGCGGTGCGGCGTAGCCTACCACATATCGGGCGGGCAGCCCCACCATGCGGCACAGCAGCACCGCTGCCGAGGCAAACTGTGTGCTGCTGCCCGCGTGGCTCTCGCTCAGGAAATACAGCAGCGGGTCGGTGTCGTCGGGTGTCTCGGCGTCAGCGCTGTAACGGCAGTGCTCGTTCAGCCAGCTGCGCACCAGTGCGCGTCGGCCATCGATGTCATCATCCCTGAGTTTGCGCTCCTTCACCAGCGCAGCCAGTTCCTTGTCTATGGCATCGTACCCGGCACCGTCGGGCACATCCAGGCAGCGCGCACGAACATATGCGGCGTAGGCGCTTTCCAGACGGTCCAGCACCCCCGCGTCATCATCGTCACGGGCCGCCAGCAGCTCCTCTGCCTGTTTGCGCGGAAAATAGTAGAACATATCGTCCTGCACGGTCTGCCCCGCTATGGCTCCGTCGCCGTCCGGCGTGTAGTAGTCGTTAAAATATGCGTTGTACGGCGCAAACGTGTAGGCATCGTTTGCATGCAGACGCTGTACGGTCATTTGCTGCGGCTGTGCGCCGCTGTATGCCGCGCGCAAAAACGGCAGGTTCGCAATGGCAAGCCGCCCGTCGCCGTCGGTTTTCCAGTTTGCTGCGGCACTGTCGAAGGCGGCGGCATTCCCTGCCTGCCAGCCTGTGCCGTCATAGTCCAGGCCGATAAACCCGCGCAGGTAGACGGTCTCCTCCGGCTTGGCGTCGGTCGTGACCATTATATCCTCCAGCCCCGTCAGCGCCAGGCCGTCGCCCCGTGTCAGGCTGCCGTCCTCCACGCCGCCCGCAGCAGCGCTGACATGGAAATTGAGTGCCCCGCCGCTGATTTTCGGCAGCCACTCGATCGCCGCGCTCAGCCCGGCCGCGCAGACTTTGTCGGTCACAGGCTGCAGCGCGTTCAAGGGCAGCATCAGCACGGGGCGCA
>ERZ791884.1119-NODE-1119-length-21046-cov-4.721976_pt1 | contig 21046 bp, 18 predicted proteins | sample MGYA00509941_ERZ791884 | MGnify/ENA primary metagenome ERZ791884 (study PRJEB30046, sample SAMN00792095) | human gut metagenome | study: EMG produced TPA metagenomics assembly of the A metagenome-wide association study of gut microbiota in type 2... | reverse complement strand
GGCCATGCCGAGCTCGCGCGCCGACTTGGGCTCCACCGGCACGAGCAGCACGCCATCTCCGCGGCCGCGCAGCGTCAGCTCCGTCATCATGCTCACACCGAGACCGTGCTCGACCATGCTGATGACCGTCGGGTCGTCCACTGCCGTCGGCAGGATGTGCGGCTTGACGCCCACGCGGTTGAAGATGCGCATGATGTCCTTGTCAAAGCCCTGCGCAGGCATGATGAAGTCACGCCCGTCGAACTCGCTCAGCGGATACCCCGTGCGCCCGTCGATGGGATAGTCCTTGGGCAGCACGGCATACATCGTGTCGTCTTGCAGATGGATCCACTCGTAGCCACTCTCCTCTTCCTGATGGCTGACAAAGATGACGTCCATCTTTCCCTGCGCCAAAAGCTCATAGGGGCTGCGGATATGATCCGCCATGCGGATGTCGACGTCAACGTCGGGCCGCTCCTCACGAAAGCGGCGGATGATGCTCGGCAGCCAGTGCATGGCCATGCTGGCGAATGCGCTCACGCGGATGACCTCGCTGCGCGAGGATGCCACCTGCGCGATCGTGCTGTCAAGCCGCGCGTTGGCCTGCAAAAATTCACGGATGGCGGGTGCTACACGCTCGCCGTCCTTCGTCAGTCGGACGCCGCCGCGCCCGCGCTCGAGCAGCGTGAAGCCGACCTCGCGTTCGAGGGAATTCATCATGTGCGTCAGGCCGGACTGCGTGTAGCCCATCACCTCCGCCGCCTTGGTAAAGCTGCCGAGGTCTACCGCCATCAGCAGCGCTTCTAACTTTTTGCTCTCCATAGGATATTCCTTTCCTATTAGTATTCAGCATGTTTGGATTATAATATATCCTCGCGCCGTATGCAAGCGGAATTCTCGTTTTCAGCTCCTTTTTACAAACTTTTTCCATCATCTGTCATACAGGTTGGTCTTTTTTGTCCGCCTGCTGCGTAAAATAGAGCCTGAGGTGATGATCTTGAAACGACGTTTCGCGCTCTTGCTGCTGTTTTTGTTGACTTTTCTTGCACTCTGCTTTTCCTGCACCAAAGACGGCCAAGCTGTCGCCGTCTCGGCCCCATCCCAACTGCGGCGCTGCATTGCGCTGACCTTTGACGACGGCCCCTCCCCGCAGACGACCGCCACCCTCCTTGACGGGCTCAAGGAGCGCGGCGCGCACGCGACGTTCTTCCTCATCGGCGAGCAGATCGCGGGCAACGAAGATCTCGTCCGCCGCATGAAAGACGAAGGCCATCAGGTCGGCGGCCACAGCTACACGCACATCCGTCTTGACAGCGCTGACGCCGCTGCACTCGCCGAAATCCAGAAAACGGACGAGACGCTGCGCGCCATCCTCGGCGACAGTGACTACTGGCTGCGCCCGCCCTGGGGCTTTGCAAGCGACGCACTCAAAAGCGCCGTCTCCGTCCCGCTCATCTACTGGACGATCGACACGATGGATTGGAGCGTGCGCAACAGGGACCTCGTCGCGCACCACATCATCGAAAACGCCAAAAGCGGCGACATCGTTCTCCTGCACGACCCATATGACACGAGTGTCGAGGCCGCACTTCAGACCATCGACGTTCTTAGTGAGCAGGGCTACGAGTTCGTTACGCTCGAAGAGCTGTTTTCCAACGCCGGCGTCACGCCGCAGGCCGGACACTTCTATCTGCGCGCGGATGAAGAAGTCCCGTGGTGAGGTCTCGACAAAATTTTTGAAAAAATTTCAAATTAGGACTTGCATTTTCCGGACTGGTGTGCTATTCTATCTAAGCTGACATTGAGCAGTACACATCATCCGGGTGTGGCGCAGTTGGTAGCGCGCTTGACTGGGGGTCAAGAGGCCGTGAGTTCAAGTCTCGCCACTCGGACCAACGAAAAAGCCTGTAACCGCAATGGTTACAGGCTTTTTTCTTGCGCTTTTGCAGGGCGTTTTCCCTTTAGTTTTCCCTTTACAGGTCAAAAAAAGGTGTCTGACGGCTCAACCGCCAGACACTTTTTCGATAAACTTTTCCATGTGGTCGGCGCTGCTCTTTTTCATCTCCTCCGTCACATGTCCATAGACATCCAACGTAAAAGAAGATGTCGCGTGTCCGAGGTTCCCTTGCACCGTCTTAATATCATCACCGGCATGAATCGCGGCAACTGCGTAGCTATGTCGAAGATCGTGGAAACGAGCCTCGGGCATACCGATCGATGCGACAATGCGTTTATAGCTGTGATACACATTGTGCGGTGAAACATGACGGCCCAGTTCGTCCGTAAAGACAAAGCCGCTGTTTTCCCACGCACTGCCCGCGCGGATCTGCTCTGCGCTTTGCTGCGCCTTATGCTTTTTCAGCAGTGAAACGACAAAAGGTGCAACGGCAATGCTGCGGCCTTTTCCGTTCTTAGAGGAAATAAGCCGATACTTCCCCGGCTGTCCGGGAATGTTTTGCAGTTGCTTGTTAATGAGAATCGTGCCTTTTTCCAGATCGACACAATTCCATTGTAAGCCGCAGACCTCGCCGCGCCGCATTCCGGTAAACAGCGTCAGTAAATAAAGTGTTCCATAGCGCGACCCCTCTACCGCTTTCATAAATGCGGCGATTGCCTCACTGTCCAGCGGCTTGATCTCCTTACGCTCCACGCGAGGCAGCTTGCAGGCATCGGCAGGATTGAAGCGCAGATAACCGACCGCCACCGCCTGCTGCAGCGCCTTGTGCAGCACACCGTTTACGCACTTGACGGTCTTTGCGGACAGTCCCGCCTTGTCGCCGTGCGGCTTTTGCAGGTCATTATAGAAACTCTGAATTTCGTGTGTGTTGAGCGCTTCCAGTTTGATCGCGCCGAGCGCAGGCTTGATATGGTTGTTGACGTGCTGCGTGTAGTTCAGCACCGTCATCGGCTTCACGCCGCCCAAATACTCCACGAGCCAGATATCGAGCCACTCGCTGACGGTCATTTTCAGCGGCTCCTTGTAAGTCCCAGCGTTAAGCTCGACAGCCGCGGCCTGCATCTTCTCGCGCACCTCTTTTTGGGTTTTGCCTGAAAATGACCGTTGAATCTGCTTGCCAGTGCCGGGATCATACCCCGTCGTGATGCGGGCCTCCCAGTAATTGTATGTCTGCCCATTGCGTGTGACAGTCTTCTTTCTAATCGTACCCGCGCCCTGCGCGGCGCGGGAATTACTCTTCTTTCCCATTATTTCACTCCCCAATCATTGAAATAAAAAGGCGGGAGTCACTCCCGCCTTTTCCTCACGCACTCAGAAATTCTACAATCGCGTCGCGAGGTACGCGGATCATCTTTCCGACTCGAATGCTGCGCAAACGTCCGCAGCGGACAAGCGCATACGTCGAGCTGCGGCCAATACGTAAGACCTCCCCCGCCTCGGCGACAGTAAGCGTCAGCGGCAGTGTATCCAAAGAGATGGAACCCTTGCAATAAATTTTGCCCATAATTACCCTCCAGCTTTATTCAAAAATTCATATGCTGTTCCACGTAGCTGCGAGCTGCGTCAGTCCGCAAAACGAGCATGCGAGGGCGCCCCTCGATGGACGCTTTCTTGGTAAACACAATCTTTGCTTTGTCGGACGCCCCTTCCTGAGAAACTTCAATCAACCCATTTGCGCGGAGGAGCTTGCGAATGGCACCCTCCTGCAGATGAAACTGCAGGCCTTTTGCCCTCAGATGCTGACAGATCAGCTCATGCAACGGCGCGTGGAGCAGCCAACAGTGTCCCTCCTGCTTAAAGCCAAGATAAGCGGACGGGGTGTAAGCAGCTGCGCTCGGAGCCAGAACAACCTTACCGGCATCGATGAGATTGAAAAACTCGCGCAAGTAGACCGCGAGAGGATCCGCCTCACGGGAGAAGGCTTCGCTGATCCGAAGGGCCTGAATCAGAGCAGAGCGCCACATTTCCAGCGTTGCACCTGCATCAGGAATCGTCGTCGCACCAATGCTGACAGCATATTTCAGCAAGATTTTTGCAGCGACGATCAGCGCGGCACCGGTGTCCGCAAGGCGGCGTTCATGCAGCACCCGGGCAAAACACTGACGTTCGCCGAGGCACTCAACCGCGATGAAATTAAGCAGCTCATTGCCGTGCGCTGCGCAGTAACTCAGGAAGAAAGAGAGATGCGTGGAAATCGCCTCCGGGTGGAGCTGAAAAGCCTCCAGAAGGTGCCCGTCGATATCACCCTTCTCGACCGCAAGGATGAGACAGCGCAGGTAGCTGGAATGACTGCCGCCGGTCAGCTCACCGGTGACGAAGGCGCATCCGCTGGGCGGATACTCTGCGGCGCGGGAGAGGTTCGCCTTGCAGCGAGACTTCGAGACGCCGTCTCCGACAAAACGGATTACCGCCTCAAGTTTAGCAATTTTCTCCTTGCTTGCGGCGGTCGTCACGGCAGGACAGAAATCGTCGATGACCAAAACGCTTCCGTTGGCGTGGCCGAGCTTCTGCTCAAGAGCGGTCACGGTGTCGTTGAAGGTTGCCGGAGGCGTATGGGAATCTTCGGCGTAGATCCTGAAAAGCGCCAACGCGAGCGAGGTCTTGAGAGACCCCGTCGTGCCAGCCAGGAACGTCACAAATCTCGGCTGATGCCCAGCCGCCTGAAAAAGCGGAAAGAGCGGGCCGAGGTGCATCAGGAGCAGAATCGGAAGCATCAATTCCAAGCGCGGCGACAATTTCAGAACGTCCAGTACCCGGAAGAATGCCTGCGGCGCGGACAGCTGCGGGTCCAACATAAGATGCCTGCCCGTCTCCAGAAGCACGTCGGGGTAAGACTGCGCCCCGTTATCGCAGCTGAACAGCCAGCCGGCCGGAAGCTGGATGAGGCCGGAAGCACGAAGGACGAAGACCTCCGCACAGCGGTCAAGCTGATCGCGAATGAAGGCGGCAACGTGCGCGGCACCGTTTTTGGCATCCGGAGCGAGGTGACACGACGGCAGCCTAGCCTGGATAATCCTCACTGCATTGTCGATCTCCGACGAGTTGAGCACGATCTCCGCGGATGCAGAGAATCCACGCGTCACACGAAGCAAAAGTTCAAGACGAGGCTCCTGACCATTTTCAAATACAAGGCGGCGCTGGAGTACCTCGATACGGAAGTTCGTGAGGCGAATGGGGCCCTTTCCCGTCTGGAGAATCAGACCGGACGGCATGGGCCTGATGCTTCCTTCCCAGTCGTCGAGTTCGTCATAAACAGAACTGGTTGCCGGGAGAACGGTGCCTAAGTACGGCTGCAAGGACGAGCAGCCTGCAGGAGTAAGCTCATTTTTGGCGCGCTGCAACAGGGCCTGTTCGGTCATCGACAAGTTAAAGCGCGGTTCGTCGTAGCAGATGGCGTCAAAGTTAGAGCCGTCAAAAATCTGTCCGGGCCGAACATGGCCGCGCTCATAGGTGTAATTGGGCGGCAATTTGCCGCCCACGCAGTCCTCGGCCATAATCATCGGATCGAACGTCCCGTCAGGATGAGGGTGAGCACACGGGAAAAGCAGCGTTTCCGGCGGCTCATCATCGAAGAACATTCCAATTTTGTGTCCATCCAGAGTGCGCGGCTCGAAGGCGACTTTAAGATTGTGCATGGGATCATCATTTTGATGGGGTGCCATATTTTTCATCTCCTTTTTTATGCCCGGGCTTCTGACGTCGAGGCCATCATAGCACAAAATTACTTCTTGCTCCATTTTTGCGCCATTTATTTTTTATGGGTCAAGCTGAACGGCGTAAAGGAAGGGGTCAGGAGCTTTCTCCTGACCCCTTCCTATCTTTTTCATACTTGGCCAGTACAGATTCCAGAGCAGAATACTGGTCCATGATTTCTGCGGCGCATTTATGAATGAGGTGCGCTGCAACTATCTGAGCATTTGCGCGAAGCACTGACGCTGCGGGAGAAAATGCTGCAATATCATCTCCTCCTTTTTGGAGTGTGTGGATCCGATCCATCAGCTTTTCCGTGTTGAGGGCGGCATCTTTAAATACGGGCAGAACTTCTTTCGCATAGCAGTCAAAGAACTCATCTGTGGGCTCGGCAGATAGGCTCTTCATGAGAGGTAATTCGCAAAAACTGTCCGAGAGTTTTCCCAGCTCAAGGTCAATGTGATGATATAGCGTGCGGAGAACAGCAAGCGTATCTTGCTTACTTTCCTCCGATGCACCCTCCAATAGGCGATCCACATGAAATCCTTTAACGAATACGTTAAGCTTTAAAAGGCGAAAAGGTTCGTTGAGTGCAATCCAAATCTGGTCGTGTGCTCGTTTTGTACTCTCTGTGATAAAGGCACCGCTGGAGTGATCTGAGGTATACTTGGAATAAGTATAAGGAATCGATTCAAGCTTATTGATATCTTCGAAGATGTCACAAACGTATTGCTTTAGCTCGCCTTCCACCTTTTGACGCAGGGCATCGTCGGACTCCCCTTTTTGAAGATAACTGCGAATATCAAGATAAGAATCTTTGAAATCCTGAACAGTCTCAAATAATTCAGAATGTTGCTCTGAGAGGTACGCGTTATACACAGCCTTCAAAGCGTTCAACTCTTCCTTACTTGCTTTCGGGGGCATTCTGTTGAGGCATTCTTTCAGTGCATCAGAATGATCATTGACCTCAAAATAAAAGACCTTATTGTCGTTGGCGCGATTGCCCTCGCAGCGGGGGCGGATGGATTCCAGATTTTTGTAAACGTCTTCAATTGCGGATGAACCAATGGTTGGCACGGAAACGGAGGGTTTCATTTCCTGCAGCAAATCAATGAGCAGCTGGTCCAGAACAGGAATAGCATACCTCATATTTTTAGAAGAGATTTCAGGGGGCTGACACAGCGTTGCCTGCCATATGAGATTCAGACGGGCCATAATTTGGGGATAGTAACCGTAGATTAAGTAAAATTTGACGATATCGCTTTGCAGAATTGCTGTCGTCCGGACATCTTTCAGGATATCTTCATTGGGCATTGAGGATATGTCATTTACTAAAATGTCAAATGTTCTCTCAATAAGGTCATTACCGCGCAGGCGCTTTTTCGTTGACCGGGCCCGTGCAGCAGCTTTGACAAGAGGTTCTACCTCCCAATCAATTGTGGCAGCACGGGTATCGCTCGGTCGATTTGAATTTTCGGAATCAACGTGTTGGCGAAACAGATGTTGATACATCGGGTGATCGGTACCAAACTTGGAGTCGGAATTTTCATTTTCCACTATAAGGAGGTCACGCACAGTGAACTGAATCATTTTTCGAGAAAAGTGCTTGTGCTGTAAATCCGGATATTCAGAGCATAGCTCCTGTTGGAGCATATTCAGGCTCTTGTCCAAGGGCAATTCATAAACGCTCCCGGCGCGAAAAGTGAATTCCTCTTTATCAGCCATTATTGCTTCTCCTGTTCTGTGTCCACTTTGTCCACCATGTCCACCAAAATATGATATAGGGAAAAGCCCATAATTACAGCATTTTTCTATATTGAAAAAAGGTGGACATGGTGGACGAGATACCGTCAGTATAGCGCAATGCGTTCGTTTAGGCAACACAGGGCTTTTGATGCAGCAAAGCAGAGATAAAGTCTTACAATGCTGTGAACATTCCGGTAAAGCTTGGGGACCCGTAGGGGAGGAACAGTTTTCCTCCCCTCGCGGAGAAGTCCCTCAGAGAAGAAAGGAATGATCACTATTATGGCTTATATCAAATTTGTTGAAAGAACTCTCCCATATAAGTATAAAGATAGCTCTACATATGAAGACTTACTGCGCTATTGCGGCAATCCGGAAAAGGCTGTTGCTGCAGGAGTCTTTCGTCTGGAATCCCTGACAACAGCAGCGGCGGAAATGCAGTGTACCGCACAGCAGTTCCATAAAGACTATGGGACCCGTATTCAGCACATCATTATCACGTTTACCAAGAGGGAGACGCCCTCTCTGTCGATGGTACAGTTCATCGCAGATGCATGCGGTCGATTCTTTGCAGACCGCTATCAGGTGGCCTATTACATCCATTGGGAGCCGAATCCCCACATCCACATGATTGTCAATAGAGTTTCTTTCGTGGACGGAAAGAAGTATCCGGATCGTTTTGCTGACAGGCAGGCATTTTGGCAGCATGTTCGTTATGTCCTGAGCGGGTACGGCATTTTCCTCTGCAAGTAGATACATATAATATAGCACATGCTGCGAAAAAGAAAAATGTCTTATTATTTTTTCCGCCCCTTCAGGTAGTTTTTTCCGCCCCTTACCATCAAGTAGACATTCGCCCCCAGGACGCAGCCAGCGGCAAAATCATATAGCGGTGTGCCGATAACAGCAAAAAAGACAGGCATAAAATCACTTCTCTTTCCGAACGGAGGCGCAAATGCCCTCAGCTAAAAACAGGACGAAGAGCGTGAGCATCATTCCGGCCATTACAAAGTTTAGGTTCATAGTACCACCTCCTCAGCGTCTTTTTCCGCGCGTGCTGACCTTGCAGCTCGACTTGCTGCGGCCTTTGGCGCGATATACGTGTACGGAACAATACAGGTCGACACTACTACCGCGTACTTTATAATTACTTTTCGTTTTAACCTTCTGTTTCATACTTACCATGTCCCTTCATATAAAATTTCTTCGATGTCATCGGTTGAGAATCCCACGTCCAGCAGCTCGTCGATGGAGCTTGGTTCATACCCGTAGTAGGCGGCAACGCCTTTCAGCGTGTCCAGATATTCCGGCTCGGCTCTGCGCTGCTGCGGGACGGTTTCCCTCTGCACGGGATACAGTGAAAAGCTGCTCCATGGGCAAAGCAGGTTTGTTGCATCAAAAGAGGACCTTTCCATCTGTCCAGTGGGGCGTAGCTTGAGGATGTCTCCGCAGTTCAGCTCAACGCGCTCCGGTTTGCCAATGGGCAGATGCAGACGCTTCAGCGCGCGGTTCAAAATAGCCTCGGTGGACGCATACAGGTACAGACCGCAGTGGGGATAAAAATAGAGACACAGCGGATTGTCACCCTTCACGAAGTACAGATTCTCCCGCTGGTCCAGCACGGTGAATGTAAAAGAGCCATCGACCGCTTCCGCCATGTATTTAAGGCTGGAAAAGTCGATGGCATTTTTCTGTTCAATAAGCTGGACGGCCACGTAGCTGTCCGTCTCAATCCTTGTTTTTGGCAAGTGCTTGGTGCGTCGAAGAATGCCGTCGTTCCATAGGACTCCATTGTGGGCAAGAGCAAACGGTTTATTTTCCGCGTAGCCAAGAAACGGATGATTGTTTCGATTCCTTCGTGCATCGCCCTGTGTGGTCATACGGGTATGGCCCATGATGACTCTGCTGTCTGCTGGAATATGGAATCGCATCCGGTGTGCCTCTACGGGACGCTTGTAGATGCTCAAATGCCGGTGAGAACAGTACGCGATGCCGGTGGCGTCTGTGCCGCGCTCTTCACATTCTGTCGCCAATACGGAGAGAATGCGGCTCTTCTCCTTGGCGCTGAATTGGTTCCGGCTGTCAATCAGACCGAATAAGCAGCACATATCAGACCTCCGCCTCGCTTTCAATCGGCTCGTTGACGTACAGGCGCCGCTCTTTCAGATACTGCACCAGCTCGGGCTGTGTGCAGCCGGAGACAAAGGTTGTCCACGACATCGCCTTGACCTGCTCGTCCGACATGAAAAGAGCCACATCGCAGATCCGGTCGAGGAGCTGTAATGTAGCGATGAGCGTATTGTACTTGAGTGTTCCGCGAAAGATGCGAAACTCAATGGTGTTCTTGTTCGTGAGGTTGACGCTGGTATAGCGACCGGCGTGAGCGCTCTTCTTGGCGTGGTCTAAAAGCTCCTTCGGCTGGTCTTTGTAGCCGTAACGGGTGGCCCACTGGTCGAGCTGGTACTGCGTTCTGCGGGAAAACTTCAGAAGCTCATCCCAGTTCTTTTCAAAGAAGAACAGGATTCTGGCAATCACGGCATCCTGCTGTGCTTCCGTTTTACCGAAGGCGTCGCGGTTGACGTGAACATGGAGCCCACAGGTGCCCGCCTGGTGGCTCGTATAGCCCAGCTTTTTTGCTTCTTCCACGATCCGCTCCCACGGCATGCTGCGCAGGTGGAAATCGAGAGTCATCGGGTGGGTGACGATCTCAAACCCATCGTCGAGGCTGCCGTCATGCTTGCAGTAGACCAGCGGGCGTTCGACATTGGCAATGTGCAAAATCTCGGCAGCGTTGTCATTGTCTTCACCGGCACCGTCGATCTCAAGCTCAACGCCGAAGAAGCGCTTACCTTCACCATAGAAAATGGGAGTGGGCTTGAAATAATAGCTCATGATCTCATCGCCGCAGCCAACGCTCTGATAGCACTCCGCGCAATACGGCGTATCACCCCGATAATAGGTGTCCCCACGACGAATCAGGGCGTTGCAGGTTGTACAGCGTTCGAAGTGATCGTCGAAGCAGTCCTGACACAGCGGCTGCGCATCCGTTCCCACATTGTCGTCTGTCCAGATGCGGCGGTCACAGCAGGAGCAGTAGACCGTCTGACTACTCAAGCAGGCAGGGCAAAGCAGCTTTCCGTCAAATGGAGAGAGCTGTTCGCGATAAAAATTGTTACCGCAGGAAGTACAGACAAACTTCGGCAGGGCAAAGACTTTGCTGTATTTTTCAATCAAATCGTCCGGCAGAGACTCAAAATTTTCGCTGTCAGGCGGTGCGGAGCACAGGAAAAAGGGACCGCAGACAATGTCGTAAATCTCGCCGGTTTCGGGGTGTTTCAAAGGGCGATTCTGGGGCAGGCCTGTCAGCTTACCTTCGTCGTTGCAGATCAGGGCGATGGGGTCTGAAAATGGATAGATGGCTTCGATGAGACCGCCAACGAGGGACTGCATGGATGCGAGGGAGCCGTCGATCTCGATGGCGCGGGGGTCAGCGTTGGGCTCGACAAGTAAAACATTCATGGGGAATACCTCCATACAAAAATAGAGCCACAGAAAAATATGTGGCTCTTCATGGAGATAATATCTAACTGAAAATAAAGCAATTTACAGCTTCAAAACGTAACATAAGGTAATGAAATTCGAAAGGAGAATTCAAACTTATGCAAGGTGAAGAAGCGTTCCAAGAATCCGTGCGCTCCATGCGCAATCAGACTTTGCGTGCAGACCGTGCCGGAGATTACTGGACGGATTATGAGAAAAACCGGCTGAAAGTTCGGTTTGACAGCGGCGTCGGTATTACCGAAATCGCGCTGGAGCTGGGGAGAACAGAGCCGGCAGTATATCAGCAAATTGAAAAAATGGACCTGTACGGGCGCAAACAGAATCCTCAGCGCCAAAGGAATAGCAAGAAGCCTCCTGAGTGCTTATGTGATCGCTGTGGAAATGATCCGACATCGTGTCCGCTTCGGACACAGTTCGAGCAGGGAAAGGGGGCAACTGAATGTTTGACAGTTATGATGATGTGCTGACAGTCGAAGAGGCCTGCGAAGCCTTGAAGATTGGCTACAACGCAATGTACGAGCTGCTAAACGCAGGTAAACTCAGAGGATATCGGAATGGACGGGTGTGGAGAATCCCGAAGGCGGCGTTGGTAGAGTATGTCAGGGAGTGTATCGGCGGCTGAATATGCATGATGTCTATGGCAAAAGGGCGACTTTATTACCGTCGCCCTTTTTAAAACTTGCGCGGTGCAGATTTTCAGAATAATGCACGAGTAACAGCCAAATTTATGCTTTGATATATTCTCCAATAAATTTCAAGTCATTCATCCACTTTTGAACAGCGATTTGATGTCTTGTGCTAGAGCTGAATATCCGAATTGCTTGCTCAATATCCCTGCAAACTTCAAAATAGCTGATTTGTTTCGTTGAAATCAAATATTTTAAAAGTTCGTGGCGGTCACTTTCACTCATTTCCCCATTGACGACATTATAACCTAGTGTGTGGAGCTTGGATTCGTTTGAAAAGCAATTAAAAACAGAATCATCGTAATTTGACAAGTCATCTCGGGTAAGCACAAACAATTTGCCATAGGATTTGGAAAACTGCTTTAAGGTTTCATATCCGATAAACTTGCGATGACAGTTTAGGCAAATATGTACTGGAATTGTAATGTAAGCATGTTCTGAAGCAGCGTATATTTCTTGGGTATCAGGTGTGATAGTATGTTTTTTGAGATTACATGAAATATTCGACAGTGATTTAAAAACATATAGTGGCTCAGTTGAAAACGAAGTCTCAATGCCAGCTTGTTTATCGCGACATATCCGTTCGCAGCGCCCGAGACTGGCAAGCTCATTAATCCGACTTTCTAAAATACTAAAAACAGCAGTTTCTATTGTTTCACGAGGAAGATGCGGTAGTTCTTTCCTTTTCCAAATACAGAACTGTCTCCATACAAGAATCTCAATCCATCTTACAAACGAACTGAATGTAATATGTTGAGTGACAAACTCGCCGCTTTTAGTAGTAACACGAGTACTTGGCCTAACAGTTATCGGAGCAAATCCGACAGTAGCCTCTCGGCAGAGGTGAAATTTTGTACATTCGTTCGAAAAAATGCTTATATGATCTTGAATAAAACTAGCAGTACGTCGCGCTTGCTTTTTTTCAAACTTTTGTAGGAGTTCATACGGAATAATTGGAAGCGTTCCTTTATTTAAGTAGTATTCACAAAATCTATCAAAACGTTTTTGCTTTTTCGCCTGTGTAATGCACATTTCTTCCCAGTCAGAGATAAAATCGATCCACTGTTCAGAAATGCTCATATAGAAATCGTAAGTTTCATCTAGGATGCCTATTAATGCTAGGCTTCTTGGGGTGAGAGCTGTAAATTTTCTTTTCATACTTAACCTCACACTTAGATATGGGCTATAAAGTAGTGTAACACTTTACGTACAAATAGGCAATGATAGATAACATGTCAAAGGCGCAGGAACTCTCCTGCGCCTTTCTTTTTACAATATTTCCAAGAGTGACATCTATTGTCCACCCTGTTTGATACAATGTAGACAAATACAAGACATGCTTACTCATCATCAAACATCAAAAACCTGTGTGGAGGGATATCGAGCGCCGCAGCGATGTCAAACAGCGTATCAAGCGATATCGCTTTGCTGATGTTCGGAGCCTCCACGTGCCCGATGAACGCGGCAGATACACCGATCTGCTCGGCGAGCATTTCCTGTGTCAGTCCGCGCAGTTTACGGTAGTATGCTATTTTCAAGCCAAGTTGCAGATACTTGTCAGCATAGATATCTTTCATCGCAATTCATCTCCTGCCATTATGTTAGCGGAGAGAGACAACATTTGACATGACTGTATAGATATATTATTATATTTATCAGATATAAATATGTGTTTTGCAGTACATGATTTGGGAGGACATCATGGAACAGAACGGTGTTAAATCAGCTCGCTTACTTGAAATCTACTCCCGCTTGAGTGAGGGAGCTGTTTTGAAGAAATCAGAATTGGCGCAGGATTTTCATGTCACGCAGAGAAGCATTCAGCGTGACATTGAGGACTTGCGCTGCTTTTTCGCCGAACGGCACTTAGAGCAAGATGTCATTTATGACACCAAGCTGCGCGGCTATCGGCTGATGCAGGCCACACCGAAAGGACTGAGCAACAGCGAGATCCTTGCAGTCTGTAAGATCCTGCTGGAAAGCCGCTCCATGCGGAAAGACGAAATGCTTCCGATCCTTGATAAACTGATCTGCTGTGCTGTACCGGAATCGAGTCAAAAGGCGGTCAAGGCATTGATCGCAAATGAGGAACTGCATTATGTAGAGCCGCACCACAACCGTCCGATTCTGGATGGGTTGTGGGAGATCGGGCAGGCAATCAAAAATCAGCAAATCATAGAGATCGAATATGAACGCATGAAAGAGCCGCGGTTGGTCTGCCGTCGGGTGCAGCCGGTCGGAATCATGTTTTCAGAGTATTACTTTTATCTGACCGCCTTTTTGGAAGACAAGACAGATTTTGAGAATCCCGACGATCTATTCCCGACTATTTATCGTATCGATCGTATTCACTCCTTCAAGGTGCTGGACGAGCACTTCCGTATACCGTACACCAGTCGCTTTGAAGAAGGTGAATTTCGTAAGCGCATTCAGTTCATGTATGGTGGGAAGTTGGAGCGTGTGAAGTTTCGCTACAGTGGGCCATCCATCGAAGCGGTGCTGGACCGTCTTCCGACAGCGCGTATCCTCTCGCAGGACGAAAACGGCTGGACGGTAGAAGCCGAAGCGTTCGGCAAAGGAATTGAAATGTGGCTAAGAAGTCAGGGAGAATATATCGAGGCCGTAATTTAGAGGAAGAATTATCTGTTTACAGTTGATACTAAGGCGTGTGAGGGGGAAAAGAAAATGTATCATGGTGCGCTCAAGGACGAAGCCTTAAAAATTCATGAAGAGGCTTTAAGAGAGTATAACGATCAGTGTGAAAAAATGGAACTTGCTTGTACTGCTTTGTACAATGAAAGGTGTGAGGCTGCCACACTAATTAAAAAAATCGAGAATGTGATCAATACTATTGCCAATACACCGAAGAGATATAGTGTCAGTATGGGAGAGATAGAAAGAAATCTGGATACTTTTCATAAAACGGAGGACTATGCACGGCAGGCATACAATGCTGCAGTTGCAGCAGGAGTTACTGTTGCAGGAGGTGCAGCTGCTGGCCTTGGAGTTGCAACTGCAGCACCGACTCTGTTAAAACGTATGGCTAGGACGTTTGGCGTAACACGCAAGGGCGCAAAAATCAGTGCTTTATCCGGCGGAGCAGCAAAAAAAGCTGAGTTAGCATGGCTGGGTAGAACATTCGTAAAACCGTTTGTTAGAAGCGGAACGAATACAGCAGCAGGAAAAGCATTACTTTCTTTTGCAAGTGGACCCGCTGGATGGTTTGCTTTCGGCACAGTCGAGACTGTTTCAATGATATCACAGAGTAAAAAGAATAGAGATGTTGCTGACAACGCAATTCGGGAAGTAGAAAAAATTGAAATTGCTTGCGGAAAGATTGTCAGAACGATGCCCAAAATCGATGTTCTGAAAGAAACAACTGCAGTACTATCTAGCAAATTGGCGGCCCAAATAGAGCGATTACAGGCTCTTCAAGATATGAACTACGTCATGATTGATGAAAACAGTCAGCTATTTCTTGGAGCAATGGTGAATAATACGAAGGCTTTGTCTGCGCTTCTTAACAAGTCGATTGAGGAGGAAGGCAAAAAGTGAAAAAGGGTAATACATCAGATATGATTAAAAGTACACAGGAACAAGCAACTGCTGCGTGGATTAACGAGCTAAACCAGACGCGGCTTAACACTTTGACAGACAATCTTGACTGGCAAGATGATAACCTTGAGAATGCGTTTGAAGAAATCTCCAAGCTGAAAGAGTTTGTTGGCAATCCAAGTCATATCCTCGGCAAAGGTAATACAAAGCATGGCGAAATTGCAGAGCATGTCCAAGTAAACATTTCAAATGCAAGAAGAATGTTGGAAGGGGAAAAGGCCCTGTACACATTTGATGGTGTAGGACGAACTGCTCGGGAAGACTATCTTTATGCCGGCCATGAAGTTCAGTCAAAATTCTATAATGGGGCAAAAAACACTTTGAACCAAGGTGTCAAAGGGCATATCACATACTATTCTGACTTTGTAAAAAATGGTGGCCAGTATGTTATTCCTAAGGACCAATATGAAGAGATTATTAGGGTAACACAGATGGCGAAAGAGACTCCGTCCGCACTTAACAAGACAGAGTTGTCTCTTGTTAAAAAAGTGGAGCAGTTCGAAATTAGTACAAGCCTTGATATACATAGAGATGTTAGACCGGCCATAGTCCGATATGACGAAGTGCAGCAAGGGACTGTGAAGAAAACTATACTCAAGGAAGAAAACAGCCTTCATAAACGAAACCGAGTGCGGCAGAAAGAGTATTGTAACGATGCTTTACCTACAGTAAAAGAAGGGGTATATGCAGCAGAAGTAAGCGCTGCGTTAGAGGGTGGCGTGGCGTTTTGCTTGGCCGTTGCGCAAAAGCGCAAATCCGGAAAGCAACTCTCACAATTTACTGCAGAAGACTGGAAAGAAGTTGGCATCGATACAGCGGTTGCAACCACCAAAGGAGGTATTCGCGGCGCTGCTGTTTATACACTTTCTAACTTTACTACAACACCAGCAAATGTCGCTACTGGGTATGTAACAGCAGTTTTTGGAGTTGTTTCACAGGCAAAAGAATATGAGAAAGGGAACATTTCGAAGGAAGATTTTGTTATCAATAGTGAAGCTGTTTGCCTTGATGTGACGATTAGTGCTATTTCTGCGTTAGCGGGACAAGTAATTATTCCGGTTCCGGTACTTGGCGCGATTATTGGAAACATTGCGGGGCAGTTTGTGAGCAGTATTTGTAAAGAATATGCTGGGCAAAAAGAACAAGATATCATTTTCAACTACAGGGCGAAAACAGCACAGTTGCGTAAGCAGATCGAAAAAAATTACGAATCCGTCGTTGCGGAAGTGCAGAAGTCATTTGAACGTTTTACGAGTTTAGAAGTACTTGCGTTTGACAAGGATGTGAATGTCGCATTTGCAGGGTCTATTGCGTTAGCTCAAGAGGCGGGAGTTGATTTGTCTGAGATATTGTGTTCCAAGAAAGACATTGATAATTACTTTATGAAATAGGCGGAAAATAAATATGAATATCGATCAAGAATGCAGATTAGAAATTGCCAAAATGAACGATAAAGCTGAGAATGCAGTAAATGTGGCGGTTACGGCAGCATTTGCTACTTGTGCAGCACCGATTCCCTTTGCTGATATGCCAATGCTTGTTGCAGAACAGGTTACTCTGATGGCGACTATCTGCGGGATTTACGGTATCAATGTAAAGAAAGACGGGTTGAAAATGTTGGCGACAACGGCCATAAGTGCAGGCGGTGCCGCAGTTTTAGGAAAGAGTATTGTCACTGGCATTATGAAACTTATTCCAGGAATTGGGAGTGTTATTGGTGGGGCTATTTCGGCTGGTACAGCCAGTGTAATAACTCTTGCGATGGGGAGAGCATTCATTGAAGTATGTAAGATGGTCAAACTTGGAAAACTTAGTGAGGCGGAACTGGTTTCAAAAAAGGGTAAGGATATTTTTACAAGTCAATTCGCGTCACAAATGAAAAAGAGCAAAAATGCCTCCCAAAAGTCTACGAATAGCTTAAACAATGAAAATACATTACTGGCTGAGGTGGGGGAAACATGGGTGGATCTCGACAAATTATAAAATCTTCCCTCTAAAAAAAGTTGACTTTGAAGGTTGCGTTTCAAAATTGCAATTTAATCATCATAATAAGCGACATGGTCCCCAAATACATATTGTAAAAGTTGAGAGGGATGGTTATGAATTATCGAATCGGATCGTTTAATCTACACAGATTTGGAGACGACCCGAGTAAAGACTTGGACAAAATTGCGGAGATCATTCTTGGCGAAGACTTGGATGTTGTAGCATTCCAAGAGGTTTTCGGGAGAGGTGTCGGTACGAGAAGGCTGCTCGAAGAGTACGTTAGACATCGATTCTATAAATGGGATATAAGATGCTCGAAAGAAAACGGTGATTTCAGTGGGAGCGGCGAGGGATACGCCTATATATGGAATACGAGAAAATTTAAGCTTCCAGAGAGCGGGCAGGCAGGCGACTTGCGATTTGAACCAAAAGTTATCGATGACATGCCTGGCAGTTGCGGCGTGTTTTTCAGGCCTCCCTACTACATACGCCTGCTACCGTGTCATGGTGGATTTTTTGAACTGCGCTTGATCAATATTCATATTTTTCATGGCGATAGTAAGGACAAAATAAGTGCGATAGAAAGACGTCAATTTGAGTATAAGATGCTTGTTCAGAAGATTTACCCGCAAATCAATCAAGAACCGTATGGGAACTTTCGCGCTGCTTATACAATAGCGATGGGGGACTATAATCTCAGTATTTTCAGACCATACATTCAGAATCGGTCAAAGGCCTTTTTATCTGAGGTTTACAACTACAGTGAAGGTCGAGAATCTTATCAGGTAATCACGATGCAGGAGCAATTAACCACCTTGTGCAAACCTGACAAAACTGGCGACCAAGAGCAGGAACCTTCACCGGCGAGTAACTACGCCAACAATTATGACCACTTTACCTACAGCCCGGAAACTTCGCCCTTTACGGGTGTTTCCTGCCATGCAATCGATGTTGTTTCAAAGTATTGCGGCGGAGACTTTGAGTATTACCAAAAAAATATCTCTGACCATATTCCGGTCGTAATAGAAATTGAGATTTAAATAGGGAGATAGAAAAATGATGTGCACAAATGAACAGCTAAGAGCGGCTTACGCTCTAAACCTCTGCACAGTTTCAGTTGCCCAGATCATCGACTATAATGATATTGGTATTTTGATGCAGGAATACGACAATATCTTAAATAATTTAAACATGGAAGCAATTCCTAAAAATAATGCTCTCCGGGAAGCTCTTGTGCAGATTTTGGACACGATTAAGCTGTGCAAGATCTCGGAAGGCGATAGAAAACTAATTGACTCCGAATATCAAAACAGAATGAAAAATGCAGTGCGGTCTGCAGTTCCTCACTTAGGATTGATATTTGCCACTGGCAATCCTATCGCCATAGCAATGAATTTGGCGACCCAAGTCGGTATTGGTTATATGAACTACCGAAGAAACAGAGCTGAGTATCAGCAAGGCCAAGAGAAGGAGTATTGGCAGATTCAAAAAAGTAAGCTTGATATGTTCAGCAATCTGCAGCAAATGCTATTCGAGACGGCGTGGCGGTTAGCAGATACATTCAATTTCCCTGACGAATACCGACTGACTGATCAACAGGTCCATGAGTACAATAATGCGCTGCTCGAAGACAATCCTATTAAGCGGTACAACAACTTAGACTTTATGAAGGATAAGTTTAAAGCATATCCTCACTTCTGGTATCAGATGGGCAGTACGGCAAACAGTATTTATCGCAGCGAGAATTTGGACATTAGTGATAGTATGCGGACTATGTACAAAGAACGGGCGATTGAATGCTTTGAGCATTACAGGAACCTCAACAAGTTCAATTTGCTGCGCCATGACGCAATCACCTCAGCGTGGGCGCTAGAGTACATTGACCTGCTTGACCTAAACGATGAAAATGATAGAGCGAAAGCAAGAGAACTGTTGGGAGAAGCGGAGGCGCATGCAGGAAATGCAAACGACGCACTTGAGTTGTGCGCCTATGCAGATTTGAAGCTTGGATGCTACGACGATGCTGTGAGGCTTTTTAAGACGTTGGTAAACAGGGATTATAACGCAGAGGTCAACGCTCGCATTCTGAGTGCGCTGCTGATTTATAATTCCCGTGATCCGGAAAAGCGCGACAATGCTCTTTTCGAGTATGCTCAACTTCCCATGATTACCAAACAACAGTATCTGTTGCCGATGCCGTCCACAGAGGATGAATGGAAAAACTGGAAGCCCGATTGGGCGAAAGATGAAGTCAGTGCAGATACGGCAAATGCCAGCCTGACAGAGGGAAACAGTTCTGTTGCTTTAAGTGATACGGCGGCAGATATGAAGAGTGTCATAGTCCCTTCGCAGAGCGCAGAAGATGCTATGGATCGCATAATTGGCTGGGCTGCTAAAAATTGCGAGTTTATTTCCGCAAATGTAGGATTCTATTCGAAGCCTATTGCAGTTTATGAAACTCAGAGCTACTATTTAATTGTCTATCAACCCAACCGTTATGATTGTCCTCATAATATGCAGCAGATGAGGGTTAATAAGAAAAATGGTAGCGTTGCATTTTTTAGCCTTGATACTCGTGCAGAGAAAGTAATGTACGAATCCGATATTTACGATGGTCAAGCTTACATTTCGGATGCAAGACAAAGAGAGTATTATTCAGTGGATGATGATTTGTACTGCGGCTGTGGCGAAGGATTATTAAAAATCAGTTTGGATACAATGAAGTATGAAAAGATAGAACTTCAAGCTCAAAACAAATATGACAGCTGGAAAATAAGCGGATGCGGTAACAAAATTGTCCTTGTGTATAATGGCGATCGCAACAAAATCTATATATATGAGGTAAACACAAAACGTGCTAATCGGTTGGCTTGGAATGAGGATATTCCAGCGACACAGGTCGATGTGTGTGCACAAAGTAATGGATTGTACATTTTAGTCCAGAATTATGGCTGCTCCGAAGTAGTTCTTTACAATTACGATGGTGAATTTATAACCTCAATTTGTAATCTACAGGACAAATATAACAATATCTATCATGTTGAGAATGAAGAGACTTTTTATTTAGGCGCTGTAGGTGCGTCCTTTATTACTAAAGAACGTATAGTTAAACTGAATACTCAAAATGGAAACCAAAGAGAGACGGAACTAGATGTTTCGATGGATGATAGTTATATGCTAAGAGCTGTTGCAAAATCTTATCCCGATTGCCTGATATATGTGGCAAAGGGCGGAACAATCAAAGAGGTCGAATACCAGAGTGGAAATATCAGAGAGATTGCTGAAGGCGCTGTATATACATCGGTTTTTGAGAAAAAGCATTTTCTCAAAAAGGAAATTGAACGCTTTACTGCAAATGAAGATTTCTTGAGGGTAGGTCAGTATGTATATTTCTATCAAGGTGGGAATAACGGCGCAACGAGTGGTCCACTTATGAAGGCATCTCTTTCTAACCCAAGCGGTGTCCAAGTCGTTCGGTTATATGATTCTTTGGAAGAAGCAGGGCTGGCCTGATAAGCATTGACGCACTCCAACTCTAAATGAAGCTACGGCAGAAATGCGATTGAGTGCTTGTAAGTAATAAAAGTTTTCCCTTACGTTTTCCCTTTAGACTCTATCAGGCGGTAACACCAAGAGGCATGAATTGACACTTGATCCCTTGAAAAGCGCATGTCACAGCACAAAAAAATAAGGGGTATCACACCCCGTTTTGCCTATCGACGAGTTCGAATCTCGCCACTCGGACCAAAGGGCAAGTCCTTATAGGACTTGCCCTTTTTTATTGCCGGAGTCTTTCCGTTGCACGGAACTGTGCATCTTCCGCTATCCT
>ERZ791884.1117-NODE-1117-length-21057-cov-3.916437_pt1 | contig 21057 bp, 7 predicted proteins | sample MGYA00509941_ERZ791884 | MGnify/ENA primary metagenome ERZ791884 (study PRJEB30046, sample SAMN00792095) | human gut metagenome | study: EMG produced TPA metagenomics assembly of the A metagenome-wide association study of gut microbiota in type 2... | reverse complement strand
AAGAGTATGATATTCAGTCTGCTGATGACATCCAGGAGGCATTAAAAGACCTGTTATCTGGAACACTTCAAGATATGCTTGAAAAAGAAATGGATGATCATCTCGGCTATGACCGTTATGAAAGATCTGGTGAGCCTAACTATCGCAATGGCACAAAATCTAAGACCGTCCGTAGTAAATATGGGGAATTTCAAGTTGATGTGCCACAAGATCGCCAAAGTTCATTTGAACCACAGGTACTTCCAAAACGCCAGAAAGATATCTCTTCGATTGATGATAAGATTATTGCTCTGTATGCGAAAGGAATGACCACACGACAGATTTCAGAAATGATAGAGGATATTTATGGTTTTGAAGTAAGTGAAGGAATGGTATCTGATATCACAGACAAGCTCCTTCCAAGAATCGAAGAATGGCAAAATCGTCCATTATCACCGGTATATCCAATCGTTTTCATAGATGCTGTACATTTTTCTGTGCGTGATGATGGCGTGATCAGAAAACTGGCCGCATATGTTGTCCTTGGAATTAATGAAGATGGAATGAAGGAAGTATTAAGCATTGTTGTAGGTGAAAATGAAAGTAGCAAGTATTGGCTGTCAGTGCTGAATAGTTTGAAAAACCGAGGCGTTCAGGACATTCTTATTCTTTGTTCTGATGGACTGACCGGAATCAAAGATGCAATCTCTGCTGCATTTCCCAAAACGGAACAACAGCGCTGCATTGTTCATATGGTGAGAAATACCCTTAAATATGTTGCAAACAAGGATATGAAAGTCTTTGCCAAAGACTTAAAAACAATCTACACAGCTGCAAACGAGGAATCTGCCAGAAAACAGCTGGAGGCAGTAACCAGGAAATGGTCAGGACAATATCCAAGTGCTATGAATCGATGGAATGATAACTGGGATGCAATCTCCCCAATTTTCAAATTTTCCAAAGAGGTACGTACTGCGTTTTATACCACAAATGCCATTGAATCACTGAATTCATGCTATCGTAGATTGAACAAGCAGAGAAGCGTATTCCCAAGCTCACAGGCACTGATGAAGGCACTATATTTAGGAACTTTTGAGATAGCCAAAAAATGGACAATGCCAATCCGGAATTGGGGAAAAGTACGTGGTGAACTGGAAATCATGTACCCGGATCGGCTAATATAGCAATAAAAGTTGGACTGTCAAGAGTAAATATACGCCCAGATTTCTCTGGGCGCTCTTGACATACCAATTTAAATTTGCTATTAAATAAACAACGGCTTAACCACAGAAATCTGCTGTTAAGCCGCATCAATTATCATAGAAGATTTAAATTTACAGAAAAAATTTCACACCGTCTCGCCTGGCAAGAATAACAAATCGTATTTTTGCCAATGCTAAGCGGTAAAGAATGTCTCATTTCTGCCCTTTATGTGTGTACATTTTTGACGGTTGCCAATGCCTCAAAAGCGACTCTCCTTTCGTCTTTTTCAACTGCCGTATTTCAAAAGTCTCGTATTTTTGCATCTCTGCAACTGCCCTATTCAAATCTTAAGCACTCTTTGCGTTCCCGCTGACCAGGGTTTCATATTCACGCAGTTTCTCTTTCGCCTGTGGAGTTAAGTGCCTTGGAACTTCAATCTGAACCGTTACATACTGGTCACCGTGAACCGAAGGGTTCTTCATGGAAACAATTCCCTTTCCTTTCAAACGGATTTTAGAACCGGACTGTGTACCCTCACGGATCTTACAAAGCACATTGCCATATAAAGTCTGAACCAGTGCTTCACCACCAAAGACAGCCGTCGTGAAAGGTACAGTAATTGTCGTATAGACATCCGTTCCCTTTCGCTCGTATCCCGGTTTGTCAGCGACCTTGACCTTCAACATCAGATCCCCGGCATCTCCGCCATTTGTACCGGGCATTCCCTTGCCACGGAGACGGATCGTCTTACCGGTGTCGATTCCTGCAGGAATATGAACCTTCAGTGACTGGGAAGGATTTCCCGGAGCATTTGGATCCTGTAATGTAATGACCTTGTCACAGCCAAAAGCAGCTTCATCAAAACCAACGGTTACTTCTGCATTCAGATCGGATCCCTTTGACTGAAAACCACCGGACTGGAACCCACCATGGAAGCCGTTCCCAAAACCGGAAGAAGTCTTGCGGGAGGTTCCTCCGTGGAACATATTTCCGAAAATATCTCCGAACATATCATCCATATTACCACCCTCAAAGTGGTATTCCTGATACCCACCGTTTCCGGTAAAACCGCCACCACTGAAACCACCACTGCCAAAACCATTGCTGCCAAATCCGGTTCCGTCAGATCCGGCTCCACCAAAGCCACTTCCATAGAATCCACCATGGAAACCACCGGTGCCGTAACCGCCGGCTCCATCGGCAGCACCGCTCTGGTCAAATGCAGCGTGACCAAACTGGTCATAAAGTTTCTTTTTCTCAGGATCACTCAGGATATTGTAAGCTTCTGTGATCTCTTTAAATTTCTTTTCGGCCTCTTTATCACCGGGATTCGTATCCGGGTGATACTTTTTAGCAAGCTTTCTGTAGGCTTTTTTTATTGCTGACGGATCGGCACCTTTCGCCAGTCCGAGCAGTTCATAGTAATCTCTTTTCATAGACTCACCCTCATATCTTTCCGTTACGTTTGTATCATCTGATCTGCATTACTTTTTACACTATTGTATGCAAAGAAACAGTATCATTCATACTGTTCTATATGTAATATAGCAAATAGAATAAAAGCCGTCAAGGGAGAATCAAAAAGAATGTTCCGAATTAGACAAAATAAGCGTGGGAATCAACCGAAAAGAACGAGCCGAAAAATTCTGCTGTTGTTATAATAGTATTAAGTCAGAGTGGGTAAGCTCGTGCGTAGACAGAACAAGATTTCAGAACAGGAGGGGATGCGGAGTATGAAGAATCGAAAAAAGCAGTTCCTGAAGATCGGAATTGCAGTATTGGTGATCGCGGTCGCGGGAATTGTTGCCGGGGTTGTCCGATACAGAATGGATAATCGATTCGATTTAACTGTTGGGGGGCATACAATCAGCAAAGATGAATATGTGAACTGCATGAAATCAGTAGAATATGATACAAAAATGCAGATTCAACAGGACTATGATGCCGTTTATGAAGATGGCTTCTGGGAGAAAAAGTATGATGGAAAATACGGCTACGAAATTCTGACGGAAAATACAGTAGAACAGTTGAAATACGTTCATGCGGTCTATGACCTCGCAAAAGAATGCGGTGATGTATCAGACAGCAGCTATAAGGCTTTGGAAAAACGTTGGAAAGACGAGAATGCAAAGCGGAGTGAGAAAGTTGAAAAAGGTGAGGTAGTCTACGGACTGAAAGAATATACCTTTCAGCTTTATCTTCAATATGAAGTGAGTACGCTCAAAGAAAAATACTGCAATGATGATACCCGTGAGGGAATGGAATTGACAGAGGACGAAGTACTGGAATACTACAACAGCCGCGAATGGATCTTTGGGGACAGCGAAGAGAATGCTGATCTGGAGACAGCAAGAATTGCGGTGGAACGTGAGCTGCGTGAAAAGAAATATGATGATATCATCACACAGCGTGAAACTGATTCTCAGGTGGACGGGAACATGGCGGATGTAAACCGGTTTACCTTGAAGAATATAGAATGATGGAAGGAGCAATGTTATGAAGAAGAAATGGATGAGCGGTGCTCTGGCTCTTCTGCTTGCAGGAACAACGGTTGCATCAATGGTGCCGGCAGTTGCTGTTAATGCTGAAGGACAGGATACTGCGACAGGAACAACATATTATGTTGATTCCAAAAGCGGAAGTGACAGCAATGACGGAACTTCCGAAAGCAAGGCATTCAAGACACTTGATAAAGTGAATGCCCTTGATCTTGAGCCGGGAGATACAGTTCTCCTGAAAAAGGGATCTGTGTTTGAAGATCAGGCTCTGAAGTTTACAAAAGAGGACAGTGGTACTGCTGAAGCACCGGTTAAGATCTCTACTTATGGAGAGGGAGACAAACCACAGATCAATACAAATGGTCATGGTCAGTGGGATCTGAATTACGGAACACCTCTTGATAACCAGAATCATAAATGGAAAGGTAAGGTATCTTCCAGTATTCTGATCGAAGATACAGAGTACATCGAGATCAAAGGCCTGGAACTGACAAATGACAGAAACAGTGCAACAGATACAGAAAAAGGTAAAGCTTACAATGACGCTTATGCAATGGACAGAACCGGAGTTGCCGGAGTTGCCAAGGATAACGGAACAGTAGATCATATCGTACTGGACGATCTTTATATCCATAATGTAACAGGTAACGTTTATAACAAGCATATGACAAATGGAGGTATCTACTTTATCGTAGAAACGCCGACAAATGAAGCAACAACAGGAATTGCAAGATACAACGATGTTCAGATCAAGAACTGCTATCTGGATACAGTAAACCGTTGGGGAATCGCAGTTGGATATACTTACCAGTGGAGACAGTTCCAAACAGGTGCATTGTCAGATGCAACAATGGCAAAATATGGTTCCTCCAATGTAGTCATCGAGAACAACTACCTGAACCATGTGGGTGGAGATGCCATCACAACCATGTATCTTGACAGACCATTGATTCAGTACAATGTATCCGAGAATGCAGCTGAACAGATTAATACAATAGACTACTCAAAGAATCAGCCAAGTCTTGATGCAAATGGTAATCCAAACGGTACACAGGGCGTTGGTGCAGGACGAGTGGCAGCCGGTATCTGGCCATGGAAGTGTAAAAATGCGATTTTCCAGTATAATGAATGTTTTACAACATTGAATGCATCAAGAGGAAATGGCGATGGACAGCCATGGGATGCTGACTATGGCGACGGAACAAACTACCAGTACAACTATAGCCATGGTAATACAGCAAGTACCATTATGTTCTGTGGTGGGCAGTCCATTAACAATACCTTCCGCTACAACATCAGCCAGAATGAAGATATGGGACCGCTGGATCCTGCTGGAAATACAGGAAATTGTCAGGTTTACAATAATACCTTCTATATTAAAGCGGGACTGAATACAATCTGGCATAGAAGTCATGGAAATGGTGGACCGGTTACAGCAGAAAATAATATTTTCTATTTTGCAGGAAGTACACCGGCAACAGTTTCAAACTGGAATCCGAGCAACAATAAAGTATTCGACAACAACCTGTACTACAATGTATCCAATTACCCAACTGATGCAAATGCAGTAAAGGTATCCGCAGGAACAGCAGTACTTGTTGATGCAGGTTCAGGTCCGGTTGCAGCAGCAGAGGACAAGCAGGCAAGACTGCATGAAGATCCGACAGCTACTACAAAATTTGATGGATACAAACTGGCAGCAAACTCACCGGCTATCAATGCTGGTAAAGTAATTGTTGACAGAAATGGTTATTCTATCGATCATGACTTCTTCGGACATGCAATCACAGCAGTACCGGAAATCGGAGCAGCAGAAAGTGATGCAGTTACAGCACTTGTACTTCGTTCCAATACATACACAATTTCAGGAACAAATGTAAGTGATCTTCCGAAGAATACAACAGTAGAGCAGTTCCGCAACAACATCATCGTTGATACAGGCGTTACAGTTACTGTAAAAAATGGTGATAAAGTTCTTGGCGATGCAGATATCGTGAAAGGTGGAGCAACCGTCGTTCTTTCTTATGAAGGAATGGAGGATGTAACTTATACAGTAGTTGCAAGTTCTGATAAAGAACTGAAATCTTCTTACTACATGGTAAGCGGAAAGACACTGAGTGTTCCTTATACAACAGCAAATGCTACAACAGTCAGCGAGCTGAAGAAGAACATCACAGTAGCTGATACAGCAACAGTTTCCGTACTGAACAATGGAACAGCATTAGCTGACGGAGATGCAGTAACAGCAGGAGTGACAGTACGCATCACGGCTGAAGACGGAACAACAAATGACTATACGGTAGCTCAGAAGAATACATACAACTGGACACTGGACTATGCAGGACAGCAGCAGGGAAATGTATGGTTTGCACAGCAGAAGAACGGTAATGGCGACTGGGCTGATATGACAGCTTATGATAATACTTATCCAAACTGGGTACTGAATACATACTATGGTGTTGGTGTAGATGCTCCAAATCACAGTACAGCAATGAGCGATTCCATTCATGGACTGATCTCTGCTCCACCGCAGACTTCTTATTCGACAGCAATGGTATTCAGAGCACCGAAGAGCGGTACAGTATCCTTCAATGTAAAAGATGGTGAGCCGTATCTGCGTCAGGCTGGAAACTCAGGCGGAACAGTTACATTAAGCCTTCTTGTAAATGATACAGTAAAACAGAGTGTAACACTTTCAACAAGTAATCAGAAAGCAGCAGACTGGGCAAATTTTGATGAGATTGAACTGAACAAGGGCGATGTGATCCGCGTAACAGCAAGCTGCAACAGCAATCCAAGCAGGCCGTCTGTTCATGTTACTCCGATCATCACATACGTTGACAAGGCAGTAGTTGATACAGAAGCACCGGATGCTCCGACAGCAGTAAGAACAGCAGATGTTACAGAGACAACAGCTCATGTTGCATGGGAAGCAGCTCTGGATAACGTTGCAACAACTGGATACAACGTATATGTAAACGGAGAAAAGGTAAACACAGAACTGGTAACAGCTACAGAGTATGATCTGACAGGTCTTACACCAGCTACAGATTACAGCGTAGAGATTGAAGCAGTAGATGCAGCAGGAAATGTATCTGAGAAATCAGAGGCAGCTACATTTACAACAGCAAAGGCAGTCGATACAGAAGCACCAAGCGTTCCGACAGACGTAAAAGCATCTGATGTTACAAAGACAGGTGCAACTGTTACATGGACAGCTTCTACAGATAATGAAGGAGTTGCCGGATACAATGTATATGTAAATGGAACTCAGGTAAATGATACACTGGTAGCAACAACAGAATATGTACTGACAGGTCTTACAGAAGGAACAGAGTACACAGTAGAGGTAGAAGCTGTTGATACAAATAACAATGTATCCGCAAAGGCAGCAGCTACATTTACAACAAAGAAAGATGCTGTAAATCCTGATCCGACAGTAGTTGATAAGACAGAACTCAAGGCAACTACAGCAAAGGCAGATGCAGCACTTGCAGCAACAGACAAGTACACAGCAGAATCACTGAAAGCCCTGCAGGCAGTTTACGATCAGTACGCATCCGTTCTGAATGACGAAAATGCAACTCAGGTTCAGGTTGACGAAGCAAATAAAGCCATCGCAAAAGCCCTCAATGCTCTTGTAGAAAAGAAGACAGATGACGGAAAGAAAGACGACGGCAACAAGGGTGACAATAAGAAGGATGATACAAAGGTTGACGACAACAAGAACAACAATTCTTCTAATACATCCAAGTCTGACAATAAGACTACAACAAAGGTAGACAATACTAAGAAAGCAGCTAAGACAGGCGATACAACAAACGTGGCAGTTTGGGCATTCGCACTGGCAGCATCCGCAGCGGCAGCAGGCGTTGTAGTAAAGCGTAAAAAAGAGAACTAAAAAAAGCTTACTTTTACGGATTTAAAATTCAGAAAAAGCGGAGAGGTCATGAAAATGCTGACCTCCTCCGCTTTGATAACATAATGGGAGGAAAGACATGAGAAAAAAAGCCTTATCAATGCTTATGGGCTTGGTTCTTGGAGTTACGACGATTTTCAGTTCTGTTGGAACAACAGGAGTAACGGTATATGCCGCTGAAAATGGCGTAACAGATGCGGAATGTACAGATAAAGATACTGCAGCACCAACACCGGACGATACAGTACCTGATGCAAACCAGTATAAATATCAGAAAGATGAACTTGCAGCATTCTGTCATTTTGGTCCAAACACATTCAATGAACTTGAGTGGGGATTTGACCAGTCAACGCAGAAAAAGCTCTATGCAGGAAGAACTCCGGATCAGATTTTTACGCTGGAAAGTGATTTCGACGCAGAAACATTAGTAACCACACTGAAAAATGCAGGATTTAAAAAGCTGATTGTAACAGCAAAGCATCATGATGGATTCTGTATCTGGAACAGTGCGTATACAGATTATGACATTGCAAGTACAAGTTATAAAAATGGAGAAGGAGACATCCTTGCAGAAATTTCAGCAGCGTGTACAGCAGCCAATATGGACATGGGATTATATCTTTCACCATGGGATGTAGCAGAGTCAACCTTTGGTTCAGATGGTGGATCGATCAATAATGCCTACAACGAATATTATAATAACCAGCTTGAAGAAATCCTGAGCAATCCGAAATACGGAAATAAAGGGCATTTCGTGGAAGTATGGATGGATGGAGCGAACGGTTACAATAATGTACCACAGACATACAATTTTGAAAAATGGTTCGCGACGATCCAGAAGTATGAAGGAAAAGAAGCAGGTTACAAAGCAGATTGTATGCTGTTCGGAGCAGGAACTCATACAACAGTTCGCTGGATCGGAAATGAAAATGGATTTGCAGATGATACCACATGGGCAAAATCAAGAATCAGTAATGGTCAGATTTACAATGATGAAAGCCAGCGTGCCGGAGATTACAAAGGAGATCCGACAGACGGATATTCCAATGGATATGAAGATGGTAATCACTGGACAGTACCGGAGGCTGATGCAAGAATTACATCCGGATGGTTCTGGGGAACACAGAAAAATACTCCAAGAACTCTGACAAACCTTGCAGAGATGTATTTTAGATCAGTTGGTCATAACGCAACCTTACTTTTGAATGTGCCTCCGAATAATGAGGGAAAAGTAGACCAGGCGATTCTGGATCGTGTTGTGGAATTTGGTCAGAATGTTCAGGATACATTCAGAACCAATCTTGCAAAAGCAAATGGAACAACAATTACAGCAAGCAATGTCCGCGGCAATGATATTGACTTCAAGCCGGGAAATGCAGTGGATGATGATGATGCTACATACTGGACAACAGATGATGGTACAACAAGTGGAAGCCTGACGATCAAGTGGGATTCTGCAAAGAGATTTGATGTTGTATCAATCGAAGAGGCAATCCAGAATGGACAGCATATCAATAGCTATAAAGTTGAATACAAAGAAAATGACAATGCAAGCTGGCAGACCATGGAACGTGGTGTGACGGTTGGATCAAAACGACTGATCAGAACATCACCAATATCTGCAACTCAGGTAAGAATTACTGTCGGAACATCAACAGGAAAAGTTCCGCAACTTAGCGAAGTTGGAGTTTATAAAGCCAGCAAAGGCTTCCAGCTGAGTGGGGCTGCTCCGGATGGAATGGATTCGACAAGTGTAAATGATACAACGAAGTTTAAATTTAGTTCTTCAGGATGGAATCCACAGACGGGAACTACTTATATTAATGGACAGAATACCTGGTCAAATCAAGCGGGTGCAAGCTTTACCTATGAGTTTGACGGAACAAAAGTATATCTGATGGGAACAAAAGATCCAAATCATGGTCAGGCAGATGTCTATATTGATGATATGGATACTCCGGTTGCAACGATTGATACTCATGATACCGTAAGATCAACAGGAGCAAAGATTTTTGAGTCGGCGGATTTGAAAAACGGACATCATACACTGAAGCTGGTAGCAAAGACGACAGCAGCAATCGGTGTCGAGGCAGCCTATGTCATTAACAATGGCGGAAAAGGTATGCTCGAAATTGAAAATGAAACCTATACGATGAACGAAGACAGTGATCTTGCTGTCAAGATCAAGCGTGTTGGTGGAACAACAGGTGAAATCACAGCGAAACTTGAGCCAAACCCAGGAAGTGCGATTCAGAAGCATTTCAATACAGAGTTGATTTCTACCGTTCAGTTTGCAAATGGCGAGTCAGAAAAAGTAATCAGTCCTGCAGCACATGCAAACCGTGTGCCGACAACGGACGGGGATGTATATTTTACACTGGAGCTTTCAAGCAGCAGCCCGGTAATCGGACTTGCAAGCTCAGCCAAAGTAACAATTCTTGATGCTGATGCAATTACAAGAGATTCACTTAATACATTGATCACAGAATCTGAAGGATTAAAAGAACATCTTTATTCAGAAGGATGGACAGCGTTTGCAGCGGCACTTGCCTCAGCAAAGACAGTTGCAGCAAATGAAAATGCTACAGATACACAGATCAAAAATGCATACTCTACATTATATGCAGCTAAAGAAGCTCTTGTAGCACGTACAAAATATACAACAGATGACAGATTCCAGTTCCCGTGGAAGACAGGAACAAGTGCAACTCTGGAAGCAGAGTTTGCGACAACCATTACAGAAGCCTGCGGAGACACACAGTGGAGATGTGAAGTTAACTCAGAAAATTGGGCAAGCAACGGTAAGTATATTAATTCATTGAATAAGACCAATACAGGTACAGATAAAGTTGAGTATGCATACAATGCAAAAAAACCAGGTACATATCACGTGGTTGCAACTTATCGTAGTGGAGACACCAATAATGGAAATAAACTTGCATGGTCAGAAGCAAACAATAAGATTACGGCAGGAAATATAACAACTCCACATACAAAAGTAAATAATGTGCTTTCTGTTGGTACAGTTGAGTTTGATATTGTTGTAATAGAAGCAGGAGAAGGAACTCTGATCCTTCAGCCGGTAGACAACAGCGGTGCACCGCAGCTTGATAAACTTGAAATTACACCAAAGAACGTTGCAGTTGAGTCTTATGATATCACAGCAACAGCAGGTGAAGGCGGTACGATCACAGCAGAAGGTCTTGCAGACGGCAAGGTATCTGTTACAGAAGGTGAAAGTGCAACATTCACGATCACGGCAAATGATGGATATGAAGTCAGCGATGTTAAAGTTGACGGAACATCCGTAGGAAAGAGAACTTCCTATACATTTGAAAATGTAACTGCAGCTCATACAATTGAGGCAACATTTGCATTTACAAATTATACTGCAGCAAATCCATTTGAATTCCCGACAACAAAGGGAACGATAAAGACTCTGGAAGCAGAGCACGCAACAACAATTACTGAGGCATGCGGAGCAACAGAGTGGAGATGCGAAGTAAACTCAGAAGCTTGGGCAAGCAATGGAAAGTATATTAATTCTCTGAATAAGACATCTACAGGAGCAGATTCAGTTGCTTATGCTTATAATGCACCGGTAGCAGGAACTTATAAAGTAACAGTAACTTATAGAAGTGGTTCTGATACGAACAAACTTGCATGGAGTGAGCAGGATGGAAAGATCACTGCCAGTCAGGTGGCAACACCGAACTCCAAGGTGAATAATGTGCTTCAGGCAAAGACTGTTGAATTTAACATGGTTGTTACAACTGCAGGAGCAGGAACTCTTGTATTTACAGCACCAGACGGAGATTCACCACAGACAGATAAATTCGATATCGAGTTAGTAAAACTGGCAGACGAAGCTGACCTTACAGAACTTCAGACAGCGATCACAAATGCAGAGGCAATCCTCAATGCAGCAGATAAAGATAAATATTCTGCAGCAGCACTTGTAGAACTTCAGGAACTTGTAAATGCAGGAAAGCGGTTGACAACAGCAAGCTCTCAGGCAGATGTAGATGCAAAGAAAGCTGAGATCACAGCAAAGACTGCTGACATCCAGACTCAGTTCACAATTACAGCAACAGCAGGTGAGGGTGGAAAGATCGCACCGACAGGAGCAACAAAGGTTTACAAAGGAACATCCAAAGCATTCACGATCACACCAAATGCAGGATACCATGTAGACAGCCTTACAGTAGATGGAACTGCAGTTAACGTTGTAACAGAATATACATTCTCAGATGTAACAGCCAACCATACGATTGCAGTAACATTTGCAAAAGATGCAGTAACAGTTGCAAAAGAAAATCTGCTTGCAGCCATCAATACAGCAAATGAGAAGCTCGCACAGACAGACGCTTATACACCGGCTTCTCTGGAAGCACTTCAGAATGCTGTAGATGAAGCTCAGACAGTTTACAACAAAGCAGATGCAACTCAGACAGAAGTTGACAATGCAAAAGCAAATGTAGAAGCTAAGATTGCAGCACTGAAAGAGAAGGCAGACAAATCTGCACTGAGACTTGCAGTGAAAGCAGCAGAGGGTGAAGCAGCCCTGACAGATAAGTATACAGAAGAATCCATCGCAGCTCTTCAGACAGCAATTGATGCAGCCAATAGAGTTCTGGCTGATGACAACGCAACCCAGGCAGAGGTAGATGCACAGGTTGAAGCTGTAAATGCAGCAAAGGCAGCACTCGAAGAGAAGAAAGCACCGGTTGTAAAAGAGGAGCTTGAAAAGGCGGTTGCAGATGCAACAGAAGTTGTCGGAGCAACAGACAAGTATACAGAAGCATCACTTGCAGCTCTTCAGTCAGCAATCGATGCGGCAAATGAAGTTCTTCAGAATTCAGATGCAACTCAGGATGAGATTGATGCAGCAGTACAGGCTGTAAAAGAAGCAAGAGCAGCCCTGAAAGCAAAAGATGATGATAAGAAGGACGACAGCAATAAGGATGATGACAAGAAAGACGATAATAACGGATCCGATAATAATGGCGGAAATAACAACGGCAATGCGAATAACGGATCAAATAATCATGGTTCTTTCAACAATGGATCATCCAATAACGGTACTGCAAATGGTACATCAAATGTAGCGAAAGCAGCCAAGACTGGTGATACATCAAATGTAGCAGGAATGGCAATGCTTTGCCTGGCAGCAGGACTTGTTGTAGTAATGGCAAAGAGAAGAAGAACAAACTAATCTGAAGTGAGTTCCGAATTTTCAATGCAATAAAAGAATAAAAAATTCCTTCCGGGGGTTTCCTGGAAGGAATTTTTTTGTGGTTTTTATTTCAAAATCGCTTTTCTGTAATGGGATGGTGTTGCATTGATTACATTCATAAAGACCTTAGAATAATGCTGGGAATCTTTGAATCCGACCTGCAGAGCGATTTCTGTCAGCGTTAGACTTGTATTCTGCATTAACTCGATGGAACGGTTGATCCGGTAAATGTTAATGTAATTAGAAAGGGTTACCCCCATATAATTTTTGAAGATCTTACTCAGATAGCGGACAGAGATATGCAGCTGCAAGGCGATATCCTCCTGACGGATCTTCTGGGTAAAATGTTCCCGAATGTAATTCAGTGTATAAGCAACATAGCTGTTCTGAAGCTGTGGTTCGGAAAATCCATGCTCTGCCTCTGTATGGTCAAGGATATACAACATCAGGTTCATCAGTGCAACGTTAATATTTGCAGCAGAGAACAGACTGTTGGATGAAGCATAGAGAGTAATGAGCTTCTGAAGATGTTCGTCGATGACTGGATCAGATTCCATCCGGTAATAGAACTGGGCAGAAAAGAGGATCGCATGCATCAGGGTGATAGGAAAAACTCCCTCATCTTCAAGAACAATCGTGGAAAACATCTCAGGGTTAAAGTGAATATGCTGAAATTCACAGTCAGATGTGTCATTCAGATAAAAAGAATGAACTACATCGGGGAGTAACATGATAAATTCGCCCGCTGTACAGTGGATCGTTTCCGACTGAATATCCATATAACATTCACCGGAAAGAATCCGATAAATCTCAATATTTGTATGTAAGTGCCGGGCAAAACTATAACCGGCTTTACGATATTCAACAACAGCACCGGACAGGATGGAATCGGACAATGTCATCAATCCAGGTACTTCGTGTTTCTGAATCTTAGTCTCCTCAGCAGGAGGAGTAGAATGTTCATTTACTGACTGAACAGTAGTTTTTTTCTTCATGTGTAAAAAAAGCCTCCATAGATAAGCACAATTAATAAGCGTTAATCTGTATTATAACAGAAATAAAGAAAAAATGTACCGAAAAATACAAAAAATGTGAATATTTTTTTAAAAAATATAAATAAAATGTAAATTCAGAGGTTCTGAATTTGACAAAATAAGCGATTATAAAGAGTAAATTAAACAAGCACATTCAAAAGAAAAGTTTTATAATGTAGATAATTGGACATTGGGAGGAGTCTGCCCATAGGAATCGAAGGCAGAGGAATTTCATGACAATAAATTAAGATACATCAGAAACGTATCAGAAAGGGGTATTATGAGAAGAAAAATGAAATGGCGGGTACTTGCAAGTGCCTGTGCAGCAGCAATGGCTGTGACGTCTCTGCCGTATATGGCAACGCAGGTCAATGCGGAACCAGCCGCTGTAACGCAGCAGACCGGTGACAATGATCTGAAGCTGTGGTATACGAGTCCGGCAGACATTACCAAGTATTACGAAGGTTGGCAGGAAAAGTCACTTCCGATCGGTAATGGCGCAATCGGTGGAACGGTATTCGGCGGAATCACCAGAGAGCGTATCCAGCTGAATGACAAATCGCTTTGGTCAGGAGGACCAAGCACCAGCAGACCGAATTACAATGGAGGTAACCTGGAGAACAAGGGAAATAACGGAGCGACTATGACATCAATCCACAACTATTTCGCAAATGGCCAGGACAGCTCCGCAATCAGTCTTGCAAACAGCAACCTGGTCGGTGTAAGCGATGATGCAGGAACCAATGGATATGGATATTACCTGAGCTGGGGAAATATGTATATTGATTTCAAAAATGTATCATCTAACAACGATGTGACGAATTATACCCGTGACCTGGATCTGAAAACAGCCATCGCAGGTGTAAACTATGACAAGGGAAGTACTCATTATTCAAGAGAGAACTTCACAAGTTATCCGGACAATGTTATTGTTACACATATCACAGCAGACGGTTCTGAAAAGATCAGTCTGGATGTAAGTGTAGAACCGGATAATAGCAGAGGAAGTGCTATTAATGGGATTGGCGATAGCAGCTATCAGAGAACATGGGATACAACCGTGTCAGATGGACGGATCTCCATTAACGGACAGCTCACAGACAACCAGATGAAATTTTCATCCTTGACTCAGGTTATTACCGACAATGCCGGTACGGTGACAGATGGGGATGGAAAAGTAAGTGTTTCCGGTGCAAGTGAGGTTACGATCATCACTTCCATGGGAACAGATTATAAGGATGAATATCCGAGCTACAGAACAGGTGAGACTGCAAGCGAACTGACAAACCGTGTAAAATGGTATGTAGATCAGGCAGCAGTTAAGACATACGAAGAACTGAAAGCGAATCATGTAAGTGATTATCAGGAGATCTTCAACCGTGTTGATCTGAATCTTGGACAGACTGTCTCAACAAAGACAACAGATGCACTTCTTTCCGCATACAAAGCAGGAACTGCATCAGAAGCTGAAAGACGTCAGCTGGAAGTTATGCTGTTCCAGTACGGAAGATTTATGACCATTGAGTCTTCCAGAGAGACAAAGACAGATGGAAATGGTTATGTCAGAGAGACACTTCCTTCCAACCTTCAGGGACTGTGGGTCGGAGCGAACAACTCTCCATGGCATTCAGATTACCATATGAATGTAAACTTACAGATGAACTACTGGCCGACATATTCTACCAACATGGCAGAGTGTGCACAGCCATTGGTTGATTATATCGATGCTTTGAGAGAACCGGGGCGTGTGACTGCGGCAATTTATGCAGGAGTTTCCAGTGCCGATGGCGAGGAAAATGGATTCATGGCACATACGCAGAACAACCCGTTCGGATGGACCTGCCCCGGATGGAGTTTCAGTTGGGGATGGTCACCGGCAGCAGTACCGTGGATCTTGCAGAACTGCTGGGCTTATTATGAGTATACCGGAGATACATCTTATTTAAGAGACAATATCTATCCGATGATGAAAGAAGAGGCAAAACTGTATGATCAGATGCTTGTCCGCGACAGCGATGGAAAGCTGGTATCTTCACCGGCATATTCACCGGAGCATGGACCGGTCACAAGTGGTAACACGTATGAGCAGACACTGATCTGGCAGTTATATGAAGATACAATCAAAGCAGCAGAAGTCCTTGGAACAGATGCAGATCTGGTAGCTACATGGAAAGCAAACCAGGCTGACCTGAAAGGACCGATCGAGGTCGGCGACAGCGGACAGATCAAAGAATGGTATACAGAGACAACCTTTAACCATACTGCAAGTGGAGCTACACTCGGAGAAGGATATAACCACCGTCATATGTCCCACCTTCTCGGACTTTTCCCGGGAGACCTCATTACAGAGGATCATGCAGAGTGGTTTGCAGCAGCAAAGGTATCCATGCAGAACCGTACAGATGAAAGTACCGGATGGGGAATGGCACAGAGAATCAACAGCTGGGCAAGACTGGGTGATGGAAATAAAACTTATCAGATCATCAAGAACCTGTTCAACGGCGGAATCTATGCGAATCTGTTCGATTATCATCAGCCGAAATATTTCCAGATCGATGGTAACTTCGGTTATACATCCGGTGTGGCTGAGATGCTTCTGCAGAGCAATGCAGGATACATCAATCTTCTTCCGGCAGTTCCGGATGACTGGGCAAACGGAAGTGTAAATGGACTGGTTGCACAGGGCAACTTTAAAGTATCCATGGACTGGAAAGACGGAAATGTAACAACTGCTACCATTCTTTCCGAGAACGGCGGAGAAGCAGTAGTACAGACAAAGAATGCATCTCTTGCAACAGTAGTGGACAGCGACGGAAATGTAGTCGATGTGACACCTGTAAAAGAAAACCGTATCTCTTTCGCGACAGAAGCCGGAAAGAGCTATACATTAAAAGATATCCCGGCATCCGCTGAGGTAGCAGCTCCGACAGGACTGACAGCTCTTCGTGCAGACGGTGAGAATGTAAAACTTTCCTGGGATGCTGTAACAGCAGAAGAGGGAAGCAATGTAACATACAATGTATACCGTCAGGTAGAAAATGGTGATGTAATCTGCATCGAGACAGGCCTGACAACAACAACTTATACAGATACAACAGCAGACAAGACGCTTGGAACAATGAAGTATCAGATATCTGCGGTTGTAGAAGGAAATGAATCTGAAAAGAGTGCAGCAGTGACTGCGGTTGAACCGGTTGGAGCCGGCAAGATTGATAATGCGGATGAAAGAATCGCATATGTAGGTGACTGGGGCAATTGGACACAGGACAAGAATGTAAACTATATGGATACGATCGAGTATCTGCAGAATCCGAATGGCGGCGAGACTGCGACTCTTACATTTAAGGGAACAGGAATCAAGGTGATCGGTTGTACGAATAAGGATAGAGGCAAGATCGAAGTATTGATTGACGGTGAGTCACAGGGCATTGTTGATACATACAGTGCAAGCACAGTACGTCAGAAAGAATACTTCAGCAAAGAAGACCTTACAGCAGGAATCCATACGATCCAGTTGAAAGTCCTCAATGAGAAGCAGACAGCAAGTTCCAATACAAAGATCGAGCTGGATGCATTTGAAATCCTGGATTCAACACTGGTAGCACCGACAGGTGTGGAAGTAAGTTCCAAATCCGGAATGACTACAGTATCCAAAGCAAACAGTACGTTACAGTTAAAAGCGACTGTAGCACCGGATGATGCAACAGACAAGACAGTTACATGGAGTACCTCCGATGACAGTATCGCAACAGTAGATGCGAACGGACTGGTAACATTCTTAAGTAAGAACGGAACCGTTACGATCACAGCAACTTCCAGTGCAGATGCTACAAAGAGCGGAACGATTGAACTGAAAGTTGCAATAAAAGAGGATGTGGCAGATGTCGAGACAATCGTAGAAGACGGTACCGTACCGGCATCCGGAACAGCGGGAATAATGAACAGTGCGATCACCTGGAATGGAGCATGGTCTAACTGGGCAGGAGAACAGACAAAGCATCATGGCGGAACAAAGACAGAAACCGGAAATGATTCAAGTGCGGCGGGAAGCTATTTTGAATACACGTTCAATGGAACAGGTGTAGAGGTTTATTCTCAGAAGCATGCCAACTTTGCAAGCTTTGATATCTACGTTGATAAGGTAAAGATCGGTAATTATTCACTGAATGGTTCAAGCAGCGGAGATAATCAGCAACTGATCTTCTCCAAGCCGGATCTTACAAATGGTGAGCATACGATCAAGTGTGTAGCAGTTGCACGTGATGGAAAATATCAGGTCAACCTGGATTACCTGAAGATCCTTTCACCGGGTGAAGGTGTAACGGCTGATAAGTCAGCACTCCAGACATCGATTGAGACAGGTGCGGCACTTACTAAGTCAGCATATGATGAGACAAAATGGAATGCATTTAAAACGGCTTATGATGCAGCAGTTGAGGCAATGAATGATGCGGATGCAACACAGGATGATGTGAATGCAAAGAAAGCAGCACTGGATGCGGCAATCACAGCACTTGGCACACCGGCAGTTCCTGTAGTAGAAGACCAGACAGGTTCTGCAGTTCTTGTTGAAAGCACAAAGGTTGTGCTGAGATGGGACAAGGTTTCAAGAGCAGCACAGTATCGAGTAGCTGATACAGAGAAAGGAATCGACATGACAGTAAGCGGCACAACCGCAACACTGGAAAACCTGACACCGGGAACAACCTACAACTTCAAGGTATATGCCCTGAGCAATGCAGGTGAGGCATCAGCGAAGGCCATCGAGATCGGCAATGTAACAACGATTGCTGACGGAACAGCAGCAGGTGAGATCGAGTCCATTACAAAAACAGCAGTCAGTGATGATTCTGTAAAACTCACATGGGCATTAAAAGAAGGTTCTTCCTTCGCAAGCTATGACGTTTATGTAAACGGCGAGCTGAAAGGCAATACAACCAAGACAGAGTTCACGCTCAGCGATCTGGATGACGGTATCTATGTTGTTAAGATCGTTGCAAAGACAGCAGCAGGAAAGTCAGTACTTCCGAAACAGTTCTCATTTACGATTGAGAATAACGGTGGTGGTGAGACAACAAAGAATGTACTCAGCGTAACAAATCCGGCAGGAATTTCTGTAGAAGAAGGAACTGCATTTAAGGATCTTGAATTACCGGAGAAAGTAACTGTCACAGTGACAGGAAATCTGAATGAAAAAGTAGCCGTAACATGGGCGAAAGGTGATTATCAGACAACACCGGGAACTTACACATTGGAGGGAACTCTGACAATGGGTGAGAACATGGAGAACCCGGATGGCGTGAAAGCTTCTATCCAGGTAACAGTTACAAAGAAGCAGTATGAGATCAAGTCCGTTGCAAAACTGGATAAGAAAGAAGTTGCGTACGGAACGGCTGTATCAGAACTGAAGCTTCCGACAGAGATAGAAGTAACCTATACAGACAGCACAACCGGAACAGCAGGCGTTACATGGAATACAGACAGTTACGATGGAAATACGGCAGGTGATTATACTCTGAAAGGAATCCTTTCCTTTGCAGATAATATTACAAATCCGAAGAACCTGACAGCTTCTGTAAAAGTAAAAGTTGCGAAGAAGGCAGAAGAGCCGAAGCCGGAACCGAAGAAAGAAATTAAATCCATTGTAAATGCAAAACTGGATGATATTTCTGTAAAAGAAGGAACTCTTGCAGCAGATCTCGGACTTCCGGGACAGGTTGAAGTAGAACTTAAAGACGGAACAACAGCAACCGTTAATGTTGACTGGGATCTGAGTGCTTACAAGTCAGATGTTCCGGGAACTTATACATTGACAGGAAAACTTGTTCTTGGTGATGAGTTTGAAAATCCGGATGGTCTGGAAGTTACTGTTGATGTCAAAGTAACGAAAGTCAAAGGTGACGATGACAAGAAGGACGACAGCAACAAGGATGACAACAAAAATAACGGCAATAAGAATGATGGCAACAGCGGTACAAATACTGGCAACAATACAGGAAATAATACCGCAGGTTCTACATCAGGATCAAATGCCGGAACAACTTCATCCAACAAAGCTGCAAAGACCGGAGATGCTGCTCCACTGATCCTGTGGGGAGCTGCGGCAATGCTGGCAGCAGGTGCAGCCGTTACAGTTGTAACACGCAGACGTAAAAGAAGATAAAGATTCTTTCCGCAAGGTAAGATGAAAGAAAAGAAAATTTGAGAATTTTCTGTAAAAGAAAAGGAGTATCGCGATGTGCGGTACTCCTTTTTTGTCTAAGATTTTTCAGATCACTGGTTCCGCAGAAACTGCTTGCGGTAGGCAGTCGGTGTCATGCCACAGGATTTACGGAAACACTGCGTAAAGTAACTGGAGGAAGAAAATCCACATTGCTGTGCGATCTGTGCAAGACTCATATCTGTGGAAGTCAGCAGTTCCTGACTGGTAAAGATCCGCTTCTGAGTCAGATAATTCATCGGCGAGATTCCATAAGTTTCTGTGAAGGTATGAGAAAAATAGTACTTGTTGATCTGTGCGATCTCTGAGAGCTTATCCAACGTAATATTTTCCCGGAAAGAAGAATCAATATAACGCTTTGCCCGGCTGCATTCCCGGGATTCCATTTTATGGAATGGAAAGATCTCCACAGAAGAGGAAGCGTAGCGGGAAAGATGGACGACCAGAATGTTCAGCAGATTCTGGCAGACCTTTTCGTAATCCTTCTGCGAGTTCTCTGTCTCTTCCAGGATCGTACGGAAATAGAAATCAAGTTGATCTTTCATTTCATCGGAGTGGAACAGAAGATATTCATTTGCATCGTCAATGACAAAATTCAGACCATCTACACCCAGTACGATATATTCCAGCGGATCTTCGAGGCTGGATTTTTCGGTGTGGGTGATATTCGGATTGATCACGATCAGATCGTGTTTTGCGATCGGAAAGGTTTCGTCTTCAACAAGAAAACTGCCGCTTCCTGACAGCACGAAAAAAAGTTCTGTGAAATAATGTGTGTGCGGATAACTGCTCCAGTCCTCTTCGTATTTTGAATAGGTAGAATACAGAAGATGACAGGTGTGGTCATGCCTTAAGGGGGAAGTAAAAGTATGTCGTATATTACCCATAAGTGTCCTCCACAAAATTTAGAAATATTGTCTTGAAAACGATTTCAACTGGTTATACAAATATTATAAAGAAATTTAGAG
>ERZ791884.1091-NODE-1091-length-21537-cov-4.951215_pt1 | contig 21537 bp, 25 predicted proteins | sample MGYA00509941_ERZ791884 | MGnify/ENA primary metagenome ERZ791884 (study PRJEB30046, sample SAMN00792095) | human gut metagenome | study: EMG produced TPA metagenomics assembly of the A metagenome-wide association study of gut microbiota in type 2... | reverse complement strand
AAAAGAGCCGCTGATTGGGCGTTTTGACAGTTTTCAGATACACTCTAAATTACAAGCCGGAATATGTACCGAATACGCTCTGTAAATCTGGTATTTATGCGACTTTTTCGGACAAAAAATTTAGTCCTTTCGGGCGTCCCGTTCTTTATAGTGATCGATCACAAAGTGAATCCTGTCTGCGATCGTATCGATCGAATTCGTTTTGAAAGTGATATACCGCTTCAAGTGGGATGCTGCGTCACTGCGCTTTTTCAGTTCCTTTTGCTCGAGATCCGTCCGATTCTTATCTGCTTCGATTCCGTAACACCACAGTGAACAATGTGATGCTCTACAGCCTCTGTAAGCGCTGAAAAGATTTCCTCGGAAATTTCCCTGTGGCCAATAAAGAAGCAGCTTTTCATATTGCACCTCAATATTTGGTAATACCAAATTTTAATTATTATATTTGGTATTACCAAATATATCAAGACCCCTACGGCATATAATGATGCCATAAGGGTGGTGAGCAGTATGAAACCGAGAAAGCTGGAGCTGGGTGATCGTAACATCATCGGCAAGCGTGTTACCGAGGCGCGGCTGGCACAGGGAATGAAACAGGTGGAACTGCTTGCCAAATTGCAGCTTGCCGGGATTGATATCAGCGTACCCGCGCTGTCTTTACTGGAAGGTCAGAAACGCCCGGTATCAGATATTGAGCTGAATGCCCTGGCAGACATCCTGAATGTATCCGTTGACTGGCTGCTGGGTAGAGAATGAAAAAACGCCGTCGATGCGAATTGCGCTCACACCGACGGCGATGTTTATTTTATGCCCTGTTTTTCCTTGAAAAAAGCAAGAAATCCGGAAAGCAAAACAACGGGAAAAAGTTTAAAATTCCCGGTTTTCTGAAAAAGCATTTTTCGGAACTATCCCCGCGGCTATCCCCCACGGCATTTTCGGCCGCTCCATTTTACGTTAAAAAGTTAGAAAAGCACCGAATTTCGTGTAGAAATCCGGTGTTTTTATGGTGCGAGTGGCGATACAGAACTTTTTGAAAAACATAGTAATATTAATGGTTTCTGGCTTTCGGACAACAAAATTTCTTGCTTGTAACTTCATATTCAGTCCTCAAATTCAAGGCGATTGTTGAAAAACAGTCGCCTTTTTCTATACCCAAGTGAACCCCATCAAAGATGTTGAGATTAGGGTGGAAAAACCGCTGTTTTATCCGCTGTGGTTTGCGTTCCAAAGCGAGCATGAGTGTTTTCCTATGTGGTAGTCTGCGGAGGCATACAGGCGGAGAAACCACCCAAAATCAACACTTTTTATCTTCACAGAAAGGAGGTGTCGGAGATGGCAGTTTTTCGCATTGAAAAGACCAGAGATTACACGGTCATGTCAAACCATCATCTACGGGATATGTCCCTGTCGCTGAAAGCAAAGGGACTTCTATCCCTCATGCTGTCCCTGCCAGAGAACTGGGACTACACCATGAAGGGGCTTGCCCGTATCTGCAAGGACGGCATCGACAGTATCAGCGGCGGCATCCGAGAGTTGGAGGAACACGGCTATCTGATCCGTGAGCGCGTGAGAGGCGCAAACGGTCAGCTTGGTTCGATCGAGTACACCATTCTGGAGCAGCCTAAAGAGCCAACACCTGCACAGGAAAAACCTATACGGGAAAATCCCGTACAGGTAAAACTGTTTTTGCTGAATCTCCCGTATCTTCTGTTCGTGTATCCCTTCGATAAGCTGGCACAGGCTTTCCGGCTTGCGCCCGGTGCTGACCTTTCCGGCAAGCTGCTCTCCATTGGGGACGGCTTCACGGCAGCCATTTCCTCCCCGTGGCTCAGTTTCCATCCCACGGACCTGCTGATCGGCATAGCGGGTGCGGTGATCCTTCGCATGGCGGTCTACCTGAAAGGCAAGAACGCTAAGAAGTATCGCCACGGGATCGAGTATGGTTCTGCCCGCTGGAGTGCATAATTTTAAGTGTAAATGACACATACATGGACGCACAGGAGGTTATGCACATGACTGATTATAGCAAAATTACAGCCCTTTACTCCCGCCTTTCCGTGGGCGACGAGGACAGGGACGGCGGCGAGAGCAACAGCATACAGAACCAAAAAATATTTTTGGAGAACTATGCCAGAGGGCAGCACCTAACCAATATCCGGCACTACATCGACGATGACGAAAGCGGCAGATTTTTTGACCGTTCCGCCTACTCCCGCATGATGGACGATCTACACGAACTATCTGGAAGCAAACACTTCTGTTGGTGCGGATACGAAAGTTCAGCTTTTTGAAGAAGGCGACTACGAGGTGGCTCTGGATTATCAGATTACCAATGACCAGTTGATTGATAAAACCAGTCATTACAGAATCTTCTTCAAGTTCTCCATCCGAAACGGAAATTGTATGGTATATCCTTTCGATGTAGCAACTGGAAGTGAGTTGACGAACAGCTCCATGACGGAAAATGGTTTTCGTTTGGATCTGGCGAAGTCACGCTATCTGAAGGTTAATCTGAAAAAGGAGATGCTGACAGAAAGTGCCGATGGTCTCGTAGAAGATACCCGTTTTAACGGGCCTGCACGAGATGGTGCGGAATATACCAATGAGGGCATCTACACAATTACCGTTACAAACGAATATACCGGTCAGTTTACAGTTAAGAAGATTTACGTGGGTACAAACAGTGTGCTGAGAGCGCACATGGCGACGGGGCTTTCTATTCCTGAAATCAATAATTTGGTAGATCAGGGGGCTACTATCGCTGACGATGGTACTATCCAGTTGGCAACTACCGTTCAGGCCACGCCAGAACCTGATGAGACTGAGGACGAAAAAGAGCCTACAACTACACCTGGAATTTCGACCGAAGATGCGGCTATTCCTCCTGAAGAAGAACCAGGTCGTGGATTCCCGATTCCTGTATTAATCGTCATCGGCGCATGTATTCTATGTGCTGTTTTGTTGCCTGCATTGAAAAAAAGACAGGCAAAGGTAACTCCGGTTGATAACCAAAAGGACCAAGGAGGTGATGAGGAATGAAACGTACAATTTCTCTTCTCCTTGCGGTAATAATGGTTCTTACTGGTTGCTCACAGCCTCAGACACAAAATCCATCTACTGATTCTGTAGCTGATATTGTTTCCGTTCCGACGGAATGGATTGAAGTTCAGCCTGAATTTAATTCTCTGAGTGATGAAAACCTGCTTCTTCAGGTGGAAAACCTCGTGTATAGAGAAACTGTACAGGCTCTGAACAGCGAAGAATATGTTGTAGAAAATGTTAGTGCAGTTTATATCTCGAAAGAATACCTTGATGAAGTTGCGTTCAATTCTCAGTCGAATGTGTACTTCGGTTATACTCTGGCTGAACTGGATGAAGTTTTCCAAGGCACGCGCTACATCTTTACGCTTGGCGACGACGGCAATACTACGGTTCGGGAACTTCAGGCGATTGATGATCCACAAGCACCGCCTGGGTATATCCCCGCTCCGCATATTCCTTCACTTTCAGAATCGCCATCTGGGCGCTTCTGCCCGGACGGTAGCCGAAACTATTGTCCGAGAACAACGGTTCATAGATTGGTGTTAGCTGCTGTGCAATTGCCTGCTGGATAATGCGGGGTACGAAAGTTGGGATTCCCAACTTTCGTACCCCGCCGTCCGGCTTGGGAATTTCCTTTCGGCGTACTGGCTGGGGCTTGTACTTTCCCTGTCGTATCGTTTCCAGAAGTTCTTCCCGGTGTTCTCTCAACCAGGGCAGCGCCTGCTCAACGGTCATCCCGTCAATTCCCGGCGCTCCTTTGTTGGCCTTGACCCGCCTGTAGGCTCTGTTCAGGTTGTCCCTGCTTAGAATCCTTTCAAGCAACTCTGCACCGTCCTGTTCTCTTACTTCCTGACCGCCAACACTCTGCGCTCCCGCATGCCCTTCGTGTTCCGCACTATCTCTTTGCGGGCAGCTCAGGTTTTCCTGATATTCTGCGTTCTTCATGTTGACCTCCTTCTGTAATCTACTTAGGACTTACGATTGTTCGGCCCTTCCCAGGATTTTTTTCCCCTGGTACTATGGCCTCTGCTGACTTCTTGCCGTTCGTTGTTACTGCGCATTTTTTTGAATACGTCGGCAAGACCTCCCCGGGTACTCACACGTTCTTTCCCTCTTTACCTGCCGCATTTACCGCAAATGATTCCGTGTAGCTACTGGGCTTTGTTTTGTCGTGCAAACTCACCCTCATTTACGGCCTTGTATGCGATTTCTGTTCGTCAGGCCAGAGTTTTGCCCATTAGGGGAACTTTCACCCCCTAAAATCCGGCTTTCTTCAGATTCCGCCTCACGGCGGACACCCTTGCCTTTGGCTAAATCTTCCCGCTACCAGGCGACTTCGGGACTTTCACCCTAGAGAACGTGCGCTCACCGGGCGCACACGAAAAATGACTTCGTCTCAGATTGAGGCGAAGTCATTTTTTCAGCTGATAGTAAAAGTGTAGTCTTCAATAGTTATCAGTGTGTTTGCAACAGTGCATTGCCTGCTTTATGGAGCAGATCTGGGGTTTGGGGTTTGCCCCAACAAGTAAAATCCGGCTGGGTAGCACCCAGACACTGCTTGCGACTACTTATTTCTCTTGCGACTACTTATTTCTCTTGTATCCTTCAACTTCTTGTAATTTTGACAGCATCCGTTGAAAATACAACCACAGCATGATACAATATAGCTAAAGATAACTTGTAACAAAGTTGTTCTTATGATAGTCGGCTGAAACGACGTCTAAGTATATTTCACTATATTATTCAAGATTTGCGTGGTAGTATCTAATGGTTTCAATTGTTTGCTTCTTTTCTTTCATCAAGCATCCAATAATCCCATCCAGCACTAATATCAGCGCAACTTCATTAAAATTTCCTGGCATATTTTTTTTGGCAAACACCGTAGCATATTCATCTGTATCTCTAACCGGAGGTGTTTCCTTTATTGCGACAACACAATTTGCTTCCAGTGCAATTGGTGAATCGGTATGCATCGTTAGCACAGCTGTCCGTGCACCATGACTTTTTGCCTTTTTCACCAAACTCAACACTATTTCTGTTTTTCCGGAACCAGAACCAACAATTAATAAATCTCCAGTCTGAATGCTCGGTGTGCATACTTCTCCAACTAAATAAGTTTCATGCCCAGTTTGCATTAATCGCATCGCAAAACTCTTCATCGAAAGTAAACTTCGCCCAGCTCCGCCAACAAAAATACGTTTTGCTGCATTAATTTCTTTCATAAGAGCTTTTAACTCAATATCTTTTACGTCTTTGATAATTTCTTTTAGGGTATGAAGTTCACTCAACGCAATATCCTTTGCTGTCATTTCTTTTTCCCCATAATCTCATATATTTGTTTTGTAACTTTTCTGGGTTCTGTTGCATTGGTGATGGCACTTCCAATGATCACCAAATCAGGTTGATAGGTAAGAACTTTGGGTAACGTTTCTAAATCTATTCCGCCTGCAACCGCAATTTTTGTTTGCCTTATGGTTTCCCGCAAAATCTTCAAAGTTTTTTCAGAACTTGTCTCTCTGTTAACAGAAACAGCCCTATGCGTACAAATGTAGTCTGGATGCATGTTGTCAATCTGTTTTCCCCGTTCGGCGATGTCCTCTTCTTTTATTCCCATCATATCTACTAATACTTGTTTTCCATAGTCTCTTGCCGCTTGTATTGTCTGGAGAATTGTTTCATCCCAAGTTTGAGCAGAAACTGTCACAATGTCTGCTCCAGCTTTATATGCGATTTCTGCAAGAGCATAGCCCCCATCCATAATTTTATAGTCTGCAAGCACTCGCAGGCATGGCGATATTTTTTTAAAATCATTAATTATTTCAATTGGTTGCATAATGGAGAATGGAGTACCAATCTCAACAATATCAATTAAATCTTTTAGAGACTCTACAATATCTATTGCGCGCTTTTTTTCAATTCGGTCTAATGCCAGTTGAAGTTCCATACTTTTTTCCTTTCTTTTATTTTTTTGAATTTAAAAGATCAAGAGTTGCAATTATGGAGTGTAAAATGAATTTTCAATGATAATTTGGGGATGGGAGCCAAGTGTACTTAGGTTCTCTGGTGTCGCACCAGAGTCAGTAATAAAATAATCGACTTTATTCCAAGAAAGGTATTGTGCAACACCGCCAATAGAAAATTTTGAATGATCACACATAATAACACACTTTTCGCTATTGTTTGCAACGATGGACTTATAAGCGATTTCCTGTGGATCCAAAACTGTAGGTCCATCGTGGTACCGGATTCCGCTCGAACCAAAAAATGCTGCAGTAAAACGAAAATCTTGTAGCGAACGTTCCACTGAACGACCATATATATGCATGGCCTGGTAATTAACAAATCCACTAGGGAGATATAAGTAATTATCAGTTCCTTGACTTTGCATGATATTGGCAACAAGCATAGAGGTGGTTACAACCGTAATAGAATGAAAAGAATCGAGCAAAGTTGCCAAATAGCTTGCCGTGCTACCACTATCAATGAAAAATACAGCATTATTTTTTAAAAATCGCGCTGCGCTCTTAGCAATTTTTATCTTTTCGTTTCTATATTGCTCTAATTGCAGAGAAGGGAGTTCTCTAAACAAAGTTCCAATACAATTTGCCCCACCGTGTGTTTTCTTTATGCAACCCGCAGAATCTAAATAATGAAGATCTTTTCTTATTGTTTCATTGGTTACTTGAAAATGGCTAGAGAGTTCTGCTGTGGTTATGGATCCCTTTTCGTTAACCAACTCTAAAATCCGATCTCGTCGAGAACGTTTTTTATTTACCATAAATAACCTCCTATTTTTCTCCAAACATTATAGCTCACTTTTTTATGATCGTTAGTGGCTCAAATATTCGCGATCATGTGGCTCAAAAATTCATTGACATTCACAATTATAGCACAGTTATTTTTAGAATACAAGTGATTTTGTCATTAACACAACAGTTTATTTGTATTATTTAGAAAAAACGCAAAATATTTAGTTGTGTTTCAAATTGAATTTGTTGCGATTTTTCGTTAATTTGCTATAAAACAAAATATGAAAATGTGCGAATCGGAGAAATATAATTCCGTACGCAATTGAGTCTTGCTTATATGGAAAAAATATAGTACTTTATGAGTGAAGCGAGAAGTTCGCTAAAATTCAAACAATAAGGAGGAGACATATGCAATCAATTTTAGTGGTTGGCGCTGGCAGAGAAGGAAAAGGATTTTTGGGAGAGACATTTTCTACAGACGGTTGGCAAGTCTATTTCCTAGACAAAGACCCGGAAGTAGTAAATGCATTGAAAACGGGCAAATATAACGTTACTGTTTATCAGGAAAACGGAACCTTTAAGCGGGAAATTACTGGCTATGAAGTTTATGGCTATGACGAGGAATATTCGTGTTTGCCTGCGATATTAGAGGCCGAAGTAATTGCCCTTTGCCTGTATCCAGAAGATATCCCTGAAGCGGCTGCTTATCTTGGTAAAGGCATTTCGGAGCGCGCTCGCCGAAATGGTGATAAGCTTACAATTCTATGCTGCACGAACAAAAATCATAGCATTCCCGCATTCAAAAAGGCGTTTGAAAATGCGTTGGAGGGCAGCCAAGAAAGGGCATGGTTCAGTGAAAATGCCATTGTTACAGACGTGATTGTGCGTAGATCCACAAATGCTGAAACGACAACTGCGTTGGATGTTGTTACGACAGCAACCATGTCATTGCTGATTCAACCCCCCGTTTATGCAGATTTTAGCAAAACGCGTTGGATGGAATTGCGCGATGATTTGGAACAATTAAAGGAAATTAAGTTGTACACATACAATGCGCCGCATGCAGCTTGTGCTTATGCAGGTTATTTAAAGGGTTATAAAACCATTTTAGAGGCATCTGCTGACCCTGAAATCGCAGCATTACAAGATGAGGTACTTAAAGAAGCAATTCCGGGACTAAGCAAGGAGTTTGGCATACCAGAAGAGGAAATTTGGGCTTTTTGTTCTTTCCCTGGAACAAAAGAAAAAATGGATGACTCGATTTACCGTGTCGCTGTCGATCCAATTAGAAAACTTTCCCGTAATGACAGATTAACTGGAAATGCTATGTTCTGCTTCAAGTATGGTATTGACCCCAAAGCATTGATCAAGTCTATTGCTAATGGCATGGCTTACGATGAACCAAGAGACGAAAAGGCTATGCTGATTCAGAATATGATTCGAGAAGAAGGTATTGAAGCAGCGATAGCAAAAGTGTGTGGAGTTTCTGCAGACCATGACTTGGTTACTCGCGTCGCTGCTGAATATAAAACAATTAAAGGTTAACACCTTTGATTTATATTTTGTTCTAAAATAGGAGGAAAATTATGAAGAAGGTTGTCTCTATTCTACTCGCAATGACTATCTTATGCTCTCTGTTTACTGGATGCGTAACCAATAACAATTCTACCTCTGACACGTCACCTGCTGGCAATTCCACAACTACAAACGATACGAAAACTTATCGCATGGCTCTCATTCAACCTCAAAACAACCTTGATTATTTTAACTTTATCACAGCGTCTGCCCAGAAGTATGCGGATGCAAACGGAATTGAGTTAACTGTTTGGCAGCAGAATAGTGATCAGGCTAAGGGCGGAGAGTTTGTGGATATGGCTGTTGAACAAGGCTATGATGCTGTTATGATATGTGATGCGCAGGGAGCTGCACGCGCAGCGATGGAAGAAGCCCAAGGGAAGATTGCTATCATTGGTTTTGATGCAATGGCCTACCCTGACCTCTGCAATGCTGCAATTTCTACAGATAATGTCGCCATGGGTCGTATGCTGGGCGAATATGCCGTAGAATTTATGAAAGATGACGGCAAGGATTCCTTCAATGTTATTTATTCTTATAACAATACATCTCAGTCTGAACGTGACCGTCAGGCAGGCATGGCAGAAGCTTTTAAAGCAAGTGGTATTACAATTAACAGCGAAGAGGTATCTTCTGCTGACATTAACCTTGAGGGTGGTCTTGGCCTGTGGGATGACTTGGTTATCCGGAAGGCTGAAGGCGAGTTGGACTATGCAATGTGCGCAAACTCCACTAACGCTCTCGGCTGCCTAGCAGCAAGCGAATCTGCAGGTCGTACCGACTATAAAGTTTTTGGCATTGACGATGAGGCTGATCAGCTTGCTGCGCTGACAAAAGAAAATGGCATCTATTATGCCACCGTCGCACAGAACCCATTTGAAATTGGCGTCCGGGTTATGGAGGCTGCTGTTCATGCGGTTGAGGGGCAGGACGATGGAATTGTGAAGGTTGATGGCATTCTTGTTACTCGTGACACCGTGCAAGAGTATGTGGCGAACCGCGAAAAGGCATTGGAAGAGCTGAAGGATTATTTAGCAATTATCACTGCATCTTAATCTTTAGCTACAACAAAAAGCCGGGTAACGCCAATGAGGCGTACCCGGCTTTTTTAAGAAAGGTGGGATATCTATATGGGCGAAGAACTGTTGAGATTAAAAAATATACGAAAATCCTTTAATTCGGTGACTGTTCTGGAGGATATTAACATCACTTTATCTAAAGGAGAGGTAATTGCGCTCGTAGGCGAAAATGGAGCCGGAAAAAGCACATTGTCAAATATAATTTCTGGAGTTTTGAAACCAGATGGCGGGCAGATCTTTTTTGAAGGAAAAGAATACAAGGAACTTACAATCAAACAAGCGAAAGACCTTGGTATCAAAATGGTGCATCAAGAGCTCCTTGTTCTTCCTAAATTGAATGTTACAGCCAACATCTTTATTGGTTCGGAATACCAAAACCACGGGTGGATGGATGTACCGAAGATGCATAAAAAAGCGAGCGAGCTTTTGAATACTGTTGGTTTGAGTGTTAGCCCTAAAACACGCGTTGCGGAGATTGATATTGCAGGACGTCAAATGATAGAAATTGCACGTGCGATTGCAACAAATGCGAAAATCATTATCTTGGACGAACCCACTTCTTCTCTTTCGGATGTAGAAATTAAGAAACTGTTCGAAACAGTTAATAAGCTAAAGAAGCAGGGAATTTCTTTTATTTTTGTTTCTCACCGCTTACAAGAGGTACTAACCCTGTCAGATCGTATTTACATTCTAAAAGATGGACGCCTGACAAAAGAACTCTATCCTGAAAACACGACAGAAGATGAAATCGTTATGAATATGGTAGGTCGTAGTTATGACGATTACTATAAACGCAAGCGCGTTTGTTTTGGCAAAGAGGTGTTGCGGATTGAAAATTATTCTGGCATAGATAATAAGGTTCTAGCACGTAATGCACATACACCAAGAAACATCAGTCTTCAATTAAACGAAGGCGAAGTTTTAGGTATAGCAGGCTTGGTCGGTGCCGGACGAACGGAGCTGCTCCGTCTGATTTTTGGAGAGGACAAAAAAGAAAGCGGCGAATGCTTCCTATATGGAGAACGTGTCAATATACGCCGGTGTAAAGATGCTTATGACCTGGGTATGGCTTGGGTTACAGAAGACAGAAAAAAGGAAGGACTTATCCAAAAATTTGATTTAAAGACGAACATTGCACTTCCTATCCAGTCTCTGGTGCGAAAAGGCCTTTTTGTTGATGCAACAAAAGAGAATGCTATTGCAGACGAATTTATCGAAAGTTTACATGTAAAAACAACGGGAAGATCTCAACAGGCGCGGTTTCTTTCTGGAGGAAATCAGCAAAAAGTTATTTTGGCAAAATGGCTGGCAAGTAATCCGCGTATATTAGTCTTAGATGAGCCGACTCGCGGAATTGACGTGAATGCAAAGGCGGAAATTTATGCATTGATTAATAATTTGACAGCACAAGGTATGGCAATTTTGTTGGTTTCCTCTGAATTGCCAGAAATAATGGGCATTAGCGATAGAATTATAGTTATGCATGATGGTGAGATTACCGGCGAGTTCCAACGTGAAGAGTTTTCAGAACAAAGCATCATGACCTGTGCAATCGGGAGGAGAAAAGAATGAACCTGAATTCTAAACAAAAGTTTCTTGAATTGAGCAAGAGATATTCTGCACTTATTATCATCATCTTTTTGACCGTGTTATTCGCTGCGCTGAACCCGCGCTTTCTGTCTGCAGTCAATATTACGAATATCGTTCGCCAAGCATCCATTATGATAATCGTTGCATGCGGAGCTACATTCATCATGATTGCTGGAGATGTTGATATTTCCTGCGGGGGTCTTGCATGCTTAGCTGCAATAATAGCTGCAATTTGTATGAAAAAAGGCATGGGAATCCCGGTAGCTATAACTGTTGCTGTACTTAGCGGTACTCTTTTTGGTCTGTTATCTGGCATATTGGTATCCCGTTTTGCATTCCCCCCCATGATTGCAACACTATGTGTAACAAATCTTACTACAGGTATCGGGAACTTGATTACGAATGGAACAGCAATCTATGATTTGCCTGACGAATTCTTGGTTCTTGGTCGTGGTTATATAGGTCCAATTCCTGTGCAGGTTGTTATCATGGCAGTTATTACAGTTATATCAGGCATTGTGCTTTCCAGTACAACTTACGGCCGCTATATTTATGCAATAGGCGGTAATACCACAGTTGCAAAACTCTCCGGAGTAAATGTATCAAAACTTAAGGTAATTTATTATATGGTAGGCGGGTCTCTTTCAGCACTCGCTGGTGTATTGATTACGAGCAGAATGGGCACCGCACAGCCGACTTTGGGTACAAACTGGCCAATGGAAACCATCGCTGGCATCGTTATTGGTGGTACACATTTTCAAGGCGGTAGTGGCACTATCGTAAATAGTGTTTTGGGTGTCTTGCTTATGACTATGATTACTAATGGTCTCAATCTGTTAGGGGTTAATACATTCTGGCAGTCTGTCGTTACTGCACTATTGTTGATTATTACGATTGTAATTAGTACATTCCAGGATCGAAAAAAGGGTTTGCTGTAAATGAAATGTTTTAATCTTTGAATGAAGAGGAGGAGTATGATGTTTGATATTGTAGGAATCGGCGAATGCGTAGTCGATATGACACCAGCCGGGGAATCGGAAAAAGGAAATGCTCTTTTTGAACGCCATCCAGGCGGCGCACCCAGCAATATGCTTGCTTGTGCAGCTAAGCAAGGCCTCAAAACGGCCCTAATTAGTATTGTCGGAGACGATTCTTTCGGTCATTACCTTGTCGGAGTTTTAAAAGATGTTAATATCGATGTCCGTGCAGTACATTTTTCTGAAAATTTACCAACATTTGTTGCATTGGTTGACTACGACGACCGCGGGGATAGACGTTTTTTTAAAATGCAGCTGGAATCTTCCCTTTCGGGATTTTCTCCTAACCATTTAGACAAAGAACTAATTAGCCAGGCAAAACTTGTTCACATCGCTGGTTCTATGCTGGCGTGGCCTGATTCTCTAGAAGCAATCCGTCAAGCAATTGACTTTGTACATGAAGAAGGAAAACTTGTCAGTTGTGATGTAAATTGGCGTGAGATGTTGTACGATCAAGAATATGCACAAACTATAGCAAAGCCGATTCTATATGAAATGGATATCTTAAAGATGTCTGAAGAAGAAATGAGTCTTTATACCGGGACAAGCGATTTAGTAGAGGGTACAAAAATATTGTGTGAAGCCGGCGTTAAGCTAGCAGCTGTGACGCTTGGGGCAAGAGGCTGCTATTATCGCTATAAAAACGGATCAGGCCGGCTGTATACTTATGACACAAAAGTAGTGGATACAAATGCTTCTGGTGATACATTTACAGCGGTTATGCTGGCTGGTCTGGCCGAATACAGTTACGATATAGACTCTATTTCCAATGACATTATGTACCACATTATGGAACGAGCAAACGCGGGAGGCGCTGTTTGTGCCGCAAAACGCGGCGCAATTTATGCTGTTCCATCAGTTGAGGAAATAGATAATTGCATGAAAACCGTACCTCTTTTAAAGTTGGATTGAGAAAGGAGATAAGTGTATGTTGAAACGTGGTATGCTGAACGCACAGGGAAAATTCCTTTTAGCAAGAACAGGACATTTGGATTACTTGGGAATTACCGATGCTGGATTCAACATTCCTGAAGGAATTGAAGTTGTGGATTTGGCGGTGAAACCTAATTTACCTGAGTTACTGGACGTTCTAGATATAATTAAGAAAGAAATTGCTATAGAAAAAATCTTCCTTGCAGATAAAATTGTTGATTACGCTCCGGAACTACTAAAGGAATATGAAAAACGTTTTACAAAAGAAAAGATTGAATTTATTCCTGATGGACAACCGTTCCGTGAAAAGATGAAACAATGTAAAGGCGTTTTTAGAACTGGCCAATATTGGCTCCACTGTCCCAATGTTATAATTCAAGCAGGATGTACCTACGAAGAGGGATATGTGGACTAAGTTCGGTTTTGCAAACAGTTTGGTAAGAGGTGTAAACATATGAAAAAAATGAATTTTGCAATTTTGGGAACAGGAAATATTGCAGCACAGATGGCTGACACTGTTTCCAGAATGAACAATGTTGTTCTTTATGCTTGTGCATCCAGAACACAAGAAAAATCAGAAGATTTCGCAAATAGATTCGGCGTTCTAAACGCTTATGGCTCTTATGCTTCAATGTTGGAGGACGACAATATTGATTTGGTATATGTGGCTACACCACACTCATTGCATTATGAACATACGCTGTTATGTTTGAATAAGGGAAAAGCTGTATTGTGTGAAAAACCCTTCGCTTTGAATTATATACAGGCTAAAGAAATGATTGACACAGCACGCGAAAAGAAGTTGCTTTTGGCAGAAGCAATGTGGATGCGCTATCAGCCAATGGCAAAAAAAATTTGTGATTTAGTTGATAGTGGAATTATCGGCACGCCCAGATTGTTGCTTGCTAATAAAGGTGAGCTCGATCAAATCGGATTTGCGCCGGAACGAGCTGGTAGTACCCTGCTTGGTTTAGGAGTCTATGCAATCAACGATGCATTTCTCGTTTTTGGTAATAACTATGAAGATGTTACATCAACAGCTATTTTCGAAGAGAATGGTCTAGATGGCGCAAATTCGATTATTTTGAAGTATGCTAATGGAAAGATGGCTATGTTAAGCAGTAGCATGATTGCGCCGACAAGTAATAAGTGGTATATCAGCGGCGATGATGGTATGTTGGAAATTCAAGGGTTAAGCAGACTGAAAACAGTAAGGCATTATAATCGTAAAAGAGAACTGGTACAAGAATTTAATGCTGAAGGCTTAGATACAGGCTATGAATACGAAGTACAGGCCTGTATGGAGGCCCTTGAAAGCGGCGCTATCGAATGTCCTCAAATGCCGCATGAGGAGACGATTGCTGTTATGAAGCTTATGGATCGGCTTCGGGATGATTGGGGTTTAAAGCTTGTGGGAGAATAATAAACTGTTGGCGAGACGAGTTGATGTAGCTTGCGCCGGCGATTAATCGCCCTATTGACCAATTGAACAAATTGTGTTTTGTTCAAACGTATAGTATAGTGGTAAGCGTCAAACCATCTCCAGCTAAGACAAACCGGCAGGCCCCAACGAGTCTGCCGGTTTGCTTAGTCATCATGATCGTGTTCTTTGGAAAAATCCATCCATTCCCCAAGTGTTCTCTTGCTTTCTCCGTAGCACTTGTCCAAAAACAGATTGCGGTTTGGATTATAAAGCTTTTTCGCCTCTTGCCGCTGCTTGAAAAGTGCGGCTTCTACAATCTGAAATACCCTACTGTAGAAATTTTTGCCAGATGTGGCACGATCTGCTTCTATGCAGTACAGGACAAGATTTCCAAAGAAATCTTCCTCGTCCACCGGATAACTGTCTTTTGAATATACGTATCGCGCAAGTACTGCATGGTATTTTTTAGGCAGTACATCTATTTCTTCTTTATGCTTCGGGAAGTTGGCAAGGGCTTTGAAGTAGGGTTTAGCTGCCGTTCGCCTCTCCACTTATTGGACTCATCGCAGAAGTAGCCACAAAAAACCGCTGGCAGTGGAATGTTGCTTTTTCTAAGCTTTTCTGCCGCATTCAGGCCGCCTTTTCTTCCATTTTTCGGGAATATGATGCTGCCTTCTCCCGGCTTTCCAACACTCGCTGATATCTGCATTGCGGTATAATCCTGGTTAAAGCAGATACGGACAGGTATTTGTGAAAGTTTTGCCGCAACCTTGCTGCTAAGCAAAATCTTACCGGATTCCTCTACTGTAACACGCATAGTTGTCTGCGGGACGGTTGGTGTGACCAGAACAGTGAATTCGTCATCCGACATACTTCTTAAGTCCAGCATTGTATTCATCTCTTTTTCTTTATTTAGAAGCAGAAGATCTGCATTCTATTGATGCGTTCCAGGGTAGTAGGGCTTGCACGGTTTGTCTGTCATTTAAATCCGCATTGTTTGTCGTTTTGAGGAGCCATGTCAGATACCGGTACGGATCCAAACCATTCTCAATGGCCGTCTGGATCATGCTGAACATGACGGCGCTTCCTGTTGCTCCTTTTGGCGTGTTGGCAAACAGAAAGTTCTTTCGGTCAATGACAAAGGGCTTGATGCTTCTCTCCGCCCGGTTATTGGATATTTCCAGTCTGCCGTCTTTCAGATAGTTTGTCAGGTAGGGCCACTGTTCTTTCAGATAATTCAGTGCCTTGCCAAGCGCAGACTTTGGTGCGGCTGTTCTGGAATTTGCCCATGTGAACATAGCGTCTAAAACAGGTTTTGCCTGCTTCAGCCGCTCATGATATCTTTCTTTTTCCGTTACCTTTTTCTCTGAGAGCTCCTGTTCAATGGTAAACAGCAAGTTGCAATAGGCCAGCCCCTGGGCGGCCGAACTGCACTTTGCCTTTCCCTTGGGCAGAGATTTCACCGCCTCGTCAAATTTCCGACGAAGATGCGCCCAGCAGCCGACTACCGTAATTTCCTCTGGGAGACTGTGGTATCCGGCATACCCATCCGCATGGAGGTAGCCATGGAATCCATCCAGAAATTCTTTTGGATGCTTCGCCCCCCGCCCTGGCTGGTATTCGTACAGAACAATGGGCTTGTCCGTATCTCCGCCGGTTCGGTACAGCCACAAGTAGCTGTCACTCTGGGGCTTTTTCCCAGGCTCATGAAGCACCTGCAGCGTCGTCTCATCCGCATGGAGAACTTCTCTTTTGAGCAGCTCCTCATGCAGACGCTGATACACGGGAGCCAGATAGTCCTCCGTAGCTCTCAGGATCCAGTTTGACATGGTCTGCCGGCTCAGCTGGATGCCCTGACGATTTAGTTCCTGCTCCTGACGATATAGTGGGCTGCCCATGACAAATTTCTGAGTCATGATCTGGGCAATAGCCTCCGGGGTGGCATAGCTGCCGGGGATGATGTTCTTCTCCTTGGGAGCTTTTACAATGGGTGTTTCGCAGCCCTCGTCAGCATGTTCGCTACAGCTTTTGCAGGCGTAGGTGTAGTAAATATCCTCCCGGACGATATACTGCGCGGGGATGATCTCCAATGTCCTGACAACTTCTTTGCCAATCTCCACCATGGTATCTCCACACTGAGGGCACACCAGAGCCTCGCCCTCCAGACGATGCTCCACCTGCTCGGTGGGGATCCCTTCCGGAATGGTATCCAGGGCATATTCGTGCTTCTTGTGCCGCTTGTGCGCAGCAACAACAACTGCGGAGTCCTCATCCGCCTTGGTCTCAGCAAAGACTTCCGCTTCGTTAAACAGGAAGCTCAACTGCTCCACGAGAGTATCTTCACTCTTTTCGGAAGATGCGCCGAACTGCTTATGCCGGGCAAGACGCAGGGCTTCCATGAGCATATCCACACGACTTTCCAGCTCAGAGATTTTCTTTCTCTGAGCCTGAAATTCCTCATATTCCGCCCGGGAAATCGTCACCGTATCCGGGTTCCTTGTCTGCAAATTATCTTTCTTTTCCATGAATTAATTCTACCATATTTCCTCGGAAAAGTACAGTAAAATCTACATTTTTCTAAACAATTTCCAGACCAGAGACCGATCCCAGCGCCTTCGGCTGGTCCACGCTTAACCCTTCCATGAGCCAGCGATATTGTTGGGCAGTCAGGCTTCTGGCCTCGCTTTCTTTTCGCGGCCATTGGAAGGAACCGGATTCCAGACGCTTGTACAGCAGCACAAATCCATTGCCTTCCCAGTACAACGCCTTGATTCGGTCCCGCCGTCTGCCGCAAAACAAAAATAATGTGTTGGTGAACGGATCTAACTGGAATTCTTGCTGGACTATGGCTGCCAGTCCGTCAATCCCACGTCGCAGGTCTGTGTAGCCACAGGCAATATACACCTTGTCCGCTCCGGTAAAGTCACTCAACATGATTTTAATACCTGCAACACCGTTTCCACGATGGCTGCATCCGCACCGGAACGAATATCCACCTCTGCACCGGCAACCCGAACCGTTACTGCTATCCCATCCACACGATTCACCCGCTCCGGCGTTATCTCAGCGAACCGTCCTTCCTGCTGCTGCTTTGCCATTTCAAACAAACGTTTTTGCCATCTGTAATATGTTTGCTCACAAACACCTCTTTCCTTGCACCAGTTTTTTACTATCCGCCCACTGCTCCTGCACGCATTGACTCGTTCTGCCCACAGTGCCAGTTTTTTCTGTTCGTTGAGCGTTTGCAGCTCTCTTGCCATGAAAATACCCCCGTATCTCGGATAGCATCTGCAAGTTGCAAATACTATCTGCTACTATACGGGAGTATTGTCACATATTGCAAGTGCAGATGCAAGTCGTGGGGAGGTTTGACGCTTACTTTATAAAAAGCTATGAAGAGATTGATCGCAATTTAGAAAGTCATCCCGCATAATAAACAGCCCTCTCATTTCCACTATCGCAGAAACGAGAGGGCACTTTTTCTGGTTTCAGTTACATCGCTTGACAAGGGCACACAGCCCTTTGTCGTGTGCGATGGATAAGTAAAAGTCAAATTTTCCACTCAATCGAAACGTGTTCGTCGGTTGCGCGGATCTGTGAGATCAGGCCGTCGGCAACCTGCCGCCTGTCCTCGAAGTCAATTTCTTCCCATTGGTTGAGGTAGACCGACAGCCGTTCGATTTGTTCCGGGGACATGGTTTCCGCCGACAGCGCCGCGATCTCTTTTGTCAGGGCTTGGCGGCGTGTGTCCAGCTCCTCGATTTTGCTGTTGGCATAGGACAGCAGCACCGCATTGGCCCCGGTCAGAGTATTCAGCAGCTTTTCAATCTCGTCCTCCACGCGGGCAAGCTCCATGTTCAGCGCGGTCAATTTGGGATTGACCGTTTCCCGCTTTGCCGTCAGCGTCTGGAACTCGGACAGCTTCTTGACCATTTCGCCGTACAGGAACCTTTCAAATTCCCGTGTACGGAGCGTCCCGCAGCCGTCACAGCTTTTACTGTCGGCCCGCTTGGAGCAGCGGAGATACTGAACGCCTGTAGGATTGCCGACGCTCATAAGCGCGTACCCACAGCGGCCACACTTGACCTTTCCGGCAAGCCATGTGTTCTTTGCCTTGCGCCCGCCTTGGAACGTCTTGTTCGCCATGAGCTTCTTCCTGCAGCGCAGCCATGTATCAGACGATACCAGCCCCTCGCTGGGAGCAAGAACAAGTATCTGATCTTTCAGGTGCTTGTTTTTTCTTTCCTGCACATCCCGGCCCTGATAGAGATAGCAGCCGTTTGTCCCGGCAAAATCCGTGGCTTCATTGACTACCACCGTACCCTGGCTTTTGAAGAACTCGTACATATCGAGGTCAGCCTGCGCGTAAATGGGGTTTCTCAAAAGCTGGGAGATAAAGCCCCGTTTCATTTCCTTACCGTAGATCAGGATACCCTCGTCGGCAAAGTAGCGGGCGATGTCCCCGAAAGAGGTTGCGGGCTGGGAGTACATTTCAAACATCAGCTTTGCAATATCTGCCGTTTCCGGGTCAGGCTTCATCATTTTTGTGCGGATGCCCTCAATGGTGGTCGGCTCCAGTTGGAAGCCGTAGGGGGCCGCGCCGCTCATGTGAAAACCGTGCTGGCAGCGGGAATAGTAGGCATCGGTCACGCGCTTCTGGATGGTTTCACGTTCAAGCTGGGCGAACACAATGCAGATATTCAGCATGGCCCGCCCCATCGGGGTGGACGTGTCAAACTTCTCCGTGGAAGATACGAACTCAACATTGTATTCCTGAAAAGTTTCCATCATGGTTGCGAAGTCCAGAATGGAACGGCTGATACGATCCAGCTTGTAGACCACCACGCGCTTGATCAAGCCCCGGCGAATATCGGCCATCATTTCTTGGAACTTGGGCCTGTCGGTATTCTTGCCGGAATAACCCTTGTCGGTGTATTTGCGGAAATTGCCTCCTCTCAACTCATACTTGCAGAACTCGATCTGGCTTTCAATGCTGATACTGTCCTTGCGGTCAACGGACTGTCTGCCATAAATAGCATCTTCACGAATAATCATTTGGTGCTCCTTTCCGTGTAGGAGCTACCAAACCTTACACCTATATTATACCTCTGGCAGCCCCGCATCTCAAGGATGTCCCGCATTAGTGCATCTGCGCCCGTCCCGGCGCATACTTCACAAAGACCTCATACAGACAGCTTTCAATTTCACGCTTGCGCTTATCCCGTGCTCGGGGAGAGAGCATCGGGGTCAGGTTTTCCACGGTGATGGATTTGCCCTGAAAAGACGCGGTTTTGACTTCCTTGTGATAGCCGACTCTTGCCTCCGTCATCTGAAAACCTCCTATAACAATCAGCGGTGTGAATAGATTTGATGGTTTCCCGTTGTCCGTGGGGAAACGTGAAAGGACGGCACAACAGCGCCGCCCTTTGACCTTGCCTCACCTCTGGCCACGATGACCAGAAGCAGCGGGACAGTTGTTTTCCGTTTCAATCCACAAAAGAGGGAGCCGCCGCGCCGGAATGGTTTGGGCTGTCATAAGACAGAAAGGCCCGGTTGGACGGCTCCCTGTATGATTGTTGTGTGCCATATTTGCCACGCATCCCCGGCACGGGGAGTATTCCAGACCGCCGATGGCTTCGGCTGCATAGTCCCACAGCACCGCTGCCCGTGGAGGGCTGGCGCATACCGCAGGAACTCCCCCTCAAGTCTGTGGGAGGGCGTGAGCAAGTTTCATTATCCTCCGCGCTGTCCTCGCGCCCGGTTTGCCAGCACCGGGTCAAAGGCTGCGTTGATCGCTCGGCCAGCTTGTCCATCACCTCCTGAACTGGCTGTCGTGGCGGCGCACCTTACGTCGCTATCACGCGGATTTCGTATCGGGAATACTGTCTATTCAGTTTTCAAGGCGAGGAAGAAAACTTCTCTCACCTATCAGGAGGTTTCGGGGGCAAATGTACTCCCTCTTACAGAGATTTTTTCAAAATATTTTTCATAGCGGTCAGTCCGCGCTCAACGGAGCAGCAGATGCGGCTCCGGCCAACGCCCTCGGCTGCCGCGATCTCGGCCTTGCTCATGCCGAGAAGATAGTGCTGGTACACACGCCGGGCCTGCGTGGGCGGGAGCTGGGCCAGCGCGTCATAGAGGGCAAAGGTGGTTTCCCTCGCCTCAATGTACTCGTCCGGGGTCAAGGGCTGGCGGAGCACATTGACCTCAAAGCCGGGATCGGTGTCCAGCGAGCACTCGCCATTTCTGCGCTTCTGCCGCTTGTAGCTGTCGCACAGGCGGCCTCCCATCGAGAGGGCGGCGGCGATCTCGTCCGAAACTTCCAGCATCACATTTTCGGTCATATAGGGGTAATACCGTTTCAGGTTGATAGTCGTCATAATTGTCCTCCATTTCAAAAGGTGGTTGGTGAGTGCGGATTGAAATGGAGAACAGGCGGCCCCCGGCACCTCGGAGCCTCTGGCCACCGTGACCAGAAGCGAGGGCATATAAAAACGCCCGCACAGCATGACGCTATACGGACGCAAGCAACTAAAAATCCTGTTACATGATGTTCAATTTCACTTTCAAAGCCGGACTGCTCCGATGGAGGGGCTATGCTTTTTTTAGCTGGTGCAGATCATGAACGCTATGGAAAAGTAAAATGGACACGGCAGATTAACCTCCAATCGGCTACCGTGTCCCTGCAAGTCGTCATCAGTTTGTGCAAGCGCAAAGAAACGGCGGCTCTGAAATTCAAAGCCGCCGTTTCATATAGGCGTGTTGATGGGACTGCTGTACGACGGCTTTTTTTCTTTTGCCGTCGTGCAGCAGATTTGGCAGAGTTAGTGCAACGCTTTATTACAGGTTATAGTTAATTTATTCATACTTCTTTCCAACCACATATATTGGCAACAGCACGCCGCAAAGGAACATAGCCAAGAAAACATATTTCCCTATGTTTTCCCATACATCTGCTACAATGCTGCCCGCCACGATGTTGATAATCGGGAATAGTATCATACACAGGCACAAACTCAAGCGGAGAGTTCTCACAATATGTGGCCAGTTGCGATTGGGTATCTCAAGATGTGTCATTCGATTTTGCCGATAAAGCGGTAGAAGATTTC
>ERZ791884.1072-NODE-1072-length-21881-cov-4.018739_pt1 | contig 21881 bp, 19 predicted proteins | sample MGYA00509941_ERZ791884 | MGnify/ENA primary metagenome ERZ791884 (study PRJEB30046, sample SAMN00792095) | human gut metagenome | study: EMG produced TPA metagenomics assembly of the A metagenome-wide association study of gut microbiota in type 2... | reverse complement strand
AGCGCTCCTCCCGGTAGGCTTCCTGCCGCAGGCACGCGACCAGGCTGTCCCGGAATATTGCCGCGCCCCGAAGCACCGCCGTTTCCTCCCGTCCCGTCACCACCACGGCGGCGAGATCGCCGAAGGGCGGCGCATTCTGTACCCGGCGCAGCTGAATTTCCAGATCGTAAAACCCGTCGTAATTCTGCTCCGCCGCGTACCGGATGACCTGATGGTCGGGCACCATCGTCTGAATGATGGCCTTTCCGGGGCTGTCCCCCCGGCCGGCTCTGCCCACCACCTGGGTGAGCATATTGAAGGTGGTCTCCCCCGCCAGATACCCGCCGGTGTACAGGCTCAGATCGGCGTCCAGCACGCCCACCAGCGTGACGTTGGGGAGGTTCAACCCCTTGGCCACCATCTGGGTGCCAAGAAGCACGGGAACGTTCTCCTTTTGGAAGTGTTCCAGAATTTTTTCGTGTGTATTCACGGCGCTTACCGTGTCAGCGTCCATCCGGTCGGTCTCCATGTCGGGGAAGAGGAACTCCAGCTCCTCCTGCACCCTCTGGGTACCGGTGCCAATGGTTTTCAGCGGACCGCCGCACTCCGGGCAGCGCTCCGGCACCGGCTGGGAAAAGCCGCAGTAGTGGCACATCAGCCGGTTGTTGGCGCTGTGATAGGTCAGGCGGACGCTGCACCGGGGACATTCCGGCGCTTTCCGGCAGTCCACACACACCAGCGCCCGGCTGTTTCCCCGGCGGTTGAGCAGCAGAATCGTCTGCTTTCCCGCGTCCCGGTTGTCGGACAGCGCTTCCCGCAGAGGGATGCTCAGGGAAAGATCGTTTCCCAGCTTCAGCTCCTCCCGCATGTCCACGATGTCCACGGCGGGCAGCTTCCGTCCGCCATAGCGTTCCGCCATAGTGTACAGGCTGTAAGCGCCGGTCTTCGCCCGGTACATACTTTCCACGGAGGGCGTCGCGGAGCCGAGCAGCACCAGTGCGCCTTCCTTCGCGCCCCGCCAGATGGCGACCTCTTTGGCGCTGTAGCGGGGGGAATTTTCGGATTTATAGGAATGCTCCTGTTCCTCGTCCAGAATGATCAGGCCGGGGGTACAGGGGGCAAACACCGCCGAGCGGGTCCCTACGACCACTTTCGCGTCGCCGCTTCGGACGCGCTTCCACTGGTCGTACCGTTCCCCCGCCCCAAGGCTGCTGTGCAGCACCGCCACCTGAGCGCCGAAATAGGCCGTCATCAGCCCCAGCAGCTGGGGCGTCAGGGCGATTTCCGGCACCAGAAGCAGGGTGCTTCTGCTCGTTTCCAGACAGGTTTGGATGAGTTTGATATAGACGGAAGTCTTTCCCGAGCCGGTCACACCCCGAAGGAGCGCGACGCCCGGATTTTCCTGCGTCATTTGCTTCGCGAGTCCGTCATAGCAGCGCTGCTGGTCGGGGCTGAGCACCAGCGGCCCATTTAGCTTCGCCGGACGGATTTCCCGGCATCGAAGGACCGGCTGCTCGGTCAGCGTCAGATACCCCAGTTTTTCCAGCCGGTTCACCGTCGCGGTAGAAGCGCCGGTAAAATAGCACAGCTCCTTCACGGACACGCTGCCCACGCCGCACATCAGCTCCAGCACATTTTTCTGCATGGCGGCGGATTTGGGGCGGTGGGAGGCGTACTCCATGGCTTCCTCGGCGGAAACCGCCAGAGCGGCGATTTTCTCCGTCTTGTCATTGGCGCGGCGCAGATATTCCGTTTCGGCGGATATCCACTTTTTCCGCGCAAGATACGCGATCACGCCGGAAAGGGTTTCCTCGTCGGGAATCAGAGCGCGCAAAGCAGATTCCTCCGCCTGACCGCCCAGATTTTCCAGCAGCGCCAGCACCTCCGCCGCGCCGTCCTTACGGATGGCCTTTTCCTTCCATGAGCGGTCGCCGGTGAGAGATATCCGTTCCCGCGCCTGAAACCACAGCCCCGCCGGGAGCATGACCCGGAGGCACTCATAGAAGGTGCAGAAATACCGCTCCCGCAAAAATGCCGCCAGCCGCAGCTGATGTTCCGACAGAATCGGCGCTTCGTCCAGACACCGCTCCACGGCTTTCAGCTTTTCCTCGCCGCCCGTCTCCACGGTGAGGACGACGCCCTCGGTGCGCTTGTTGGCGCGGCCGAAGGGCAGCTGCACTCGCTGGCCGGGCTGCAGGGTCATCCCCTCGGGGATTTTGTAGGAATAGGGCTTGTCAATGGCATAGGTCGCGGCGGAAACCGCGATTTTCGCAATCATCCCTCACCCCATCCTTTCCGGCTGCTTTTCCGGAGGACGTTCGCGTCCCCCGGAAAAGCATCATTTCATATACTCTTCCTTCACGGTAGCGGAAAGCTCGCCGTCCGCCACTTCCTCAATGGCCATGGTTACGGGCTTTTCCGGCAGATCTTCCTGAAACGCCTCGGCCTCAGCGGCGATCTGACGGGCGCGGTGCGCCACCAGATTCACCAGCAGATAACGGCTGTCCACTTTCTTCAGCAAATCAGCAACAGGGGGGTATAGCATAATTTCGTTCCTCCAATAAAGTAGCAATATATTCAGTCAGCCAGATTGGCAATGATTGTCAGAATTTCCTCGGCGCAGCGCTTCGCGTCGTCGTTAACGACGGTGTAATCGTACCAGCTTCGCTGCTCCATTTCCCATGACGCCCGTTCCAGACGCATTTTGATCTGTTCCTCCGAGGTATCGCCCCGGCTGCGCAGACGGCGCTCCAGCTCCTCCCGGGACGGCGGCATGATGAAGATCAGCACCGCGTCAGGGGCGGACTGCTTCACCTGCTTCGCGCCCATCGGCTCGATGTCCAGAAGCAGCAGTCCCTGCTCCATTTTTTCCTCCGCCTGAGCGCGGGGGGTGCCGTAGTAGTTGCCCGCGTGGGCGTCGTATTCCAGAAACGCATTTTCCCGGATCATTTCCTCGAAGCGTTCTCTGGTCACGAAGTAGTAGTGTACCCCGTCCGTCTCCCCGGGCCGGGGCGCACGGGTGGTGGCGGAGACGGAAAATTTCAGGTCGTCCCGGCCGTCCATCACCTGCTTCAGAACGGTGCTTTTCCCCACGCCGGAAGCGCCGGAGATCACAAACATTTTTCCCTTGCTCACGGCTCAATCCTCCTTTATTTCTTCTTCCGGTCTGTCCATCCACCGGGCATACAGCGTCTCGGTGGGGATGCCAGAGAGGATCACGTGGTCGGTATCCATGAGAAGCACGGCCTTTGTCTTGCGCCCGTAGGATGCGTCAATGAGCATTCCCCGGTCTCTCGCCTCCTGAATCACCCGCTTGATGGGTGCGGAGTCCGGCGCTACAATGGCAAGCACCCGCCCCGCGGCGACCATGCTGCCGAAACCGATGTTCACAAGCTTCATAGCTACTCCTTACTCGATGTTCTGGGTCTGCTCCCGGATCTTTTCCAGCTCGGCCTTGATCTCCACCACGACCCGTGCCAGACGCACATCGGTGCACTTGGAGCCGATGGTGTTGGCCTCCCGGTTCATTTCCTGCAGCAGAAAGTCCAGCTTCCGTCCGACGGCGCCGCCGGTGGTGAGCATGTTGTTCATCTGCTCCAAGTGGCTTCTTAAGCGGACGGTCTCCTCGTCCACCGCCACCTTGTCGGCGAAAATAGCGGCTTCCGTCAGGATGCGGCTTTCGTCAATGGCGGTGCTCGCCAGAATCTCTTTGATCTTATTTTCCAGACGGGTGCGGTAGTCCAGCACAGTCTGGGCGCCGCCCGCTTCCACCTGACTGACCAGCGACAGGATCGTCTGTCCCCGGCTGCGCAGATCGTTTTCCAGCGCCTTGCCCTCCGTGGTGCGCATGGCGTCGAAGCCTGCCAGCGCCTTATTCACAACGGACAGCATATCGTCCAGCAGCTGCTGCTCGTCCACCTCCGGCTTCTCCACGGTAAACACATCCGGCATCCGGGACAGAAGCGACACGCTGATGTCCTCTTTCACATCGAAATTTTCCGCCATCTGCTTCATAGCGGCCAGATACCCCGCCACCATGGATTCATTCAGGGTGACCTTTACGTCGGCGGCACCCTCGGAGCGGACGGACAGGAACACGTCCACCTTGCCCCGGGAGATGGCGTTCTTCACGGCCTGCTTCACCGCGTCCTCCCCAAAGGACAGGCTGCGGGGCAGCTTCACGGTGCAGTCCAGATAGCGGTTGTTGACGGAGCGCAGCTCCACCGTAAATTCTCTTCCGTTCACGGTCTCCACGGCGCGGCCGTAGCCGGTCATACTTTTAACCAAACTCATTATCCCCTTTTTTTCATGGCTTTTCTCATATTTTCCTTGCGAAAGCTGTGATCGTATAGTCAATATTGGCCTTTCTCACCACTTTGCGGTCGTACGCCAGCACCAATGCGATGCCAAGCACAAACCCAAGCCCCCCGACCAGCGCGCCGAAGCCGCCCAACCGGAAGCCCAGATAGTACCCTGAGAAGAACAGCACCAGCGGCACAACATACAGTACCGCCGCCGCTTTCAGCACCGGGGCAGTCTCGGATTCCACCTTTACCAGCTCCCCCCGGCGCGCGCCGATGGGGTTCTTTGCCGTAAACGTCACCGTTTCCTTCGCCGCGCCGCAGCCGGAACATTTGTGGCAGTCGCCGGAACAGGCGCTTTCCCGGATACGGAACACCAGCGCCGTGCCGTCGTCATAGGTTTCCTTCACCCGGACGAGCTGTTCCATGCCGTCACCCCTTTACCGTTGCCGATACGGAATACGGCCCCATTACCGCGCCCACTGCCGTGAATTCCTCGCCGAAGGTGATGGACGCCTTGTAGGTGGCCGTTCCCGCCACGGCGTTGGAGAAGTCCACCACGACCTTGATATCGTCTCCCGTCAGCTGGCTGATCTGTCCGGCCGCGCCCCGCACCCGCACCGTCAGGCTGGCGTTGATGATCTCCACCTCCATGCCCTCCGGCACGTTGATGGCCTCAAAATTGTCTACGGTATATTCTCTGGTACTCAGGCCGGAGAACTGAATGCTCACCGTGGCCTCGTTCACGCCGGTCTGGTTGGTAATGCCGTCGGGCAGGTTGATGGTGTAAAGCATATTCTGGGACTTTTCCACCGACCGCAGGTCGATCTCGGCCAGGGTATAACTGTCGCCCAGCTCTGCCAGTGCGGCGTCGCTGCCCGTGACCCGGATGGAAGCGGGGTTGACCGTTATGGTGGTATTTTCTTCCGTGGCTCCCCCGCCGTAGGTGACCTGCGCCACCAGCTGCAGCTCCTTGATCCTCTGGATCTTCATGTCCAGATGGATTTCTTCCACATCGGTTGTGATCTCCGCCGCGTCCACGGGGTTACCCTCCTCGTCACAGAGGGTATAGCGGTAGCTTTCGCTGATGGACTCTGACTGATCCGTCAGGTCTACCTCGATCACCGCCTGCCGGATTTTGTCGGCGACGGAGGCGGGGCCGATAACATTCACTGTGGAATAGTCCAGCTGGACGTTTTCCGTGTCGTACAGATAATCCTCCGACCGGGTGCCGTCATATTGCACCACCACCGGCACATCCTTCACCCGGCGGTATTCCACATCTACATAAAAGTCGCTCTGGGACAGCGTCTCGAAGGCATTCTGCGCCACGTTTCCGGGGTAGGAAATGGTGTAGCGCAGATTGATCTTCTGCCCCGGCTCGGTGATCGCGGACAGGTTGGCCTTGACCGTAATATTGTTCTGGTTGACCTTGATCAGATCGCTTCTCGCACCCGCCAGCTGCAGCGACACCGTGGAAGAGGACGTGGATGTACACATCAGCCCCCGCTCGTTCAGGACGCTCTCGCCCTCCAGCACCACCGGGATGTTGTAGTAAGTCTCCTCGGAATTGGGGCTGACGTAAGTGATGACGTACAGCCAGAGGCCAAAGGCGATGACGATGGACAGCAGAATGGAGCCAAGTCTATTTTTCATTGTCGTCCGTCTCCTTTCTGCGGGGATGCAGCTTCTGCTTCAGCCGCAGACTCAAGTCCTGCTTCTCGTCCCCGTCGTTGGCAGGGCACAGTTCATTGTGCAGCAGCTTGTCCAGCGTCTGGGGCGCAAGGTGCCGCTTGAGCATTCCGCCCACCGCCACGGAAATGGTGCCGGTCTCCTCGGAGACGATCACCACCACCGCGTCGGAAGCCTCGCTCATGCCCACGCCGGCGCGATGCCGGGTGCCCAAGTCCGAGCTGAGACGGTTGCTGTCGGACAGGGGCAGCACACACCCCGCTGCGGCGACCCGGCCGTCCCGGATGATCATTGCGCCGTCGTGAAGGGGGGAATTCTTAAAGAAAATGTTCCGGATCAGCTGCTCGGAAACCTGACCGTCGATCTGGGTGCCGGTTTTGAAGTATTCCTCCAGCCGCTGCTCCCGGGCGAAGACGATCAGCGCGCCCACCTTTTCCCGCCCCATGGCCTCGCAGGCACGCACGGTCTGGGTGATGACCGCGTCCATCTCCTGCTGTACGGGCTTGTTGACGCCGAAGATACTCGTCAGCTTCACGCTGCCCAAATGATCCAGCATCCGCCGCAGCTCCGGCTGGAACAGGATCACCAGCGCCAGCAGTCCGATGGCCAGGAACTGGTTCATGATGAAGCCAACCGTGTACAGATGCAGGAAATCCGTCAGCCACGCGATGACCAGCACCGCGACCACGGCCTTGGCGATCCGGGTGGTGCTGGGTGTCTTGATCAGCGGAAGAATTTTATATATCAGAAACGCGACTACGGCGATATCCAGATAGTCTGACCACTGCATCCGCTGTATCTGATGCAGCAAATTCTGAATGCTCTCCATAAACGTTCTTACCCCTTTTATGTCAACTTTTGTATAGCGCATACTCCGCTATCGTAAATTAGCTATTATCTTGTCTATTATAGCGAATACCGGCGCTGATGGCAATAGCCAATCTGTAAAAAAATTGCGGCTAAACTCTGGGAAGTTTGGATACCACTCGGAGAAACGCGTCGGTTTGGGCGTCGGATGCGTCGTGGCCAAAGCTGACCCGCACCGTCCCCGATTCCAGCGTCCCCGCGCTTTCGTGGGCAAAGGGGGCGCAGTGCAGACCCGCACGGACCGCAATGCCCTGCTTCGCCAGAAACGCCGCCGCTTCCTCACAGTCCATCCCCGGCCGGAAGGACACCGTCGATGCCTGATGCGCCCCGGCGAATACCTCCATTCCCAATTTCTGCAAGCCCTCGGCACACCGTTCCAGCTGCCGGTGCTCCCGGCGGAAAATGTTCTCCACACCTGTACGGCGGACAAACCGCAGTCCCTCCGTCAGTCCCGCGTAACCGGGTACGTTCAGCGTCCCCGCTTCCAGACGGTCAGGCAGGTAATCCGGCATGGCCTGATTGACGGAGTTGCTGCCTGTCCCCCCGAACAGCAGAGGCTGGGCATCGCCGCCGCAGAGCAGCAGCCCCGTCCCCTGAGGCCCCAGCAGCCCCTTATGCCCCGGCATGGCGATAAAATCCGCCCCCAGCGCCTGAAGATCCACGGGCAGCGCCCCGGCGGACTGGGCGGCGTCGATGATGAAGGGCACCCGCCATTTCCGGCACATCTCCGCCAGCTGCTCCACGGGCAGAATATAGCCGAACACGTTGGAAACGTGGGTAAATACCGCCGCGTCCGCCCCCTGCTTCAATTCCCGTCCGAAGCGGGAAAGGGTGTCCTCCCAGTCAAACAGCCGCCGCCCCGCCACCCGGATATCCGCCCCCAGCGCATGAAGGGGGCGGGTCACGGCGTTGTGCTCAAATCCGGAAACGATCACCCGTCCCCCCGGCTTCACGATGGAGCGGATGGCAATGTTCAGTCCATGGGTGCAGCTGGTGGTCAGCGCGACCTGCTCCGGTCGGCAGTGAAACAGCTCCGCGGCGGCTTCCCGGCAGGCATACACCGTCTCCGACGCTTCCATTGCTGCGGGATACCCGCCCCGCCCCGGATTCGCGCAGGTGTACATTGCCCGCTCCACCGCCCGGTACACCCCCGGCGGCTTGCGGAAGGAGGTGGCGCCGTTGTCCAGATAGATCATACCGTCAGCTCCTCCAGATTTCCGTCCGGGCGCTGGGCATAAATTTTGCGCAGAGGGACGCCGTTCTCCCGCAGAAGCTCCACCGCCGGGATGATATCCTCCGTTTTGATCCGCAGACTGTAGCCGCAGCCCTGCTGCTCCATCCACTTGGGCGTCCGCTGGAGGACGCAGCGGTGGTTGTTCCGGTTCAGCAGCCGCTCGCCCCGCTGGGCGAACGTCACCGAGCGGAACGTGATGATAAAGATTCTCATAACGCAAAACCTCCCGGCACAATCTATGCCCGGGAGGTCGAAACCGTGCGTATTCCGGCGGCGAAAACGGGGCAGCCACGCAAGCAGCTGCCCCGCAGGATTATGGTTTGCTTTCGTTTTCCAGCGTAATGGTCGTAACATAGTCCGGATTTGGGATAAAAAGACGGTAACTGGTTCCCGACAGCTCCATATAGTAATAGCTCCAGCCGGATTTGAATTTCAGTCCCACCGTGATGGACGGCTGATTCTGAGCGGCGGCGGGCAGGTTGTTCAGCACCAGACATTCCCCTTCCTCCGTGGTGTAGTCCCCCCGATCCGCGGGTTCATCCGCGCCGTTCAGAAGGATGTGGTCGCCGACGTAGGGTTTCATCGGGATGGCCACGCAGCACGAGCCCGTTTCCCCGAGAATTTCCCAGAATTCTTCGTATTCCCCGTCGGTGAGAAGCGCGCGCAGTTGGTCGTCCATGTAGATCTGGGAATCCCTGCGCAGGTCGTATTTCTTTGCGTACTCGCTTCTTCCCGCCAGACGCAGGTCATACTCCTCCTGCGTCCAGACGCCCGCTTCCAGATACTGGTCGGCAGTGTCATCCGTCAGACCGTACCTCTCGCACCAGAACTGATTGTCGGGTCTTTGCAGGATCTCCTGCTTCAGCGTATCCTCCGGCGTAAATCCAACCACCGTTTCCCCAGGCATGACCCCGGACAGGTCGTAGCCCAGCGCAATGGATTTCCCGTCATAGTAGCTCTGAAACAGCGTGAACTTGGTGTAGTCCGCTTCGGCAAATTCGACGGTTTCCGGCGTCTGGGACTGGGTCGCACTCTGCGCCGCTTCCAGAACCGGCTCATCTCGCGGCGTCGCCTTGGGCTGTGCGGCCGCAAAAATATTGGGTATCCACCCCGCCGCCGCGGCGGTCACGGTGAGCAGACTGACGCAGATGGCCGCGGCCAGAATGTAGAGGATGGTTTTCCTCCCGGAAAAGTGCTTTTGTTTCATATCGGTTGCCTCCTGTGCGGCGGCGTCCACCATGTCCAGATACCTGTCATCGACGTATTCCAACGCTCTGAAAAGGTTCTTTCCGTTCATACGTTGATTCCCTCCCTTTCCAGCTGCCTACGCAGCTTTTGCCGCAGACAGCTCAAGCGGTACTTTACATTCCGTTCCGTCAGGCCGAGCTTGTCCGCGATTTCGCTAATCGCCATGCTGTAGTAATAGCGGCTCAGGAATACGGCGCAGTCCTTCTTGTCCAGCTGGGACAGGAACCGGTTCACACTCCCCGCGGCCAGCTTTGCATCCACGGCGGCCTCCACGTCGGAGCGGGGGTCTGGCAGGCAGGCGTCCAACTCCGACAGCAGGGTGATCATATGCACATCTCTTCGCTTGGCGGTGATATAATCCAGCCGGTCAAAGGCCAGATTCCGGGCGATCCGGGACAGGAAATGCTTCAGCACTCTGGGAATTTCCGGCGGGATGGCATTCCAGGCGGCGAGATACGTATCCGCCGCGATTTCCTCCGTATCCTCCCGGCAGCGCAGGATGTTGTAGGCGATCTGATTGATGTATCCGCCGTATTTCTTCGCCGTCTCGCCGATGGCCGCTTCCTGCCGGGACAGGTAAAGCGCGATGATCTGGGTATCTTCCATCAGGACACCTCCTTGTAATGTGTAAGGCCTTACACCGCTATAGTAGGAAACCAGCAGACAATGGACAAAGTTTTCTGGGGAATACCGCTAAAATTCTCAAAAGCCTCGCAGAGTTTGCCGCCCGCAGGCGGCAAATAGAATTAAATCATTTTGCGTCAGGGCGTGTACCTGACGCAAAATACCTTACAGGCTGCAAGTGTGCGAGTTGGCCGCCTACGGCGGCCAAGGAGTGCGCGCAGCAGACTGCAATTCCCCTGTTTCAAAAGGCCGTCGGCCTTTTGAAACAGACAAAAAAGGCGTGACCCGAAGGTCACGCCTTTTCAAGTTCATTGTCTAACGGGAAATTACTCGTCGATCTCGGTAACGACGCCGGAACCAACGGTACGACCGCCTTCACGGATAGCGAAACGCAGGCCCTTCTCGATAGCGATGGGGGTGATCAGCTCAACGCTCATAACAACGTTGTCGCCGGGCATGCACATCTCAACGCCTTCGGGCAGGGAGATGATGCCGGTAACGTCGGTGGTACGGAAGTAGAACTGAGGACGGTAGTTGTTGAAGAAGGGAGGATGACGGCCGCCTTCTTCCTTGGACAGGACGTAAACCTGACCCTTGAACTTGGTGTGGGGATGGATGGAGCCGGGCTTGCACAGAACCTGGCCTCTCTCGATGTTCTTCTTGTCGATACCACGCAGCAGAGCGCCGATGTTGTCGCCGGCTTCGGCGTAGTCCAGCAGCTTGTGGAACATCTCGATGTCGGTAACGACGGTGGACAGCTTGTCCTCGCGCAGACCAACGATCTCAACGGGCTCGTTCTTCTTGACGATACCACGCTCCACACGACCGGTAGCAACGGTGCCACGGCCGGAGATGGTGAAGACGTCCTCAACGGGCATCAGGAAGGGCAGGTTGTCGTTACGCTCGGGAGTGGGGATATACTCGTCAACAGCGTCCATCAGCTCCTTGATGCAGGCATACTCGGGAGCGTCGGGATCCTTGGACTCGGAAACGAGAGCGTTCAGAGCGGAACCCTTGATGATGGGGGTGTCGTCGCCGGGGAAGCCATACTCGTTCAGGGTCTCGCGGACTTCCATCTCGACCAGCTCCAGCAGCTCCTCGTCGTCAACCTGATCGCACTTGTTCAGGAACACAACGATATAGCGAACGCCGACCTGACGGGCCAGCAGCAGGTGCTCACGGGTCTGAGCCATGGGGCCGTCGGTAGCAGCGATAACCAGAATAGCGCCGTCCATCTGAGCAGCACCGGTGATCATGTTCTTGATATAGTCAGCGTGACCCGGGCAGTCAACGTGAGCGTAGTGACGCTTGTCGGTCTCGTACTCAACGTGAGCGGTGTTGATCGTGATACCACGAGCCTTCTCTTCGGGAGCCTTGTCGATGGAAGCGTAGTCCTCGAACTGAGCCTGACCCTTCATAGCCAGATACTTGGTGATAGCGGCGGTCAGAGTGGTCTTGCCGTGGTCAACATGGCCGATAGTGCCGATGTTAACATGGGGCTTATTTCTTTCAAACTTCTGCTTTGCCATTTGAAATATTCCTCCTGTTATAATTGTTGATTGAATTTAATAAACAACTTTAGTCTGGGTGCTTCCGCACATCGTATACATCATACAACACTTTGCGGGGAAACACAAGAAAAATTTTTGAAAATTTACGTCAATTTCCTTTGGAAATCAGTCCTTGCCCCGGGACTTGACAATTTCCTCGGTCTTGGACTTGGGCAGCTCGGCGTTGTGGCTGGGCTCCATGGAGTAGTTGCCGCGTCCCTGCGTCTTGCTGCGCAGGTCGGTGGCGTAGCCGAACATCTCCGCCAGAGGCACGTTGGCGTCGATCTGGACAGAACCGGTACGGGTGATCTGACCCAGAATGTTGCCGCGGCGGGCGGTGATATCGCCGATAACGGTACCCATATATTCGTCGGGCACATTGACGGAAACCTTCATGATGGGCTCCAGAATGACGGGGTCTGCCTTCTTGCAGGCTTCCTTGAACGCCATGGAACCGGCGATCTTAAAGGCCATTTCGGAGGAGTCGACCTCGTGGTAAGAGCCATCGTACAGGGTGACCTTCACGTCCACAACGGGGTAGCCGGCCAGAACGCCAGCCTCCATCGCGCCCTGAATACCGGCATCGACGGCGGGGATATACTCCTTGGGGATGGCGCCGCCAACAACGGCGTTGATGAACTCGTAACCCTTGCCGGGCTCGTTGGGCTCCACATGGATCTTGACGTGACCGTACTGGCCTTTACCGCCGGACTGACGGGCGTACTTGGTCTCCTGATCCACAGCCTTGCGGATGGTCTCCTTGTAGGAAACCTGAGGAGCACCCACGTTGGCCTCGACCTTGAACTCCCGCAGCAGACGGTCAACAATGATCTCCAGGTGCAGCTCGCCCATGCCGGCGATGATGGTCTGACCGGTTTCCTTGTTGGTGTAGGTGCGGAAGGTGGGGTCTTCTTCAGCCAGCTTACTCAGGGCGATGCCCATCTTTTCCTGACCGGCCTTGGTCTTGGGCTCGATAGCGACCTCGATAACGGGCTCGGGGAAGACCATGGACTCCAGAATGATGGGGTGATCCTCGTCGCAGAGCGTGTCGCCGGTGGTGGTGTTCTTGACGCCGACCACGGCGGCGATGTCGCCGGCGTAGACCTTCTCAATGTCCTCACGGTGGTTGGCGTGCATCTGCAGGATACGACCCATACGCTCGTTAACGCCCTTGGTACAGTTCAGCACAGTGGTGCCCTTCTCCAGCGTACCGGAGTACACGCGGAAGTAGCACAGCTTGCCCACGTAGGGGTCGGTAGCGATCTTGAAGGCCAGAGCGGAGAAGGGTGCATCGTCGGAAGCGGGACGGAAATCCTCTTCCTCGGTCTCGGGGTTGATGCCCCGGATGCCCTTCTTGTCCAGGGGGCTGGGCATATAGTCCACGACTGCGTCCAGCAGCTCCTGAACGCCCTTGTTCTTGTAGGACGTACCGCAGACGATAGGCACCATCTCGTTGTCGATGGTGGCTTTGCGGATGACGGCCTTGATCTTCTCGACGGGGATCTCCTCGCCTTCCAGGTACATCATGGCCAGGTCGTCGTCCAGCGCGGTGACCGCATCCATCAGCTTCTCGTGGTACTCCTCGCAGATATCCACCATGTCTTCAGGGATATCCTCGACGCGGACGTCCTTGCCCAGCTCATCGTAGAAGACGTTGGCCTTCATGGTGAGCAGATCTACGTTGCCCTTGAAGAAGGTCTCGCTGCCGATGGGCAGCTGGATGGGCACGGCGTTGCACTTCAGGCGCTCGTGAATCATGTCCAGAACGCGGAAGAAGTCGGCGCCCATGATATCCATCTTGTTGACGTAGATCATGCGGGGAACCTTGTACTCGTCAGCCTGACGCCAAACGGTCTCGGTCTGGGGTTCCACACCGCCCTTGGCGCACAGAACGGTCACGGCGCCGTCCAGAACACGCAGGGAACGCTCCACCTCAACGGTGAAGTCCACGTGACCCGGGGTGTCGATGATGTTCAGCCGGCAGCCCTTCCAGAAGCAGGTAGTTGCAGCGGAAGTGATGGTGATGCCGCGCTCCTGCTCCTGTGCCATCCAGTCCATGGTGGCGGAGCCGTCGTGGGTCTCACCGATCTTGTAGTTCTTACCGGTGTAGAACAGGATACGCTCGGTGGTGGTGGTTTTGCCGGCATCGATGTGTGCCATGATGCCGAAGTTTCTTGTATTCTCCAGAGAATACTGTCTAGGCATTGGTTTTCTCCTTTATTACCAGCGGAAATGGGCGAAGGCCTTGTTGGCTTCAGCCATCTTGTGGACGTCCTCACGCTTCTTAACGGAGGCGCCGGTATTGTTGGCAGCGTCCATGATCTCGGCAGCCAGACGCTCCTTCATGGTGTTCTCGCTGCGGGCGCGGCTGTAGTTGGTGATCCAGCGCAGCCCCAGGGTCTGACGGCGGTCAGGGCGAACTTCGATAGGCACCTGATAGGTGGCGCCGCCGACACGGCGAGCCTTCAGCTCCACGGCGGGCATAATGTTTTCCATTGCCTGCTGGAACACTTCCAGGCCATTCTTGCCGGTCTTGTTCTCGACAATTTCAAATGCACCATACACGACCTTCTGGGCAACACCCTTCTTGCCGTCCAGCATGATGCTGTTGATGAGCTTGGTAACCAGAACGGAATTGTAATTGGGATCCGGAAGGACCTCTCTCTTGGGAACATTACCTCTTCTGGGCACTTTGCTTCCCTCCTTCATAATATAATGATTTCATCGGTACTCGAAAGTGTGACTTTCGTTGTGCCTGGCCAGAGGTTTCATCTATATAAAACCATCTTGGCAAGGCGAAGCCTTGCGAACGGGCTTGGAAAAGTCAAATTGGGTTGGCGGAAAGAAAATTACTTCTTCTTACCGGCCTTGGGGCGCTTCGCGCCGTACTTGGAGCGGGACTGCATCCGGTTCTGCACGCCCTGGGTATCCAGAGTGCCGCGGATGATGTGGTAACGAACGCCGGGCAGGTCCTTGACACGGCCGCCGCGGATCAGCACCACGGAGTGCTCCTGCAGGTTATGGCCGACACCGGGAATGTAAGCGGAAACTTCCATACCGTTGGTCAGACGCACACGGGCGATCTTACGCAGAGCGGAGTTCGGCTTCTTGGGGGTGGTGGTACGAACAGCAGTGCACACGCCGCGCTTCTGGGGGGAAGGCAGATTCGTCGCCTTGTTCTCCAGAGTGTTCAGACCTCTCTGCAGAGCAGGAGCGGTGGACTTGTAGGTAGCCTGCTGACGGCCATTTCTTACGAGCTGATTAAAAGTAGGCATCTATTTTCTCCTTTCTTTTGTTCTCGCCATTTTGGCGGGTCTTATATTCTACGGACGGTTGTCCGATAGAACCAGAATCAATCCACGACGGCGGCAGCCGCCGCGCCCACCTCGATACCACAGGCACGGCCAAGCTCGGCCATACTGGGAACCCAGGCAGTCTGGACTTCCTTCGACCGGCACAGCAGCACGATGGGCTCTATGACAGCAGGATCGGCATTTTCAGCCAGAAAAACATACCTGGCGCGGCCTGCCTCCACAGCTTTTTTCAGCTGCTTCGCGCCGACCACCGTCTTAACGCCGGTAAGGTCTGGCACATTGCCGCACTCGGGTATTCTACTTTCCTTTTTTGTATCCATACAAGATGATATTATACGCATTTTTTCAGGATTGTCAACAAATTTTCCAGATTTTTTTCGTTATGTTCTTTCTGAGAGGTATTATTCAAAACACCCATATATATTCACACGCAATCTCCAGCAGCCGCCTGTCCAACTCGTCTGACGTGCATACGAATTCCCATACGAGGTCTTCCTGCTCACGCGATAATGTTGTCGTCATGTCAGAAAATTGCTTCTCTAAAACAAGGTACCTTTGCAGGATACTACTGTAGCTTGAATCCAGCTTGGCAATTTCCCGTAGCTTCGCCAATTTCTTTTCTGCTAAATCTTCCATATTTCCCCTCCTGCGACGCAATAATTAAGTCATTTGTCCATATCATTCTAATATATCGCTATAATATTGTCAATACTGCGTCAGAGGTGAGCCAATATGAAAGATGATTTCCCCCGGTATACGCTGCGCATTTCTCAGATTCTGCTGGACAAGATTGGATATATTGCCGAATACGAGGGTCGAACCAAAAATAAGGAAATCGAGCAACTGATAAAGAAACGCATTGCGGAATTTGAGGCCGAACATGGTATCATAGACGAAGCCGCCCTCGCATCCGACTGATGCGAGGGTCATTTTTATCATTTTCAATATTGCAAATCCGGCCGCCGCCCTTTCGGGCAGCGGCCGGATTGTTTATTATCAGTTCAGTGCGTTCTCGATCATTTCCTCGGGGATTCTGGCTTCGGGGGTCGCGCCGGGCTGGTAGTCCCGGTAGGCCATCAGGCCGGAACCGGCGGGGATCAGCTTGCCGATCAGCACGTTCTCCTTCAGACCTACCAGATGGTCTACCTTGCCCTTGATGGCGGCATCGGTAAGCACCTTGGTCGTCTCCTGGAAGGAGGCGGCGGACAGGAAGGAGTCGGTGGCGAGAGCCGCTTTGGTGATGCCCAGCAGCATGGCGCTGGCAGTGGCGGGACGCAGCTCGGTCTCGCCGGCGTCAATGCGGCGCTGAATTTCGGCGTTGGCATCCTCGAACTCGAAGTTGTCGATGGCGCTGCCGGTGAGCAGCGCGGTATCGCCGGGATCTTCCACACGCACCTTGCGCATCATCTGACGGATGATGACCTCGATGTGCTTGTCGTTGATCTCAACGCCCTGCTGACGGTACACCGCCTGGACGGACTGCACCAGATAATCCTGCACAGCCTCCACGCCGGAGATACGCAGAACATCCTGCGGATACAGCGCGCCGTCGGTGATGGGCTGCCCCTTTTCCACGACCTTGCCGTGGGCGACCTTCAGTCCCACGGAGTAGGGCACCTGGTAGACCTTCACCTCACCGTCGTCGGCGGTCACGGTGATGTTACGCAGGGCGGTGCGGTGGGTCTCGTCCACGCTCACTACGCCGGTAATCTCGGAGATCTGCGCCATCTTCTTGGGACGGCGGGCCTCAAACAGTTCTTCGACTCGAGGCAGACCCTGAGTGATATCGTCACCCGCGACGCCGCCGGAGTGGAAGGTACGCATGGTCAGCTGGGTACCGGGTTCGCCGATGGACTGAGCGGCAATGATGCCGACGGCCTCACCCAGATCGACCTCCTTGGAGGTGGCAAGGTTCATGCCGTAGCACTTGGCGCACACGCCCACACGGGCGCGGCAGCCCAGAATGGTGCGGATATAGATCTTGTTGATGCCGTGCTGCTCGAACTTCTCCGCGTCCTCGGGCATCATCATGACGTCCTTGGAGTGCAGCAGCTCGCCGGTCTGGGGATCGACCACATCGTGGACGGGATAACGGCCGCGGATGCGGTTGCCGAAGGTATCGATCACGTCGCCGTTCTTGTCGTACACCGCGCCGACCCAGATGCCGTTGGTGGTGCCGCAGTTGTGCTCCCGGATGATGACGTCCTGAGAAACGTCCACCATTCGACGGGTCAGGTAACCGGAGTCAGCGGTACGCAGAGCGGTATCGGTCATGCCCTTACGGGCGCCTCTGGAGGAGATGAAGTATTCCAGAACGGACAGGCCTTCACGGAAGTTCGCCTTAACGGGAATTTCGATGGTACGGCCTGCGGTATCGGCCATCAGGCCGCGCATACCGGCCAGCTGACGGATCTGTGCCATGGAACCACGGGCGCCGGAGTCGGCCATCATGTAGATGGGGTTGAACTCGTCCATGCTGCCCTGCAGGGCGTTGGTGACGTCCGCGGTGGTCTTTTCCCACTGCTGAACCACCAGACGGTAGCGCTCGTCGTTGGTGATATAGCCCTGACGGTAGAAGTGCTCGATCTCCACGACCTTCTTCTCCGCGGAATGCACCATCTCGTACTTGACGCTGGGAACCACCATGTCCGCGATGGACACGGAGATAGCGCCCTTGGTGGAATACTTGTAGCCCAGAGCCTTGATGCGGTCCAGCATCTCGGTGGCGATGGTGAAGCCGTGGCGGCGGATGCACTTGTCGATGATCTTGCCCAGCTGCTTCTTGCCAACAAGGAAGCTGACCTCCAGATCGAACTCATGGCCGGGGACGGTGCGGTCAACGAAGCCCAGATCCTGCGGGATCGGCTCGTTGTAGATCAGGCGGCCGACGGTGGCGTCGATGATGCGGTAGCGCATCTCGCCGTCGATCTTCTTGCCGTAGCGCACCCGGATCGGCGCGTGCAGCCCCACGGTGCCGGCAGCGTAGGCGGCAATGGCCTCGTTGACGGAGGAATAATTGTGGATGGGGCGGAACTTGGCAATGGCCTTGCCCGCGGCCTTGGCGGCCTTGTTGGCAGCGACGAACTCGTCCGCGTCCACGATCTCATTGACGGGGAAGTCGGTATCGCCGGGGTCGGTGACGAACACGGTCTCCGCGCCCTTCTCGGCCTTGCCCAGACGGGTGTAGGTCAGATAGTACGCGCCAAGGATCATATCCTGCGTCGGCACGGTGACGGGCTTGCCGTCCTGAGGACGCAGCAGGTTGTTGGCGGACAGCATCAGCATTCTGGCCTCAGCCTGCGCCTCGGGAGACAGGGGTACGTGAATGGCCATCTGGTCGCCGTCGAAGTCAGCGTTGAAAGCGGTGCAGCACAGAGGATGCAGCTTCAGGGCGCGGCCTTCCACCAGGATCGGCTCGAAAGCCTGAATGCCCAGACGGTGCAGGGTAGGCGCACGGTTCAGCATGACCGGGCGGTCCTTGATGATCTCGTCCAGAGCGTCCCAGACCTCGGTCTTGCCCTTGTCGATCATCTTCTTGGCGGACTTGATGTTGTTGGCCAGACCGTCGGAGACCAGCTTCTTCATAACGAAGGGGCGGAACAGCTCGATGGCCATTTCCTTGGGCACGCCGCACTGATACAGCTTCAGCTCAGGGCCGACGACGATAACGCTGCGTCCGGAATAGTCAACACGCTTGCCCAGCAGGTTCTGACGGAAGCGTCCCTGCTTGCCCTTGAGCATGTCGGACAGGGATTTCAGCGCCCGGTTGTTGGCGCCGGTGACGGCGCGGCCCCGGCGGCCGTTGTCGATCAGGGCGTCCACGGCCTCCTGCAGCATCCGCTTCTCGTTGCGGATGATGATGTCGGGGGCGTGGAGCTGCACCAGCCGCTTCAGACGGTTGTTCCGGTTGATAACACGGCGGTACAGATCGTTCAGATCAGAGGTGGCAAACCGGCCGCCGTCCAGCTGGATCATGGGACGGATGTCGGGAGGAATGACGGGCAGCACATCCATGATCATCCAGCTGGGCTTGTTGCCGGATTCCCGGAAGGCTTCCACAACCTCCAGCCGCTTGACGATCCGCAGCTTCTTCTGGGAGGAAGCGGTTTTCAGCTCCTCACGAAGCTGATGGCTCAGCTGATCCAGATCGATCTGCTCCAGCAGCGCCTTGACGGCTTCCGCGCCCATACCGGCCTTGAAGTCGTCCTCGTACTTTTCCCGCATGTCCCGGTATTCCTTCTCGGTGAGCACCTGATTCAGCGCCAGAGGTGCATCGCCGGGGTCGGTGACGATATAGGCGGCGAAGTACAGGACTTTCTCCAGCACCTTGGGGGAGATGTCCAGAATCAGGCCCATCCGGGAGGGAATGCCCTTGAAATACCAGATGTGGCTGCAGGGGGCGGCCAGCTCAATGTGGCCCATGCGCTCCCGGCGCACCTTGGCCTTGGTGACTTCCACGCCGCAGCGGTCGCAGATCTTGCCCTTGTACTTGATTTTCTTATATTTACCGCAGTGGCACTCCCAGTCCTTGGTCGGTCCGAAGATCCGCTCGCAGTACAGGCCGTCCCGCTCGGGCTTCAGGGTACGGTAGTTGATGGTCTCAGGCTTCTTCACTTCGCCATAGGACCACTGCCGGATCATCTCCGGCGAAGCAATGCCAATTTTAATGGCATCAAAGGTGGCATCTGCCATGTTTCAGCCTCCTTAATCTTCGTAGCTATCGGTGTCGGACTCCTCCGCATCACCGAACACATCCAAAATACTCTCCGGGCTGTCCTCGTCGATCACGAAGCCCGCGTCCAGCACCTCGTCGGTGGAGCCGACCACCACCTCATTGTCGGTGTCGGAGCTGTAGACCACATCATCGTCGTCATCGTCGTCCTTCAGCTCGATCTCGTTGCCGTTCTCGTCCAGCACGCGGATGTCCAGACACAGCGCCTGCAGTTCCTTGACCAGAACCTTGAAGGATTCCGGCACGCCGGGCTTGGGAATGTTCGCGCCCTTGACGATGGCCTCGTAGGTCTTGACACGACCGGTGACGTCGTCGGACTTGACGGTCAGGATCTCCTGCAGGGTATAGGCGGCGCCGTAAGCTTCCAGCGCCCAGACTTCCATTTCGCCGAAACGCTGGCCGCCGAACTGCGCCTTGCCGCCCAGAGGCTGCTGGGTGACCAATGCGTAGGGGCCGGTGGAACGGGCGTGGATCTTATCGTCAACCAGATGATGGAGCTTGAGGTAGTAGGGATAGCCGACGGTGACCAGATTGTCGAAGGGTTCGCCGGTACGGCCGTCGTACAGAACGGTCTTGCCGTCCTCCCGCAGGCCCGCCAGCTTCAGGGTGTCCCGGATGTCCTTCTCGTTGGCGCCGTCGAACACGGGGGTGGCGACCTTCCAGCCCAGCGCCTTGGCGGCGTAGCCCAGATGGACCTCCAGCACCTGTCCGATGTTCATACGGGAAGGCACACCCAGAGGATTCAGCACGATGTCCAGCGGCGTACCGTCGGGCAGGAAGGGCATATCTTCTTCCGGCAGGACGCGGGAAACGACGCCCTTGTTGCCGTGACGGCCGGCCATCTTATCGCCCACGGAGATCTTTCTCTTCTGGGCGATATACACCCGGACGGACTTGGTGACGCCGGGGGCAAGCTCGTCGGAATTTTCCTTGGTGAAGACCTTGACGTCCACCACGATACCGCTTTCGCCGTGGGGAACCTTCAGAGAGGTATCCCGGACTTCTCTTGCCTTCTCGCCGAAGATGGCTCTCAGCAGCCGCTCCTCGGGGGTCAGCTCGGTCTCGCCCTTGGGGGTGACCTTACCAACCAGATAATCACCGGCGTGAACCTCCGCGCCCACGCGGATGATGCCGTTTTCGTCCAGGTCTTTCAGGGTATCCTCGCCCACGTTGGGGATGTCCCGGGTGATCTCCTCGGGGCCAAGCTTGGTGTCACGGGCTTCGGTCTCATGCTCCTCGATGTGAATGGAGGTGAAGACGTCCTCCCGCACCAGACGTTCGTTCAGCAGAATGGCGTCCTCGTAATTGTAGCCTTCCCACGTGACGAAGCCGATGAGCACGTTCTTGCCCAGAGCCACCTCGCCGCCGGAGCAGCTGGGGCCGTCGGCAATGATCTGCTGGGTGTCCACCCGCTCGCCAACCACCACGATGGGGCGCTGGTTGATGCAGGTGCCGGCATTGCTCCGGGCGAACTTGGTCAGGTGGTAGGTCTGTACGTCGCCGTCGTCATACCTGACGGTGATGTCGGTAGCGGAAACGGCGGTAACAGTGCCCGGCTTCTCCGCCTTGATGCAGACCTCGGAATCCACGGCGGCCTTATGCTCGATGCCGGTAGCAACGATGGGCGGCTCGGTGGTCAGCAGAGGCACGGCCTGACGCTGCATGTTTGCGCCCATCAGAGCACGGTTGGCGTCGTCGTTCTGCAGGAAGGGAATGAAGGAGGTCGCGATGGAGATCATCATTCTGGGGGACACGTCGATATAATCGATGACGCCCCGATCCACTTCGATGATCTCGTTGCGGTGACGGCAGGTGATACGGGCATTCTTCAGGCAGCCGTTTTCGTCCAGAGGCTCGTTTGCCTGACCGATGTAGAAGTCGTCCTCCACGTCGGCGGTCATATACTCCACGTCCTTGGTGACGAAGCCGGTGGCCTTGTCCACCTTGCGGTAGGGCGCTTCCACGAAGCCGTACTCGTTGATCCGGGCAAAGGTCGCCAGATAGTTGATCAGGCCGATGTTGGGGCCTTCAGGGGTCTCAATGGGGCACATACGGCCATAGTGGGTGTAGTGAATATCACGCACGTCGAAGGAAGCCCGGTCACGGCTCAGACCGCCGGGGCCCAGGGCGGACAGACGGCGCTTGTGGGTCAGCTCGGCCAGAGGGTTATTCTGATCCATGAACTGAGACAGCGGGGAAGAACCGAAGAATTCCTTGATGACGGCGGTAACAGGCCGGATGTTGATCAGGCTCTGGGGGGTGACGGCGTCCAGATCCTGAACGGTCATGCGCTCCCGGATGACTCTGTCCAGACGGGAGAAGCCGATGCGGAACTGGTTC
>ERZ791884.1070-NODE-1070-length-21900-cov-8.747768_pt1 | contig 21900 bp, 22 predicted proteins | sample MGYA00509941_ERZ791884 | MGnify/ENA primary metagenome ERZ791884 (study PRJEB30046, sample SAMN00792095) | human gut metagenome | study: EMG produced TPA metagenomics assembly of the A metagenome-wide association study of gut microbiota in type 2... | reverse complement strand
TTTAATATTTATTCTTATTCTTTTATAACTTTAGAATTTTGTCATTATTTGTCTTTTCAAGTGTTGATATTGTATCGTAGTGTTTAAAATTTATTGTCTATATATCTATACTAACTATAAAAATCAATAGTAAAGATTAATCTTCCAAGGAACAATAATTTACTTCATCAAGTGCAAATAAGCATTCACCAATTGCTTGACCTCTACCAAATATGTATAACATTTTTGATAATATATTTATAAACATATCACCACAATTATGTTCTTTCATAATGTTAAGATATTTCTGCCACAATTCATTTGATCTATTTATTCTTGATTTACTTAATTGTTTAACAATTTCTATTGCGACATCATGTTCAATTGAATGATTTATAAGGTACTCATATATGTCTTCACGATTAGAAATTATATTATGTATATTAATCTTTCCTTGCTTAAATAATTCCTCTTGATTTTTCTTCCATATATGAGTTCCGTGTGCTAATGATATTATTTTAGCATAGTCATCTATTGTCTTTGGTTTAAGACTACTTGATATTTCTTTTTCAAATGTAGTCTTCAAAGCATATTTAAGATTAACTTCATTTCCTTGTATTAGAGTTTTATCATCTAGTCTAATTATTATGTATTTATCTTTAAATGTATGGTAATCTTCAATAGTTTCAAACTGATTAAACTCATTTAATCTAAATGTCATATTATTTAGTTGTACATAACTTGGAATAAACAAATAGTGTTTATCTTCCAACTCGTTTATTTCATAAACATTACTAGGTTCAAACGAACCCTTAACTATTTTAAAATCTTGATTATACTGATTCATTGAACTTACAAAATCCAATGAGCAACCATTTATGAAATCAATACGTAAAGTTTTATCAGTAAACAATTCATACGGTAAATTATATTTGATAGGATCAACTTTACTAATACCAAGGACATAAAGTAATAATAAGTTATTAGCCATACCTTTAAAATGAAAACTTACTGACTTTTCAGTTTTCTTGTACTTATGTAATAATTCTATAATAAATAATAATCCTTTATTATAAAGTAAATCTATTTCTTTCTTGCATCTTTCAAAAGTAGGTTTATCTTTTATCTCATTATTTAATAAAGTTAAAAAATATTCTCTAGAATTATTATTTAAATTTACATATTGTTCATACATAATTTTCCCTCCAATATAGTAATCTAAAATTATTACTGTTTATATTTGTAAACTTTAAAATATTTATATCGTTTTACAAGTTTTTGATTTTTTCAATAAAAGCTTCAAAACCATGTTGTTTATCATCATATATATTTTCAAATTTATTACCATTTATTTCATTGTATATTACATTTGAATTATATAAAGTATAAAATTCAATACCTGTATTCTTGAATTTATCTACTGCTTGTTTTACTTTTTTGCCATGATTACTTTCTAGCAAATTAACAAATATTGTTTTATTCCCGTACTTATGATTTTTGATTTTTTCAATATCTTTACCATATTCCCAGTAACCTATTTGATATTTAATTTCAATGATCGCAACAATATTATTATCATTATCTTGAATTACTAAATCTGGTTGCCAACTTTTTTCATCACTTTGTTCTTTTGGTAATTTGATATCGATACACTTTTTTAGAGGAATATCCATATTATAATGATATTCTTTTCCATCTAATATACCCATAATCATACTTACAATATTTTTTTCACAAACCAACGAGTACGATAAGTTTCTCCAACGTGGTGCATCTTTCAAATTTATTAATTTACATAATTCATTATAATCATTTGAAATATTGCATAACAATTCTTTTGAATACTTTTTCCAATCCATTTATTACTCCTTATATTTATTTTTTTATATAAATAATGTCACTTTGCTTCTTTTAATAAATAAACGCCTAGCAATTCTAAGCAATTATTTTAACTGTTGCTTCATAAGATAATCTTCTTCTATAAGAATATCATAAATATTTACTTTTATTCTCATTTTGTTCTATTTCTATCATATTTTATACTCCCATCATCATATATATTAGATACAAACAAAATATCATAAGTATAATTAATGCAGACTCAATTTATTTTTCAGAACTTCATTTTCAATTATAATTTCAGAATTTTTTGTTAATAAGTAATTGATGATATTTTGCGAATTTTTAGTCGTACACAACAAAATATCAGCAGAACCATCTGCTAAAACTTTAAATTCTATACCATTTTTTAATACAAAATGTAAATATATTAAAATAACTTATAATGTAATTTTGATACCAATTGATAATAAAGCAAAGTAAGCAAAATACAATTTCAATACCTATTAGTTTTTTCATTATTATTTTCTCCTTACAAATATATTTTAATTATCCTTACACTCTATCAATATAACCAAAATGATAATCTTCGATATAAAGTAATTATTAAAAATACCTTTTCAAAAAATATGGTGACATTTTTCTAATTTCATAACTATCACTATTACCTTTATAACTATAAAACATTCTTTTACCTCTTTTCTAAATATATTAGTAACTTTAAATATATCTAAATTAGATTACTTACTTTGATTATATCATTAATTTCTAAATACACTAATACTTCTAGTTACTAGTTATTTAGATTGTCAAAATTATACATTATGAATTTAAAAAAAATAATAGACCTACTATTGTAAGTCTATCTAAATTCTATTACTCTTTGTTTTTCTTTTATGATAATATGATGCCTCATCTGCTTCTTGTCTTTTTTCATTCCAATTGTCATTTGGTTTAAATACAGAAATACCTACTGATACAGATAAAGGTAAGTTTAATCTTTTTCCTAAATCTTCAACATCTCTTTGAATTTCATTCATTTTCTCTTGTACTTCTTCTTTATTATCAGAATTAAAAATAAACAAAAATTCATCTCCACCAATTCTAGCAACTAAATCAAATGGAGAAATTTTATGATTAAATAAAGAAGCCACTTCTATTAAACATTGATCACCAATTAAATGTCCATAGACATCATTAATCATTTTAAAATTATTTAAGTCACACATTACTAAAGAACATGATTGATGAGAATTGATAATTTCCTGTTTTTTCTCTTCTACTGCTTTTAAATTTGATATTTTAGTTAGGGTATCTGTTTTTAATTGATATAAAAGTTCCTTATTTTGTTTCCAAAGGTCTGTAACATCAGTATATTCTTCTTGAATATATTGACAACCATCTATCGCAATTAAACTACTTTTTTTACTCCAAGCTTTATCTAATTCTTTATCGTAATAGATATTACTTCCTATATTTATCATATAACTAAAACTATCTGGTACAATGCGACTGTACTTCATAATTTTTCCTTGGTAATCTCTTATCAAGAAAACAGTACTTACTAAATCAAATTGAAAATCTAATTCCATGTTTTTTTCCTCTCTTTCATAGTTGACTTCTTTAAAACATACTTTCTATTTTAAATTTGACTAGTTAAAATAAAAAGAAGCAAATACTTCTTTTTATACCGTCATTAATTCATTTTCTTTTTCTTTAGTTTTTTCGTCTATTAGTTTATTGTATTTATTTACTAAATCTTGAACTCGATTTTGTAAATTTTTTTGTTCATCTTCTGATATTTCCTCTTTTTCAATGTCTTCATTAGCATCATGTCTAATATTTCTGATAGAAACTTTAGCATCTTCTGCCATAGCACGAACTTGTTTAGTCAATTCTTTTCTTCTTTCTTCTGTTAAAACGGGAATAATAATACGAATTGTTTCTCCATCATTATTAGGAGTATACCCTAAATTAGATTCAAATATAGCTTTTTCAATTGCCCCTAGACAACTTCTATCAAATGGTTTAATTAATAACTGTCTTGCTTCTGGTACTGAAATTGTTGCTAATTGTTTTAATGGTGTTGGACTACCATAGTAATCAGCAGTAATTCCATCTAAGCTAGAAGGATTAGCACGTCCAGCTCGAACTGTTACAAATCGATGCTCTAAATTATCTAATGTTTTGTTCATTTTTTCTTCTGTTAAATTAATAACTTCTGTATTCATGTATTCAAATTCTCCTTTATTTACTTTATGACTATATTTTAGCATAATTTAGTAAGAGTTGCACTAAAAATTACTATTTTTATGGATTATGTGTAAAAAAAATAGATATTATCAACTAAATGACATATCTACTTTTTTTATAATTAACCATTAATTTGATTCATAACCTCTTCAGCAAAGTTTTCTTGTTTCTTTTCGATTCCTTCACCAACTTCATAACGAACCATGTTAACGATTTCACAACCATGAGCTTCAGCATAAGCTTTTACAGTTTCTTTGTTTTCAGCTTTAATGAAGATTTGGTCTTCTAAACAAATTTCAGAATAATATTTGTTTACTTTTCCAACTAAGATATTTTCAATTCTATCAGCAGGTTTTCCTTCTTTAAGAAGTTCTTCTCTCATGATACTCTTTTCTTTTTCTAATACTTCAGTTGGAACTTCGCTTGATTTTACATATTGAGGATTCATAGCAGCAGCATGCATAGCTATTTCATAAGCAGCCTCTTGATCAGTACCATTTAATAATACTAAAGCAGCAATTCTTCCTCCCATATGTGAATAACTACCAAATACTTGGTTATCATTTTTAGTAAGTCTAGTAAATCTTCTAAAAGATATTTTTTCTCCAATTTGAGCAACAGCTGCAGCAACCATATCACTAACAGTTCCTTCTTCAGTAGTAAGTGCTAAAGCACTTTCCATATCTGTTGCATCACTTTTCATAATAACATCAGCTAACTTATTTACAAACTCAATAAACTTTTCATTTTTTGCAACGAAATCTGTTTCAGAGTTTACTTCTAAGATTACTGCTTGATTACCATCTACTAACATTTTAGTAATACCTTCAGCAGCAATTCTTCCTTCTTTTTTAGCAGCTTTTGCCATACCATTTTTTCTTAGCCATTCAATAGCTTGATCCATATCTCCGTTTGATGCTTCTAAGGCTTTCTTACAATCCATCATTCCGGCATTGGTTCTTTCTCTTAAGTCTTTTACATCACTAGCACTAAACATATTTTCATCCTCCTAAAATTATTTATTTAAAACTTCTAAAAGTTCAGCTTTTTTCATTGAAGTGTATCCTTCGATACCTTTATCTTTTGCCATAGCTTTTAATTCAGCTACTGTTAATTTAGATAAATCTGTATTATCTTCTTTTACTTCTTGTTTTTCTTCTTTTTTAGGAGCTGATTTTTTTTCAACTACTTCTGTTTCTTCTTTTTTTGTTTCTTTTGATTCTTTTTTAGCTTTTCCTTTATCTTCATCAGTTAAGTAATCAACCATTTCTGTTCCATTTGCTTCACTGATAGCGTTTGCTAAAGCACCAATCATTAATTTAACGCTTCTAACAGCATCATCATTACCTGGGATTACATAATCAACCATATCAGGATCACAGTTAGTATCTACAACACCAAATACTGGAATTCCTAAAATGTGTGCTTCTTTAATAGCAATTTCTTCCTTACGAGGATCTACAATAATCATAGCATCTGGTGCTTTCTTCATATTTCTAATTCCTCTTAGGTTTTTATTTAATTTTTCATATTCTTTCTTAATTTGAATAACTTCTTTTTTAGGTAAAACATCAAATGTTCCATCTTGTTCCATTTTTTCGATTTCTTCTAATCTCTTAATTCTAGAACGAATAGTTTTGAAGTTTGTTAAAGTACCACCTAACCATCTTTCATTTACGAAATACATGTTAGTTCTGTTAGCACATTCTTCAGCTGCTTCTTGAGCTTGCTTTTTAGTACCTACAAATAAAACTTTACCACCATTTTCAGCGATTTCTTTTAAAGCTTTATATGCCTCATCAATCTTTTTAGATGTTTTTTGTAAATCGATAATATAAATATCATCTCTAGTTGTGAAGATATATTCCTTCATTTTTGGATTCCATCTTCTCTTTTGGTGTCCAAAATGTACACCTGCTTCTAATAAATAATTCATTGAAACTACTGTCATTATAATTTTCTCCTTTTCGTTTTATCTTCTACTAATTTCTAAAACTAACCACCATTTGGCACTCGGTTAGTAAATTCATTAATATGTTTATTTTTGTAATGCTTCTACAAGTTCAGCTTTTTTCATTGAAGTATATCCTTCGATGTTTTTATCTTTTGCCATAGCTTTTAATTCAGCTACTGTTAATTTAGATAAATCTGCTACTTCACTTTTTTCTTCTTTTGCTTCTTTTTTAGAAGCAGCTTTCTTTTCTTCTTTTACTACTTCTTGTTTTGTTACTTTACCGTTTAATCCGTCTTTAGCAACATTAACTAATTCAGTAAATGCTTTTGAATCGTTAATAGCGATTTCTGATAACATCTTTCTGTTAACTTCTACACCTGCTTTTGTTAACCCTTCAATAAATCTTGAATAACTGATTTCGTTTTCACGACATGCTGCATTGATACGAGTAATCCATAATTTTCTGAAATCTCTTTTCTTTTGTTTACGGTCTCTAAATGCATATTGTCCTGAATGCATTAATTGTTCTTTAGCAGTTTTATATAATCTATGTTTACTACCAAAGTATCCTTTTGCTTGTTTTAATACTTTTTTATGACGAGCTTTTGTTGTAGCTCCATTTTTTACTCTTGCCATAATTTTTCCTCCTTAATACTTTAAAACTAAATAATATTTTTAAATCTGTTTTGATCTGCCTTACTTAAACCAGATTGTTTTCTTCCTTTTCTATTAAAATTTGCTGATTTACTACCAGTGTTATGTCTAGTTCCTGGGTGTCCAATTGTGATAGTACCACTTTTTCTAATATTAAGTACTTTTTTCATTCCTTTATGTGTTTTTAATTTTCCCATAAGTTCCTCCTATATTACTTTTCTTTTTTTGGTGCTAATAACATAATCATAGTTCTACCATCTAATTTAGCATTTTGCTCAATAGTAGAAATATTTTCTAATCTTGCTGCAAACTTGTCTAATACTTCACGACCAAGTTCAGTGTGTGCCATTTGTCTTCCTTTGAAACGAATTGATAATTTGATTTTGTCACCTTTTTCAAGATATTTTGTTACTTGTTTTAATTTGGTATCGAAGTCTCCTACATCAATTACTGGAGATAAACGGAATTCTTTTAATTCTGAACTATTAGCTTTTTGTTTTTTTAATGCTTCTTTTTCCTTCTTTTGCTTTTCATAACGGTATTTATTATAATCCATTACTTTACAAACAGGTGGATCTTGATTTGGATTTAACATAACTAAATCTAATCCAGCATAATTAGCTAATGTTAAGGCATCTTGGATTGGTTTTACTCCTACTTGCTCTCCATTTGGTCCAATTACTAGAACGTGACTTGCTTTAATCTGCTCATTAATAGGCTGATTATTCTTGTTACTTGCTATAAAAAACACCTCCATAAAATATAAAAAGATGGATATAAAATCCACCTTAAAAGACCTAATTATAATATTAATTATTATATATTTGGCTTTTTACCTACGGCTATTCGCTATCGTCAGGTGGATTTTAAAATCTCTTTCCTTTTAATTTCTATTCTATTATATAGAAATTATACATAATTGTCAATTATTTTTATTTTGTTTTTACCATTTCATTAGTTTCTTCTAATGATTCTGTAGCAGTTAATTCAGCTAATTCTTTATCATCCATGTTCTTTATGATTTCATCTAATTCATCGGGTGTAAAATAATTATTGCTAGATTCTGTTGTTTGCATATCTTCTACAACTGGAGCAAAATTACTTGGTGCTTCATTAGAAAAGCCTTCATTAGTTGTTGTTTCTTTAGGAACATAAATAAGATCTCCATCAATTTTTGCATCTTTGAATTCATCATTAATATCTCCGCCATTGTTACCAGGCACTGGCGTTGGCGTTGGTGTAGGTGTTGGTTCAGGTGTAGGTACTGGAGTTGGAGTAACATTATTTTCAGTTCTATTATCTACACTTGGAACTGGAGATGTTTCTGTTTTAGAAGTTTCAGTATCTTTAAACTCTTTATCAATAGTAGTTTCACCACCAGATTGTTTATGTTCAGAATTTGTCATATATTTAGCTATACCTGTTTGTTTAGCCATATTATATGTACTTTCACCTAGATTGTTATAAACACTTTGCAATTCTGAAGGAATACCACTTACATCACCATTTTTTTCATAATATGAAACCACACTATTATAATAATTTACACCCTCTTGTGCAGTTTGAGCTTTATCATTATTAATTTTTCCTTCAAACTGTGATTTCTTTTCATCAGTAGAAGTATCAGTCATACCCTCTTTTTGGTTTAAAGCATCTTTTGCTGCTTGAGTTTGACTTGGAGCCTTTTGCTCAAGCTGTTTTACTGCTTCGTCAGAATTAAAATTTAATCCTTTTTCAGTTATAGTTGCAGTATCACCAGGTTTTATCAATTGTGAAGCAAGTGCAGCAGTTTGCGCATCTTTATAATATCCTTTACCAGCCTCTAAAAGCTTTATCTGATATTGAACAGCATCCTTGCTAATTGCTTCTTGATCATAAACTGTAACCAATTTATTTTCTTTTTGTAATGTTTTATCTGTCAATTCATTTATTTGACCTTGATCACATAAAACTTCAGTAATTAATGTATACATTTCAGAATCACAAATCAAGTTTTTTGTTTCTTTTAGCATAGGTGTTCTTTTTTCTTTTGCAGCTAGTTCAAGTTCTTTAGCATTTTCTATCTCAATATTATTATTTTCTTTTATTGTATTGGTATCTATTGGTATATAAATTTCAAGTGTGTCTTTTAACTTAATGGCATCATCTAATTTTTGATTTGCATTTGCACATATTGTGTTAAGCTTGCTTAATGTCTGTGACTCATCATTACCAATAATAATAATATCACTAACTGCTTTGCCTAATGGTATATTGTGATAATTTAATGCATTAACCATTGTTGAAGTAACAAAAGCCATACCTGGGTGATTGCTATAATCTAGATAGCTATCACTTGATTGATCAATACTGCAATCCTCTAAAAATTCTTTATATTCACTGATAGCTTTCTTTTGATCTTTATCAGTTTTAGCATTTAAGATAGCATCTCTATATTCTAACTGTTTTAGATAATTTTCTTTTACTTCTTCATCTTGAAAAATATCAGCTAAGCACTTTCCATCTACTTCAGGATTTGCTAAATAACTAGATACTGCTAATGAACCATTAGTGAAATCTTTAGATACATTTTCAAAATCATAAAGTCCAAAGTTTTTAATATAATCTTCTTTAGTATATATATTAGAATTAGAATAAGCATCGATTGCTACTAATTGTTCAGTAGTTAAACCACCAATTTGTTTAGTAGTACCATCAGTTAAAGTGATTTCATTATTAAACTCTTTTAAGATATTAAATCTAAGTAAAGCTCTATCTTTTTGAGTTACACCACTGATTCCATATTTTTCTTCTACAGCTTTTGCATTAAGAATATCTAAATTTGTTTCATATTCAGACATATCTTCCATTTCAGAAAGATCAAAATTATAAAGTCCATAGCCTTGAGCATCTACATCTGTATTATCATCTATTTGAGTTTCTATCTCTGCATCATTTGATGCTGCTCTATCTACAAGTTTAACAGCACCTGCCCCAGCTAATCCTGCTAAGCAAGCTGTAGCTAAAATAGCAGCAGTAGTCTTTACTTTAGATGGATTCTTCTTTTGCTCTTCTTTTAATTGATTTTTTACCTTTTTAACTGTTGCTTCACGAGTTTCAATTGGTAAATATTCTAGATGATTTTGAGCTCTATTTTGAGAATCAATCAATCTTGGATCACCATCAAGATAGCTACAGTTTTCAATTTCTTTATTATTAAAATATTGTTTAACAAATTCTCTTTTTTCATCTGTAGTTAAATCTGTAAGATCCACTATTTCATGTTTTTCTGAATCAGCATGAAATATCAAAGCAGATTCAGCTGCTATTAAAGCAGCTTTATTCTCTGACATTCCATTTTTTACTAATGATCTGTATTCTTTTTCGTTTAGTCCCAACACAGTTCCAACAATTTTATCGTTTGTATCCATGTTTTACCCCTCCTATTATTTATTTCTTGTTTTTCCAGTGTAGCTATATCCTTGAGATAATAATGTTTGATCATTATAACTTGACCATTTATATACTGTTTTTGCTTCTGATAATAATGTACGAGTTCTAACTTTATAATATCTTACATAAGCATAAATATCTTGTGCAGGTTCTTTTTGAACAGTCTTATAACTACCAACTGGTACTGACATGTAAACATCTACTGATTTATTAACAATATCATCACAACTTGCAGTTACATTACTATATTCAGTATCTACTGCTATTTGTCTAGTTTGTTTTCTATAAATAGCATATGGATTACTTACACATGTATCTTTACATACATTATAATCTACTCCTTGAAGTACCCAACGTTCAGATAAAGTATCATATGGAATATCTGCTCTATACCCGCTTCTATATTCATCAGTATCTTTCCAATCAGTAATTACTCTATAAGTAGTAGTAGCATCAGCAACATAACTATATTTATTACATAATTTATAAGTTAATGTTTTATATTTTACCATTTCATTATGTTCAAAATAAATATTTTCATATACAGCTGATTTAGTACCAATCTTAGTATAAATAGAACCTAAATCTACTGTTTCTTTAGTATCTGTTAATTCAAATACAACACCATCATTATTCTTTTTAACATGTTTTGTCCAAGCTGACCATTCACTATAAGTAGCACTTGTTGTTTTTGAATATTCATACTCTTTATTTACTACTGGTGTAGGTGTTACGGTAGGTGTTGGAGTCACTGTTGGAGTTGGTGTTACAGTAGGTGTAGGAGTGACTGTTGGTGTAGGTTTTGGTGTCCAAGTTGGAGTTACTGTTGGTTTTGGTGTTAATGTTGGTTTTGGTGTTGGACTTGTTGATGGTTTACTTGAATTTGTTGGCTTTGGTGTAGTAGATGGCTTTTCTGTATTATTAGGTTTAGCCTCACAAATATCAGTAGTACAATATGAATAGCATCCTAAATGTACTAAGATATAATTTTCTTCTTCCCCACATTTTAAGTTAACCTTCATTAAGTATTCAGTTTCTTTTTTCTCAAGTGATACATAAGAAGCTGTTACATCACATGAATTACCATTTTTATCAGTAAATGGAATTAATAACTTCATATCTAACATTTTTTGAAGTGTTAAAGTAGTTTTGTCCCCTACTTCTGCAGGTAATCTTTCTGTTGTGAAATAAGTAATTCCTGCTTCTTTCATTGTTTGCAAGTTTGCATTAAAAATTTGATCTTTTAATGGATTTAATGAATCCATATTAGGCCATGGTACTAGCCAAATAAGTAATAAAACAAATATGATAATTAAAATTAGTTTTAAGATGAAATCAACAATTAGATTTCTATGTTTTCTTTCTTCTGTATACATATACATTCCCCCTTCGTTTTATGCCGTGTATTCTAGCATAAAATTCGATTTTTGTCAATATTATTTGTTTTAGGTTACTTTTTTAGTTCCACAATAGTACAACCTACATTAAAAAAGTCAATATAATAGTTTTCTACTCTTTTATCTCTTTTTAGTACTTCGTGAACTTGTTTTTTTAACACTCCTGTCCCAATTCCATGAATAATAATACCACGGACGCACCCTAATTTACATAAATCATCTAAAAACTCCTTCACTAATAATTCTGATGACTTACGATCTTCACCATGTAAATCAATGCTTGGTAAATTACTGGTTAGTGGTATGTTTATTCTGTTATTTTTCTCATACATTTTTACCACCTGAACCTATTATAACAAAAAAAGAATTATCTTAAAAGATAATTCTTTAATTTTTTTAGAAAATCCAACTAGATAGCCATTTCAAACTATCAATGTAATCAGATGTAGTTACCATACCAGAAACTACTGGATAGAAAATAATAAATAGTAAAATTACTAAAGCAATATAGAAAATATAGAAACTATTATTTTTCATTTTTTCAGTAATCCATTTTACTAGTGATACGATTGCTAACATCATAAATGGTAGTGTTGGGAAGAAATGATACATAAACATTACTCTTCCAATTAGTGCATATGGTAAATAAGTACATAGAATAAATACTAAAATAAATAGATTTTCTTTCTTTCTTGTACATACACAATTAATTAAAAGATAGATAAATGCAATAATACCACACCACCAAATAGCAGGATTTCCAATTCCGACGATAGTAGATTTAACATTACCACCATAATATCCAACATAATACCAAACTGGTTTTGTCATAACTGGCCAACTATACCAACTAGATGAAAAATCATGAGTTGCTGTTAATTTAGAATGATAATCATACATATTTTTGATTTGATTTATAATTCCTGAAATACTATTATCTGTATACCCATATACATTAGGGAATAATACATAACATAAGATATAAATAATAACAGGAATAATAATAAAGAAAACAAAACAAGCAGCTATTACTTTCCAAGATTCTCTATTTACTTTTACAATATAATAAATTAATCCTAGTATTACTAATATAATAAAATATCCTACTGTTAATTTAACTGCTAGACTAGCTGATATTAATAATGCTGTAATATAGTAAATAGCAATTGGTATAATACAAATACTAAATAAAGATATTAGTAATATTTTATTTAATTCTAATATTTCTTTTTCTTTATTTTTCTTTTTCTTAATATCTTTATAAATTAAATCTACAAAGAAAACAATTGCTAAAGCAAGTCCTGCATATAGTCCTGTCCATTTAGTTGCGATACTAAGTCCTATAAATAATCCTGATAGGAATAAATTTTTAAGTTTTACTTTTAAGTTTGCTTTTTCATCTAATGAAATATATTGGTACATAAATAATGCTGATAGCATAATAAATAATACTAAGAAACTATCGGTTGTACCCATTCTAGTTTGAGCAAAATGGAATGTATCAAATGTCATTAAAATACCAGCTAAACTTGCCCATTTACGACTCTTAAAGATTCTCTTAGCAAGAATATAGATAACTGGTATCATTAAAAGTCCAGCTATTGTTCCCATTAAACGATAACTAAAGGTACTCATACCAAATAATAAAATTGGTATCATCATAATTAGTTTACCAAGTGGTGGATGAGTCCATTCCATAACATCAATTCCATGTGCATATTCGTAAGCACTTCTAGCAAAATATATTTCATCAAAGTAACTACTATTCATATAGCTAATTTTAGCAGGTACTGTTTCTGCTTCATCTACAATCACATTACTTTGATCATCTGTTGCTTTAGTAAGTAGCTTGTTACCATATTGGTCATATAATTGAATTTCACCTAAATAGCTTCCTTCTTCATGTGAAACAAACTTTAAGTATTTAAAATTATTTTCAAGCACTAAATCTTCCCAGGCAAATACATAAGTCTCATTTAAAGTAGCTATTTCTTCATAAGTTTCTCCATCATTTGATGCCAAAAGTGAAAAACTTCCTACTTCTGGACCTGTATAATAACGAAGTTTAGATACTTCTTGTACTCCAGTTGGAATCATAACTCCAATACTATCTCCTTCATATTGAAACTTATAATAAGTCTTTGGACTATCTAAAGTTCCTAAATGATAAAAGGAAATAATAAAATAGAAAAGTACAAGTACCCCCATAATAATCCAATCTTTTTTATCTAACTTTGGTGTATTATCTTGTAAGTTTTGAAAAAAAGTCTTAATTTTTGAATCTTTTTTCTTTTCTTTTTGATTCTTATTTTTCATTTATCTAGCCTCCTACAATATCATTATAAGGCAAGATAAGCAAAAATTCAATTACTATTTTTTTACTTTAATAATGCTTTTTCACACAAATAAAAACCAACTATTATCATACTTCATTGAAATACAATAATTAGTTGGTCGCATTTCTTATTATCCAGTTATTTTCCATAAATTTAATTTTATCCTGTTTCTAAAATAAACTGTAAATAAATATAAATTATAAATAGATAACATAGTACTGTAAGAAAAATATAAATTGTAAACTTTCTAGAGTATAAAGCCTAAATAGAATAATAAGAAATACTTGGGCTAAAATCTTTGTACTTTATTTAATCTACAAAATAACTTAGTAGAACCCCTAAAAAAATTAAATTTCAAATTCAACAGAGTTTAGCTTTGAAATTTCAAAATCTGTTTCTTGTATTTTATTATCGATTTTTTCAAGTTTTTCTCTTATTTGTTTAGAATTGAAATTAACTTTTTTACATTCAAAATAAGAATTATTTACTTCTGTAACTCTCTTCTTTGAATTTTTTAATAATAATAGTTGTTCATATACTGTTTTAAGCTTTCTTAAATTTGTATTGTCTACTATTGCTTGTTGTATACTTCTTCCATCATTTAATTTAAATTGATTGTTTTTTTCATACAAAATTGTTTTTAGTCTTGATAGCTCATTAATGTTTTTTTCAATTGTCTCTAAATCTAAATTAAATGATTCCTTGTTATCTTCGATAGTATTGATTCTACCATCAAGTTCTTCTACTGATGTATTAACTGCATATCCTTTTATAGTATAACTTCTACTGTTTAAACACCTTTCTTCTTCTGATATTAAATTCATTAATGTTGATATATTGGTTTTCATTTTATTCACTCTCCTTTTGACTGATTTAATTTTACACTATTTAAAATATAAAAAGGTCGCGAAAAAAGTGACAAAAAAAATACTGCTATAAAACAGTATTTGCGTAAGTATATAGATAATTATTTACAATATTAATATCGTAAATATTATTATCTAAGCAGTATGTAATAACTAAATCAAATATGCTACTACTTAAAGAATAGCCAGCACTGTTTAACAATTTGTTAAAGTTGTCCTTATTTAATCCCAAAGCAAAACATAATTTGATAATTACATTTCTTCTAGGAATATAATTGTTAATACATCTGATTTTAGAAAATAATTTTCTATCTATATCTACTTTTTTGTAAATTTCAGAATCTTTAACTTTCTTTTCATCTATAAAAGAGAAAAGGATTTCATTAAAGCTCTTTGATTCACTGCGACTTAAATAGTCTTTACAACTTTCTTTCATATGAAACCTCCTATAATCCATATTTTTCACACTGTATTTAGTGTGTACCTCAATCATAAGGCCTAAATCCTTACAATCTTTTATAGGAATTTATTTTTCATATAAAATATTTAAATCACAAAGTTGATTTCTCAACTCACCATGGAATATACCATATTTTTGTTTACTTTTCAAGTGGCAACATAAAAGAGCTAAAAATCTTTTTTAATCTATATCAAATTTTCAATTTAAATTAAAATTTAATAACTCCTCACATACTTTTTCATAAATATCTTGTTCATTTTTTATAGTGTCAATTAAAAACATTTTATCAGTTTTATATTCTTTTAATCCTCTTATATAATAGGACTTATCATTATCTAACACGATAAATGGCATGATATTATTTTTCAAGCATTCTTTAAACATAATAATTCGTCCAACCCTACCATTGCCATCTGCAAATGGATGTATTCTTTCAAATTTCACATGAAATTCTATAATATCTTCTATCGTTATATTTTTTAAACTTTTATACCAGGTTAATAAATTATCTATATCTTTTTCAACTTCTTCAGGTTTAGAAGTATCTACTACATTAATCAAACCTATTTTATTAGGTACTACTTTAAAACCATCAACATTATATCTTGGGTTTTCTTCATCAGTTGTATTTTTCTTTAATATTTTATGCATTTTAATAATATTTTCTTTTGTAAGCTCTTCATCCATAATATCTATAATATAATCAAATAGTTTAAAGTGATTCCTCATTTCTATCAAATCATCTAACTTAATTGCATCACTACTTTTAGGAATAAATGAATTTGTTTCAAATATTTCTTCTGTTTCATCTTCATTTAATTTTCCTCCTTCTATCTTATTAGAATTATATGCAAAATTAACTTGTGAAAAATGATATATATTACCCTTAAATTTAGATTTTTTTTGTTCAATTAATTCCTTTTTTAGTTTATTTAAATTCATTAATATTCTCCTCTCGCGTAGCTAACAAACAAATTGTGATTTGTTATTAAATAGTAAATTCAACTGCTACATTGAAAATTTCATATTTTTCTTCTTCGTATTCATAGTCAATTTCTTTTATAATTCTGTAGGTTCCTTTTGCAAGTTTACCATACCCATTTTCCCAATCAAGTTCAATTTCTTTATTTTCTTTTGCTGAAAGTTGAAAAGCAGGCATATTGAAATATAATTCAACATTTATTTTATGCCATTCTCCATCTTTTTTAATCTCTATTTCATAAGGATTTCCATATTGAAAATTTTTGTCACTATTATTAGTTAAAACTAGAGTTGCACTTTTATTTGTTAATGTTCCTTCTTTAATAGTCATTATAACATCATTTTGTGAAATTTTAATATCAGACTTATTTCCTATATCCAATTCATTTTTTTGCCTTCCACAACCAGTCATTCCCAATACCATAACCCCACATAATAAAATAGTTAAAATTGTTTTTTTCATAATCAATCCTCCATTTCTCCAAATTACCATTTGTCTTTTACTATATACAGTATAACACAGAAAAGACCAAACCTTCTTGATTTAGTCTTAATTTATTTAATTTTGAATTTTGTTTTTAATAGCAGCCTGTGCAGCAGCAAGTCTAGCAATTGGTACTCTAAATGGACTACATGATACATAAGTAAGTCCAACTTTATGGAAAAATTCTACACTAGAAGGATCTCCTCCATGTTCACCACAAATACCAAGTTTAATATCTGGACGTGTTGTTTTACCTTTTTCTACTGCCATTTCTACCAGTTTACCAACTCCAACTTGATCAAGTCTAGCAAATGGATCTTGTTCATATATTTTATTTTCATAATATGAGCCTAAGAACTTACCAGCATCATCTCTAGAAAAACCAAATGTCATTTGTGTTAAATCGTTGGTTCCAAATGAGAAGAATTCTGCCTCTTTCGCAATATCATCAGCAGTAAGAGCAGCACGAGGAATTTCAATCATAGTACCGATATGGTAATTTATATCTGAATTTTTCTCTTTCTTAACTTTTTCAGCTGTTTCAATAACGATATCTTTCACAAATTTTAATTCCTTTACTTCACCTACTAATGGAATCATAATTTCTGGAATAATATCAAAACCATCTTCTTCTTTTACTTCAATTGCTGCTTCCATTAAAGCACGAGTTTGCATTCTAGCTATTTCAGGATAAGTTACATCTAGTCTACAACCACGATGTCCCATCATAGGATTGAATTCGTGTAAATCAACGCATTTTTGTTTTAACTGTTCCACTGTTACACCCATATCTTTAGCTAAATCTATGATCTCTTTTTCTTCAGTTGGTAAAAATTCATGAAGAGGTGGATCTAAATAACGAACGGTCATTGGAAGACCTTTTAAAACTTTATACATAGCTTTAAAATCACCCTTTTGATATGGAATCAATTCAGCTAAGGCTTTTTCTCTTTCTTCAACAGTGTCAGATAAAATCATTTTTCTCATTGAATGAATTCTTGCTTCATCAAAAAACATATGCTCTGTACGGCAAAGTCCAATTCCTTCTGCTCCTAATTCTACTGCTTTCTTAGCATCGGTTGGATTATCGGCATTGGTTCTTACTCCTAGTATTCTATACTTATCAGCCCAAGCCATAACACGACCAAATTCACCAGCTATTTTAGCATCTGTTGTCGGAATCACACCATCATAAATATTACCAGTTGAACCATCTATTGAAATAATATCTCCTTCATGATAAGTTTTACCAGCTAGGCTAAACTCTTTCTTTTCTTCATTCATTTTAATATCGCCACAACCAGATACACAACAAGTTCCCATTCCACGAGCTACTACTGCAGCATGAGAAGTCATTCCACCACGAACGGTTAAAATACCTTGGCTAGCTTTCATTCCTGTTATATCTTCAGGAGAAGTTTCTAGTCTTACTAAAATTACTTTTTCGTTCTTGCCACCAAGTCCTTCTCTTTCAGCATCACTTGCAGTAAACACAATTTTACCACAGGCTGCTCCTGGAGATGCTCCTAACCCTTTTCCAATAGGGATAGCAGATTTTAATACACTAACATCAAATTGTGGATGAAGTAAAGTATCTAAATTTCTAGGATCTATCATTAATACAGCTTCTTCTTCCGTACGCATACCTTCATCTACTAAATCACACGCAATCTTTAAAGCAGCTTGTGCCGTTCTTTTACCGTTTCTAGTTTGTAGCATATAAAGTTTACCATGTTCAACAGTAAATTCCATATCTTGCATATCTTTGTAATGATCTTCTAGAATTTTACACACTTCTTTAAATTGTTTGAATGCTTCTGGGAATTTCTGTTCCATTTCCGTAATATGCATTGGCGTTCTAACACCAGCTACTACATCTTCTCCTTGGGCATTGGTTAAAAATTCTCCAAATAAACCTTTTTCACCAGTTGCAGGGTCACGAGTAAAAGCAACTCCAGTTCCACAATCTTCTCCCATATTACCAAAAGCCATTGACTGTACATTTACAGCAGTTCCCCAAGAATATGGAATATCATTATCTCTTCTATAAACATTAGCTCTAGGGTTATCCCAACTTCTAAATACTGCTTTGATTGCTCCTAATAACTGTTCTTTAGGATCATCTGGAAAACTACTACCAATTTTAGTTTTGTATTCTTCTTTAAACTGTCTTGCTAACTCTTTTAAATCTTCTGCATTTAATTCTACATCTAATTTGACATGTTTATTTTCTTTCATTTTATCGATTAATTCTTCAAAATATTTTTTACCAACTTCCATTACGACATCAGAATACATTTGAATAAATCTACGATAACAGTCCCATGCCCATCTTGGATTATTTGATTTTTCTATTAAAGCATTTACCACATCTTCATTTAATCCTAAATTTAAGATAGTATCCATCATACCTGGCATACTAGCTCGTGCTCCACTTCTTACACTCACTAATAAAGGATTTTCTTTATCTCCAAATTTCTTACCAGTAATTTCTTCTAGTTTCGTGATGTATTCATCGATTTGAGATTTTATTTCTTCATTAATTTCTTTACCATCTTCATAATACTTACAACATGCTTCTGTTGTGATAGTAAATCCTTGTGGTACAGGTAGACCAATATTCGTCATTTCTGCTAAATTAGCTCCCTTACCACCTAGTAAATTTCTCATACTAGCATTTCCTTCACTGAATAAGTAAACGTATTTCATATCATCACCCTTTCTACTTTTACTTAACCCAAGTATAACAAAAAAATATAGACAAAACAATTTAAATATAGAAAATTAAACTCGTTTTACAGATTTCTTTTCTATTCATTATTCATCTATATTTTATTTTTAATTTTTATATTTATTACTAATAGTTAAATGGAATATTTTATTTTCTTACATTTTTGATGTTCTACTTCTTTAGAATAAAATTTTTCTTTTCTTTCTTGATAGCATTTACTGCATACAGATTCATAAGTAATGTTTGCTTTTCCATCTATTGCTACTTGTTTTCCAGAAAAAACATCTTTTCCATCTATTTTACGAATCACAAAAGTAGCTTTTTTTCCACATTTACAGATTGTTTTCATCTCTTCAATACTATGAGATACTTGAAGTAATCTTGTGCTGCCTGGAAAACCCTGTGTTAAAAAATCAGTACGAAGCCCATAAGCAATTACAGGAATATCTAATTTTGTCGTTATTAATAATAACTCATCTATCTGTTTTGGTAATAAAAACTGTGCTTCATCTACTAAAATACATCTAGCATTTTGATATTTGTTATCAATTAATTCATAAATATTAGTATTTTCATCTATTATTTCATCAATTTTCTTTTCACCTAAACCTCTTGATACAATTTTATTGTTTCCTTTTGAATCAATTTTAGGTTTTATAATCACTGCTTTCATACCTTGTTCTTCAAAATTATGAGAGGTCATCATTAAATGAGTTGTTTTGCCACAATTCATAGCACCATATCTAAAATACAACTTAGCCATCTGTTATTTTTCCTTTCTTGCTCTAGGGTGTGTTCTTAAATAAACACTTTTAATTCTATCATTCGTAATATGAGTATAAATATTAGTAGCTGACAAAGATTCATGTCCTAATAATTCTTGAACACTTAATAAATCACACCCTTCATTTAATAAGTGTGTTGCAAAACTATGCCTAAGCATATGAGGAGTTAAATGTTTCGTAATAGCCGTATGTTTCATAATTTCATCTAAAACATATTCTACCCCTCTTGGTGTTAGTCTACCACCTAATTTATTTAAAAAAAGATAATCACTCTTTTTTGTATTTAATTTACCCCTTGCTTCTTTTAAATAAAGTTTTAATCTTTTTGCTGTTATCTTATTAAAGTAAACAATTCTTTCTTTATTTCCTTTTCCTAAAATTTTAATAGTTTTTGTATTCATATTAATATCATTTACTTTAATACTTACTAGTTCTCCAACACGCATACCTGTTGCATATAACATTTCTAAAATTAAAGAATTTCGAATACCAAGAGGTTCTTCTAAATTAGGAATATCAAAAATTTCATCAATTTCATTATATTCTAAATACTTAGGTAACCTTTTTCCTTTTTTTGGTAACTTTAATAAATGAAAAGAATAATTTTCCTTTTTATTGTTTGCAAGGTAACGATAAAAACTACGAATAGAAGATATTTTACGACTAACTGATGTTGCTTTTTCATGTTTTTCGTTATATAAACGATTTACATAACTACGAGCTTCTTGATAGGTTATCTTTAAATAATCAATGTTATTTTCTTTACAGTCATCTAAAAAAGATTCTATATCTAGTTGATAATTTTTTATGGTGTAATTAGAATAATTTTTTTCTACTTTTAAATAAGTGATAAAATCTTTTACATCTTTCATGTTATTTTATTCCTTTAGGGTCATCTTCACCATACATCATTTCGTATTCTTCTGGATCTAAATATTCTTCTGTTTCTTGGTTATATTCTTCTACTTTTTCTAAAGTCGTTTTAAAGGTACGATTTAGGGTATAGTTAGGATTAGTTACCATTTTAGTAGTAACACTTAATGAATCCTTTTTTGGAACACTTTTCTTTATATAAAAATAGTTTTCTTCTTTTTTCTTACGAGAAATAGCTAGTCCTCTATAATTTTTGTATTTTGCTAATCTCTCTAAAATTTCAGATTTTAGATCTTGTAAATTTTTACTTTCTTCTTCTGAATAAACGCCTTGATGAAAACTAGTAGCATAACGACTTAATATACCTTGAAAAGTATTACCATAATTATAAACCTCTGTTAAAAAAGTTTTATAATTATCATTTTCTAATTGGTCTAATAAATAGTTTTTCATTTCTAAATAACTATTTGTTTCAGTTACTTTCTTACCGTTTGATATTTCCCTTATGATATTTTCAATATAAGAGTTACCACATATAATAGAAAATTCATTATCTTTAATACTGTCATAAATATATACTTTTTTAATTTCACTCCTTGAAATATCTGATGTATATGCTAAATCATCTAATAAATCATAGTAACTTTCTTTTTCTAAACAGATAATATCCATTTCTTGTAAGGTTTTCTTTTGATATTCTTCTAACTCAATAAACTTTATTTTATTTTCTAAATAAACTTTAAATTTAAATCTTGCCATAACATACACCTCATAATCTAATGATACCATAAGTATAGTCCAAAAGAAAAAGAAAAGCATAAAATTTATGAACTTGTCAACAAAAAGTAGACAGTAAAAAGATTTTATTTAAACCCT
>ERZ791884.1068-NODE-1068-length-21928-cov-15.249760_pt1 | contig 21928 bp, 17 predicted proteins | sample MGYA00509941_ERZ791884 | MGnify/ENA primary metagenome ERZ791884 (study PRJEB30046, sample SAMN00792095) | human gut metagenome | study: EMG produced TPA metagenomics assembly of the A metagenome-wide association study of gut microbiota in type 2... | reverse complement strand
GCTGGGCTGGGCGGCGGCGAACGCGCTGCACCGGCACTGCTTCTTCTCCCGGTGGACGTTCGTCGCGCTGGAAGTGTTGTGCGTCCTTGGCATTGCGGGCGCTGCGCTGGGCTATCCCATTGCACTGCTTGCGTCGGCACCGCTGCCGCTGTGGATGCTCACGGGCGCTCTGCTCCTGCGCCGCACGACGCTGCAATCCTTCTCCCCTGCCGCCATCGTCGATTTCTTCCAGCGCCTGAAGCCGCGCTGGGAACTGCGGCGAATCGGGCTGCACACGGCAGCGACCGTCAGCTACACTGCACCCGTCAAACGCAATCGCTTCTTTATTGAGCTGCAATGTACGCATCCGAGCACGGGGAATGCGCTGATTTTGTTTCATACGTCCACCATTGAACCGGCGCTGGGGCAGAAGGTGCATGTGATTCTGCATCCGACGGAGGAAGACATCTATGAAGTGGACTTGACGACGAGCATTCCGCGGGTGAAAATTCGGAAGAATGACTTGTGGCGGAATCGGGAATAGGATAGCATCGGAGGTATCAGCATGGAATCATCCCTCAACATTCAAAAAATCGTCAAGCCCTCCTTTGCCGTCATCGGCATCGAAGGCTCGACAGACGACGGCGAAGGCTTCATCCCCATGCTCTGGTCGGACGCAAACGCCCACTTCGACGAAGTCTCCCCCGTCGCCAGCCGCGACGAAAACGGCGCGCTGCTCGGTATTTGGGGCGCGATGAGCGACGAAACCCGTTCGTTCCTGCCGTGGACAGACGGCTTCTCGCGCGGTTTGTACCTCGCGGGCGTGGAATGTCCCATCGACGCGGATGTGCCGGACGGATGGACGAAGTGGGTCGTGCCGGGGTATGAGTACCTTGCCATAGAGAATCGCCGCGCGGACACATTCAGCCGCATGGTCGATTACTTCCGCGAAAACGGCGTGAAGCTCGTCGGCGCGGTGCAGGAATTCACCGACCCGAAAACGCAGCAGGAGTATCTGTACTTCCCGATTCGGGCATTATGACAGCTTGACGCATTCCCAAACGGATGCTATAATACCCCATGAATCTGATGCAGAGGTGAACATGATGGCAGAAGAATGTACGCATGACTGCTCCTCGTGCGGGAGCGCGTGCGCATCGCGGCAGAAGCCGCAGAGTTTGCTCGCCCCGGCAAACGCGGGCAGCCGGGTGAAGAAGGTCATCGGCGTTGTCAGCGGCAAAGGCGGCGTGGGAAAATCGCTGGTGACGGGTCTGCTCGCGTGCGAAACGGCGCGGCGTGGGAAAATCGCCGGGGTGCTGGATGCGGACATCACCGGGCCGAGTATGCCGCGCATTCTGGGCATCCGCGACAAGGCGGTCGGCAATGAGCTGGGCATCCTGCCGCAGGAAGCTGAAAACGGCGTGAAGGTTATGTCCATCAACCTCCTGCTGGAACACGACACCGACCCCGTTATCTGGCGCGGCAGCCTGATTGCGGGCACGGTGAAGCAGTTTTGGACGGATGTGTGCTGGGGGGATGTGGACTGCCTGTATGTGGACATGCCGCCGGGAACGGGCGACGTGCCGCTGACGGTGTTCCAGTCGCTGCCGGTGGATGGCATCGTGATTGTCTTAAGCCCGCAGGAACTGGTCGGCATGATTGTGGAAAAAGCCGTCAAAATGGCGCAGATGATGAACATCCCCGTGCTGGGCTTGGTGGAAAACATGGCGTACATGACCTGCCCGGACTGCGGCAAGCGCCTGTACCCCTTTGGCGAAGGGCGCACAGCGGATGTCGCAAAGCAGTATGGACTGCCGATGCTGGCGCAATTGCCGATTCAGCCCGAACTTGCCAAGAAGTGCGACGAAGGCCGCTTGATGGACATTCAGCTGCCGGAAATGGGCAAAGCAGTGGATGCCGTGCTGAAATGCAAGGTTCGCAAGCACGAATAATCGAATCCCGTCGGAATCCTCCGGCGGGGTTTTTCATATCGAAACGGTCCTCGCAGCAGGAAAATCAGGCACACATGTCGAATAATAATTGATTCAGCGGAACAAATCCGCGTTTTTCTCCGTCTAATCCAGCGGAAAGGGAGGAAAAGCGCCGCTCGTTTCGTTATATCATTGGAAGGCGCGGGCTTTTCGCCACTTTCCGGCAGGGGAAGTGCAATTTAGCCCTTGCACACTGCCCGATAAATGTGTACAATATAGATGGGCGATTGCCCATACGCCTCTTTCCGGCAAATCCGGCGGGAGGATAACGCTTGCTCCGCTCGCCCTGAGTGTGAAGGAAGGGAATTATCATCATGAAGAATCATGCCGCTGCAACTGTTCGCAACCGCATTCTCAAGGGCGCTGCCCTGTGCGGTGTTTTGGCGCTGTCCATGACGCTGACGGGCTGCTTTGTGCCGCCGGACGACCTGTCGGGCGACCTGTCCAATCAGGGGGTTGTTTACAATACGGTTGCTGTCACAGCGCCCCAGCGCACCGCCACGCCCACTCCTTCGCCCACGCCGACGGTTGAATCCGTTTTCAATTTCGGCACAAACACCATCATGCCGACGACACAGCCAGGCGTGATTACGTCCAACGGCATTGTCACCGTGGTGACCACGCCGCCCGGCAGCATCGCCACCACCGCGCGGCCGACCGCAACGCCCACGCCGACTGCGGCTGCCGTTCTCAAAAAAGGCTCGTCCGGCGCTGATGTCAAGACGCTCCAGCGCCGCTTGAAGCAGCTGGGCTACTACACCGGCAGCGTTGACGGCGATTTCGGCGACGCGACGGAGAAGGCGCTGCGCGCGTTCCAAGACCGCAACAATCTGCTGGTGGACGGCATCGCGGGCAAATCGACGATGGCAAAGCTGAACAGCTCCAACGCTGTCAAGGCAGCCGCCGCAACCGCTACTCCGCGCAAGACCGCAACCCCCAAGCCGAAAACCACCGCGACCCCAAACCTCTCCACTGAGTATTATCTCCAGAGCGGTTCGTCCGGCACACGCGTCCGCACGCTGCAGGCGCGCCTGATTGAACTGGGCTGGATGGCGGGTTCGCCGGACGGCAACTACGAGGGTGCGACAGAATACGCCGTCAAGGCGTTCCAGAAAAAGTACAAGAGCCTGTACACCGACGGTGTCGCCGGGCCTTCGACGCTGCAAACGCTGTATTCTTCCTCCGCGGCGAAATCCTCCACGCCCGTGTCCTCCATCGGCACGACGCTGGAGTCCGGCATGAAGAACAGCGGCGCCGTCAAGGCGATGCAGACGCGCCTGAAATCCTTGGGCTACCTGACCGGCACGGCGGACGGCTCTTTCGGCGACGCGACAAAGGCGGCAGTGATTGCCTTCCAGACGGCGAACGGCCTGAAGGCGGACGGTAAGGCGGGCACATCCACCTTGAACCGCCTCTATTCCGACGCGGCGATTGCTGCCAGCTCCATGCCGACGGCGACCGCTTCCACCTCTGTGGACGGCTACACGACGCTCTCCGAGGGCGACACCGGCACGGCGGTTCGCAATCTCCAGAAGGCGCTGAAAAACAAGGGTTACTATTCCGGCAGCGTGGACGGCAAGTACGGTGCGGCAACGACGGCGGCAGTCGTCGCGTTCCAGTCAGCGCAGGGCTTGCGCGTGGACGGCAAGGCAGGTCCCGCGACCCAGCGTGCGCTGTTCACCACCTCCAGCAGCACGGATACATCCAAGTACACCACGCTCCGGCCGGGTGACAGCGGCGCGGCGATTCGCCAGCTGCAGACGACGCTGAAGCAGAAGGGCTATTATACCGGCACGATTGACGGCGATTACGGCTCCGGCACAACAGCGGCGGTCAAGGCGTTCCAGAAGAAGATGAACATCACGCCGGTGGATGGCATTGCGGGCGACAAGACGCTGACGCTTCTGTACTCCTCTGACGCGGTGGACAGCGACGAATACGCGACGCTGCGCCCCGGCGACACGGGCGCGGCAGTGCGCACCATGCAGGCGACGCTGTACGAACTGGGCTACTACGACGGTTCGCGCGACGGCGTGTACGGCGCAACGACGCAGGATGCTGTCCGCGCATTCCAGATTCGCAACAAGGTGACACCGGTGGACGGCATCGCGGGCAACAAGACGCTGACAAAACTGTACAGCGGCACAGCGGTTGCGGCAGCGGCGAAAACGACGGAGTACAAAACGCTCCGCAAGGGCGACCGCGGCGACGAAGTGGTGCAGATGCAGGACAGCTTGCAGCAGCTTGGCTATCTGGCAGCCGTCACGGGCTATTACGATGATGCGACCGTCGCGGCGGTTCGCTCCTTCCAGTCCCGCAACGGGCTTTCCGTGGACGGCTCCGCGGGTCAGGAGACCCTCGCGGTGCTCTACGGCAGCAATCCCCGCGCAGCATACTAAGGGGAGACGCAAGGGGCTTTGCCCCTTAAACCCCACCAGAGGCTCTGCCTCTGGACTCCGCGAGGGGTCTTCGACCCTCTCGACACCCTTCTCGCGATTGAGTTGAGCACACTTTCATACAGTGTCCGCGTGTTTATTTCTAAGAATACAGTCCAGCTTGGCGCGTTTGCACGGCTGGACTGTTCTCTTATCCACAGCTTTTCCCCGTCTTCCACCGAAAGGAGGGATTTCTGTGCAGAAAATCCGCTTTCTCCCCCTGCTGTGCGTTCTGCTGATGCTCTTCACCGCCCCGACCCTGCTCGCCCAGCAGGAGCCGGATACGCCCTATCCGGCGGAAACCATGCTCTCTGTCCGCATGATGCCGCCCGGCGAACGTAGCCTGCGCAATTTCCTGTATCCAAAACTCATGGCGCAGGAAGGCAGCATTCAACTTCCCGCCGGAACGTCCTACAATCTGCTGGTACAGACCTTGGATAACATGCGCAACGACTATCCGGAGCTGTTTCACATCGACTCCTACCGTGTCCATTATCAGCGCAATCAGCCGGATGTCGCCCAAAGCATTTCACCGCGCTACCTTTGTTCCGCCGAAGAAGCATCAGCCTTGCGCAAACAACTGCTGGAAACAGCACAGTCGTGGGTGGACGAAAATCCCGACCCGCTGGCGCTGTACGAACGGCTTGTACAGAATACAACCTATTCACCCGACAGCATGTGGCAGCACGCAGCCGTGGGCGCTTTGCTGTATGGCGAAGCCACCTGCGCAGGATATGCGCAGGCGATTTCACTTCTCTATCGGCTTGCGGGCATTCCATGCGCAACCATCATCGGCGAAGCGTCAGACACAAGCGGCGAAACCGGTTTGCACGCATGGAATGTGACCAATTTCGGCTTTCTTGACGCAACATGGGGTGCCGCTTTCGACGGGCATGTGTTCCACAGCAACTACGCCATGGGTGAAGCGGATATGTCCATCGACCACACGCCCAATCGCGGGTACACTTTCCCCGACCTGAGCGGCGTTCCGAACTACTATCAGGCGCACGGGCTGTACGTCTCCACCGAGCAGGAACTGCTGACCCAGCTGATGCGTCTTGTGGACGGTGAAACCGTGGAGATTCAGCTTTCGCCCGACCTGTACGCACGGTATACAGCGGCTATGAAGGACAAGCAGTCCGATATTGTCACCTTTTGCGCCGAAGCAGCCGGGGTGGAAATTCCCTTCTACGACCCATGCCGCATCCTGTCCGACAAGGCGCATCGCGTTCTGCTGCTGATTCCCCACCCTGAATTGGCGGAGCAGTAACAGCAGTTTGCACGAGCGTAAAGGCAGATTATTGCCCCTGAGCACTTGCATGTTCGGGGGCTTTCATGTTATAATGAAAGAGTAGTGTGTCTATTCGGGAATAGGTGCGCTCATACGATTATGATTTTCCAAATATTATCAGAAATTGTTTCTATATTGAAAGGAGAACTTTATGTTCGATTGGGTCAAAAAACTGCTGGGCAGCAGCAATGACGCGGAGGTCAAAAAGCTGCAAAAGACGGTCAACGCCGTGGAAGCCCTCGAAGCTGAATACAAAGCGCTGACGGATGAGCAGCTGCGCGCCAAGACGGATGAATTCCGCGCGCGCTTGCAAAATGGCGAAACCGAAGATGACATTCTGCCCGAAGCGTTCGCCGCCATCCGCGAAGCCGACGCCCGCGTGCTGGGAATGCGCCCGTACCGTGTGCAGGTGATGGGCGGTCTGGTGCTGCATCAGGGGCGCATCGCCGAGATGAAAACCGGCGAAGGCAAAACGCTGGTGTCCACCCTGCCCGCGTACCTGAACGCGCTGTCCGGCAAGGGCGTGCACGTCGTAACCGTCAACGACTATCTGGCGCGCCGCGACAGCGAGTGGATGGGCAAAGTCCACCGCTTCATGGGGCTGAGCGTCGGTCTGATCGTCCACGATCTGGACAGCGCCGAACGCCGCGCCGCCTATGCCTGCGACATCACCTACGGCACGAACAACGAGCTGGGCTTCGACTACCTGCGCGACAACATGGTCATCCGCCAAAGCGAGCTGGTGCAGCGCGGTCACAACTTCGCCATCGTCGACGAAGTGGACTCCATCCTGATTGACGAAGCGCGCACCCCGCTGATTATCTCCGGCGCGGGCGACAAATCTACCGACCTCTACGCGAAGGTGGACGCGGTCGTCCGCACGCTCAAGCGTGACGTTCACTTCGAGATTGAAGAGAAGAAAAAGGCCATTAGCCTGACCGACGAGGGCGCCCAGCGCGTCGAAGCCGCGTTCGGCATCACCAACATCAACGACGCGGAAAATGCCGAGCTGAACCACCACGTCAGCTGCGCCCTGCGCGCCAACTTCCTGATGAAGCGCGACGTGGACTACGTCGTCAAGGACGATCAGGTCATCATCGTTGACGAATTCACGGGCCGCCTGATGATTGGCCGCCGCTACTCCGAGGGTCTGCATCAGGCGATTGAAGCCAAGGAGCATGTGACCATCGAGCGCGAAAGCCGCACACTGGCGACCATCACCTTCCAGAACTATTTCCGCATGTACCACAAGCTCTCCGGCATGACGGGTACGGCAAAGACGGAAGAGGACGAGTTCCAGAACATCTACTCGCTGGACGTCGTGCAGATTCCCACCAACAAGCCCAACATCCGCAAGGACTTGGACGACATGGTCTACAAGACGAAGAAGGCGAAGTTCAACGCCGTTGTGGACGCGATTGCGCAGGTGCACGCCAACGGTCAGCCCGTGCTGGTCGGCACGGTCACGGTTGAAACGAGCGAAATGCTCTCCGCCATGCTTCAGCGCCGCGGCATCCAACATGAGGTGCTGAACGCAAAGAACCACGCCAAGGAAGCTGAAATCGTCGCGCAGGCAGGCCACTGGGGCGCCGTCACCATTGCCACCAACATGGCTGGCCGCGGCACGGACATTCTGCTGGGCGGCAACCCGGAGTTCCTCGCCCGCCGCGCCATGCGTCAGGACGGCTATGACGAGGAAATCATTGAAGCCGCGACAGGGCACGCAGAAGATGTGTCCGACGAAATCCTTGCCGCGCGCGAAAAGTACCAGTCCCTCTACAAGGACTTCAAGCGCACCACCGACGAAGCGCATGACCGCGTGCTGCAAACCGGCGGTCTGCACATTATCGGCACGGAGCGCCACGAATCCCGCCGCATTGACAATCAGCTGCGCGGCCGTGCGGGCCGTCAGGGCGACCCCGGTTCGACCCAGTTCTTTATTTCGCTGGAGGACGACCTGATGCGTCTCTTCGGCGGCGACCGCATCATGCCGATGGTCGAGCGTCTGGGGCTCAAGGACGACGAGCCGCTTCAGGCGGGAATGCTCACCAAGCAGATTGAATCCGCGCAGAAGCGCATCGAGGGTCGCAACTTCGAGATCCGCAAGCACGTTCTGGAATACGACAACGTGATGAACCGCCAGCGCGAGATTATCTACGGTCAGCGCCGCCGCGTGCTGATGGGCGAGAACGTCCGCGACAACATCATCGGCATGGCGTACAAGCTGATTGACGCCGCGCTCTCTCGCCACTGCGCGTCTGACGACGGCACGGATTGGGATATTCCGCAGCTGACGAATTATCTGGAAAACCTGTGCATCCACCACGGCAAGATTGCCGAATTGGAGGATGTCGTCCGCTCCGGTGACCGCGACGCGCTGGCGCAGGCGCTCAAGGACGACGCGAAGGCGTTCTACGAGGAGCGCGAGACGGCGCTGGCGGAAATCGGGCTGGACATGCGCGAAGTGGAGCGCGTTGTGCTGCTGCGCGCGGTGGATGTGCGCTGGATGGATCACATCGACGCAATGGATCGTCTGCGCGATGGCATCGGCTTCCGCGCGTACAGCGGCAAGAACCCCGTCACCGAGTATCAGATTGAAGCGGGCTACATGTTCGACGAGCTGAATCACCTGATTCGCGAGGACACGGTGCGCCGCATGTATCAGCTGCGCATTGAGCGCACGCCGGAACGTGTGCAGGCAGCGGTTCGCCCCGTCGAGGGCAAGCCGCTTGTGCCCGGCAACGGTCAGCCGCGCCAGCCCAAGCGGGTAAAGCCGTCGGAGCGCGTTGGCCGCAACGATCCCTGCCCCTGCGGTTCGGGCTTGAAGTACAAAAACTGCTGCGGGAAGGACAAAGAAACAAGGGAGTAACTCCCTTGACCCATTTTCGCGATTGAGTAGGTGGCAATTCCAATGTAATTTTCGCGTGTTAAGCAGGGATTTCGCGTCTGCGGACGCGACAAGGGGGCTTTGCGATCGCCCCCTTGACCCCTTCGCATTCGCTGCCCATGCGGCAATTTTGTATTGCTGATTGGAAGAACAAGAAGTACACAAACCAAAAAACTTCCAATAAAGCTCAACTAACATGGGAGGCGCCGAAGGTTTCCAAAGGGCGATCGCAGACTTCGTCTGTTCTTACTGCCCTTTGGTCGCCTCCGCAGAGGCGAAACCCTCTGCAGCAAGAAAATCAAGCAGCAATAAAACCAGCAATCCACAACCAAAATAGAAAAAGCCTTTCCTGACGATTGAAGGAGATTAAACATGGCGCTCATAGATATTCCCCAGTATCGCAGCGAACTGGCAGAGATTCGTAAATCCCTGCTTGCCGCGGGCGATGCCCTCCACATTGACCATATCCGCGAACAGCTGGATGAGCTGACCGAGGAAATGAATCAGCCCGAATTCTGGAATGACCCGGATCACTCCGCGAAGGTCAACCAGAAGGTTTCCAACCTCAAAGGCAAACTCGAACACTACGAAAAACTGCTTTCTTCCGCTGATGATATCGAAGTCATGCTCGAAATGGCGGAAGAAGAGAAGGACGAAGATACCGTCACCGAAGCGGTGGATGAGCTGGCGACGCTCAAAGAGCATACCGACGCGCTGGAGCTGGAAACCCTCATGCGCGGCGACTATGACGACAATGACGCGGTGCTGTCCCTCCACGCGGGCGCGGGCGGAACGGAAGCGCAGGACTGGACGTCCATGCTCTACCGCATGTATACCCGCTACTGCGAGAAGATGGGCTTCACCGTCAAGCTGCTGGATTTGCTTGACGGCGACGAAGCCGGCATTAAGTCCGTCACCTTCGAGGTCAGCGGCGACCACGCCTATGGCTACCTCCGCGGCGAAAAGGGTGTGCACCGCCTCGTCCGCATCTCCCCGTTCGACGCAAATGCCCGCCGCCACACATCCTTCGCGTCGCTGGACGTCGCCCCCATGCTGGAGGACGATGATTCCGACATCGAAATCAACATGAAGGACGTGCGCGTGGACACCTACCACTCCAGCGGCGCAGGCGGACAGAACGTCAACAAAACTTCTTCCGCCGTCCGCATGACGCACTACCCGACCGGCATCGTTGTCTCCTGCCAGACCGAGCGCGATCAGGTGCAGAACCGCGCGACGTGTATCAAAATGCTGAAGGCGAAGCTGCTGGAACTGCGTGAACGCGCCAAGGAAGAGGAAATGGCGAACATCAAGGGCGAAATGAAGAAGATTGAGTGGGGCAGCCAGATTCGCTCCTACGTCTTCCAGCCCTACACGATGGTCAAGGATCACCGCACGAACTACGAATCCGGCAACATTGACGACGTGATGGACGGCAACCTTGAGGGCTTCATCACCGCCTATTTGAAGATGCAGTAATGCCGAAACCCTCTCAGTGTCTGCTGGGAGGGTTCTCGCCGTTATATTGCTTTCCCCGGAAAGGAGATTTTCCGGTGCGCTATCAACTCGTTTCCATCCTGTCGGCGCTTCTGCTTTGCCTGACCATGCTGGCAGCCATCGTTTACGGGGTCGGTACGCAGCCTGCCCTGATGCAAACGCTCATGCTGCGCACCGCTCCGCCTGAAGCAACCGGTTTTCCGGCGGAGCAATACGGTGCCGCCGCCAAGCTGATTACCGATTACCTCAAGGGCAAGGGCGACTTCCAGCTCGTATTTTCCATGAACGGCACAGCATACAACGCTTTTAACGAGCGTGAGCAAACGCATATGGCGGACGTGCGGACGCTGTTCAGCCTGTGCCGTCGTTTTTCGCTGGGCAGTCTCCTCCTGTCGCTGGTCGGTTGGTTCTATTCCCGGAAACAGCGGTTCTTCTGGCGAATCGTCCGGCGAACCGCCTGCTGTATGCTGGCGTTTGTCGCCATCCTTGCGCTGCTGGCGGCGATGGATTTTGACCGGCTGTTCATCCTCTTCCATCAAATCGCCTTCACAAACAACCTGTGGTTGCTCAATCCGCAAACGGATTTGCTCATCCGTTTAATGCCGACGCAATTGTTCATTGACTATGCGCAAATCATCGGCATTGTCTGGGCGGCACTGATGGGGATTCTGCTTATCATTGCCACCGTGAAGCTACGAAATCAACAATAAGGGGCGTATTCCCATGACCTACACTGAATCTGCCCGCGCGCAGCTTGATGCCTTGCAGGTGAAAGACCACGTTCGCATTCTGGCGCTGGAAACGTCCTGCGACGAAACCGCCGCCGCCATCATCGAGGATGGGCGCACCATCGTCTCCAACATCGTTTTCAGCCAGATTGACCTCCACGCACTCTACGGCGGCGTCGTCCCGGAAATCGCCAGCCGTGCGCACGTCGAAGCCTGCGACCGCGTGATTGACGAGGCACTCCGGGCGGCAGACATGCGCTTGCAGGATATTGATGCCCTCGCCGTCACCTACGGGCCGGGACTTGTCGGCGCGCTGCTCACCGGCGTCAGCTGCATGAAGGGCTTGAGCTACGCCGCAAACAAGCCGCTCATCCCCGTCAACCACATCGAAGGGCATGTGTCCGCGAACTACATCTCCACTCCGGACTTGAAGCCGCCGTTTCTGTGCCTTGTCGTATCGGGCGGACACAGCCACATCGTCCGCGTGAACGACTACGGCGATTACACCCTGCTTGGTCAGACGATGGACGACGCGGCGGGCGAAGCGTTCGACAAAGCGGCGCGCGTGCTGACGCTCCCCTACCCCGGCGGTCCGCGCATCGACGCACTGGCGGAGGAGGGCGACCCGCATTTCCTCTCGCTCCCGCATCCGCACACCCCCGGCAAGTACGACTATTCCTTCTCCGGCATGAAAACGGCGTTCCTGAACGCGGCGAACAAGATGGAGATGAAGGGCGAACCGCTCCCGAAGGCGGATATGGCGGCTTCGTTCCGCTACGCCGTCGTTTCGGCGCTGGTGGAAAAGGCGATGCTGGCGGCGAAGGATACTCACGCCCCCGCGCTTGCAATGGCAGGCGGCGTTTCCGCGAATCGTCTGCTGCGCCGGATGATGCAGGAGGCCGCCGACAAGGCGCATCTGCCGCTGTACATGCCGCGCCTTGATCTGTGCACCGACAACGCGGCGATGATTGGCTCTGCGGCATACTATCGGATGAAGAAGGGCGAGCTTGCGCCCCTGACGCTCAACGCCACGCCGTCGCTCCGTCTGGTGTAATACTATTTCCTGCATTCGTCTGCGCCATCTGCTTGCGCCTTTTCCGCTCTGGCGTCCGGTCGTTCCATTTAGCGTAGCGCTGCTACGCTGCATTTCACTCCCGTTAGCCAGAACGAAAAATTCGCGGCGCATCTTGGCGCATTCTCATTTGAAAATAGTATAAGCCTATTATAATTAGGAAGAAATTTTTCACAGCAGCGAATCATCCCATTCATCATTCATTCCAACCAAGGAGGATTCCGCATGAAGAACAAAAACGTCTGGCAGGCGGTCAAATTCACGCTGTTCAGCGCATCCGCCGGGCTCATTCAACTCATCAGCTTCGCCCTGCTGCATGATGTGTTCAAGATTCCCGATTACAACGCCTGTTACCTTCCCTCGCTGATTCTGTCCGTCCTGTGGAACTTCACGTTCAACCGCCGCTACACGTTCCGCTCGGACGGCAACGTCAAGCGCGCGATGCTGCTGGTCGCGCTGTACTACGTCGTGTTCATCACGCTTTCCAGATGGTGGAGCACGGAACTGGTTGCGCTCGGCGTACACGACTGGCTGATTGAAGTCATCAACATGCTCGTCAACTTCGTGACCGAGTTTTTGTTCCAGAAGTTTGTGGTCTATCGCGGGACGATTGACACGAACGAGCTGGCGAAGAAGGAGCAAGCGTAATGCCGTTTGACTACAAGAAGGAGTACCGCGCATTCTATCAGCCGCCGAAAGTGCCGGAAATCATCGACGTGCCGGAAATGCAGTTCGTGTGCGTGTCCGGTACGGGCGACCCAAACGAGGAGGGCGGCGCATATCAGCAGGCGCTCGGCGTGCTGTACGCGGTCAGCTATACGTTGAAGATGAGTCCGCGCGCTGGACACCTGATGGACGGCTTTTTCGATTACGTCGTGCCGCCGCTGGAAGGCTTCTGGCAGCAGGACGGCGTTTCGGGTGTGGATTACGGGCGCAGGGCGGATTTCCGCTGGCTGTCCGTGATTCGTGTGCCGGATTTCGTGACGGCGGAGGATTTCCGCTGGGCGGTGGAAACAGCGTCAAAAAAGAAGAAGCTGGACTGCTCCCGCGCTGAACTGCGCACGATTCGCGAAGGACTTTGTGTGCAGATGATGCACATCGGCGCATACGACGACGAACCCGCGTCGGTGGCGCAGATGGATGCGTTTCTGCGCGAAAACGGGTATGAAAATGACTTCACGACGGAGCGGCTGCATCACGAGATTTATCTTTCCGACCCGCGGAAAACAGCGGCGGAGAGAAGGAAAACCGTGATTCGGCATCCGGTGAGAAAGGTATAAGCAACCTTGGGTGCTGCTTGTCAGTGGATGAGCGGCATCCTTTTTTTCTTTTGTTGCTTGGTTCCATTTGTTGCAAAGGGAATCGCGCCTACGGGCGCGACAAGGGGGCTTTGCGGTCGCCCCCTTGACCCCTTCGCAGCGCACTCCCATGTTTCTTGATTTTTATTGTTACAGAAGGAACTTGCGCCTGCAGGCGCGTTTGGGACAGCGCTGCTTTTGGCGTTTTTTGCGAATTTTCCCCTTGTTAGACCTTGACGAATGTGGTATAATACTATTTCGGGATGAAGATGAGCCAAGATGCGCCGCGAATTTTTCATTCTGGCTAACGCGAATGAAATGCAGCGTAGCATCGCTACGCCAAATGGAATGAGCGAACGCCAGAAGGGAAAAGGCGCAAGCAGATGGCGCAGATGAATCCCGGAATGGTATTTCTAACAGCGTGGCGGGAATGAGCCGCCAGACCCTGAGGAATAGGAGAAAAACAGCTATGGTTAAGGTCAACATTATTTCGGGTTTTCTGGGCGCGGGCAAAACGACGCTCATCAAAAAGCTGCTGACGGGCAGCGTTGCGAAGGAAAAAATCATCCTGCTGGAAAATGAATATGGCGAAGTCGGCGTGGACGGCAGCTTTATGAAGGATTCGGGCATCATCGTTGATGAACTCAATTCCGGCTGCATCTGCTGCACGCTGGTGGGCGACTTCCAGAAAGCGGTCGATGATCTGATTGCGAAGTATCATCCTGACCGCCTGCTGATTGAGCCGTCCGGCGTGGGCAAGCTGAGCGAAATCCTCGCCGCCGTCGAGCGCGCGAAGGAACGCCACAGCGACCTCGTTGTGACCGGCTGCGCGACCGTTGTGGACGCAGGCAAGTGCCGCATGTATATGAAGAACTTCGGCGAGTTCTTCCTCGACCAGATTAAGACGAGCGCGACGGTGATTTTCAGCCGCACGCAGCTGCTGTCCGCGGAGCGCATCGAGAAGAGCCGTGCGCTGGTGGAAGAGCAGCATCCGGGCGTCCGCATCGTGACGACGCCGTGGGATGACCTGTCCGCTGATACGCTGCTGGAAGTCATTGAATCCGGCAAGCCGATGGAAATCCACCTCGATGACGACGATGATGACGACGACGAGGACGAACACGAGCATCATCACCACCACGACCATGATGACCATGACCACGAGGACGGCGTGTGCCCGTGCTGCGGCGGTCACCATGACGACGATGATGATGACGACCACGACCATGAGCATCATCACCATCATGATCACGATGACCATGACGAGGATGAGCACGAACATCATCATCACGACCACGAGGACGGCGAAACCTGCTCCTGCGGACATCATCACCATCATCACCACGGGCATGACGCAGACGAAGTGTTCGTGTCTGTCGGCGTAGAGACTGCGAACCGCTACGAGCAGGACGAGGTCAAGGCGATGCTGGACAAGCTGTCCGACGAAGAAGAGTACGGCACGGTGCTGCGCGCCAAGGGCGTGCTGCAGAACGCGGCGGGCGAGTGGTTCCAGTTTGACTATGTGCCGGGCGAGAGCCAGTTCCGTCCGGGTACGCCGGATTACACCGGCCGCCTGTGCGTCATCGGTGCGCACATCGACGAAAAAGCACTGCGGGAGCTGTTCAAGGCATGAGCGAACAGGAATTTACACCAGTCTACCTGATTACCGGCTTCCTCGAAAGCGGCAAAACCCAGCTCATCAACTCCATGCTGACGGACGACAACTTCTCGCGCGGGCAGAAGACGCTGGTCATCTGCTGCGAAGAGGGCGTTGAGGAATACGAAACGGCGAAGAACACGACCGTTGTCGTCCTCGACGAAGCGGACGAGATGAACACGAAGAAGATGGAGGCGCTGGACAAGGAGTATCAGCCGGAGCGCGTCATCATCGAGTACAACAGCATCTGGACGATTGAACGGCTGGGCAGCTGTATGCTGCCGCGCAAGTGGGAAGTCGTGCAGATTATCACGACGGTGGACGCGAACACCTTCGACAACTACTTCACCAACATGCGCCAGATGCTGACCGACCCGATGAAGGTCGCTGACCTGATTCTGGTCAACCGCTGCCAGCCCGGCGCAAACAAGAGCCCGTGGCGCCGCCAGCTCAAAGCGGTCAACCCGAAGACGAACATCATCTTCGAGAACACCGACGGCACGAGCGAAGACGGCGTGGCGGACGAAGACCTTCCCTACGACATGAAGTCCGCTGTCATCGAAATCAAGGACGAGGACATTCCGACCTTCTATCTGGATTCGCTTGACCATGCCGATCGCTACGACCGCAAGACCGTGCGCTTGGTGGGGCAGGCGTTCGCTGACCGCTCGCTGCCCAAGGGCTACTACATGTTCGGGCGGATGGCGATGACGTGCTGCGCGAACGACATTCAGCCCATCGGCTGGATTACGCAGGGCATCCAGAAGCCCAGCACGAAGACATATTTCCGCCTGACCGCGCAGTGCAAGGCGGTGGACGCGCAGGGCGAGAAGATGCTGATGCTGCAGGAAGCCCGCGCGGAGATTGTCCCCCCGCCGGAAGAAGAATATCTGAATTTCAACGCGTAAGATGCTGATTCATCCCCCCGATTGCTGCAAGGCAGTCGGGGGATTTGTTTTGCGCATTTTCGCCGCCGCTTGTATTTTTTTGTGTTAATATCTTGACATTTTGTACATCGTCTGTTATGATGATATTGGAAACTTGACCGTCATACTATGCACACGTTGACTTGCTTCCCGTTCCGAAGGAGGAATTGAAGATGAAACGCTTGCTTGCTCTGCTGATGATGATTGCACTCTTAGGTGCGTTCGCCGCGGCGGAAAATACGCAGCCCGTCCGAATTCTCGGCGCATCCTCCTATTGCCCGCCCATTGATTCCTATGCCGCGGCAGGACATTCCGTCGAACGAAGAGACGGCTCGATGAAGGACATTGCATCCGCCATCGCATCCCGCGATCCCAATATTGACATCTTCATTTTTGACTCGAACGCTGGGCTTGACCAAATCAAAAAACAGCACTATTACTATCCGCTGACCGATGACAGCGATTTGATGGATAAACTCGGCGACTTGTATCCTGCCTTTCAGAATGCGCTCATGGACAATGGCAATCTGGTCGGCTGGTATATTGATGCGCAGCCGGTGGGCTGGGGTGTGCTGTCCACTACCCTGCTGGAAGAATTAGAGCTTTCTGCCCCAGCCACCTTTGAGGAATTTTTAGATGTCAGCAAAGTGCTGCTCGACGGCGGCTATTTGGGGAATGACTATCTGCTGCTGATCGACTACCCGTTCACGCAGTCGGGGATGCTCACGTTCTATCTGGAACAATTTCTGATTGCTTCTGAACGAGTGGATGGGCAGATTAACTTCCTGCGTCCCGAATTTGCCCGCATTGCCGAGAAAATCAAGAACACCGTTCCCGAAACGTTGAAGGAGAATTTGTTAGCGTCCCACGAAGTCTTCACATCCTCGATGGCTTCTCTCGCGCCCGAAGCAGACATCGAATTGATCCCGTCCGTCCTTGATGATGCGCCTTCGGGGCTGTATTACATGACCTATGTCGCCGTCATCAACCCGTACTCCAACAACATTGGCGGTGCCATCGACCTGATGCAGCATCTGGCAACTTACGAATCCGAAAACGCCGCACTCTGGGATTCGTCTCTCAGCAAGCCCATCATCCGTTCCGACTATGATGAAAAGGTTGCGCAATATCAGGATGAAATCGCCCGCTTGGAAGCAAAAGAGAACCGCACCGCGCAGGATGAAGATAATCTTGACCGCGCCCGCAGCAGCTTAGCCTACATCACCGAACACCCCTATTCCGTCTCCCCGGAGGACATTGCCTACTATCAGGAGCTTGTCCAGTATGCCTACATCCCCGGCGACTCCCCCGTCACCTTCGACGATGCCCTCAAGACGCTCATGCAGCGCTACTTGAACGGCGCATTTGACGCGGAAGGGTTCGCCCGCGCGTGTCAGGAGCATGTCAACACGGTGTATCTCGAAATGGGGCTGACACCGATGTATGTGCCAAACTAATTCCACTTGTAAATTTTCCCGCGTTCGCTTGACAAATCAACCGCATCGTCCTATCATGGGAATAGGCGCAAAGCCAACGAAAGGGGTTTGATTTTTCATGACAAATCAGGAGAAATACGCCCAGCAGATGCAGGACGCGGGCGTTTGCGATGCGCGCGGGGCGGCGCTCTGCGCCACGGTGAAGGAGCTGCCGGACGGGAGCTTCGGCATGGTGCTGCTCGGCGTGAAGGGCAATGACCTGCTCATCTACGACACGAACATGAAGTCCGAGCCGCTCAAGCTGATGCACACCATTCCGCTCAAGGGCGTGACCGACTTCAGCACCACCAGCCTGATGGGCGAAATCCTCAAAGGCTACACGTTCCGCTTTACGTCAGATGGATTTACCTATTCGTTCAAGAACTGCCGCCGTCAAGCATTCCTTGACGTGCTTCAGCAGGAAATCAACAAATAACATCAAGGGCTGCGCCGGAAAAGTCGGTGCAGCCCTTGCATTTTGCGTTCTTTTTCTGATATAATAGACATGTCAAGCATTATGATCACAGGAGGACGCTATGATTTCCATTCTGCCCGAAAGCAACTATGCCGCCGTCATGGCTGAGACGGTTGAGCCGTATCTGGATTCGCGCCGTCAGGAGATGGACATGCCGCTCTCCACGGGCGGAACGCTGCACGCGGAGGTCTACGAGCAGCCGGATGCGACCCGCGCCGTCGTCATCCTGCACGGCTACACAGAATCCGCCGAGAAATTCCGCGAAATGACGTGGTATTTTCTGAACGAGAAGTTCAACGTCTACGCCATCGACCACCGCGGACACGGCAAGTCTGTCCGCAAAATTTCTGACACCTCCATCACGCACGTCGATGCGTTTTCGGATTATCTGCGCGATTTGGAGGAATTCATGTCGGGTGTCGTCCTGCCGCGGACAGCTCATCTGCCGCGCGTGCTGTATGCGCACTCGATGGGCGGCGCGATTGGCGGCATGACGCTGATGAATCACCCGGAGTATTTCGCGCGGGCGGTGCTGACTGCGCCGATGATTGCGCCGTCGAGTGCGCCGCTGCCACGCTGGGCGGGCAAATTCGCAGCGGACTTCATGTGCGCCATCGGCAAGCGGGAAGACCGCGCGTTCATCGGCAAGCCGTTCAGCCCGGAGAACGAGCCATTCGAGACATCCTGCGCCACCAGCCGCGTCCGCTTTGACTACTACGAGCGCAAGCGCATCGACAACACACACTTGCAGAATTGTTCGCCCACTTATGGCTGGGTACAAGAAGCGATTGGCGTGACGAAAGTGCTGCTTGACCCGGCAAAGGACAAGCAGATTACCACGCCGCTGCTGCTCTGCCAAGCGTCACTGGACAAGACAGTCTGTCTGCCGGAGCAGAAACAATTCGTCGCGCAAGTCCCCGGTGCGAAACTTTCCGTTTATCCCGCGAAGCACGAAATCTACATGTCCACGAACGATGTGATGGAGAAGTATGTGCCGGAAGTAATTGGATTCTTACGGGGGTAAAGGAGACGCCAGAGGCTCTGCCTCTGGACTCCGCAAGGGAGTTCCTCCCTTGACCCTTCCGCGCGCGATTCAGTTGGTGACTTCTTCATGCTATGCCCGCGTGTTTATGCGGGAATTTCGCCTCTGCGGAGGCGACCAGAGGGCTTTGCGATCGCCCTCTGGACTGCTTCGCATCCCCAGCTAAGTTAGTAGATTGGTTTTGTTGCTTCTATTAGTTAGTGTGCCTTTCGTTCCCCTAAGCAACGATAAAGACCAGAAACATGAAACCCCAAAAGTGGCGGTGCCGAAGGAGTCAAGGGGGCGATCGGAAAGCCCCCTTGTCGCCGCCGCAGCGGCGATTCCCCCTGCGGCAACATCACGCAATAAACAAAAAGGTCAGTATTCAAAACTCCCCTGTCCATATCAAGCAGGGGAGTTTTTTCATCATCACACCTCACGCCCAACGGCTTCTGCAATCTTCCGAATATCCGCCATCACGTCCACAAACGCGGCGGGCGTAATCGACTGCGCACCGTCGCACAACGCGTGCGCCGGGTCGTTGTGTACCTCAATCATCACGCCGTCCGCGCCAACCGCAATCGCCGCGCGCGCAATCGGCTGCACCATCCAGCTCTTACCGGTCGAATGGCTCGGATCAACAATCACTGGCAGATGGCTCAGCTTCTTCACCGCGCAGATGGCGGACAGGTCGAGTGTGTTGCGCGTGTACGTCTCGAACGTGCGGATGCCGCGCTCGCACAGAATCACCTGCTCATTGCCGCCCGCCATGATGTACTCCGCGCTCATCAGCCACTCCTTGATGGTGGCGGACAGTCCGCGCTTGAGCAGAATCGGCTTTCGAATCTTCCCCAATTGTTTCAGCAGGTCGAAATTCTGCATGTTGCGCGCGCCGACCTGAATGCAGTCCACCTTCTCCACGAAGGTGTCAATGTCGTAGGGGGACATCAGCTCGGTCACGATGGGCAGCCCGGTCTGCTCGCGGGCATGGCAGAGCATGTCCAGCCCCTCGTATGCCAGTCCTTGGAAGGAGTACGGGGACGTGCGCGGCTTGAACGCACCACCGCGCAGCACCGTCGCGCCCGCGTCCTTCACCGCCTGCGCCACGGCGGTAATCTGCTCGTTGCTCTCCACGGAGCAGGGGCCTGCCATAATCGCCAGTTTCTTGCCGCCGACAACCGTGTTCCCGATTTTGATTTCGCTCGGCGCGGGATGGAACGCGCGGTTTGCTTTCTTGAACGGCTCGGCGACCTTCATGATGCGTTCGACGCAGTGGAAGGATTCCAGCTGGTCGGGGTCAATGCGGCTCGTGTCGCCAGTCAGACCAAGGATAGTCATCTCCGTGCCTACAATCGGGCTGACGGATACGCCGCGCGCAACGACGGCATTGGTAACGGTGTCGATTTCCTGCTGGGTCGTGCCCTGCTTCAAGACGATAATCATGGTGTTCAACCTCCTGCTTCAATCATTATTGGCTCAAAATCATTATTGGCTCAAATGGACGAAAAAAAGCACGGAAGCCCGCAAAAGAGCTTCCGCGCCTGATGTTTTCCTCAATCGCTGCGGCTGCTGCTTCACGGTACGTCAATTTGCCCGGCGAAAAACGCCGGGAACGTAAACGGAAACAGCACAGACAGCATCATGGAGAAAATTCCTCCGTCCGGCGGCATCATTGCCGCGTATTCGGATTTATTATAGTCCGCTCATCCCGCGCTTGTCAAGGGCAGGATTGTACATTTGCTGTTTTTCGGGCGAAAAGTTTGCCGATGCTAACCTGTATTGGATGGCATTCATCCATACTCGGGCACGCACAGCTATCCTTCAGAAAAATTTCGGGAAAATCGTGTAATCCTCTTGACAATCAACCGATTTGGGCATTATAATAGCCATAATGACAATTGTGCCATTTGGTTGAAGGAGGATGAAGGGCATGGAGTCTTACCTGTTCGCAGACGTAGAGGCTGCGGCGGATACTATGGTGGTGGAAGGATACCACAAGCCGGGCAGCTTGACCCGCTCCAGCGGTGCGTGGATTCACGCGGCAGGCACGGCGATGTTTGAGGCAGGGAGACGCCCCATTAAGCCGCATGACCAGTGGATTTGGTTCGCGGTGGAGGCAGGCGAAGCGACGCTGGTTTGGCAGGGACATGAGCTGACGCTGAAACAGCAGGAAACGTGCTTCCTGCCTGCCGGCAACCGCGACGCTGCCCTGCAGATTGACGAGAGCGTCCGCTGCGTATGGATTGCGCTGGAAGGCCCGCTTGCGCCGATGGTCGTACGCAAGATGGGCGCGCTGCTGCATATGCCGCTGAAGCAGGGGGCGCTGCCGAGCCAGATGTACTTGGCGAAGCAGATTGTGCAGGTCATCGTCCGCCACACGGACACCAGCGACGCGACATATCAGCTGCAGCACCTGATGTACGGGATGCTGGCAAGCCACTGGGGTCAGCCGGTCGCCATGGACGCGATGCTTTCGCACGAGATTGCGAAGGTCGTGGACACCCTGCGCGCCAATCAGTACAAGGACAACTTCTCTCTGGCGGAGATGGCGGCAATTTCCCGTATGCCGATGGAAACGTTCCGCAAGCGCTTCGTGAGCGAAGTGGGCATGCCGCCGCTGTCGTATGTGCTGCACTGCAAGATGGAGCGCGCGAAGGAGCTGCTGCGCGAGGAAGGGCACACGGTTCGTCAGGCAGGCATCGAAGTCGGGATGCAAGACCCGTACCACTTCTCCAAGCAGTTCAAGAACATCGTCGGCATCAGCCCGTCGGCGTTCATGAAGCAGGCCGCCAAGCCGGATGCGACCATCCGCGGCAGCAGCAAAGTAGAAAAGAAGTAAACAGTGAGGCGACTGTCAGGGGATAAGCCTGGCAGCCGCCTTTTTTCTTCCACATAACCGCCACATTTACCGCACGGGATTCGGGCAGCATTGGATCTTGTGTTGTTATGCACACTCGTCCGCCCCTCTACGGTCTACTATGTGATTTCTGTTCGTCGGTTCGGGAGTTTGGCCGCTGGCATCCAGCTTCCTTCAGACTCCGCCTCTCGATGGACACCCTTGCTTTCGGCTAAGCCGGGCGCACCATAACGGCCGTTGCAGGATTCATCTTCTGCAACGGCCTTAAAAACGCTATGCAATGGGATTATTCCGCTGTCGGTATCAGGCGAATCAGCGCGGTGGGAATCTCTGCATCGG
>ERZ791884.1065-NODE-1065-length-22000-cov-4.011301_pt1 | contig 22000 bp, 16 predicted proteins | sample MGYA00509941_ERZ791884 | MGnify/ENA primary metagenome ERZ791884 (study PRJEB30046, sample SAMN00792095) | human gut metagenome | study: EMG produced TPA metagenomics assembly of the A metagenome-wide association study of gut microbiota in type 2... | reverse complement strand
TACCGGTGGTAACCGAGGAGCCTACGCCTACGCCGACGGTACCGGTGGTAACCGAAGAGCCTACGCCTACGCCGACGGTACCGGTGGTAACCGAGGAGCCTACGCCGACACCGACGGTACCGGTAGTAACCGAGGAACCTACACCAACAGCAACACCAACCGCAACACCTGACACCCCGGATGAACCCGATACTCCGGATGATACACCAGATGATCCCGGCACCCCGAATGATCCCGGTACCCCGGCAGATCCCGGCACACCGGCCGGTGGAATCCCGGACACCCCGCAGGTACTTGGTGCAAGACGCCGCAGAATGGTGACCATCGAGGATGAGACAGTTCCCTTGGCGGACAGAGCAGTCCTCGGAGCATCCAGGCGACCGCAGACCAGCGATGACTCCGATGCCTGGAATCTGGGCTTTGCCTTTTCCCTGACGAGTCTGGGAGCATGGCTTGTTCTTAAGCGAAAAGAACATTAAATAAATAGGAACGGAACGACAGCCGATCTTAGCTGTAAAAGTATAAAAGGATCAGAGTCTTGAAAAATTTTTCAAAATCTGGTCCTTTTTTCCATTTGGCGCAGTCTTCCTTATTAGGAGAGTAAAAAGAAGTAATAAAAACAGAAATACTGGTTTTGAGGGGAAACAGAAATGAAGTTAAAAAACGTAATACAGACCAAACTGGCAAAAACTCTGGTAGCGGCACTGATGATCGGCAGCATCTCCAACACCGGATTTACGGTACAGGCGGAAGAAGCAACGCAGAATGAGCAGAACGATGTTGTTGAAATGGCAAGTGTAAGCGGAAACGACAGCGTTGTTGCTGTAAAAGAGAAAACCTATCCCACCATCAAAACGGTGATTCTTGCTGGAGGCGCCATGGCAAAATATGTGGGAGGACAGGTAGCCAGCCCCAACGTATGGCCCAATAATTACAAGCCGGCAAACGGAGATTTTTCATTGTTTTCAGGTCATAAGATGACTTTGGATGATGCTGAAACCTTTAAATATCTTTCTGTGGATAATACAGGGGTAGATGCCGAAGGAAAGTTAACCGGAAGTAACGGAGCAAGCTGGCAGTGCGTTGGATTCGTAGCATTAGATGTAAACAAATATTCTGACTGCAAGCCCGCAGATTTGTTACACTATGTTTATTACGGTGGAGACAGCGAAGGCACTTCCTATTATAAAGAAAACTGCGGAAAAACCCTTGAGGATGTAAAACAGTATGTGAATGACAACAACGGCGTCTTGTATGGTGAAAATGTAACGGAAAGTTTTATGGATCAGTTGCTCACCACCGGTCGGTCCTTCAGTGGAGTCACCATTGCCACGGTATGGTATGTGACCACACCCACAGAGACCTGGATCAATTATGACGGATACGATTACAGGATTCCCGGGGTATCCGCAGTAGATTATTATGAATATCCCACGGGAACGGTAACTTTTGAACAGAATGAGAACGGCGCAGTGTTCCATTATATTTCCGAAGGTATTACCATTACTACAACTCCGGAACTGGAACAGCATTGGGAAAGCGGCACCGGCAGGGTGACCTATGATGCAACGATCACCATTACGATCCACAGCAATGCCCCGGACAAGGTAAGAATCAATCTGTCCGATGCCATCGGTTATCTGAACGGTACCGTGGCAGGAGGAAATGCGGCAGAGCCCGGAGATACCCTGTACTACAACATAAAGCTGGTAAATGAGAGCAATAAGGAGTATCAGTATGATCCTGCAAAGGCCACGATCGGTACGATCCCGGCGGCGCCTAAGGCAGGAGAGAAAGTAACGGTTCTGTCCAGTGGTTTTGAAGGTTATGAGATCGGTGAAGTGGGAGCGTTCTGTACATTGCCCCGCCGTATTTTAAATGCTCCGTTACGGGATCTCGGAATCACCGCAGGCAAGGTTACGGATGCGATTGTCGGAGAGGCTCTTTTGAAAAAAGGATATGGCAGCGAAGAAATGAAGCCGGAAGAGGTTACGCGGAGCTGTCTGGCACAGTATTACTTAGACTGGTTCAACAATACTTCCAGAGAAGAAGGAAATAAGGTCTACGGCTTTTCAGAACTTACGGCAGAGGAACTGGCAATCCTGACCAACGGAACCGCCGATACCACAGTAGCGGAGAGCTGTTCTGCAGTAGCAGATGCTTTATATTACACGACATATCATAATGTATATACTTTTGACGGTGAAGGTCTGTATGACCGGATGCTGAAAAACGGACAGGAAGGTTCCTATGCAGATACTCTGGTATCCGACCTGTTAAAGGACGGAGAAGTGAAGATCACCACTAACCTTAACGGTGTGTTGGCCAACAACGGCTATCAGATGACCAGATACGGCTTCGGAATGCAGTTTGAATTGTCCAGAGAGCCGGAGGTTACTCCGCCCGTGACTACCAGCCCGGAACCTACTCCCAGTGCTACTCCGGAGCCTACGCCGACAGGCACACCGGATACCACACCCACGACGCCGACCACTACTCCGACCGCACCCCCGGATACTCCGGACGATTCGGATGATTCCGATACCCCGGATACTCCCGGTACACCGTCTGAGCCGGCAACCCCGGTAACACCTCAGGTGCTTGGTGTAAGACGTCAGCGGGTTGTAAGCATTACCGATGATCCTACACCATTGGCGGACAGAGCAGTCCTGGGAGCTTCCAGAAGACCCAGGACCGGCGATGATTCCAATACATGGAATCGGGGCTTTGCCCTTTCCTTGACAGGGCTGGGAGCATGGCTTATTATTAAGAAGAAGCAATCATAACGAATAAACATATATTTACTATAAACAATCAAGGAAAGAAGAGGTAGAACAAATGAAAAAAAGATGGATGAGTCTTGTTCTGACAGTCATCATGGTGCTGAGCCTTGCAGGCTGCGGCAAGAGTACAGAATTATCCTCTGTAAGCCGTGATCCTGCCACGGATGACGGAACTGTCTGGTTCGATGAAGAGGCAGTGGCACTGGCGGGTTCTGTGAGAAAAGCCGGTATGAGTGAAGCTGAGCTGGCCCGTGCAGATGAACTTCGTGCCATGGCTATCGATGCGTTGGATATTGTAAACGCGAAGAGAGCAGAGAACGGCCTGGCAGCACTGAACTGGAGCAACGGTCTGGAGTCCTGCGCTATGGTAAGAGCACAGGAAGCAGCTTCCAAGTTTTCCCATACCAGACCCAACGGTAAGGACTGGTACACAGTGAACAGTGAACTGATGTGGGGCGAGAATCTGGCGAAGGGCTATGATTCCGCACAGAGTGTAGTAGATGCCTGGATGGCTTCTCCTACACACGCAGCGAATATCCTGGCAGGCGATTTTACCACCTGCAGCATTGCGGTCTATGAGACCAATGGCAAGTTGTATTTTGCCCAGGAGTTCGGCTATTAACAGGGTATTTCTTATCATGAGGGGATAGAGAGATAAATGACAGGAGAGAGTTGATATTCTTAACGGAATATTAACTCTCTTTTTGGGCTTCAAAAGATAGAAAATTTTCCTGAATCATGGTAAAATAAAATCAACATATAAAATTAAGTATCTCTGCAGAAGATCACTGTTCCAAAATGAAGGAAATGCATGGGATATCCGGGCGCTGCCGGACAAGTGGTCACTTCACAGAGTACAGGAAAATAAAGCATATAATAAAAATGCAGCGCAGAAATGAGGACATATGAGTACAAAAGCATCACAGAAGGGCACAAAGGGGCAGACACCCGGCATGACGACGATCCGGGAACGTCTGCAGAAGGCAATCAGCAGGCTGGTAGTGTTCTCGATTATTCCGTTGGTCATCCTTACCGTGATCCTGAATCTGTCCAGTACCATGAGAACACTGGAAGACGATATGCTGGTGGTGGCAGAGATCTCTGCAGACCGTATCAAAGAGGAACTACGGGTGACAACAACGATCGTATCCGAACTCGGATGCAGCTATCAGCTGTCTTCTCCAGTATTTACCCAGGAGCAGAAGCAGCAGTATATCAACCAGCGTGTGGAAGCTTATGGAATGGTCAGAGGCAAGCTGATCGGCGCCAACGGTATCTGTGCTTATGACGGAACCGATTATAGTGACCGTGATTATTTTAAGAGATCCATGCAGGGAGAGGTCGTGGTATCGGATCCCGTGATTGCAAAGACAGACGGTAAGCTCAGCGTTATCATTTCCGCACCTGTATATGCAGACGGAGATAAGAATGGTGATATTGTCGGCGTGGTATTCGTTGTGCCGGATCCGGAGTTCTTAAATGATATTGCTGCGGCAGTCTCTGTCAGTAAGAATTCCGAGTGCTATCTGTTGGGAGAAACAGGTATCACCATTGCTCACTGTGATTCTGCGATTGCCCAGGAGCAGAAGAGCAACATTGAACTGTCTCAGACGGACAGATCTTTGCGGGGAATTGCAAAGGTAGAGCAGAAGATGATGACCGGAGCAACCGGATATGGCACTTATATGAAAGGCGGAACCATCACAATACAGGCTTATGCACCAATAGAAGGAACCAATGGATGGAGTGTGGCAGTAAATGCACCACTGACAGATTTCCTTGGTTCTACCGTTGTATGTATTGTCATTGGTGTAGCAATAGGTGCTGCAGCTTTATGTTTCAGTGTGCGCAGGGCAAAAAAGATCGGTCAGGCGATCGGTGAACCGGTGGCGGAATGTACCGAAAGAATACGTCAGCTGGCGGAAGGCGATCTGCATACTCCGGCACCTGTGATCCGGACACAGGATGAGACACAGATCCTGGCAGAGGCTACCGCAGCACTATCCGGCAATCTGCAGAAGGTCATCGGCGATGCGGATTATCTGTTGGGAGAGATGTCACAGGGCAATTTTGCACTGACTACAGGTTGCGCAGAAGCCTATGTGGGAGACTTTCAGGGACTGTTGGAATCTATCCGTAAGCTGAACCATAAGCTCAGTGAGACACTTAATGAGATCAAGACGGCAGTGGGACAGGTATCTCTGGGGGCAAACCAGATGGCAGATGCTGCCCAGGGACTTGCGGAAGGTGCTACCGACCAGGCCGGTTCCGTAGAGGAACTGCAGGCTACCATCACGAATGTAACCGAGATCGTGGAGAAGAATGCCAAGGCACTGGGAGGTTCTTACCAGAAGGCTATGGATTACCAGCAGCAGGCGAAGGACAGCGGAGAGGAAATGAAGGGTCTGACAGATGCCATGCAGCGTATCAACGATACTTCCAGGCAGATCAGCGATATTATTGGTGAGATTGAGGATATCGCATCCCAGACGAATCTGTTGTCCCTGAATGCAGCCATTGAGGCAGCCAGAGCAGGAGAGGCCGGAAGAGGCTTTGCAGTGGTTGCGGATCAGATCCGTAAGCTGGCAGATGACAGTGCACAGTCTGCGGTACATACCAGAGAATTGATTGAGACTTCCCTGCAGGAGATTGAGCATGGCAACCAGATCACGGACAAGACAGCCGAAGCATTGCAGAAGGTCGTGGAAGGCATTGAGGATCTGGCCAACGAGTCCAAGAAAGCCATGGAAGAATCCAAGGCACAGGCAGATGCCATGATGCAGATCGAACAGGGCATTGAACAGATATCCACAGTGGTGCAGAACAACTCTGCGACCGCAGAAGAAACTTCTGCCACCAGTGAGGAATTGTCTGCGCAGGCCACCAACATGAACGAGCTGACCGCAGCATTCCAGTTAAGAGATCAAAATGTACGATGATTCGGTGTAATGAATTCTGAAGATATGACATACAATGCTTAATAGAAACAAGCATTGGAGGCAGCCGTGTTCGAAAAACAGAATATACAGGAAACCGTAAATGAACTGAAAAGTGACGCAGTGAAGGGCCTTACCGATGGTGAGGCCTTTCGTCGTTTACAGCAAAATGGCAGAAATGAAATGAAAGCTGCCAGAAAAAAGACGAAAATACAGCTTTTTCTGGAGCAGTTAAAGGACCCGCTGATCTACATATTATTGATCGCAGCTGTGGTATCCGTCTTTCTGGGGGAGCTCAGTGATGCCGTGATCATCGGCACTGTGGTAGTGGTCAATGCCCTGGTGGGCATGCTGCAGGAGGGAAAAGCCCGAAAGGCACTGGAAGCGTTGAAAAAGCTGACCAGTCCACAGACCATTGTGATCAGGGAAGGTATCCGTCAGGAGATTCCGGCGGCGGAACTGGTGACGGGCGATCTGGTAGACCTGGAGGCAGGGGCACAGGTACCTGCGGATATACGGCTGACCAGAAGCTCCAATCTGCAGGTAGAGGAATCCGCCCTGACCGGAGAATCGGTACCTGTGGAAAAAGATGCGCTGTTTCTGGCAGACTGCAGACACGAGATTCCATTGGCTGAACGGGTCAATATGGTATATATGTCTACTGTGGTGACCCATGGCCACGGAGAAGGAATCGTGACAGCTACGGGCATGGCCACGGAGATCGGCAGGATCGCCTCCATGATCACAGATGCGGAAGAGGAAATGACACCGTTACAGAAACGTCTGGGGGATATGGGAAAGCTTCTGAGTATTTTATCGCTGGGAGTATGTGCGGCATTGTTTCTGCTGGCGGTATTTCAACACAGAAATATTCCGGAAATGCTGCTGGTGGCGATTTCCCTGGCGGTGGCTGCGGTGCCGGAAGGTCTGCCGGCAGTGGTGACGATCTGTCTGGCATTGTCAGTGACCAGAATGGTCAAAGTACATACGATCATCCGCAGACTGCCTTCCGTTGAGACTCTGGGAGCGGTCAGCGTGGTCTGCTCGGATAAGACCGGCACACTGACCCAGAACCGGCTCACGGTGGAAAAATGCTGGTGGTATGATGTGCTGGAGGATGCTGCCGGCAGCAATGGCAGGGGAGAATCCCGATGCGTACAGGAGATGCTCCGGGGAATGCTGTTGTGCAACGATGCTTCCCTGCAGGGAGAGCAACGGATCGGAGATCCAACGGAACTGGCGCTCTTAGACTTCGGAGAGAAGATGGGGATGCATAGAGAACGTCTGGAGAAGCAGTACCCCCGCTATGATGAAAAGCCTTTCGATTCGGACCGGAAGATGATGACGACCTATCACAGAATCCCGAAAAACGGAGGGCATAAGGGAAGCATTGCCTATACGAAGGGGGCACCGGATGTGATCGTACAGCACTGCACTCATATTTTACAGGACGGAAGAAGTGTGCCAATGACAGCCGGACAGAGAAAAAGGATCAGTGAGGTTGTAGAACTCATGAATTCCCTGGCGCTTCGGACACTGGCGGCAGCACAGAGCGGAAACACTCCCGGGTGTGGGGAAGAAGGTATGACATTCCTGGGAATCGTGGGGATGCGTGATCCTGCCAGACCGGAGGCGGAGGAAGCGGTGGAGATTTTCCGCCGTGCAGGTGTATCTACAGTAATGATCACCGGGGATCATGTGGATACCGCCTATGCCATTGCCAGACAGCTGGGGATTGCAGGGCATCGCAGTCAGTGTATTACAGGGGAAGAACTGAATCATCTGGATGATGCTTCTTTTGCCAGGAGGATCAGGAATATCAGGGTTTATGCCAGAGTGACTCCGGCCCAGAAGGTACGGATCGTGAAGGGGCTGCAGCAGAATGGGGAGATTGTGGCCATGACAGGGGATGGTGTGAACGATGCTCCTTCTCTGAAAGCAGCAGATATCGGTGTAGCCATGGGAACCGGCGTGGATGTGGCTAAACAGGCGGCGGACATGATATTGACGGATGATAATTTTGCAACGATTGAAAAGGCAATCGAGGAAGGCAGAGGCGTCTATGAAAACATCCGCAAGTCGGTGATATTTTTACTGTCTTCCAATCTCGGGGAACTGATGACCATGTTCGCAGCAGTGGCTCTGGGGCTGGCTTCCCCTCTAAAATCCAGTCATATACTGTGGATCAATCTGATCACGGATTCCCTTCCGGCGTTGGCACTGGGAGTGGATAAAAATGACGGAAAAAGCCTGATGCGCTGTCCTCCAAGAAAAGCAGCGGAGAGTCTGTTCGCCCGGGGCGGAATGGCCTGTACCTTACTCTATGGAGCGCTGATCACCGGTATCGGTCTGGCGGCATTTCTGGTATTGCCCTGTGGGATCCTGGCAGGCAGGGGAGAACTGTCCTGGAATCTGTCTGACTGGGTAGAGGGACTTCGTGAATTACTGTCCCGGGAAAAAATACTTGCCCGATCCCAGACTTATGCTTTTACAGTACTGGGAATGTGCCAGCTGTATCATGCAGTGGGAATGCGGGATATGCAGAAGTCCGTATTTGCCATGAGACCCTGGGATAATCCGCTGATGGTGTTGGCCTGTGTTATTGGATTTGCGCTGCAGTTTGCGGTAACGGAAGTACCGTTTCTCATCGGAGCGTTCGGAACCTCCCATCTGTCCGGACAGGAATGGCTGCTATTGAATGTACTGGCAGCATTTCCACTGCTGGCTCATGAGCTGGTAGTGATGTTACGGAAGTGAGTACGCTTATCCGGGCTTACCGACGATTCAGAACGATAATTCGCCCTATAACTTCAGGCAGATATTCTTGCGTATGCAAGCATCTGCCGAATACCCTGCCTGAAGCTACATGGCTCTGAATAGTCGTAATATTCAGAACCCCATTCGCAAAATCGCATCTCCGATGCTTTCCTTTTGCTCATGTGGTCACTTCGCCACATAAATATAGCCAGAGGATCTTACGAATGCAAGCATTCGACGTTCCTCCGGTTATATTTACGTGGCTCTGAATATTTACAAAAAGTTAACATTTTCCTTGTATGGAGTTTATAGTCAATAGTTACAATAAAATTGACAAATAACTTTCATGGGAGGGCAATGTGATGAAAATTATCAGAAAAACAGCGATTGTTATGCTTCTCTGCCTCTATTTTCTGACATATGGTGTATTGCCGCAGGTACAGGCCGCAGGTAAAGACGCTCCTGTGATCGTGGTAGCGCATCGGGCGGGGGCAAAAGTAGCTCCGGAGAACACGGTGGCGGCCCTGGAACAGGCCATCCGGGATGGAGCGCCTATTGCAGAGATTGATGTGCAGCAGTTGTCGGACGGAACCCTGATCGTTATGCATGACAGTAATTTTAAACGGACCACAGGAGAGGATATCTGCGTATGGGATGCGGAGGCAGATGCTCTCAAAACCCTGGAAGTGGGCAGCGGTTTTTCGGCAGCATACCGGGGAGAACAGATCCCGACACTGGAAGAAATGCTTGCCTGTGCCAGAGGCAGGATCACTCTGATGATCGAACTGAAATATACCGGACAGGAGGATGCACTGGAGGAAAGCGTGCTGACTCTGCTGCAGGACTATGATATGGTGGATGAGTGTATTATAGGCTCCATGAACAAGGGAATCCTGCAGAAAATGAAGGAGCTGGAACCGGGGATTTCAACAGTTTTTATTGCCCATGATCTGGAAGAAGAGGATTATGAGCTGGACTATGCCGACAGCTATAGCATCGAGGGGAGAAATCTTACAGTGGATATGGTAGATGCCATTCATTACTGCGGAAAGTCGGTATACGGGTGGACAGCCAATACTTCCGGTGCCATGCTTCGGATCGTAAACTGTGGGGCGGACGGTGTGATCACGGATGATGTGAGATTATTACAGACATTTTTGAGAGAACAGGCTTGCCGTAAAGCGTTTGCAAGTGTATACTGATTAGTTATAAAGAGGGGAAGAATACGGAAGCAGGTTGGTGTATATGAGTAAAATATGGGAATTTTTCGAGAATCTGGGTGAATATGTATATGTGGCAGATGCAGAGACTCATGAATTGATATATATGAACAAGAAGACTCTGAAGAGCTATGGATTTCAAAGTCTTGAAGAGATCATCGGGTTAAAGTGTTATGAGATATTGCAGGGAAATTCTCTGCCCTGTGGCATGTGTAATAATGAACAGTTAAAGCCGGGTTTTTTTAAGGAATGGGAATATTACAATCCGCTGCTGCGAAGAGAACTTCATATCAAGGACACACTGGTAGAAGAAGACGGGAGAAAATACCGTATGGAAATCGCCATAGATTGTGGCAATCTGAATGGGAGAGGGCACAAATCCGAAGATTACCGTAATATGGAGGCTGCGTTGAATGAAGCCATCCGTGTGGCACAGCGGCAGGAGAGCATGGATCAGACATTGCAGGTGCTGCTGGAATTCGTCGGAAAGAATCTGGAAGCGGGACGGGCCTATATTTTTGAAAAGGATGACCACGATCATGACCACAATACATACGAATGGGTAGCCAAGGGAGTCGCACCGGAAAAGGATACCCTTCAGGACCTACCGCCGGAGATCTGTGCGGAATGGTATCGGAAGTTTGATGAGAATCAGAGTTTTGTCACAGAGAATCTGGAAGAAATGAAAGATGTGGATCCGCAGATGTATGAAGTTCTGGTAAGACAGAATATTCATTCCCTGGTGGTGGTTCCGCTTTATGATGATGGGAAAGTAATCGGCTTCTACGGAGTAGACAATCCTTCGACCAGATATTTTGAATTTGTGTCGGAGATGCTGCAGATCATGGGACACTTTATCGTATCGTCCCTGAAGCAGAGAAATCTGGTACGGGAGCTGGAAGTGATGAGCTATTCGGATCCGCTGACGACATTGGGGAACCGTTATGCTATGGAGAGGTAATTGAGCAGGTGGACCATACCGAGCCCATCGGCGTGGTATACTGTGATATTACAGGATTAAAACGGATCAATGACAGTGAAGGACATTCCGCCGGAGACCGCCTGATCCGCAGGTGCTGTGACTGCCTGAAACGTGTATTTGAGGGAAATGGAATGTTCCGTATCGGCGGAGATGAACTGGTGGTTCTGTGCACTGGAATTTCTGAAAAGGAATTCTATCAAAAGGTGGAGGAATTAAAAACAGAGCTGGCAGCTCATGATGTCTCCATGGCAGTAGGAGCAGCGGTGAACACTCTGGAAGCCGTGGGAAAGGATCATTTACTGACGGAGTCCGAGAGACGGATGTATCAGGACAAGGCAGAATACTATCGCAGTACAGGGCTGGACCGCAGAAAGATCTGAGAATGGAAATCCCCAAAGCTATTTTGAAAGTTTATATGTTGAGAATTTCTATCAGGCAGTTCCCTTGACGGGAACTGCTTTTTTCTATATTATTTATATAGGTTAGCTACAACTAACTCAATGACTTTTGGATGGCAGGAGGTGAAGCGCTGATTGAGTCAGGAAACGTGGGAGATCCTGTGTGAAATGGAAGCAGACGATGTGGAACTACAGTTGGCTTTGCAGTGTGCACCGCTGATCACGGGACTTAAGATTTCCAATCTGCTGACGATTTCCCCGGAAGGCTTTACACAGGTGGGAAGGATCGTTGAAGGCAGTGTGCTTTCCCTGTATCCCTTGTTGGAGACAGAGGAGAAAATGGTAATACTGTTGTATCGGGAAGACCGGCTGGAAAAGTATCTGAAAATGCCGCAGGTACAGAAACTGCTGCGGGAGGCAGGGTACGAATCCGATCGACTGGAGGATATTTTGCCGGTATTTTGCGATCGTTATGAAAACTATGCAGAGAGAGGGAAGCCGTTCCCCCACGAACTGGGATTGCTGTTAGGATATCCCCCGGAGGATGTGGAAGGATTTATCAGACATCAGGGGAAGAACAGCCTCTGCACCGGTTATTGGAAAGTATATGCGGATAAAGAAGGAAAACAGAGACTTTTTGAAAAATATGAATATGCCAGGGAAAATTTGATCCAGCTGTTGCATTATGGATTAAAGATGACAGAAATCATAGATATCTGCGGATGTACCGCAGCATAGAAACAGGCACGGAAAGGTGCGGAAGGGAAGGAAAAATAAATGGATAAGATTTATGTAGTATTCTGGACACAGGGTGGTAACACCCAGGCTATGGCAGAGGCCATCGGAGAGGGTATCCGGGAAGCCGGGAAGGAAGCGGAGGTAGTATTTGTGACCGGCGCCAACCTTGACGAACTAAAGGCTGCTCCCAAGTTTGCACTGGGCTGTCCCGCGATGGGAGCGGAAGTCCTGGAGGAATCCGAGATGGAGCCTTTTGTATGTGATGTGGAAGGCTTTGCTTCCGGCAAAAAGATCGCACTGTTCGGTTCCTATGGCTGGGGAGACGGTGAGTGGATGAGAGACTGGACCACCCGTATGGAAGCAGCAGGAGCTACTGTGTTGAACGGTGAGGGCCTGATCTGCCATGAGACACCGGACGAGGATGGCCTGTCAGAGTGTAGAGAACTTGGCAAACAGCTGGCAAACGCATAAGGTATCTGAAAGCAAATAAGACAACATAACAAAAAGATTCATTCCCCGGGTGGAGAGTGAATCTTTTTGCTATATGTAGGTGCTATGCTTTTTTGCTGCCACTTAAATAATAGCGTTCCTGTGCCACGGTCTCGGGAACCGGAATATTACCGTTTTGCAGCTTTCGGGTCAGAACATCCAGATGATGTAAGCCTTGGGCTACCTTGATCTTACGGCGATCCAGAAGATCGGCATATAACGGGTTCTGAGCCAGCGTATTGCAAATATCCTCCGGGAACGGGCAGTAGGTGAACATGATCTGACGGGCTACTTTGTTCAGTCTCGGGGATCCGGCACCTTCGAAGAGCACCCAGATCATATAATCCCTTACGAACATTTCCTTGAAACTGTTCTTGGCACGCTGCAGGCTGGATTTTACCTTTTCCTTGGCTTCTGTACTCAGATCATGGTTCTTACGGTAGAACTGGATATAATCGAAATATTCACTGGTCAGGGAACTGATGGAGACATCGTTCCAGCGGTTACCCTGGACTCTCTTGCACAGCTCCCAGCGGAATTCACCGGTCAGGTGGGTGAAGGTCGTCTTCAGATCCTCCAGATGGAAAATGGAGAAGACCATACGACCGGGGCTGTTACGGCGCTTGCCCTCAATTTCCTGCCACATGACACCGCGGATACCGACGTTGGGCATCAGGATGATGTCCGGCAGATATTCCAGATGAATTGTCTCCTTACCCATGACATCTATGTGCTCCATATCAAGACTTTCTCTATAGAATGCCGTGTAATCTACCCGGCGGATCTCCTCGAGAATCTGGGAGACACGGGAAACGGTGACATAGGAGCTTTCCAGATCCTTCAGCACATCATCTGCGCAGAACAGCGGACAGAAAGTAGTGATCCGTCCGAAGGTGATCTTGTTGACCTGAGGGAACATATTCCGGAGCTCGTAATTGACCTTGGCCATGGAATTGTTCTCCAATGCCTTGAGCTCTGCATCCGTAATATTGCCACCGACCTTTTGTTTGTGAATATAATCGGAATAATCCTGGTCAAATTCGTTCCGGCTGGGAGATTTCTTCCCGCGGAAGATGGCCATCAGCCAGTCATAAAAGGTATAGACACCGATATCGCTGTGATCCGACATGGCTTCTGCTATGCGGTACAGGGTGACTGCATTTTTCAGACCGGCCAGCTCCTCATCCACATAACCGAAATACAGAAACATTTTGACCGGCATGGGAATGTTCGGCTGTTCCAGCGTCTGGGTGAACAGGAGGGAGTAGAGCAGATAAAATTCTTCGGTCAGCTGTCTGCGTAAAAGAACGACATCCTGATCCTGGGAAGCCCGGTCGGACAGCAGCTTGTAAGCGTGGACATGCTGACGGAAGCTGGTCACGGTATCCAGATCCGAACCGGCGTAATCCAGAATAGTGTTCAGCGATCCGGCAAGCTTGCCAAGGATCTCGGAATCTCCGGAAGAACCTGCCTCAGCGGAATCCTTGGATTCCATGAGATTCAGGCTGCTCTGGAAGGTCTGAGATCTGGAGGCAAACAGTTCCTGATCGATGAAGGACAGATCGCCGGCCTTAGAAAGCATACGGTGAATGCGGTCGTAGACCGCCTTGCTGTCTTCATTATCCTGTCCCAGTTTATAGAACAAAGAAGTATAAAAATCAAAAAGATCGTTGCCGGATTCCCGGAAATAGAAGGAACCGACCTGCTGCAGATAGTGGAACTGTTCCTCCAGGCTCTGGTAAGTACGGCGGAAGTCCAGACTTCCCTTACGCAGCATACCAATGGACAGATCCGACTCCTGTACCAGGATCCGGTAATTGTCCGAAGCCAGGATCCTGCTTAAGCCCATGTAATAGCCGTTCAGCCAGATGTCCGGTGAATCATCCCCAAGAAAAGCATTCAGCTCATCGAAATGTTCCAAGGATCTCGCCTGCAGACGGTAACGGCTACACAGTGTATTGTAGGTGGCAATATCATCTGTCAGAGTACGATACAGCTCACTGCAGTTCAATTCCGAAATGGAACTGCGGTTCAGCAGAATATTGATCTGACGGAAACAGGACAGACAGAACAGACGTGCTACGTCCGGGTGCTTCTGTAGAATATCATTCAGGGAATCCAGACTGGTCAGGGGATACGTCAGGATCGTTGTATCCTCCAACGTGGTATAGCCCAGCAGATGGATCTCGGAGCAGATCTCACAGATACTGATCACGTCTCCCTTTCCCAGAGTATAAGAGCCGCCGGGATATGATACATCTACTTTACCGTTGGTAATCAGATGCAATGCAGTCATGGGCTGCCCATAGCTATATATAGTTTTCCCCTTCTCCAATACGATTCCAGCCATTCCAATACCTCGTCTTATCATACAAATATTTAATACACATTATACACCATAATACCAACAATTTTCTACTGTACTTTTGATAGAAATGTGATAAAATAAAACTACATATGTGTCACTTTTACATTGACAGACGAAAAAAGCGATGTTTTCGGTAGAAAACGGTACATGGAAAGGTATATTGGGGTTATGGAACAGAGCAGTGAATACAGAGAGCAGTTGCTGGAATCATATAAGCAGGCAGTGAGGCCGTTACTTCCCTACCTGCCCTGGCTGGAGCAGAGCGCCGGCAAGAGAGCCAGCTCTATCTACAGCGGACAGGATATCGGAGTGAATTCCGTGTCTTTTCCGGTATATGACGGGACTCTCCTGAATTTCGTCAGGGAAGCGACGAAAAGTCCCCTGATGGATCGCAACTATGCCTATGTATACACAAGACACCGGATCCGCACTCATCAGGAGGAGCGGGATATTATTCAGAAAGCAGGATGGAAGGAATGGGATATCCTCAGAGGAATCCTGTCAAAATATGTCTTAGGCGGCAGAACAAAGGGAAATCTGTGGAGCGAGGCGGTATCGGAGCAGATCTTTTATCTGGTACTGAAACAGATGCAGGAGATCATTGAATTCTGGGATAAGACACCGGCGAACGGAAAGCTTTGAGTGGGGAAAGGCAGGATAGATCCATGGGAGAAAAATCAGTACAGAAAAAGCGATATATCGTAGAGAAAGCAAGAGAAGTATTTGTGGAGAAGGGCTTCAAAAAAGTAACGATGAAGGATATTGTAGAGGCCTGCGACATCAGCCGTGGCGGACTCTATTTATATTTTGAGAATACCAGTCAGATCTTCATGGAAGTGCTGCGCATGGAGAGTGAGGAGGCGGATGACGTATTTTCCGACAGTATTACGGAGGATGCTACCGCAGCGGATATCCTGCTTCTGTTTTTAAAGGAGCAGAAGAAAGAGCTTCTGCGCAAGAAGAATACACTGACGCAGGCTACCTATGAATTCTATTTTGAAAACGAACTGCCCAAGAGAGACAATATTTTAAAAAAGCAGTTTGATTCCGCAGTGAAGATCATTGAAAAACTGATCGAGGCAGGTGTGGATAACGGAGAGTTTATCTGCGAGGACTGTGAGGGAACTGCGAGAAATATTATGTTTGTGCTGGAAGGACTGAAGATTTCGGCCCAGACCATCGGCGTGACGGCGGAAGCGGTGGATCGTGAGATCCTGTATCTGTTGCGCGGATTGGGTGTAGAAGATTAATAAGACAACGGGTGATGATGCTTCAGGGAAAGTTTCCTGAAGCATTTTCTGTGTAGAAAAGCTGCAAAGAGATAAAGAGAGGGAAAAGGTAAGTATGACAGAAACGATCATCAGCATGGAACTTCCGGCGGGAGGACATCTGGCAATCCGCAGGAACCGGATCCGTCCGGAGGGAGAAGAACGGAATTTATCCAGAATCAGTCTGGTGTCCGGCATCCACGGGGATGAACTGGAGGGACAGTACATCTGTTATGAGACGGCGCGAAGAGTAAAAGAGCATCCGGAGTATTTGAAAGGAATCGTAGATATCTATCCGGCATTGAATCCGCTGGGAATCGACATGGCCAGCCGGACGGTGCCGAGACTGGATATGGATATGAACCGTATGTTTCCGGGAGACGCATCGGGGGATATGATGGAGCGGATCACGGCAACTGTGGTGGATTCCCTGATCGGATCCGATATTTGTATCGATCTGCACGCCAGTGATATTTTTGTGCGTGAGATCCCACAGGTACGACTCAGTGAAGATTTTGCGGAGGCACTGCTTCCCTATGCGAAAATGACCAATGCCGACATGATCTGGATGAATGCCACTGCCACGGTGCATGAATCGACGCTGGCCCATTCCATGAATCTGCTGGGAGTTCCCACACTGGTGCTGGAGATGGGACAGGGGCATGACATCCACAGATCCTTCGGTAATCAGATCGTGGACGGTATTTTCCACATCATGAGTGAAATGGGGATCTGGACAGGCCCTGAGCCAAAGGTGCAGGAGCCTGCGATATCCAGTGACGGTGAGGTGGAGTTTATCCGCAGCAAGTCAGACGGTGTGTTCCTGCCGCTGATCGAGCACAACCACTATGTGAAAAAAGGAGATCTGATCGGGGAAGTGGTGGATCCATTTGAAGGGACGGTGAAGCAGCAGATCCGTACCGCAAAAGGAGGGCTGTTGTTTACCCTGAGAGCTTATCCGGTGGTCTATGAAGGAGATCTGCTGGCGCGGATCCTGACGGAGTGAAAAGATTATGTTTGAGAGAGATATTTATACCATACATTCGACCTACAGAGAAGATATGCGCATCAAGGGCTTTCAGTTCGGCAAGGGCGAGAAGTCTGCCTGCATCGTTGGCGCAGCCAGAGGCAATGAGATCCAGCAGATGTATATCTGTTCCCAACTGGTGAAGACACTGCGGGAACTGGAAAACAACGGCTGTATCAGTGCCGGCAAACAGATTCTGGTGATTCCTACCATCAATGCCTATTCCGTGAATATCAGCCGCCGCTTTTTCGGTGTCAAGGAAGCGGATATCAATCGGAGTTTTCCGGGAAATGATTACGGGGAGCCGGCGGACCGTCTGACCAATGCGTTGCTTACGGAGATCCGGGACTACGTTTATGGGATCCAGTTTACGTCCTTTTACAGACCGGGAGAATTCGTGCCCCATGTGCGTATGATGGAGACAGGCTATCAGAATACGTCGTTGGCGAATCTGTTCGGACTTCCTTATGTGGTGGTGCGCAAGCCGGTACCCATCGATACCAAGACACTGAATTATAACTGGCAGGATGAGATGACGGCCGCCTTTTCGGTATACACGAATCAGAATACCCAGATCGATGAGGTGAGTGCAAGACAGGCGGTGGCAGCGGTCTTACGTTTCCTGAAACGTATGGGGCTGATCCGGTACGAGAGTCATTCCGGCTATATCAGTCATGTTATATATGAAAAGGATCTGAGTGATGTACCTGCGAACCGGGCGGGAATTTTCCGGGGAAAAGTACATGCGGGAGACGATGTGCGCTATGGAAATGAGATGGCAGAAATTATAGACCCTTACGATGGAACGGTGAGGGAGAAGATTCTGGCCCCCACGGACGGCATCGTATTTTTCGCCCACACGGAGGCCCTGATCTGCGAGAAGGACATCGCTTACCGGCTGATCCACAGACTGCATGAATGACGAACCGTTCAAAAAGGCAGGTAAAATCTATCTAAATTTGTTGTTTTCTGCTATTGTGGGAAAATATAGTATGTTGTATGATACTATTCAGAACCATGTAAATATAATCATATGTACGTCAAAGGCTCGCATTTGTAAGGGCATCTGATGATATTTATATGGTGAGATAACCACATGAGCAAAAAGTAAGCATCGCAAGATGTGGTTTTGCGAATGGGGTTCTGAATAGTGTCGCATAGTATAAAATTTCGGAGGAGAGACATGAGCAACGTAAGACGTATCTATGTAGAGAAAAAGGAACCTTATGCCGTCAAGGCAAAAGAGCTGCACGACGAACTGAAAAATTATCTGGGTATCGATGTGGCAAAGGTTCGTGAGTTTATCCGCTATGATGTGGAGAATATTTCGGATGAGGTGTTTGCAAGAGCCTGCAAGACTGTATTTTCCGAGCCTCCCGTAGATGATCTGTATGAAGAGACCATCGAGATTCCTGCGGATGCAAAAGTATTTTCCGTAGAGTTCCTTCCCGGACAGTTCGATCAGAGAGCGGATTCCGCAGTGCAGTGTGTGAAGTTCTTAAAAGAGGACGAAGAACCTGTGATCCGTACCGCTGTGACTTATATGATCGAAGGACAGGTGTCCGACGAAGAATTTTCCAAGATCAAATCTTACTGTATCAACCCTGTAGATTCCAGAGAGACCGGCATGGAGAAGCCGGATACTCTGATCACGGTGTATGATGATCCCGCTGATGTTGCTGTTTTTGACGGCTTCAGAGATATGGACGAGAGCAGTTTAAAAGCTCTGTATGAATCTCTGGGACTTGCCATGACCTTCAAAGATTTCCTGCATATCCAGAAATATTTCCATGATGATGAGAAGAGAGATCCTTCTATGACGGAGATCCGTGTACTGGATACCTATTGGTCCGATCACTGCCGTCACACCACTTTTTCCACCGAGCTGACCGATGTGGAATTCGGTGAGGGTTATTATCGTTCTCCCTTAGAGACCACTTACCAGAGCTATCTGGATACCAGAGAAGAGATCTTCAAAGGCAGAGAGGACAAGTTCGTCTGCCTGATGGATCTGGCACTGATGGCCATGAGAAAGCTGAAAAAAGACGGCAAACTGGATGACATGGAAGAATCCGATGAGATCAATGCCTGCTCCGTAGTGGTTCCCGTGGAGATGGATTACGGCGACCATAGAGAGACCGAGGAGTGGCTGGTATTTTTCAAAAACGAGACCCACAACCATCCTACAGAGATCGAGCCTTTCGGTGGTGCTGCCACCTGTCTGGGCGGTGCCATCCGTGATCCCCTGTCCGGCCGTGGCTATGTATATCAGGCAATGCGTGTCACCGGTGCTGCGGATCCTACCGTTCCTGTATCCGAGACTTTGCACGGCAAGCTCTCCCAGAAGAAGCTGGTAAGAGGCGCAGCCAGTGGCTATTCCTCTTATGGTAACCAGATCGGTCTGGCTACCGGCTTTGTAAAAGAGATCTATCATCCTTCTTATGTGGCAAAGCGTATGGAGATCGGTGCCGTTATGGGCGCAGCTCCCCGCAGGAATGTTATCCGTGAGACCTCTGATCCCGGCGATATCATCATCCTGTTAGGCGGACGTACTGGACGTGACGGCTGCGGCGGTGCGACCGGATCCTCCAAGGTACATACCGATACTTCCATCGAGACCTGTGGTGCTGAGGTACAGAAGGGTAATGCACCGACCGAGCGTAAGATCCAGAGACTGTTCCGTCGTGAGGAAGTCAGCCGTCTGATCAAAAAATGTAACGACTTTGGTGCCGGCGGTGTCTCCGTTGCCATCGGTGAGCTGGCAGACGGTCTGACCGTAGATCTGGACAAGGTACCCAAGAAATATGCCGGACTGGATGGCACGGAACTGGCAATCTCCGAGTCTCAGGAGCGTATGGCAGTGGTAGTAGATCCTAAGGATGTAGATACTTTTCTGGGCTATGCAAAGGAAGAGAACCTGGAGGCTGTTCCCGTAGCAGTTGTTACTGAGGAACCCAGACTGGTACTGAACTGGAGAGGCAAGCCCATCGTGGATCTGAAGAGAGCTTTCCTGGATACCAACGGTGCCCATCAGGAGACCAAAGTAAAAGTAGATATTCCTTCCGAAGAAGAGAATTATTTTGATAAATGGGCTGTTCCCGCTGTAGGTGAGAAACTGGAAGAGGGCGATGTGAAGGGTGCCTGGGTGGCACTGTTAAATGACCTCAATGTATGTTCCCAGAAGGGTCTGGTAGAGATGTTCGACTCCTCCATTGGTGCCGGCAGTGTATTGATGCCCTACGGTGGAAAATATCAGCTGACTGAGACCCAGACCATGGTAGCCAAACTGCCTGTACTGGAAGGTAAGACCGATACCGTGACCATGATGAGTTACGGCTTCGATCCGTATCTGTCCTCCTGGAGTCCTTACCACGGAGCTGTCTATGCAGTGACAGAGTCCATGGCGAAAATCGTGGCTTCCGGCGGTGATTTCAGCAAGATCCGCTTTACCTTCCAGGAGTACTTCCGCAGAATGACCAGCGATCCTGAGCGTTGGAGCCAGCCTTTCGCAGCACTGTTAGGCGCCTACGATGCACAGATCGGGTTCGGGCTGCCCTCCATCGGTGGTAAGGACAGTATGTCCGGTACCTTCAATGACATTGACGTACCGCCCACACTGGTATCTTTTGCAGTGGACGTGGCAAAATACGGCGATATTATTACTCCGGAACTGAAGACCCCCGGCAATAAGCTGGTACGTTTCTCTATTAATAAAGACGATTTCGACATTCCGATGTATGAGAATGTGGCAGAATTATATGGCAAGATCCACGAACTGACCGAAAATGGTACGATCGTATCCGCTTATGCTCTGGATTCCAAGGGTGTGGCAGCAGCTGTAGCAAAGATGGCCTTCGGGAACAAGCTGGGTGTGAAGATCGACGATGAGGTAACCACAGACGACCTGTTTGACAACGGACTGGGCGATATTCTGGCAGAGATCCCCGCAGACAAGATGGCTGCACTGGAAGAGAAGGAACTGGATTACACTGTGATCGGTACCGTGACCGAGGAGCCTGTATTCGTATATGGTGATGTGAAGATCACCATGGAAGAGGCACTTGTTTCCTGGACTTCCAAGCTGGAGAAGGTATTCCCCACCAAGGCAGTGAAGGGTACCGAGGCAGTGGCAAGCAATGTTTACAAGGCAGACAGTATTTATGTATGCAAGCACAAGATCGCAAAGCCTACCGTATTCATTCCGGTATTCCCCGGAACCAACTGTGAATACGACAGCACCAAGGCATTTGAACGTGCCGGAGCCCATGTGGAGACAAGAGTGTTCCGTAACATGACCGCAGAGGATATCCGCGAATCCGTAGAGGAATTCGAGAAGTCCATTGCACAGGCACAGATCATCATGTTCCCCGGCGGCTTTTCCGCAGGTGATGAGCCTGACGGCAGCGCGAAGTTTTTTGCAACAGCATTCCAGAATGAGAAGCTGAAGGAAGCGGTCATGAAGCTGTTAAATGAGAGAGACGGACTGGCACTGGGTATCTGTAACGGATTTCAGGCTCTGATCAAGCTGGGACTGGTTCCTTACGGCGAAATCACCGGTCAGAAGGAGGATTCACCTACCCTGACCTTCAATACCATCAACCGTCATATCTCCAAGATGGTATACACCAAAGTCGTATCCAACAAGTCTCCCTGGTTACAGGGCGCTACACTGGGTGCTACCTACTGCAATCCCGCATCCCACGGAGAGGGCCGTTTCGTAGCACCGAAGGAATGGATCGACAAGCTCTTTGCAAACGGACAGGTTGCTACCCAGTACGCTGACCAGAACGGTAATGTATCCATGGATGAGGAATACAATGTCAACGGTTCCTACTGTGCGATCGAGGGTATCACATCCCCCGATGGCAGATGCCTCGGTAAGATGGCACACTCCGAGAGAAGAGATACCGCTGTGGCCATGAACATCTATGGCGAGCAGGATATGAAGATCTTTGAATCCGGTGTACAGTACTTTAAGTAAATTGAGAGTTAGTTAAATACATTGGCAAAATCCACGAACTCCCGGAGCATGCG